>Ga0335074_10017744_pt1 | contig 10040 bp, 7 predicted proteins | sample Lox_Sample_23_FD_206715 | JGI IMG/M metagenome (GOLD analysis project Ga0335074, IMG submission 206715) | Soil microbial communities from Loxahatchee National Wildlife Refuge, Florida, United States - Lox_Sample_2.3 | ecosystem: Environmental > Terrestrial > Soil > Wetlands | place: USA: Florida...
GATGGCTCAATGGCCCCCAACCCACCCAAGCTCCCTATCCCCGGCGTCAAGAACCTGATCGCGGTAGGTTCCGGCAAGGGCGGTGTCGGCAAGACCACCGTCGCCGTAAATCTCGCCGTGGGACTCGCCAAGTTGGGCCACCTCACGGGCCTCATGGATGCCGATGTCTACGGGCCCAATGTGCCGCTCATGATGGGCATCAACCGCACGCCGATGGCTTACGGCGAGCGCATCCAGCCGCTCGATCAATTCGGCGTCAAGCTGATGTCCATGGGCTTCCTCAATCCCGGCGACAAGCCGCTGGTCTGGCGCGGCCCCATGCTGCACAGCGTCATCCAGCAATTCCTCCGTGGCGTCGATTGGGGCGATCTCGATTATCTGGTCATCGATCTGCCGCCCGGCACCGGCGACGTGCAACTTACTCTCATTCAAACCGCGCCTATTAGCGGAGCTATCGTAGTCACCACGCCATCGGACGTGTCGCTCGAAGACGCGCGCAAAGCCGTGCATATGTTTTATCAGGTGAAGGTGCCCATCTTAGGCATCGTCGAGAATATGAGTTACCTGGTGTGTCCGCACTGCCATGAGCGCATCGATGTCTTCAGCCATGGCGGCGGACGCCGCACCGCCGACGCGATGGGAGTGCATTTCCTCGCCGAATTGCCGCTTAATCCCGCGGTGCGCATCGGCGGCGATAGCGGCAAACCGATCGTGCTTGAAGAGAATGACCATCAGTCAGCCGGGTTCCTCGAATTGGCGCGCAATACAGTATCGCGGATCGCGGAGCTCGGACCGCAAGAAGGTCCGCGCATCGAAATCATGGAATAGCTACCAGCCCTGCCCGTAACGGCGGGGTTACATTATGCAAATTACCCGCCGTACCTTACTCAGCACTGCCGCCGCGGCGATTGCCGCGCGCGCCGCTTCCAATAGCATCGAACTTGAAGAAGCTACCGTCAGCGGCCTCCAAAAACAGATGACCTCTGGCGCACTTACCGCCCGCGCACTTACCCAAGCCTATCTTGATCGCATCGCTTCCATCGACAAGTCCGGCCCCGCTCTCAACTCGGTCATCGAGCTCAACCCGGATGCCCTTGCAATTGCCGCCGCGCTCGACGCCGAACGCAGATCGAAAGGCCCGCGCGGTCCGCTCCACGGTATTCCGGTCCTGATCAAAGACAACATCGATACCGCCGACAAGATGATGACCACTGCCGGATCTCTGGCGCTGCTCGGCTCTATCGCCCCGCGCGATTCCATAGTCGCGCAGCGGCTCCGCGCTTCCGGCGCAGTTATCCTCGGCAAGACCAATCTGAGTGAATGGGCCAATTACCGCTCCAGTCACTCCACCAGCGGTTGGAGCGGCCGCGGCGGCTTGACCCGCAATCCCTACGCCCTCAACCGCAACGCTTGCGGCTCCAGTTCCGGCTCCGGCGCGGGTGTCTCAGCCAACCTTTGCACGCTCGCGATCGGCACCGAAACTGACGGTTCCATCGTCTGTCCATCGTCGACGAATGGCGTAGTCGGCATCAAACCCACCCTCGGACTTATTCCCGCCACCGGCATTATCCCTATCGCGCATTCCCAAGATACCGCGGGCCCCATGGCGCGCACGGTCACCGATGCCGCCCTCTTACTAAGTGCACTTAGCGGCATTGATTACTCGAAGTCACTCGATCCGCACGGCCTCCAAGGCGCGCGCATCGGCGTGGCGCGCGACAAATTCTTCGGCTTCAATGAAGCAGGCGACCGCGTGATTGAAGCAGCCATCGCGGAAATGAAACGCCGCGGCGCGGAAATCATCGATCCCGCGGACATTGCTACAGCCGGTAAGTTCGACGATTCCGAATCCATCGTTCTAAGTTACGAATTCAAGAACGATCTCAACTTATATCTCGCCGCGCTCGGTCCCCAAGCCCCGGTTCACTCGCTCGCCGATATTATCGCCTTCAACGACAGTCATGCCGATAAAGAGATGCCTTATTTCGGCCAGGACATCATGATTAAAGCGCAGTCACGCGGCCCGCTGACTACTAAAGAGTATGTAGATGCTCTCGAAAAAGATCACCAGCTCTCGCGCACCGAAGGTATCGATGCGGTGATGGCTAAGTTCCGCCTGGATGCCTTGGTAGCTCCCACGGCGGGCCCAGCCTGGTGCACTGATTTAATCAACGGCGATCATGTGCCCGGCGGCAGTTCCACGCCGGCGGCCGTGGCTGGCTATCCGAATATCAATGTCCCCGCGGGTTATGCGTTCGGCCTGCCTATCGGCATTTCATTTTTCGGCGCGGCTAACTCCGAAGCTCTGCTGATCAAGCTGGCCTATGCCTTCGAGCAAGCCACTCAGTTCCGGCGTCCGCCTAAGTTCCTGCCCCGGATATCGTAACAACGGCCGTGGGCCGCACTGCGATAAACTGGTAATTTCAATGAAAACGCGTATACGCTCGACCACAGTGCTCTCCGTGCGGCGCGACAACAAAGTCGTGATGGCAGGCGATGGACAAGTAACTCTCGGCCAGGAAGTCCTCAAATCTACTGCCAAAAAGCTGCGCCGCATCTATAACGACAATATTCTGGCCGGTTTCGCCGGCTCCACGGCCGATGCCTTCGCCTTGTTCGCGCGCTTCGAATCGAAGCTCGAACAGTTCAACGGTATTCTTTCGCGCGCCGCGGTCGAGTTGGCCAAGGACTGGCGCACCGATCGCATGCTGCGCCATTTGGAAGCGCTGCTCCTGGTGGCCGACAAAAAGAACACTTACATCATTAGCGGCAATGGCGATGTCATCGAACCGGATGAGGGCGCGGCCGCTATCGGCTCCGGCGGACCCTTCGCGCTGGCCGCCGCTACCGCGCTGCTGCGCAATACCAAGCTACCGGCGCGCGAGATCGCCGAGCAATCCATGCAAATCGCCGCGCGCATCTGTATTTACACAAACGAGAATATCACTTACGAGGAGCTCGCCTGACATGGTTATCTATCTTCCCGCGCAATCGGTGGATGAGGAGCCTATCCTCGATGAACTTACCCCGCGTGAAATCGTGCGCGAGCTGGATAAGCACGTCGTCGGGCAGGCGGAAGCCAAGCGCGCGGTGGCCATCGCGCTGCGCAACCGCATCCGGCGCCAGAAACTCCCGCCTGAAATGGCCGATGAAGTGATGCCTAAGAACATCCTCATGATCGGTCCCACCGGCGTGGGCAAGACCGAAATTGCGCGCCGCCTAGCCCGTCTGGCGAACTCGCCGTTTTTGAAAGTAGAAGCAAGTAAGTTCACCGAAGTAGGTTATGTGGGCCGCGATGTGGAATCCATGATCCGCGACTTAGTAGATATCGCCATCGACATGGTGCGCGAGGAACGCCTGGAAGAAGTAACTGACCGCGCCGAGGCCAATGCCGAAGAGCGGCTGCTCGATCTTTTGATGCCGCCGCAGCCGGAAGCCGCCGAAAGTATCGAGCGCACCCGCGAAAAGCTGCGCGAGCGCCTGCGCCAGGGAAAGCTCGACGAGCGCATCGTGGAACTGGAAGTGAAAGATCGCGGGCCTAACTTCGAGATCGCCACTAATGCCGGCATCGAAGAGATGAGCATCAACATCAAGGATATGCTGCCTAACTTCTTCGGCGGCAAGACCCGCAAGCGTAAGATGCGCGTGGCGGAAGCCGCCGATTATCTTTCGCAGGAAGAAGAACAGAAGCTCATCGACATGGATCAGGTGACGCGCGTGGCGCTTGAGCGCGTGGAGACCAGCGGCATTATTTTCCTGGACGAAATCGATAAAATCGCCGGGCGTGAAACCGGCCACGGTCCGGATGTCAGCCGCGAGGGCGTACAGCGCGATATCCTGCCCATCGTCGAGGGAACCACCGTCAACACGCGTTACGGTTTCGTGCGCACCGACCATATCCTGTTTATCGCGGCAGGCGCCTTTCATGTCTCGAAACCCGCTGATATGATTCCCGAGTTACAAGGCCGCTTTCCCATTCGCGTAGAGCTGAAGTCACTTAGCGTGGAGGATTTCATCCGTATCCTGCGCGAGCCCAAGAACGCGCTGGCGAAACAATATACGGCGCTGATGGAAACCGAAGGCATCAAGCTGCAATTCACTGACGACGCTTTGGAGGAAGTAGCTAAGTTCGCGGCGCAAGTGAATCAGAGTTCCGAAAATATCGGCGCGCGCAGGTTACACACCATCATGGAGAAGTTACTCGAAGAAGTCTCATTCGAGGGTCCGGATCTGAAAAAGAAAACGGTGAAGGTGGACGCGATTTATGTGCGCAAGCAGCTCGCCGATATCGTCAAGGATCAGGATCTGAGCCGGTATATTCTTTAAGGCATTTGTGGAGATTACTATAACCATTCCTGACGAGATGGCGCATAGATCTTGCGCGGCAGTGCCGACCCGTCGCGCGTAGCGCGCGAAGGCATGGCTATCGAGGTGTATGACTTCCGGCGCGAGGGTGAGATAACTGCATTGTTGCTTGCGAGATTGGACCTCGAGCACTTACTCCCGACACTTACAACCGGGTCATAATTCCTCCATCCGCAGCGGGCGAAGTGAACCACGAGCACGCGCCTGATCTGGCCAACCGAGATCGACCTGGACACGAGAGCACGCGATGCAATTGTGCTGGCTGAGGAAACTCCGCGCGGACATTTTGCTCATTGACGAGTGGGACGGCCGTGTGGAGGCCCAGAGGGGGGCTGCGCACTGGGGGCGCTCTGCGAGTCTTGGCGGACAGTGCGCGCAGCGGTCTGAGCGATCTCGCGGAGTGCTTCGATCTGTTACAGCTACTAACTTCCGTGCGAAACCAGAACTTCTGGAGACGCTTATGCAAGGAATATAGACAGGGAAAGCCCGGCTCGCGCTGAATCGACAGCCCGTTCGCTCGATATGCCATGTCATAATAAATCGGATCATCAATTCCATGCCAGAACTAGTCGAATATACCGTCCAAGACGACGTAGCCGTCATCACCATCAACAATCCGCCCGTGAACGCGCTGAGCCCCGGCGTCCCGGAAGGCATCGACGCGAGCGTGGCGCGGGCCGCCGCTGATCCCGCCGCCAAGGCCGTGGTACTCATCGGCGCGGGCAGCACATTCATCGCCGGCGCGGATATCAAGGTCTTCGGCACGATTCCGAACCGCGAAGTTTCTCTCGACCGTTCGCACCGCGTGCACGCGCTGTTGCGGCGCATCGAGGATTGCCCGAAGCCCGTGGTGTGCGCCATTCATGGCACCGCGCTCGGCGGAGGTCTCGAATTCGCCATGGCGTGCCATTACCGCGTGGCCGTATCAAGCGCCAAGGTGGGCCAGCCCGAAGTGTTGCTCGGCATCATCCCCGGCGCGGGCGGAACGCAACGCCTGCCGCGCCTCTGCGGTGTGGCGACTGCCGTCGAGATGTGCACCGGAGGCCGGCATATCAGCGCCAAACGCGCGCTCGCCGAAGGCATTGTGGATCGGATCGTGGATGGCGATCTGCTCGCCGGCGCCACAGCCTTCGCACGCGAAAAAGCCGCGGCTGGCGATACGCGCAAGGTGCGTGAGCAATCCGCCAGAATCGCCGACCTGACCGCTGCAAACGCCGCCTTCGAAGCAGCTCGCGCGGGTCTCCAGAAAACCGCTCGCGGCGCGCACGCGCCCTACGCCGCGGTGGACGCGATCGAGCACGGCATGCGTCATGGTTTCGATGCCGGTTCCGCCCGGGAAATCGAGCTATTTGCCGATTGCGTGCTCTCCGCCGAATCGCGCAATCTCATCCGCCTGTTTTTTGCCGAACGCGAAGCCGCAAAGGTTCCCGGCATTTCGAAAGACACGCCCACCGCGGAAATCCGCGCGGCGGCGGTGATTGGCGCGGGCACCATGGGCGGCGGCATCGCCATGAATTACGCCAACGCCGGCATCCCCGTGCTGCTGAAGGAAACCGATCAGGCGGCGCTCGATCGCGGCCTTGCCACCATCCGCAGGAATTATGAAATCTCCGCATCCAGGGGCAAGATGACCGCCGAGCAGGTCGCGCGCACCATGTCGCTTATTCGCCCTACTCTCACTTACGACGGTTTCGATCAAGTGGATATCGTGGTGGAAGCCGTGTTCGAGAATTTCGACCTCAAGAAGTCCGTCTTCGCCGAACTCGGCCGCATAGCGAAGCCCGGCTGCGTGCTGGCGTCCAACACGTCCACGCTCAATATCGACGAATTCGCGAAGGCTAGCGGACGCCCCGCCAATGTGATCGGCCATCACTTCTTCAGCCCCGCGAACGTGATGAAGCTGATGGAAATCGTGCGCGGCCGCGAATCGAGCCATGAAACTATCGCCACTTCGCTGAAGGTCGCCAAGAAGCTCAACAAGGTCGGCGTAGTGGTGGGTAACTGCTTCGGATTCGTCGCCAATCGCATGCTGGCTTACTATCTGCGGGAAGCATGCCTGCTGCTCGAAGAGGGCGCCGGCGTGCCGCAAATCGATCAGGTGATGATGGGCTTCGGTATGCCGGTCGGTCCCTTCGCCATGCAGGATATCGCGGGTATCGATGTGGGCGCGCGCATCCGGCAGTATCTGCGGTCGATCGGCAAAAGCCGCGCCGAAGGCCCGGAATCGCCCGTGCCCGACTGGCTTTTCGAAATCGGCCGCTATGGCCAGAAGACCGGCGCAGGTTGGTATCGTTACGAAGCCGGCAGCCGCACCCCGATTCCCGATCCGCTGATCGAAGAGTTGGCGGCCAAGGCTGCGCGCGAGCGCGGCATCACCCGGCAACCCATCTCTGACCAGGAGATTCTTTCGCGCATCTCGGTGGCGCTGGCCAACGAAGGCGCGAACGTGCTCGACGAAGGCGTGGCTTTGCGCCCGGGCGATATCGACGTGATCTACGCTTACGGTTTCGGCTACCCGCGCCATCGTGGCGGCCCCATGGCCTATGCGGATTCGCTGAGCCTGGCGCACGTGCTCGATAAAGTGATCGAATACCGCGCGCGCCTGGGCGATCATTGGCAGCCCGCGCCGCTGCTCGAACGGCTGGCCGCGGCGGGCAAAGGATTCTACGATCCGGCCTCAGCGGCTTCGGCGGGATAGTGACCTTCGATCTGATCCACCTGCGGATGCACTTTCGCGCGGTGGAGTTGATCCGTTTTCCGCCCGGTAAAGCCGGCAATGTGCTGCGCGGCGCGTTCGGCATCCTGCTGCGCGATAGCGCCAACGCCGCGGATTACGCTCAGATCTTTGAACCGAAAGCCAGTGAACGCGGACCGAGTGGGCTAGCCGATCGCCCGCGCCCGTTTGTAATTCGCGCGGCGCATCTCGATGGCAAAACCATCTCTCCGGGCGGCGAATATCATTTCGACGTGCACTTATTCGATCTAACCCCGGGCCGCCGAGCGCTGTTCGCCGCCGCCTTCGCGCAACTTACTCGCGCGGAATTACTGCGAGCCGATGAAGAAAACATCTCGATCCCGTTCGATCCCCCCCCCGATGAAACTGCCTCGCGCATACGAGTCGAATTCCGCACGCCCACTGAGTTGAAGTCGGGCGGCCAACTCGCCGCACGTCCCGAATTCCCGATTCTTTTTGCGCGCCTGCGGGACCGCATCTCGACGCTACGCGAGTTCTACGGCCCGGGCCCGCTCGATATCGATTTCCGCGAAATGGGCGAACGCGCCGCCGCGATCCGCATAACGCAATGCGAACTCCAATGGCATGAAGTGGAACGCCGCTCCAGCCGCACCGGTCAGACCCATCCGCTCGGCGGATTCACCGGTGAAGCGGAGTATGACGGCGATCTGGGCGAGTTCCTGCCCTATTTGCGCGCCGGCCAATGGACCGGTGTCGGCCGCCAGACGGTATGGGGAAAAGGGGAGATATGTTTCCAGGTTTGCTGTTAGCCACCAAAACTTACACACTGCCGCCCAATGGCCCACAATGGAAATTGCGGTTTACCTCGGATCCTCGTCCACGATGAAAACAACCTCGATCAAGTGGGGTGGTATCTCGTGCACGTCGGTCGCGACCGTCGCGAAGGGATGGCCGCGCTCGGCCAGGTATTCTTTAATCGCGGCAGCCGCCTGCTGCACCCTGACGGGATAGTACAGCGACTCGACCGCGAGGCGCACGTGCCGCTCCTGGAAGCGATCCACGATTTCCTGGCCCGTGAGCGATTTAACTCCCTCGAATCTAATCCAGCGCACCAGGCGGCGCTCGCTAACGACGAAGCGCACGATCACGCCGCTATCCGCCGGCTCGGTCTCCATGCGGACGTCCTCGAAACGGCCGGTGTTCCAAAGGTTGATGAGATCGAAGTGCAGGCTGTGTTCGTCGTAGACCTCGCCTTTTTGTTCGCGGATGAGGGCGCGTACGGCATCGCGTGACATGTGGCGCATTCCGCGCACTTCCATGGCTGCGATCGCTTGCCCGTTGAACCGCGCCGAGGGCTGTTGCGGAGTTGGCGGATTCTGGGCCACTGCCGCGGAAATGGCAGCGCAGAGGCAAACGAGGATGGTGCCAGGTCGCATCCCGAGTCCATCTTCGCAAAATGCCACCCGCGCGTACAATGAGCCAGGAGGCCACAGGTGTGATCCGCCGGCGCATGCACCGGTTGTGCCCATCCTGTCGGCGGATTCACAGGTTACGCGGAGTATGATGGCGGTTTAAGGGAAAAGGGGAAATATGTATCCAGGTTTGCTGTTAGCCGTCAAAACTTACACGCTGCCGCCAGATAAGCTGGCCAAAGCCATCGAATATGCGGCTGCGCGCAACCGCCTGCATTTCATCGCCGCGGCTTGCGGGATTCTGGTCCTGGTTGCACTGCTGGCCTGGCACGTGGCGCCGCGGTTGCGTAACCTGGCGGAGTCCGCTACCAGTCGCCGCATCTTACAAGCTTATATCTTCGCGCCTCTGCTGCTCTTGATCATTGATGCCATCGAGTTACCCATCGGACTATACGCGCATCATCTCTCGCGTGAGTTCGCGCAATCCATCCAAAGCTGGCCATCCTGGTTTTGGGATTGGACTAAGGGCGAGTTACTCGAATTTGCTTTGGCCGGCATTGCCGCCTGGGTGCTCTATGGCGTCATGCGGCGCAGCCCGCGACGCTGGTGGTTCTACTTCTGGCTGGCATCGATCCCCATGGTGATATTTCTCATGTTCATCGAGCCGGTGGCCATAGAGCCGCTGTTTTTTAGAATCGAGCCGCTCGCGCGCCAGAATCCGGAACTGGTCGCGGCCATTGAGAAAGTGACCGCCCGCGGCGGCTTGCAGATTCCGCCGGATCACATGTTCGAGATGATTGCCAGCGAGAAACTAAATTCGTTGAATGCCTATGTCACTGGAATCGGCGCGTCGAAGCGGGTCGTGGTCTGGGATAACACGATTCATAAGATGGACACCGGTGAAATCTTATTCGTATTCGGCCATGAGATGGGCCACTATGTTCTCAATCACGTATGGATCGGCATGGCCGCGGCGTTGGCGGGCATTCTCCTATTCCTGTTTTTGGCTTATCACGCCATGGTGTGGGCGCTCGCGCGGTGGGCCGGGCGCTGGCAGATTCACAATATGACGGATTGGGCGTCTATGCCCGTGCTGTTGCTGGCTCTGGTTATTTTCGGTTTCCTGTCCGAGCCAGTGTCCAATTCTTTTAGCCGTATGCTGGAGCACAACGCCGATATCTATGGCCTGGAAGTGATTCACGGCATCGTGCCCGACTCGCTGGATAAAGCTGCCGCAGCCTTTCAGATCCTAGGCGAGGTGTCGCTCGACGATCCCAATCCCAGCCCGTTCATTGAATTCTGGCTTTACGATCATCCGTCAATCAGTGAGCGCGTGCGCTTTGCGTCCGCGTACGATCCCTGGGCGCCAGGGCGGCAACCCAAGTATGTGCGATAGCGGCGGACGAAGTTCCGGATCGCACACCAGGCCGTGATGGCCATTGGCATGCCGATCCGAGGCTAGGAGTATGCGCCCAATGCGAAATTTGCTCGCCCTGGCCCTGTTAGGCGCCTGTTGTGTCACACCATCTTCGGCGCACACGCACCGCCGGCGCCGGATTCCCATGGAA
>Ga0335074_10017746_pt1 | contig 10039 bp, 10 predicted proteins | sample Lox_Sample_23_FD_206715 | JGI IMG/M metagenome (GOLD analysis project Ga0335074, IMG submission 206715) | Soil microbial communities from Loxahatchee National Wildlife Refuge, Florida, United States - Lox_Sample_2.3 | ecosystem: Environmental > Terrestrial > Soil > Wetlands | place: USA...
CCTGCCCAGGCGGTCGACCCGGGGCTCGCGCTCTCGACGGCCGGTACCGAGCTGGTGCGTGCGCTCATGGCCTGCGCGCCGGTCTTCGGCCTGACGCTGCTCGCTGCGCTCCTCGCGCCCTTCGCCGTCGGCGGCTGGAATCTCAGCTTCGAGGCGCTGGTACCCGATTTCACCCGCCTCGACCCGATCCAGGGCTTCGGCCGCTTCTTCTCCGCCAGAGGCGCCGTCGAGCTCGGCAAGGCTTTCGCGAAATTCCTGGTCGTCGCGGCCGTCGCGGTGGCGGTACTGCACAAACAATCCGCGCAGCTTCTCGCGCTCGGGGCCGCCCCGCTGCATGCGGGCATCGCGCAGGCGGCGAGTCTCGCCTCCAACGCCCTGCTCGCCGTCTCCGGCGGACTCGTCCTCATCGCGGCGGTCGATGTGCCCTGGCAGCTCTACCAGTACACAGAGAACCTCAAGATGAGCCGCGACGAGATCCGCCAGGAACTGAAGCAGACCGAGGGTGCGCCCGAGGTGAGGGGCCGCATCCGCCGGGCGCAGCGCGAGATCGCCAAGCGCCGGATGATGCACGACGTGCCCAAGGCGGATGTCGTCGTCGTCAACCCGACGCACTTCGCCGTGGCGCTGCGCTACGACGAGAAACGCATGCGGGCCCCGCTGGTCGTCGCCAAGGGCGCGGATCTGGTCGCCGCCCGCATCCGCGAGATCGCGACCGAGCACTCCGTACCCATCTTCGATGCGCCGCCGCTGGCCCGCGCGCTATTCCACAGCGTCGAGATCGGCAGCGAGATCCCGACGACGCTGTATGTATCTGTCGCGCAGGTTCTGACATACATCTATCAGCTAAGGACGGCGCGGACCTCAGGGGCGCGGCCGCCGGAGCCACCCGCGATCGACCCCGGCATTGACGCCACACGGCATTGATCATGAGCACAGCCGCCACGACAACCAGCCCCAACATGCCGACCTGGCGTGACCTGCTGCGCGCCGGGATCGGCGTGCCGGTGGGCGTCCTCGCCGTGCTTGCGATGGTGATCCTGCCGCTGCCGCCGATGGCCCTCGATGTGCTCTTCACTTTCAACATCGCGCTCTCGATCGTCATCGTGATGGCGGTGTTCTACGTCTCACGGCCAATCGAGTTCGGCGTCTTCCCGACGGTGCTCCTGCTGGCAACCCTCCTGCGTCTCGCGCTCAACGTCGCTTCGACGCGAGTCGTGCTGCTCCACGGTTACAGCGGTCCGCAGGCAGCTGGCCACGTCATCCAATCGTTCGGCGAGTTCGTCGTCGGCGGCAACTTCGCCGTCGGCGTGGTGGTGTTCGTCATCCTCACCATCATCAACTTCGTGGTGGTCACCAAGGGCTCGGGGCGCATCTCCGAAGTCAGCGCCCGCTTCACCTTGGATGCCATGCCGGGCAAGCAGATGGCGATCGACGCCGATCTCAACGCCGGCCTCATCACCCAGGACGAGGCGCGCACCCGCCGCGCCGAAGTCCGCGCCGAGGCAGACTTCTACGGCGCCATGGACGGCTCGAGCAAGTTCGTTCGCGGCGACGCCATCGCGGGCATCCTGATCCTCCTCATCAACATCATCGGCGGCCTCGCGATCGGCACCATGGGCCATGGAATGGCGCTGGGGGACGCCGCCCACACCTACACGCTGCTCACCATCGGCGACGGCCTGGTGGCGCAGATTCCGGCGCTCCTCCTCTCGACCGCCGTGGCCCTCATCGTGACCCGCATGTCACGCTCGCAGGATATGGGCGGCGAGCTGCGCCGTCAGCTCTTCGGCAACCCCAAGGCGCTCGGCGTCGCGGCGGGCCTGCTCGGCGTCATGGGTTTGATTCCCGGAATGCCCAATGTGGCATTCCTCCTCGTTGCCGGGCTCAGCGGCTCGGCTGCCTACATCATCAAGAAGAGGCGCGCGGCGACCGCCGTGGCCGCCACCGCGCCGAAAGCCGTGGCGCCGGCGCCGGAAACCAAGGAGCTCACCTGGGAGGATGTCCGCCCCGTCGATCTCATCGGACTCGAGGTCGGCTATCGCCTGGTGTCGCTGGTCGACAAGCGACAGAGCGGCGATCTGCTCGGCAGGGTACGCGGCGTGCGCCGCAAGCTGTCGCAGGAGCTCGGCTTCCTCATCCCCGCAGTGCACATCCGCGACAACCTCGACCTCGCGCCCAACGTCTACCGCATCAACCTAAGCGGCGTGCCGGTCGGCGAGAGTGTCATCTATGCCGACAAAGAGCTTGCCATCAACGCCGGGCGCGTCTTCGGCCCGTTGCAGGGCATCGCCACCCGCGATCCGGCCTTCGGCATGGAGGCGGTTTGGATCGATGCGGCGAGCCGTGACCACGCCCAGGCCCTCGGCTACACCGTGGTCGACCCGAGCACCGTCATCGCCACCCATCTCTCCTTCGTCATCCAGTCGCACGCCAACGAGATCCTCGGGCACGAGGAGGTGCAGCAGCTGCTCAACGGCCTGGCCAAGAGCGCGCCGAAGCTGGTGGAGGATCTGGTGCCGCGCGTGCTGCCCCTCTCGACGGTCGTGCGCGTGCTGCAGAGCCTGCTCGCGGAGCGCATTCCGATCCGCAACATCCGCACCATCATCGAGACGCTGTCGGAGCATGCGCCGCGCTCTCAGGACGCCGCCGTGCTCCTGTCCCACGTCCGGGTAGCCCTCGGGCGCCAGATCGTGCAGGAGATCGCCGGCATTGCCGCGGAACTGCCGGTCATCACCTTCGAGCCGGATCTCGAGCGGCTGCTCACCGGCTCGCTCGCCGCCAACTCCACGAGCCCCGGTCTCGAGCCCGGATTGGCGGAGCGGCTGCAACAGCGGGTCGGCGAGGCATCGCGGCGCCAGGAGGCCTCGGGCGAGGCGCCGGTGCTGCTCGTGCCGCCGCCGCTGCGCGCGCAGCTCTCGCGCTTCCTGCGCGCGGCGCTGCCCAGTCTCCACGTGCTCGCCTGGAATGAGATTCCCGACAACCGCAAGGTCCGCGTCGTCACCGCGGTCGGCAGGTAAACATGAAGATCGTAAGACATACGGCACCCGACATGCGCCAGGCCCTGCGTGCCATCCGCGAGCAGTTGGGCGAGGACGCCGTGATCCTGTCGTCGCGCCGGCTGGCCAAGGGAGTCGAAGTCACGGTGGCGGTGGATTTCGACGCCGGCAAGATGGACAAGGCAGCGCTGCTGGCTGCCGCTGATGCCGCCGCCAGCCCCCCACCCTCCAGCCCCGCGGCCGCGACCCCGCCGCCCGCGCTCGCCCCGGCCGTTGCGCCAGCGGCCGCGAGCTCTTTCACGCCTCTCGCACCGCTCCTCGAGCCGCAGCCTGAAGCCGCTGAGGCTCCCGCGCACATCATGGGCAAGGAGCTGCAGACTCTGCGGCGCATGCTCGAGACCCAACTCGCGCAGCTCGCGTGGAACGACCGCACGCGCCGCGCGCCCGTGCACACGGAGTTGTTGCGCGAGCTGACCGAGATCGGCATCGCCCAGGACCTCGCCGACCACCTGGTGGGCCAGCTCGATCAGGGGGTCGATCTCACCCAGGGCCGCCGCTTCGCGCTCGCGGGCCTGTCGCAGTACCTGCTGGTGACGGGCGATCGCTGGCTGGAAACGGGCGGCCGCGTCGCCTTCGTGGGCGCCACCGGTGTCGGCAAGACGACCCTGCTCGCCAAGATCGCGGTGCGTTGGATACTGCGACATGGCGTGAATGACCTCGCACTGGTTGCCTGCGACAACGTCCGCATCGGCGCCCAAGACCAGATGCAGGCGCTCGGTCAGCTGCTCGGCGTGCCGGTGCAGGTGCCGGAGCGCTTCGAGGCCCTCCCCGATCTGCTCACGCGGCTCGAGCGCTACCGCCTGGTACTGATCGACACTCCGGGCTCGAGCCTGCGCGATGCGCAGCTCGGGCCGCGTCTCGCGACGCTCGCCAACTGCAACTCGAAGCTGGAGACGGCGCTCGTGCTCGCGGCCTGCGCACAGGCGGGCGTGCTCGAGGAGACGGTACAACGCTTCCGGCCCGCCAACCCCGCCTCGTGCCTGCTCACCAAGCTGGATGAGGCGGCGAGCCTCGGCGGTGCGCTCTCCGTGCTCATCCGCGCACGGCTGCCGCTCTCCTACACCAGCGACGGCCAACGGGTGCCCGAGGACCTGCGGCCGGCGAGATCGCTGGAGCTCGTGTCCCACGCCGTGCGGCTCGCCAAGGCAAGCGGCGCGGCCGCGGACGAAGATCTGCTGCGACGAAGATTTGGAAGACTCTCAAATGCGACGACCTGAGCTCAGTCTCATCAACAACTCCAAGCTCGAGTCCCTCGGGCAGCCCGTGCGCGTGATCGCCGTCACCGGGGGCAAGGGGGGCGTCGGCAAGACGAGCGTCTCGGTCAATCTCGCCATGGCGCTCGCCAACGCCGGCCGGCGTGTGGTGCTGCTCGATGGCGATCTCGGACTCGCCAACGCCGACGTCTTCCTCGGGCTCTCGCCGCGGTACACGCTCGCTCACGTGATCTCCGGGGAGCGCACGCTCGATGAGGTGATCGTGGAAGCGCCCCAGGGATTTCACGTCGTGCCGGCGGCATCGGGCGCGGCCGACCTCGCCAGCATGGGCGCCGCCGAGCACTTGGGCCTGGTGCGTGCCTTCAGTGCCCTCGCGGCCCGCCTGGACGTGCTCATCGTGGACACCGCGGCCGGAATCGCCCCTGGCGTACTGCAGTTCTCACAGGCCTCGCAGCAGGTGGTCGTCGTGATCTGCGACGAGCCGGCCTCGCTAACCGACGCTTATGCGCTCGTCAAGGTCCTGAGTCGCAATCATGGCGTCACCCGTTTCCGAGTGCTCGCCAATCGGATTCGCGCGGCGGGGGCGGGCGCCGAGCTCTTCCGCCGCTTCGAGCGCGTCACGGCACGCTTCCTCGATGTTGTGCTCGAATTCGCCGGCGAGATCCCCGAGGACGAGTACCTGCGGCGCTCGGTGCGGGAGCAGCGCCCGGTGCTCGACGGCTACCCCTCGAGTCCCGCGGCGCGGGCGTTCAAGAAATTGGCCACCCTGGCCGATACATGGCCAGTGCCACCCGGTCCCCGCGGGAATATAGAGTTTTTCGTGGAGAGGCTGGTGCGACGGAACGGGGTGCGGCTGGAAGTGGTGCCATGAATGCGGCGAGCGCATACGGCGTCCGCCGCGGGCCGCAGGAGGCGAGCGAGCTGGTGACGCGGCACGCCGAACTGGTGAAGCGGATCGCTTACCACCTGGTCGGCCGGTTGCCGCCCTCAGTGGAGGTGGACGACCTGATGCAGGCGGGCATGTTGGGGCTGCTGGAGGCAGCGTCGAACTACGCGCCCAATCGCGGCGCGAGCTTCGAGACGTATGCCGGCATCCGCATCCGCGGCGCCATGATCGACGCGCTGCGCAAGCTCGACTGGGCACCCCGCTCGGTGCACCGCAAGGCGCGCGCGGTGGCCGCCGTCGTGCAGGAGATCGAGCGCCACACGGGGCGCGACGCACGCGATACGGAGATCGCCGAGCGGCTCGGCGTACCGCTCGAGGAGTATCACGCCATCGTGCAGGATGCGGCGAGCTGTCGCCTGGCGGCGCTCGACGATACGACGGCGGCGACGGCCGAGGGCGCGGCCGATCCGTTCCGGGAGACCGCGGAGGAAGGCTTCCGGGAAGCGTTGGCGCAGGCGATCGACGGGTTGCCGGAGCGCGAGAAGCTCGTGATGTCGCTCTACTACAGCGAAGGACTCAACCTCAAGGAGATCGGCGCGGTGCTGAAGGTGACCGAATCGCGCGCCTGCCAGCTGCACGGGCAGGCGCTCGTGCGGCTCAAGGCGCGGCTGGCGGATTGGCGTGACGGCAGCGCCGGCACGGGTGCAACGACACGAGGCAGGCAGTGAGCAAAGATCTGAAATTCCTGGTGGTCGACGACTTCTCGACCATGCGACGCATCATCAAGAACCTGCTGCACGATCTCGGCTATCCCAACGTCGCCGAGGCGGACGACGGCAAGACGGCACTGCCCATGCTGCAGGCCGGTGGCTTCGACTTCCTCATCACCGACTGGAACATGCCCGGCATGCCCGGCCTCGAGCTCATCAAGGCCGTACGCGCCGACACCAAGCTCGCCAAGATGCCCGTGCTCATGCTGACCGCGGAAGCCAAGCGCGAGCAGATCATCGAGGCGGCGCAGGCGGGCGTGAACGGCTACGTCATCAAACCTTTCACCGCCGAGACTCTCAAAGAGAAGCTCGACAAGATCCTCGGCGCGGGAAAGTGAGACTGTCATGTCGAACTTTCAAGTACTGAAGCTGGAATACGGTGCCTGCGTGGAGGCCCTGTCGGAGGCGCTGCGCGCGGGTGACGAGACGGCATTCTTCACCGCCGTCGATCACATCGTGCGCATGCGCGAGCCGGCGACGCTCACCGAGATCCGCCGCCTGACCGGCGGCCTGCAGCAGGCGCTCGAGCGCTTCAGCATCGAGTCACGCCTCGCGGACATCGCGGAGAACGAGATTCCGGATGCCAGGAGCCGGCTCTCGCACGTCATCAAGATGACCGACGAGGCCGCGCACCGCACGCTCGATCTCGTCGAGAAGTCGGGCCCGCTCGCCGAGCGCACCGCGCGCGAGGCGGGCGCGCTCATCGACTCACTGAAAACATACCGCGACCGCCCGTCCGGCGGCGGCTTCGTCGGCGCCGTCCGCTCGATCGACGCCTTCCTGCCGGTGGTGCGGGCGGTGGAGGCGTTCCTGCCCGCGGCGCGCACCGACTCGGAGCATATCCGCAAGAATCTCGCCGACGTGCTGCTCGCGCAGGGCTATCAGGATCTGACGGGTCAGATCATCCGCAGCGTCATCAAGCTGGTCGAGGAGCTGGAGGAAGCACTGGCGAGCCTCGCCAAGCTCTCGGGAGACCTCGTCGAGCACACCACCCTCGGCGACAGCCCGGACAAGGGCCACGGACCGGTCGTGCCCGGAGTCACCAAAGGTGACGTCGCCTCAGGCCAGACAGACGTGGACGAGCTGCTGTCCGGCCTTGGCATGTAAGGGGCCGCGATGGACATTCTGAGCATCGTCGGACTGGTGCTCGCCGCCAACGCCGTGCTGCTCGGCGCCCTGCTGCGCGGCGCCGGCCTCATGGCGCTCGTCTCCACGGAGGCCTTCATGGTGGTGGGCGTCGGCACCATCGCGGCGACCTGCGTCCAGACGCCGCTGCCGGTCATGAAGCATGCGCTCAGGATCTTCCCGTGGATCATCCGCCCGCCGCCGCGCGACGGCCGCCAGATCATCACCAAGATCGTCGACTGGAGCAACACCGCGCGCAAGCAGGGGCTGCTCGGGCTCGAGCCGCTGATCGCGCGCGAGACCGACCCGTTCGTGCAGAAGGCGCTGCAGCTCGTGGTCGACGGCAGCGAGCCCGAGGCGATCAGCAACGCCATGTACGTGGAGCTCAGCGTGCGCGAGCACGCCGACATCACCGCGGCGAAGATGTTCGAGGGCGCCGGCATCTACTCGCCGACTCTCGGCATCATCGGCGCCGTGCTCGGCCTCATGGCCGTGCTGCAGAATCTCACCGATCCGGCCAAGCTCGGCGCCGGAATCGCCTCGGCGTTCGTGGCCACGATCTACGGCATCAGCCTCGCCAACCTCTTCTTCCTGCCGGTCTCCAACAAGCTCAAGGGCATCATTCACCGCCAGACACAGTTTCGCGAAATGATCATCGACGGCATGATGTGCATCGCGCAGGGCGAGAACCCGCGGGCGATCGAGGCCAAGCTCCAAGGATACCTCCACTAGAATATGACTCAGCACGCCCTCCATTACCCGAGGCACACGGATGTGACCCGCCGCCGCAGGTGGCGGCGCCGCGAGCAAAAACCACGCTTTTTGATCGCGGCGCGCTGGGCCGGGCAGGAGCCCGGATCCAGCGTTTCAAACTAGGAGTCCGTTGTGTCCCGCAGAAAGAAACGCCATCAGGAGGAGCACGAGAACCACGAGCGCTGGGCGATCCCGTACGGCGACCTGCTGACGCTGCTGCTCGCCTTCTTCGTGGTGATGTACTCGATCTCCTCGGTGAACGCGGGCAAGTATCGCGTCCTCTCCGACTCGATCTATGCCGCCTTTCGCGGCGAGCCGCGCACCCTCGAGCCGGTCCAGGTCGGCCACAAGCGCGCCGGCTCCGGGGCCGACATCCGCGTCAGCATCGTGCAGCAGGCCATGCTCAAGGGCCAGCCGCGGGCGCTCCTCGCCCCGGTGCCGCTCGCCCTGTCCACTCCGATCCCGAACGCGCTCGATCGCAACAACATTCCGCCGACCGGCGCCGACAACGGCGTCAGGGAGGCTTCCGGCCCGGCGCAGGACGCCGAGCACGCCGCCCAGGCCCAGGCCGCCGCAATCATGCTCACGAAGGTGGCCGACGATGTCGCCAAAGCGATGGGCGGACTGGTGAAGAAGAACCTGGTGGTGGTGCGGCGCAAGCGATCCTGGATCGAGGTCGAGATCCGCACCGACATTCTCTTCCCGAGCGGCAGCGCGCGGCTCGCGCCGAGCGCGGTGGACATCATCCAGCGCCTCGCGGACGTGCTGGCGCGCTTCCCCAACCCGGTCCGGGTCGAAGGATTCACCGACGACGTGCCGATCCGGACGACGCAGTTCTATTCCAACTGGGAGCTCTCGGCCGCACGCGCCGGCAGCGTCGTGCACGTTCTCTCGGATCGCGGCGTGGCCAGCGATCGGCTGGCGGTCGTCGGTTTCGGCGAGCAACACCCGGTAGCCAGCAATCTGACTGCTCAGGGACGCAACGCCAACCGCCGCGTGACGGTCGTCATACTCTCCACCGAGCCGGGAAACTCGTCCGATCCCAACTGGTTGCCCAACACCAATGCCGTCGCCGCCAATGGCACGGTTCCTGCACGATAAGTCCTGACGCGCGCCGCTTCGCGCCGGAATTCCGACACGGCGGCCGCGTCATGTGACTTGCATCACAGGAGCCGTCGCGCATGAACCTGCCTTCCGCCGATTTCCTGCTCATCGCGGGACGCGCGGTGTTTCTCGTGTTCTCGTTCGTCGTTGCCGCCATCAGTTTCACCGCCTGGCGCCGCGCCACGCGCCGGCAGACCGCCGAGGTGCTCGCGCAGACACAAATCGTGCTGCAGCGGCTCGCAGAGCTCGAGGTGCGGGTGGATGCGACCAGAGCCGTCGTTGCGGCGCTCAACGAGCGCCTGGCGCGCCCCGCCGGGCCACCCCCTGCCCACTCGCCCTCACCCGGCTACCAGATCGCGATTCGCCTGGCGCGCGGCGGCGCGAGCCGCGAGGAGCTCATGTCGGGGTGTGGATTGACGCTCGCGGAGGCCGAGCTCGTCAAACGGCTGCACGGACCGCACGCTGCGGAACTGCGTCAAGTTTCATAGGGGTCAACTCAAGCGTTGCGTCACAGGGGCCGATACCGGCGCTGTACCGGTAGTCACGCCCTCAATTTGCGCGCCGATCAGATTATGACAATCCGCAAGAAGCAGACGCCGGCCAGGAAACCCGCGCGCTCCCGCGCCACGAAGCGCGGCGCGGCGGCACGGCGCACGGCCACCCGCGGCAGGACTGCAACGGTGACACCCGCCGCGAAGCGCCTCCACGAGGATGGATCGCTGCTCCTGGCCGCCGAGTGCACGGTAGCCGAGGCCGAAGCGCTCAGGTCGGCGCTCGGGCGCCGGCTGCAGCAGTCGGAGCCCGTCACCCTCGATGTGAGCGCCCTGCAGCGCATCGACACCGCCGGATTGCAGCTTCTCGCCGCCTTCGTTCGCGATCGCCGCACGGCCGGTCGCGCCGTCGCGTGGCGCGGCCGGGCGTCCGCCCTGGAGACGGCGGCCGGTCTTCTGGGTCTGCACGCCATGCTCGAGCTTCCGGGAGAGGCCGGCTGATGACCGTCGATCTGACACAGTTTCATGCGGCCTTTTTCGAAGAGAGCTTCGAGGCGCTCGATGCCATGGAAGCGGCGCTGCTGAAGCTCGATGTCGGCTCGCCCGAGGCGGAGCTGGTCAACACCATCTTCCGCGTCGC
>Ga0335074_10017747_pt1 | contig 10039 bp, 13 predicted proteins | sample Lox_Sample_23_FD_206715 | JGI IMG/M metagenome (GOLD analysis project Ga0335074, IMG submission 206715) | Soil microbial communities from Loxahatchee National Wildlife Refuge, Florida, United States - Lox_Sample_2.3 | ecosystem: Environmental > Terrestrial > Soil > Wetlands | place: USA...
GCACCGGGCCGAGTGGCGCGAGCGCGGCTGGTAAGCGGTAGCCCTCACCCGCCGAGCAGGACCCGGCGGTGCTCGAGGGCCAGCGTCAGCAGCGCGGCGCCGGCGGCCTGCACGGGGTGCCGCGTGATCAGTTCGGCGACCGAGGCCTCGCCGAACGGGCGGGGTTTCAGCACCGTGCCCTCGGCGTTGCTGTCCGCCAGCTCGCCGAACAGCTCGTCGTACAGCGGCGCGTCGATCACCACCACGGTGAGCAGGTCGAGCGCGAACGTGAGCGGGTCGGCGCCCAGGCCGAGGCACCAGGCGCGGATCCGGCCGTCGGCCAGGGCGCCGGTCATGGCCGCCGCGAGCGGCCACCGGCCGTAGTCGATCGGGGCGCGCTCGCTGCCGTGGTCCTCGTCGGCGCCAAGCAGCTCCTCGGCGAACTCGCGGAGCAGGCCGCGCCACAGGTCGAAGTCGTTCGCCTCGTTCCACGCGGCCTCGCCGGACGGCTGGAAGATGCCGACCGGGATGACCTGGAACATCCCGCCGGCGTGGCCGACCCGGGCCGGGTCCCGCCAGTGCAGCGGGAACGACGCGGCACCCGTCGCGCGGTCGTGCCGCAGGGTGAGCGCGCCCACGGCCATGATCCCGGGGCGGGCGCCCAGGTCGCACGGGTCGCCGATCGCGTCGCGCAGCCGCCCTCGGCGGCCCGCGCTGCCGCCCGGGCGCTGGCCGGGGCCAGCGCCGCGGCCGAGCTTGGCTGCCGCGAGTTCGGCCGCGGCGAACTCGTGACCGACCGGGCCGCCGGTGTCCACGGCGTCGAAAAAGCGGGCGCGGGCGAACGTCAGGTGCGGACCGGGGCCGGCCAGGTCCGCGCCGGTCAGCCGGTATGCCTGGCGGTTCTCGAAGATGGCCGGGCTGGCGAGTTCCGCGACCACGTCCGAGTAGCGGCGGTAGCGGGTGCCGTCGGCGCGGACTGGGAGCAGCCGCGGCGCGACGTCCGCCAGATCGGTGACCCGGGGCGCGGGCGCGTCCGCCAGGAACTCGAGCCGGACGTCGCCGAGCGGCACCGGGGACCGCGGCAGCCAGGCCGGCGGCGCGAGCAGCGGGGTGCCGGCCACCCGGTATCCGGCCGGGAACGTGTCCGCGGCGCGGACCGCCAGACTGTGGCGCTCGCGCTGGAGGTAGGCGTGGACGCGCAGCCACTCACGTTCGGAGGCGGTGCGCGCGGCGGCCGGGCGCTCAGAGGTCGCGGGCATAGCGGACTTCCAGCACGCCGCCGAGGCCGGCGAGGACGTTGGTGGCGCCGTCAGGGGCGAAGCCGGCCCGCTCGTAGAACCGCCGGGCGCGGGTGTTCTCCGCCAGCACCCACAGAACGGCCCGGGCATACGGCCGGCCGCGCAGCGCGGTGAGCGCCGACCCCATCAGCGCGCGGCCGGCCCCGGCCGACCACCAGGCCGGGGTCACGTACAGCGCGTACAGCTCCCCCGTGTCGCCCGCCCGGCCCGCCGGCGTGAGCGGATCGCCGGGTGCCGCGCTGGCGTGGCCGCCGGACGGAGTCACGGGCGGGAGGACGGCGGAGACAACGGTACGTTCCGGACCAAAGGCCGCGTAACCGATGACGGCGGGATCGTCACCGCCGACCGCAACCAGAGTGCGGCGGTAGGGCGGCGGGCTGGCCGCGCTGCCACCGGTCGCCGTCGCGCGGTCGATGAGCGCGCGGTCGATGATGCCCGCGTACGCGGCGAGCCAGCTCTCCCTGCGCACCCTCGTGATCGCCGCCGCGTCCGCGGGGAACCCCGGGCGGATGTCGATGGGCACGTGCACAGGGTAGACGGCGCCGGCGGGCTCGCGCCGCGTCTGCGTTACCGTTACCCGGTGACCCTGGCTTCGTTCAACGCGTCGCCGCCCGCCGAGGCGGTCGCCGTGCTGGAGTCGTGCTGCGCGTCCCCGCGGTTCGCCGCCGCGCTGGCGGCCGGGCGGCCGTACCCGTCGCTGGCCGCCGCCGAGGCCGCGGCCGGTTTGGCGTTCGACACGCTGACGTGGGACGACGTGCTGGGGGCCATGTCCGCGCACCCGCGGATCGGGGACCGCGCGCGGGGCCAGTCGGCGGTGGAGCAGGCCGGGGTCACCGATTCGTCCCGCGCGGCGCTCGCGGCCGGCAACGCCCGCTACGAGCAGCGGTTCGGCCATGTCTTCCTGATCTGCGCCACCGGGCTCGGCGGGGAGCAGATGCGGGCCGCGCTCGAGGAGAGGCTGGGAAACGATCCTCTGACGGAACGTACCGTGGCGACTGCCGAGCTCCGCAAGATCACCCTGCTGCGGGTGCGGAAGGCGCTGGCGCCGTGACCGTGTCCACGCACGTGCTCGACGCGACGCTCGGCACGCCCGCGGCCGGGGTGCCCGTGGCGCTTGAGGTTGTCGTCGCGGACGGCTGGCGGGCCGTGGAGTCCGGCTCGACCGGCGCCGACGGCCGGCACCGGTTCGCGGCGGAGACGGGGGCCGGGGTGTACCGGCTGGTGTTCGGGACGGGCGGGTACTTCACGGCGCGGGGGGTGGCGGCGTTCTACCCCGAGGTGATCATCACGTTCACGGTCACCGGGGGGCACTACCACGTGCCGCTGCTGCTGGCCCCGTTCGCCTACTCCACCTATCGCGGCAGCTAGCCGCGGCACTCTCCGGGGCGCCTGGCAGGATGGACCGCATGGGATTCGAGCTAACCGAGCAGATCGAGCGCCACCTGATCGGCGACCAGATCGCCTGGCTCACCACGGTGACGCCGGCCGGGTGGCCGGCGCCGCGGCCCGTGTGGTTCGTGTGGGATGGTTCGGCGATCACCGTCTACGCGATGAACGGCGGGGCCAAGCAGCGGCACATCGCGGCCCACGACCAGGTGTCGGTGCACTTCGACGCCGGGCCAGGCGGCAGCGACATCGTGGTGATCTCCGGGCGCGCCCGGCTTGTCCCTGACGCCCCGCCGCCGTCGCACTTCCCCGGCCTGCTCGACAAGTACCTGCCGGCCATCGAGGCGATGGGCCGTTCCGCGGCGTGGTACGACGAGGACTACAGCGTGGCCCTGCACATCACGCCGGAACGCGCCTGGGCGATGCCCTAGGCATCTTCACCTGCATCTTCACCCTGCATCTTCACCCTGCATCTTCACCCTGTTCGGATGAGGAACCGCGCCGCACCGGATGCCATGGTGGGGCGATGAGACGCAGGGAAGCACCCTCTCTGGCCGTGGCTTTGTTCGCCGCCGCGGCCGTCGTGGCGGCGCTGGCGCTGGGCGGCTGCGGCAGCAGCGCACCCGCTTACTGCTCGAACCGGGACAGTCTGCAGAACTCGGTCAAGGGGCTGACCAGCTCGATCACCAGCGGGGACTTCAGCAGCGTGAAAACCCAGGTCGACGCGATCCAAAGCGATGCCTCCTCGGTCGTCAGCTCGGCCAAGAGCGACTTCCCGTCCGAGACCAGCGCGATCACTTCGTCCCTCGACGCGCTGGAGAGCTCGCTCAAGGCACTGCCGTCCAGCCCTTCCGCCGCGCAGGTCTCGGTGGTCGCCCACGACGCGGCCAGCGTCGTGAGCTCGATCAAGAACTTCATGAACGCGAGCAATTCGAAGTGCGGCGGCTGACCTGGTCCCGGTCTCGGTCCCCGGTCTCGGCTGGCGGCTCCCGGCTGGCGGCTCCCGGCTGGCGGCGGCTCCCGCCGCTTCTTGCTGTTATCAGAAGCCGGTGCGCTGACCCGGAACATAGCGGATCAGCAGGCACACCATGGTGTGCTTACTGATCCATCATCGCGGCCAGCCCGCCGCGTCTTGCTGTTATCAGTGGCGAGCCTGATCTCCGCGGTCGCCAAGGGCACGGCTGACATCGCGATGGGTCATTGCCCGCCGACGACGCGGAACTCTTCGGCGACCACGAGCGTGTCGTCGTCGACCGTGAATCCGGGATCGCCGAGGGCGTCGCGCACCTGCGCCGAATGCCAGAACCCCTCGTGCGCGGCGCGCCACCCGGCGACCGAGTCGTAGCCCTCCCCCTCGCCGAGCGCGTGCGCGAGGTCGACGTCGGCCAGCCGGATCACCCGTACGGCGACCGTCTCGATCACCGTCACCGGCTCGCCGTCTGAGTCCACCACCACGGCGCGCTCGCCGGGGCGGGGCAGCGGCTCGCCCTCGTGCTGGTAGTCGGCGACGAGCCCGGTCGTGGTGGTCTTGGCGCCGGACACGATCGCCGCGACCAACTGGTCCCGCAACGGGCCGGGAAAGGCGAACTGCGCGACGCGGAACTGTCCGGGCTCCATGGCGTCCTAGCCTAGATGCGCGCGAGGGTGGCCTCGTCGGGGACGCCGCCGAAGAACTTCGCGAGCACCTCGTTGAACACGGGCTCTGTCGGCCCGGCGGCGGCGAACAGGGTCATCGAGGAACGCAGCTTCATCGCGTCGGTCCGGCCGAAGATGTCGGCGGCGGTGCTCCCCTCGGTGTCCGCCACGATCTCCGCGCACTCGGCGAGCCGGGGGCCGAGCACGGGGTGCCCGAGGTAGGCGCGGGCCTCCGGGAGGCCGGAGATCGCGTACCGCTGCGACATCGCGCTGAACCCCAGGCCCGCGACCTGCGGGAAGACGAACCAGATCCAGTGACCTGTCTTCCGGCCGGCGCGCAGCTCCGCCACCGCCTGCTGGTAGGTGCCGCCGTCGTCCTGCGCCCGCACGAACCGCTCGAGCCGGTAAGGATCGTCCACCGGCGTCCTCCGCCTCCAGCGCGGCCAGGTCCCGTTCCGCGAAACGGCGGTGCTCCCACTCCTCGTTGAGGACGACAAGCAGGCAGTCCCTGACGAGGTAGCTGCGGGGCCGCGGCCAGCCGGGTCCCTCGACCGGTTCGGTTTGGTCGTCCATCGACTCGTCGGTCAGGCCGTCGACCACCCGGCGGACGGAGGCCATCCGGTCGCGGCGCAGCGCGAGGACCGCCTCGAGGGACGGGCGGGCGTCGCGGTCGCGGGGCACTCCCGGGGTGTCCGGCATGCCGTCCCACGGCAGGCCGAGCGGATCCCACGGCGAGGGGTCCCCGCCGATCGCGCGCCTGACCCACGCGTCGGTGGCGAACACCAGGTGGCGCAGCGTCTGGATGAACGACCACTCGCCGCCGACCGACTCGTGCAGCCGCCCGGGCGGCAGGCGGCGCGCCCGCGCGACGGTCTCGTCCCACAGCCGCTCCACGACATCCCAGGCCTCGCGGAACCCGGCCGGGTCAGTCGGGCGCATCTTGGCCCGGTCGGGATACCGCTTGTTCAGCTCCGCGTCGATCAGCGGCCCGATGTCGACCCCGTTGATCGTCACGTTCATGATCTCGCCGTCGATCTCGACGTTGCCGAGTTCGACGCCGCGCATCACCGACCCGCTCAGGTCGACCTCGCGGAACTGGCTGCCTGTCAGGTCGGCGTACGAGAACTCAGAGCCGGACAGATTGGCGCGCTCGAACCGCGAACCGCGCAGATCGTCCCCGATGAAGTCAGCCATGACCCGACGGTAGCGCTCTCCACTGACAATCCGAGAGGGTGGGGAGGTGAGCGAATTCAGTGACCGCCCGGACTTCTGGAGCGGCACGCCCGCCGAGGAAGACGTGACCGTGCCCGCGGCGGTCACCGCGCTGGCCGGCGGCCGCGCGGCCGTGCCGGTGTGGGCGAACGAGGTGGGCGGGATCACCTTCGACGTCGGGGCGGGCGCGGAGCGCTGCTTCATCAAGTGGGTACCGGCCGGGAGCGGCCTCGACCTCGAGGCCGAGGCGGACCGGATGCAATGGGCCGGGCGGTTTCATCCAGTGCCGCGGCCACTGGCCCGCGGCCGGGACGAGGACGGCTCCTGGCTCGTCACCGCTCCGGTCCCCGGCCAGAACGCGGTGACCGAGCGGTGGAGGGCGGATCCCGCGACCGCGGTCACCGCCATCGGCGAGGGCCTGCGGGCGCTGCACGAGGCGCTGCCCGTCGCCGGCTGCCCGTTCTCCTGGAGTGCCGGGGAGCGTCTCACCGCCGCCCGGCGGGCGGCGGCGGAGGGCCAGCTGAGTTCGGCGGGCTGGCATCCGGTCCATCACGGCCTGACGATCGCGGCGGCGCTCGAGCGCGCCGCCGCGATCCCGCCGACCGACAAGCTGGTCGTCTGCCACGGTGACGCCTGCGCGCCGAACACCATCCTCGCCGGGGACGGCCGCTGGAGCGGGCACGTCGACCTCGGCGACCTCGGCACGGCGGACCGGTGGGCGGACCTTGCCGTCGCCACATGGAGCGCCGACTGGAACTACGGGCCCGGCTGGGACCGGCTGCTGCTCGACGCCTACGGCGTCAAGCCCGATCCCGAACGGATCCGGTACTACCGGCTGCTCTGGGACCTCGGCTAGCCCGGTTGCTAGCCGCCTTTGCCTGGCGGCTGGAGGAGACCGCGGAAACGGCGGCCGAACAGGTAGGCGTCACCGGGCCATCGCGCCGACACGTACCTGCCGTCTTGCACGACGAAGGCCGGGGTGTCGTCGGTGGCGGTGCCGCGCGCCGACAGCACGCGCGGCCCCCGCTCGAACTGGATCCGCGGATCGGTAAGGCTGGCCTTGACCTCGTCCTCGACGTAGGCCGGGTAGGTCCGGAAGTACCGGCCGAGCCGCCACGCCGTCGCCAGGAAGGCGCTGCGCTCCATGTACTTGGGCAGGCAGGTCGTCTGGCACCCGGCCAGCACGCTGCGACCGGTGGCGTCGTCGCGGGTCCGCGCGAGCACGAGGACGCCGTGGCAGATGGCGCCGACCGGCCGGCCCAGGAGCCAGAACCGGCGCACCTGCTCGCGCAGCACGGGAGAGCCGAGGTACTGCCGCATTCCCGGCGCGTGACCGCCGGACAGCAGCAGGCCGTCGAAGCTGGGCGGGTCCAGGTCTTCCCACGCGAGCGTGGCCGCGAACTCCGGCGCCCTGGTCAGCTCCGCGTACCAGCTCTTGGCCTCGGGCGCCGCCCCCAGTTGGCCGAAGAGCACACCGGTCAGCAGCCGCGGATCGGCGGCCGGAACGGTGCCCTTGCGTTCGGTGGCGAAGACGACCTCGTGCCCCGCGTCCCGCAGGATCCGCCACGGCACGGCGACCTCGGTGACGTCGAAATCCGTGTCGGGCAGCGGCACCAGAACGCGCATGCTGACATCATCTCTCAGCCGGTCACCCGGCGCTGAGCTCGGTGCCGTATCTGTCGGTGAAGGCGAGTCGCGGGACCTCTGGGCGGCGCAGCCGCCGGGGGAACGGGCGGGCCGGATACCCGGCGACGATGTGGCAGGCGGTGGCCATGTGCTCGGGGATGCCAAGCAGCCTTTTCACGTCGGGCTCGCGGGCGACCAGCAGCGTGGTGAACGTGGTGGCCACGCCCTGGGCGCGCAAGGCCAGGCACAGGTTCTGCGCCATGGGGTAGACCGAGGCGCCGCCGACGATGCTCAGCCGGTCGAGCGCGGTGTCGGTGGGGTGCGTCTGCGCGAGGTCGGCGCAGACCACGACGATCACCGGGTGCTCGCCGAACCGCCGCGCGAACCGGTCGGTGTCGGCCATCGTCCGCGCCGTGTCGCTGAACCCGGTTCGCACGCTCCTGGGCTGCCCGCCGGCGCCGGGGATCGCCCCGGCTCCGGAGCGGGCCGCCGCGGCGACCTCCTCCCACAGCGGCAGGTACCACTCCCCCAGCTGCCTGCGCAGCGCCGCGTCCCGCACGAACACGAACCTGACGGCGCACCGGTTGCCGCCGTTGGGCGCGAACCTTGCCAGCTCAACCGCCCGGAACAGCACCTCGTCAGGGACCGGGGCGTCCCGGTAGTAGCGGCACGCGTGCTGCGTGCGCATCGCCTCGTCCAGTTCCACCGTCATCTCCCCGGGGCCGGGCACCCAACCGGGATACCCGGCCAGGGGCGGCTCAGAACCCGACGAAGATCTGGCCCTTGGGGTTGAGGTGCGCGCCGGACAGCGCCACCGGGGTGAGCGCGCCGGTGGTGAGGTTGAGCATGGCCAGGTAGTTGGGCGAGTAGCCGGGCGCCGGGCAGGTGGCCGGGGCGCTGTTCTCGTCGCACGGGTGACGGACGAGTAAGAGGTCCCGACGGTGAACCGGCCGGTGACCGTGTCGACCGTGTCGGCCGTGGCGTCGGTGGTGTAGATCGCGCCGTACCGGGAGGTCGCCCAGGACGTGTCGTCGACCGAGTGCGGCAGCGCGAGCACGCTCAAGCCTGCTCCAGGCCCGTACGGCTGGTCGAAGATCAGCTCCTGATCGCCCTGGGAGTCCAGCATGAAGTCGCCGCCGAACTTCGGCGAGTCGTACGGCACGACCTCATTCGAGTCCGGGTCGGTCAGCGCGAGTTGGACGACGGTCCCCGCGTGCGGGCCGTTCACCGCGGTGGCCATCGAGTTGTCGTCGAACAGGCCGCGGACGGTGGCGATCTCGGTCCGCGGGTTCAGCCACACCACGTACACCGCCGGGGCGTTGGCCGGGGCCTTTCCTGTCGTGCCCGGCGCCGAGGCGCTGATGAGGATCTGGCCGTGGTAGATCTCGATCGCGTCGGTGCCGCCCTTGTGTGGCAGCGGCACGTTGTAGGAGTAGTGCGCCCTACGGCACCGGCCAGACGCTCAGCGCCCGGTACGCGCACCCGTCCTGACCGGGACGCTCGCGGGTGAACCGGACACGCTGGCCGGCCCTCAGCTCCCGGTAACCGTTCATCTGGATCACCGAGAAGTGGACGAAGCAGCCGCCGGGCGCCGCTGGCGCGTCGATGACGCCCCAGCCCTCGTCGGCGCTGAACCACCTGACGACGCCGGCCATCGCGTCGCGGGGCACCTCGCTTGCCATGGGGCAGATTCTGCCAGCAGGATCACAGTCGCGGATCGACGTGGACCTTGGTTCCCTGGCCGGTGCCGAGCCGACCGTCCAATGCGCCGGCGGCGCGGTCGAGGCCGACGACGACGTCGACCAGCGGGCCCGGGTCCACCCGGCCGTCCGCGTAGTGCTCGATCGCGGCCGCGAGGCCCGCCGACGCGCCCAGGATGCCGACGGCCGTGATGTCGCCGAACACCAGGTCCCTGCTATCGATGGCGCTCGGCTTCCCCGCGACGCCGATGTACACCATCCGCCCGGCGGGCTCGACGAACCGCAGGGCCAGGGCGGGCATCGCCTCGTCCCCCGTGCAGTCGATGACCGCGTCGTAGCCCCGGTCCGGCGGGGCGTCCAGCGTCCAGTACCGGCTGGCGCCAAACCGGCCGGCGAGGTCCTCGCGGCGGGAGTCCAGCCCGAGCACGTGCACCTCAGCGCCCGCGGCGCGCGCGAAGGCCGCCGCCAGCAGGCCGATGGTGCCCGGCCCGCAGACGAGCACGGTCGTGCCCGGGCCGGCGCCCGCGGCCGCGGCAGCGCGCTGCGCGTTCCCGCCGGGCTCGACCAGGGCCCCCGCACGGTCATCCACGGTGTCCGGCAGCCGGTACAGGCTCACCGCCGGGACGAGCACTTTCTCGGCGAGCGCCCCGGGCCACCCCATGATCCCGATCTCATTCCGGTCCGCGCACACGTGGTGGCGGCCGGCCGCGCACCGGCGGCACCGGCCGCAGCCGAGCATGGTGTCCCCGGTCACCCGCTCCCCGAGCCACGCCGCGGCGGCCCCAGCACCGCCCCCGACCGCGGAGACCACGCCGCACCACTCGTGCCCGGGGATCAGCGGAAAGCGGGACTTACCCTGCGCGAAGTAGGCCAGTTCCTCGGTGAACAGCTCGAGGTCGGTGCCGCAGATCCCCACCCGGTGCACGTCCACGACCACCTGCCCCGGCCCGGGAACCGGCACGGCCACCTCCCGCACGCTGGCCGACCGCGGCCCGTCGATCACCAGCGCGCGCATGCCGCCTCCCTTATCGCCACCCTGCCGATTGCGCAATCGAGACTAGTAGAGCGGTCGATTGCGCGATCGGGAGGTCGAGAGGGTGTCAGGCAAGCCCTCATCGGCCTATTTTCCGATAACGCTGAAGATCTGACCGCTGTGAGCGGTCAGATCTTCAGCGTTAATTTGATCTTGGCAACGCTGGAGCA
>Ga0335074_10017748_pt1 | contig 10039 bp, 7 predicted proteins | sample Lox_Sample_23_FD_206715 | JGI IMG/M metagenome (GOLD analysis project Ga0335074, IMG submission 206715) | Soil microbial communities from Loxahatchee National Wildlife Refuge, Florida, United States - Lox_Sample_2.3 | ecosystem: Environmental > Terrestrial > Soil > Wetlands | place: USA: Florida...
GCTGGAGCTGGGTGACCCGTTCCCTCCAGAAAAGGCGAACCGCGGAAGCTCCTCAGCTCTAATGCTTGCTGCCTTCTGTCGAAATGCCTTCGCCTGTTCGGACAGTATCGCCATCTCCAAGCTGTCCACAATCGGCAACTACGTTCGTGAAGAGATATTGAACAGTTCAAGTCGGACTAACTCGATAAAATCCATTATCGCGTTCAAACAGAGATTTTCCACAGTTGCTTGAATAGCGCCTGCGAGACACATCGCGATCACGGTGCTATGGTCGCATCATGGCGGTTGCCATTTTGTGCAAACCCTCCTGCGGAAGCAGCGACCGGACGAATAGCTATGAAGGAAGAATATGGAATAGCAGCTTGCCATTGAAAGTGGTCGTGTCGATAGACTCCTGCAGGCTCTGAATCCAATCTTCTGCCGCTTAATTCCGATATCAGCTCAATGAGACGTTTGAGCGAACGGCCCAGCCGTCAAGACGCCAGACAACCAGCACGTCGCCCTCTTTCTGCTGCTCGCATACTTTGTCGAGGCCGGGGCGGCTCTGTCTTCCCGCTCGCGGTGTCCTCGATGATCTTTTCGCACCCTGCCCGCTCCAGAGCATCTTTCTGCTGATCCAGGTTCTGTTCCTGGGTGGAGACTCTGGCGTAGCCGATGCGCATATAACTGTCCGAATTCCGAAGAAAGCCGTCTGGCGACGACAAAGATTTACCTTGATTCTCTTACTGGCTTTCTTTACTAAGAAAGGCAAGGAAATTGGTGAAACAGGTTGGGAGACGGAAACCCGGTAAATGAAACGGTCGTTTTCTTTACCCCTGCACTCGAGGGATATTCCCATGATGGATGCATTCATCGCCATGCTCGAGGCACGTGACCCGGCGCTCGGACGATTCCGCGCTTACCGTCTTGAAGCGAGCACGGATTTGCTGGGCGACTGGCCGGTCGACATCACCTATGGGCTGATTGGATCACGGGGGCGGCGCATTCGGTACGCCGCAAGCGCATCGGCTTTCCCTATCGCTTCTGCCAGTTCATCGACCCTCTCCGGTGGTTCCCCGCTGCGCTGGAAATTCAGCGATGATGAAGCTTAACGTGCTTTCTATTGGGTTTCGTGAGGCGACTCGATTTAGGCCGCCACGGAGGAGTTAGCTGTGGCAGAGACAGGGGCGGTTCCAAGTACCAATGGAGAAGCACTCGGCAAAGAATACTATGAAATCCTCAAGATTGTCGGTGACTTCGATGCGCGTCTCATGACGGTAAAGGGATGGGGTGTAACGCTCAGTCTAGCAGCGTTAGGGTGGGGGTTCCAGTATGGCCACTACGGGCTCTTTCTTGTTGCAGCTCTCAGTGGTTTCGGCTTCTGGCTCATTGAAGGAGTGATGAAGCGTCACCAAATGCGTTACTACCTGCGGATGCGCGAGATCGAGGTATTGCAATATGAGCGAGTGACACCGCAGGACGCGAAAACATTTTCGTCACCGAGGATTGATTCAAGTTGGTCGTATGCTGGGGTGCTCTATGAGGGGAAACAAAAGGGAGGGTATCACCCCGTTGCCGTCCGTGGCCCCCGGAAATCATATCGGTTCGCATGGTTCTTTCCGCATGTGTTCCTGCCACATCTCGTCAGCGTCCTCGCGGGGCTGATGCTATTTCTCTATGGCATCCGTGGGTCGCTGGGCAAGATGACGTGGTAGGAGTCATCGCACAGGATGTTCAAAATCCTACGCTAACAACACGCCCCTGCTCCATTGGCCACGTGAGAAACCGGATTATCGCGTCCGGCGGCTGGGCACCGATATCTGGAATCGATCGTTGACCGCATCTTTGAACTTCTGCCTACAGCCAATGTACCGTTCAGTGGTTTGGACTGAGGCGTGACCGAGCAGAAATTGAATCTGTTCGAGCTCGCCTCCAGCTCCGTGGCAGAGGCGAGCGCAGGTACGGCGAAGGTCATGCGGCGCCAGGTGATCTACCCCGATCCCCTTGGCATATCGCTTCACTGCTGTCCAAACAACATCCGGCGCGACCCCACGACTCGGTTCGGTTTTATTTCTCTTGATTCGCCTGAATACCAGCCCCTCAGTCACTCCGGAAGCACAAAGCCAACGGTCGACTAGAGCCTTACACCAGCCCGGAACGGGCACCGTTCGTAGCCGTCCGCCTTTACCGTACAGGTCGGCGACGACCCAATGGCCTTCTCTCAGTTGAATCTGATCCAATCGTAGCGCAACGGCTTCCGATCGTCGCAAACCGCAACCGAGAAGCAGCCCAATCATCGCCGCGCCTCTCCTGCCGCGTACGGTGCTCTGCGGAATGGAGTTCAGGAGGTCTTGGGCTTGATCACCAGACAGCCAGTTGCCAATTCTTCTGCCGAGCCGCTTGACTCCCTTCACTCGGCGAATTCCGATTGCCAGTTCCGGGCTCAACATGCTGCTCTCCGCGGCTTCATCGGCTAGACGGCGGATCGCGGAGAGATGAAGATTGATCGTAGCAGCTGACAATGACAGCGATTCGAGGAACGAGCGATATCGCAACACGACGGCGCGGTTGAATCCGAGCCGTGGCTCAGTGCAATACCAGGCGGTGAACTTGTCAATAGCATTTTTGTAGGCGCGACGAGAATGCAATGAGACGAGCGTACCGAGCGCGGCCGCTTTGGCGTGCTCCAGTTCAGGGATTGTGAGGATCGCACGCGGACGTGCAGTTTTCAGTGACGGTCTGTTTGCGGGCATAGGAAGCGGCTCCTTCACCGCCTCCTATTTTTGGTGCTCCCAAATTGTCGAATCGAGGGCCAAAAGGCCCGCATTTTCCAACGGCAAAGGACGCTATCATGCATCGTTCGCAATCTCGACGCGGAACACTGCTGCAGAACATAGGTGCACTACCTCCAACTAGCGAAGGCGGCAAAGCCGTATAACGGGACCTCAATGCGTGCATTGGGCTGATACCGACAATTGAGATCCCTGCCTCTACAAGGATCCAGATGGTGCGATCTATCACACGTATTCAACGTACGGGCGCGGGTGAAGGCCACTCGTGGTGTCCATTCGGGCAGGGAACGGTTTTTGGCATCATCGAACTCTGCCCGTAATATGGTTAAAACTACCAGCCGTTGAGGGAGCGATGGCGTCGGGAGAGGTGCTGGATCCGTACTTACTGGCGCTGTCCGGGGTATAAGTAGCGCGAAGCGTATGACCGGGGATCAAAGAGAGTCCGCTATATGGCACGGAGATCTGGGTTCCGTCCAGCAACACTCCTGTGTTGTTGCTGAAGCAATTGGAGACGACGATATCGGGCGTGCCATCGACGTTGAGACTGCCAACAGCGGCCGAATACGGACTGTCGCCCACCGCAAATGGGCCGACAAGAGCGTAGTTTCCGCTTCCTCCGCCCAGGAGCAGATCGGCGGTGTCATCGGTGTAGTTGGCAACCACCAGATCTGCAATACCGTCTCCGTTGAAGTCGGCGAAGTTCACGTCGTCCGGTCCCTTGCCGACGCCAATGATCTTCTGTGCACCGAAGGTGCCGTCGCCCTTGCTGGTCAGCACGCTGACGGTGTTGTCTTTGTAGTTCGCCACGGCTAGCAGCAGACTGGTGCCGCTGCCATTCACGGCCAAGGCCTGCGGGCCCGAACCTGCGCCGCTGCCCACGCTGAGGGTGTTTGCCGTAAATGTTCCGTTCCGGTTGTTCAGGAAAGTAGTCACGGTTCCGTCATTGTAATTGGCGACGGCCAGGTCGGAATAACCGTCCCCGTCAAAGTCGCCGGAGCGGATGGCCTGGGGAGTACGCCCTGTGCTGAGAGGCGCGCCCAGCGGCGTGAGGCCTCCGCTGCCATCTCCCAGGAAGACGCTGATGGTGTCGTTGAAGGTGTTGGCGACGGCAACGTCCAGATGACCGTCGTTATTGAAGTCGCCGGTGGTGAGCGAGGTCGGCGTATTGGTCGATGTGCCGACGGTGTAGAACACCGGAGGCTCGAATGTCCCGTCGTCCTTGCCGACCAGCACGGCGATTTGATTGGTGTTGAAGCTGCCGACGATCAGATCCTGGGTGCCGTTACCGCGCAGGCTCACGAGATGGCACTCGGCTGGGCCGAAGCCCGCGGCGATAAGGATGGTCGTAGCAGTTTGAAAGGTTCCATCCCCGTTGCCCAGCTGCACGCTGATGGAGTCGGTGAGATAGAGCGAAGTGACCAGGTCCTGCTTGCCGTCACCGTTGATATCTCCCAGCGTGGTCCAGACAGGAAGCGTATCTGCGCCTGTGCTGGTCGTCGTCTGCGGTGTCAGCGTAGTCGTCGCCGTAGACGTATCCAGCGTCACCGGAGCCGCGACAGGGCGATCTGCGGTCACGTCGGTGAAGGCCAGTTGACCGCTCGGCGGAGTGAATCCGAAGCCGAAGACGTCGATGGTTGCCGTGGTCGAAGTCAGGGCTGTGATCGTCGTCAGAGACTGGCTGAAGACTGTGAAGCTCGTCTGGATGGCGGCAGCTGTGAAGTTGTTGGTAGCCGCCTGGCTGGCCTGGAGCGTGACCCTGCCCAGTCCGGTAAGGGTGACCGTATTGCCGGAGATGGTGGCCGGGCCGCTCACGATGGAGTAAGTGATGGCCCCGGGTGAGTTCGACGTGGCGCTTACCGTGAAGGGCGCCGCTCCGTAGGTCTGGTCGGGAACAGAGAAGCTCAGCGTAGGCGTTGCCGGATAGACGGTAAAGCTGGCCTGAGCGGTGGCTGCCTTGTAGTCGCCGCTAGCCGCCTGGCTGGCCAGCAACGTGACGCTTCCCGCGCCGGTCAGGGTAACGATATTGCCGGAGATGGTGGCCGGGCCGCTTACCACCGAGTAAGTGATGGCTCCGGTGGAATTCGACGTGGCGTTTACGGCGAAGGGCGCTGCCCCATAGGTCTGGTTGGGAACAGCTCAACATGGGCACAGCATCCGTGCCGTATCCACTAAGGCTAATCGACTGTGTTGCCGGATTGCCGTTCAGCGCATTGTCCGTCAGCACGACTTCGCTGGTGATCAGGCCACCCGCCGCAGGAATGAAGTTGATGCTCAGGTTGCAGCTTGCGCCTGCTGCCAGCGAGAAGCTGCTGGTGCAGTCTTCAGGCGTGCCTGGTCCTGCCACCTGCGTGAAGCTCGGGTTCGGGCCTACCGTCAGGCCGGGTGCGATGGCAGTCAATGGCTGGTTGCCGATGTTCATCACCATGACAGACTCCGGACTGTCCGGGCTGAGCTCACCAAAAGGCGTCCTCGCAAAACTCATCAAGGGTGGCTGCGAGCGTTCACGATCCACTACCCGGTTATCGCCGAGAAATGCGATGAAGAGGTCCCCGGCTCCATTCAGAGCCAGATCATAGGGCAGGCTTAGGCCCAGGAGGGGAAGCGTGAACTGGGCACTGCCGTCGGCCGGAACCTCCACTACCCCGTTGAGACCATCGGCGATGAAGACATTGCCCGCCCCATCCACCGCCACAGCCTGTGGCCCATCCAGTTCGCTGCCAACAGTGGTCTGGCAACTGCTCGCCGCGCAACCGGAAGGAACTTTCACTACCTGCTTGTTGGCGATGTCGGCGATGAAGACATTCCCTACGCCATCCACGGCTACGTCGATGGGATAATTCAGTCCCGTGCCGACCGCAAACTGGGCGCCTCCACCCGCCGGAACTTCCACTACCTGGTCGTTATTGCCATCGGCGATGAAGACATTGCCTGCTCCATCCGCGGCTACGCCCTGGGGCTGACTCAGGCCCGTGCCCACCGTGCTTTCAGTACCGTCTGGCGTGACCTTCAGCACCCGGCTGAGTTTGGGATCCGCGATGAAGAGATCCCCCGCTCCATCTATGGCCAGCGTGTTGAAACCGCCCAATCCGGTAGCCACCGTAGTCTGGGCGCCGCCCGGCGCAACCTTCACTACGGTGTTGTTGCCGCCGTTGGCGACGAAGACATTGCCCGCTCCATCCACCGCCACACCGGTCTGAGAAGAAAGGCCGGTGCCCACCTCCATCTGGAGGGACGGGTTAAATCCAATCTGCGGGCCCTGGCCGAGGCCGTACACCAGCGTTGCCGCCAGCACGTTGCCGCTGCCATCCAGGATCTGGACAGCGCCGGCGCGCTGGCCGGAGAATGTGGGCGCAAAGGTCGCATTGACTGTACAGGTCGAACCTGCCGTCACCGCGCCCGTGCACGTGCTGCCGCCCGCAAGGGTGAAGTCGAGGTTCGGCGCTCCCTGGGTCAGCACGATTGGGGTGCCTAAAGTGCCACCGGCAGTCACGTTGTAGTTCAGCGTAATGGTTCTGTTGCAGGCTGCCGTAGTTGTCTGCCCGGGCGCGCAGATGTTCAAGGCGGGGAAGTTAACCGAGACGGTATTCACCTCCAACACCTGGTAGCCCTGGGGAATAAAGACATTCCCGGCTCCATCCACCGCCACGCCCCAGGGCCAGGGAGCATTCAGGCCGGTGACGGGGACCGTGCTCTGGACCCCGTCCGGCGTAACCTTCACGATCCGGTCGTTGCCGTAATCCGCGATGAAGACGTTGCCCACTCCATCCACCGCCACGCCAAAGGGCTCATTCAGGCCGGTGGCAGGAACCGTAGTCTGGACACCGCCAGGCGTAACCTTCACTACCTGGTTGTTTAGGGAACTTGTGATAAAGACGTTGCCCGAGCCATCCACCGCCACGCCAAGGGGCAGATTCAGGCCGGTGGCGGGAACCGTGGTCTGGACACCGTCAGGTGTAACCTTCACTACCCGTCCGTGACCGGTATCCGCGATAAAGACATTGTCCGAGCCATCCACCGCCACCCCCCAGGGGTAACTCAGGCCGATAGTGGGAATCGTGGTCTGGATGCCGGTGCCAACTGCAACCTTCACCACCTGGTAGTTACTCACGACAAAGACGTTGCCCGAGCCATCCACCGCCGCGTTTGAGAACCCAGTCACTCCGGTGACCGGGACCGTGGTCTGGGCGCTGGAGAAGGTCACGCTTTGCGCGTGAAGTACGGCCGGCAGCACGGTCAGGAAAACGACGGCCAGTACCTGAACCATAAAAGCGGGCGGAGGAATGCGCTTCCGGTTCACACACGACGAGCGGAGAAGAAGCGTAGGCGTCCTCGCCTGCGTCCCGGTTGCATCTGGCAACGCGAGTTCCCGTGCAGACAGCCATGAAGCGTTGCCGCGACGGCTGAATAATTCCGCTCCAAGGCAAACCTCTCCTGAAGCAACGAAAGAGCCTCGTGACATAAAGGAAACCACTTCTCCACCCCTGTGTTTGTTCTCTGAGAATGTGCATGCCGGCCATGTCGGAGGCTGGCTTTATTGGCACGTTCAACTTACGATGAAGTTGTCGGTGTCAACGTCCCGAATATGAGTTTTTTTTTCTAATACCGCAGGGTTAATCCGGGAATAACTCAAAACACGGGTTCCACCCGTACCGCGATAGTGGTACAGAGAGATATCGATCGCTGATAGCGACTGTGTGGATAGACGCCCTCGGTTATAAGCGATTGCACGGTACACATAATGCATCTCGAAGTTTCCGATGCTCGATGAGTGCAAAATCTCTAGTGCCGTATCGACAGTGCTTCGGGAGCGGAGAAGTGCGGTTATCGGGTGGCCGATAGGAAGCAGTGTGGATACGGCGATTTGGACTAAACCGTGTGGGAATTTGGCAGGGCAATTGCTTTATGGGGATTCAATGCCGCGCAGCCATTTGGTGCCGACATGGACAGTGACCAGGTTTGGAGCATTCTGACTGCAGTGGTGGCGGTGATGTTCACTTCGCAATTGTCTTGCCAGATGGTACTACGCTTCCAGCTACCCGCGAAGCGGGTTTAGTCCAATTCACCAACTCACGCCAACGTGTCGGGATGCTGGGAACCTAGCACGCGGTGCTGCATCGCAAGGGCTTGGCTAAGGACCCCATCAGCCTCAGGGTAATTGCCCTGAAGATCGGCTATCCAGCCAAGGCGGCTCATAGTTTTGAGGGTCCTGGGATTCTGCAGCCCTAGCGCCCGTTTCTGCAAGGCAAGCGCCCGCTCGAACTGCGACCGCGCCTCCGGGTAGAGCCCGAGATCCATATAGGTCTGCCCCATCGTGTCCCGGATGGCCGCTTCCACCTCCGGCTGTCCAGCGAACTTGCCCCCGATTCGCTCCGCCGCGCGATCTAGGGCCGTGCGTACCTCCAGGTGGGGATCGGGCTTCGTACTTGGTGAGGCTTGCGTTTTGGCGCTCGCTTGTGCCAGTAGGTCATTCTGTAGGAAATCATTTACCGCTTCGGCCGCCGCCGCTTCCCGGTTTGCGCGGACACTCTGTCGAACACTCACCACTGCCGCCACAACGAGCACTAACGCGAAGGCACAAGCCGTGATCAGGCTACCCCGGTTACGGCGCGCAAACTTGCGGGCACGATAAGCGGCGCTCAGCGGATGAGCGACGACGGGTTCGTTATTCAGATAACGTCCGATATCGGCGGCCAACCCTGATGCGGAGGCGTAGCGGCGATTGCGGTCTTTTTCGAGAGCCTTGAGGGCGATGGCGTCGGGGTCTCCGCTCACTGAGCCCGCGCTGGCGGCGCAAGTACTGCTCATAGTCCCGTTTGAGGCAAGCCCGTGCGCTGTTGTCCGGCAGCAGTTTCACAACGCCCTGTTCGATGGTGACGAGGGCGTACCTGAGAGCCCAAACCAAATCCTATTGAAGCGCTTGCCCGTATCTGCCGGGAAGAGGCTCGGGTCGGCTCAGGGGTGAATACGTGATAAACCGGATTATCACGCGGCACCTTAGACTTCGTAAGCTAATTGTTCGTCGGTGAAATTCGAAATCGATCATTTGACCGCTTCTCCCAGATTCTGCCCCCATCGGCGCCTGTGCTGCGGTTAGTGATCGAAGATCAGTGGGATCGCGGAACGCTATCTTCGGCAAGGCCGACTCTTGATAGAGGCCTTATGCCGAGCATGGTATCTTCAGCCAACGCACAAACCTAATTACCCATGACAAGCCAGAACTCCCTTCAACCTTTGCCCTCGGCCGGGCGGCCGCTGCGCCGCATTCTCGGCCAGGGGTTTGGCGTGGCCGTCATCTTTGGCGGCATGGTGGGCGTGGGAATCCTGCGGCTGCCGGGGGTGATTGCCGGGCAGGTGGGCACGGCGTGGCTGATTCTGGCGGTGTGGGTGGCCGGCGCGCTGTATGCCCTCATGGGCGCGGTGAATCTGGCCGAGGTGGCCACCGCTTTGCCGCAGGCCGGAGGCTTCTATATCTATGCGCGGCGTGCTTTTGGCCCTATGCCCGGCTTTGTGCAGGGTTGGGCGGACTGGCTGGACAACTGTGCCGTGATTGCGTATGGCGTGGTGACCGCCTCCAATTATGCTGGTGCGCTGATGCCAGCTTTGGCGGCGTGGCCGCGGATGGTGGCCCTGTCGATTCTGGCGGCGTTTCTTGCCCTGCACATGGCCGGGCTGCCCCTGAGCAGCCGCGTGCAGCAGGTGGCCAGCTCGGTGACGGCGGTGACGTTTCTGGTGCTGGCGGTGGCGTGCTTTTGCGCACGGCGGTGCTACGACAGGAAGCGTGACAGTGCACGCGCCTGTGCTGACCGAGGCTGCGCTGGTGGTCGCATTTCGCGCGATTGTGGTGACCTACGACGGCTGGTATGAGGCCATCTATTTTGCCGAGGAGGACACCGACGCGGCGCGCCACCTGCCCCGCGCCATGATTGGCGGCCTGCTGCTGGTGCTGCTGCTTTATCTGGTGATGAATCTGGCATTCTTGCGGGTGTTTTCGATTCCGGCGCTGGCCGCGAGCACGCTGCCGGCGGCCGATGCGGCGCGGTTGGTGTTTCCGGCGTGGGGCAGCAGCTTTGTGACTTTGTTGGCGCTGCTTACGCTGCTGAGCCTGGTGAATGCGGTGCTGCTGGGCGCGCCGCGGATTTTGCTGGCCATTGGCCGCGACGGGCTGTTCAGCGAGCGGGTGGCGCGGGTGGAGCAGGACGGAACGCCGGTGGGCGCGATGGTGTTTACCGCGAGTGTCGCCGCGCTGCTAATTGCCAGCAGCCACTTTG
>Ga0335074_10017749_pt1 | contig 10039 bp, 8 predicted proteins | sample Lox_Sample_23_FD_206715 | JGI IMG/M metagenome (GOLD analysis project Ga0335074, IMG submission 206715) | Soil microbial communities from Loxahatchee National Wildlife Refuge, Florida, United States - Lox_Sample_2.3 | ecosystem: Environmental > Terrestrial > Soil > Wetlands | place: USA: Florida...
TGAAGCTGCAGTCGCTCGTCGAAGGCGCGCGGCTCGCGACCCGCAGACTTTGGCCGCGGACGGGCGCGCGGCACGCATCATCTGGAGGAAGCACATGAAGGACGATCTGTTCGAGCGCGGCCTCGCAGCGCGCAAGGCGGTTCTCGGCAGCGAGTACGTGGAGAAATCGCTCGCGCAGGCGGATGATTTCACTCGGCCATTGCAGCAGCTCGTCACGGAGTACTGTTGGGGCGCCATCTGGACGCGCGAGGGTCTGCCGCGCAAGACGCGCAGCCTTCTCAATATCGCGATGCTCACGGCGCTCAACCGCCAACAGGAGCTCAAGCTGCATGTCATGGGCGCGCTGCGCAACGGCTGCACCGAGCAGGAGGTCCAGGAAGCGCTGCTGCAGGCGACGATCTATGCGGGAGTACCGGCAGGCGTTGAAGCATTCCGCACCGCGCACGAAGGGATCGCCGAATATCGCCGCGCGGCCCTCGCGGCGAAGTGAGCCCAGGTGACCGACCCGATCGGCTTTGTCGGTCTCGGCAACATGGGGGCGCCGATGGCGGCGCGGCTCCTCGAGGCCGGACACGCACTCGTCGTCTACGACACGCGAGATGAGGCGATGACCGCGCTCACCGCACGCGCGGCACGCCGCGCGTCCTCGCCGTCCGAGGTGGCATCGCTCGCGGAGACGGTGTTGGTGAGTCTCCCGACGCCCGATGTCGTGCGCGCGGTTGCCCTGGGGCCCGCCGGTATCGCTGCAGGCACGCGCGTGCGCCGACTCGTCGATCTGTCCACGTCCGGACCACGGATGGCGGCGCAGATCGCCCGCGAGCTCGGCGTGCGCGGGATTGCGCTCGTCGATTCGCCCGTGAGCGGCGGGGTCGCCGGCGCGCGCGCGGGGACGCTTGCGGTAATGGTGGCGTGCGAGCGCGCCGAATTCGAGCGCCTCGCGCCGCTGCTCGCCGTGATCGGCAAGCCGTTCCACGTCGGGGAGCGCGCCGGGCTCGGTCAGATGATGAAGCTCGTGAACAATCTGCTTTCGGGAGCCGCGCTCGCCATTACGTGCGAGGCCATGCTGCTCGGAGCGAAGGCGGGGCTCGACCCGGACACGATGGTCGAGGTGCTCAATGCCGGCAGCGGGCGCAATAGCGCGACTCAGGATAAGTTCCCGCGCGCGATTCTGCCGCGCCGATTCGACGCGGGCTTCGCGACGCGGCTCATGTACAAGGATCTGAAGCTCTGCCTGGAGGAGGCCGAAGCGCTCGGCCTCACGCTCTGGGTCGCCTCCGCGGTGCGCCAGCTCTGGCACGGGACCGCGAGCGAGATTGGCGCCGATCGAGATTTCACCACGATCATGCAGTACGTCGAGCAGTCCGCAGGCGCAGGCGGCGTCGAGGTCCGCGGGGGCGCGGCGCAGCGCTGATCCCAGCTCTGACTAACCCGCGCGCCGCACGAGCGAGGGTGTCTCGAGCTTCTTCGCGGTCAAGAAGATCAGCCGCTGCAGGGACTGATCGCTTTCGGCCGCGCGAAAGCCCGCGAGCTGCGCTTCGATCTCGGCATCGTCCTTCAAGTGATAGATCATGCGTTTGAAGTTGCTCGCCTCGGGCGAGGCGTACTCGAGGAACGCGCGCCGGCGCTCCTCCGAATAGCGGTCGAGCACCGCCTCATCCGCTTCTCCGCGTATTACGGCGGCGAGCGCCTCGTAGAGCACATACGCATCGTAGAGCCCGGAGGTCAGCCCAAGGCCGCCGGTCGGGTTCGTCAGGTGCGCGGCATCCCCGGCGAGCAGCACGCGCCCCACCCGCATGCGATCCGCGCAGCGCTGATGCATGCGATACGGCGAGTACTGCACGAGCTCGTAGTGGCGGTCTCCGGGAAGCGCGCCCGCGAAGTAGGCCGGCATGCGCTCGAGCACGCCCTCCTCCGGAAGATTCGCGTCCTCGCAGTACGTGCAGCGCCACAGGCCGGTGTGATCGAGCAACGCGACGATGGCCCCGTGGGGTGAATCGATCACCACGTTCGCCGGGGCATACCCGTAGCGGGCGAAGTCGTAGCGGATGTTGGTCGCCACGAACCGCTCGGGCCAGGTCATCCCGTCCATGCGCAGCCCGAGGGCCTGTCGCACGGCGCTGTGTCCTCCGTCGGCGCCGACCACCCAGCCGGCGCGCTGCTCGGTCGAGCCTTCCGGCGTGACGGATTGAACGGTCACGCCCGCCCGATCCTGGCTGAGTCCCGTGACGCGGGTGTTCCACTCGATCCGCACATCCGGCAGGCGCCTGAGATGCTCGATCGCGATCTCGCCGAGGCGGTCCTGACCGAGATGCACCTGGTACGGATGCGTCACCTCGCCTGCCAGCACTCCGATGTTGAGCCTGATCCGTGCACCCTTCTTCGGAACGTGGATGCACAGCTCGGGATTGGTGAAGCCTGCCTCGATCGCATCCTCGAGGATGTCGAGCCGGTCGAGTCCGTCGAGCACCGCCCAGTGGTAGACGGCCGCGCGCGGCGAGCGAACGATCGCCGGTTCGCTCTCGAGGACGGTCACGGGAATCCCGCTGCGGGCCAGACCGAGTGCCGTGAGGAGCCCGGTGGGTCCCGCGCCGACGACGATGACCCGTTCCGCGCCGCTCACGTCACCGCTCGACCGGTTGTCCGGCGCTCGGCGCCGGAACAGGAGGCGCGGTCCTCTACTCGCCGCTCGAGTGGCCGCTGGCGGGCGGTGGGGCGGCGGCCGCGCCCGGCACACGAAACGCGATTTCGCGTCCCTGCGCCGTCACGAAGCCATTGACGAATCCGCCGTCCGCGCCGTCCTTACGCGGGTTATAGCGGACCTTGATGTGATCGCCGGGCTTGACGATGCCGGGTCGCCAGCCGGCCCGGTAGAAATTGTTGACGCTATGGCCCTCGAAGTCGATGTCATGGCTCTTCCCCTGCGGATTCGCCACGACGAGGGTCAGGCTCATGTGCGGGTTGATGACGCGGATGCTCTTGACGACTCCATCCGCCCACACGTTGCGCGTGAAGTCGTACATGGCCGCGGAGTGATGCGCGAAGGCGGGGGGCGTGCCGCCGGTGGCGAACGCGAGCGCCGCTAGCGCGAGCGCCATGGGGACTGCCTTGAGTCTCATCGTCATCTCCGTCATGCCTTGCGATGCACCCGACCGCAACGGGTCATCGTACCATCACTTCGAGCTGTGGTTCTCTTCCACCGCCGCGGCATGACCCTTCTCCGTACTCGGAAGACTCTCGTTGAGGTTCGGGAGACACTCGTTCTCCGGAATGTCGCTGTGGTCCTCGCGGATCCAGCGCTTGGTGCTCTTCCACTCCCCCTCCCACATGTCGGGATCGGTCATGGTGAACTCGTCGACGAGCGTGTGTCCGTTATCCGCGAGCGTGATGCGCTCGACCAGGTGGAACTTGTCCGAGATCGGAATGCCCTGGTCGATGTAATGGTTATCGGTCTTGACGTATTTCGTATCGACGATGAGCGCGTCCTTCGTCCAGTGCCCGATCGACTCGCCGTTGTAGGTGTCGACCGAAGTATCGAAAGGCGTGTGTCCGCGTCCGTCGGTATAGATGGTCCGTAGGCTGTCGAAGAAGCTGTCGATCATGTAGACCGCGGTCGGCATCTGAATGATGGCGATCGGCCAGACGCGCGTCAGGATCATCGGCATCCCGATCGGCCAGCACTGTCCACTCACATCACGGTACGGCTTGTGCGCCTTCCGTGCCGCTTCGGCCTCCTTCATCGCCTCCTGTCCCGCCTTGTAGAAGTGCGGATACGGTGGTCCGAACATGAAGTCCGCAAACGAGTGGCGCAGATTGATGAACCACGTGCCCGTCAGGTTGAACGGCGGTTTCGGCCGCGGCTTCGCGAGGTTCTCCGGCGCGAGCGCGCCCCAGTAATCGGGGTGTGTTTGCGCGAGCTCGTCCTCCCGCGCAGGGGTCAGGCCCTGCCGCTGCTGTGCCCAGGCCCCCGCCGGGAGCATCAGAAACACGACCGAGGCGCACAGCGTCACCGCTCCCCAACTCGAGTGGCGCATGATCAATAGCCCTTCGCCGGCGCGTAGTCTTCCGGGTTCGAGGTGAGCGTCTTGCCATCGGCGAGCGTGATGGCCACGTACTGACCCCCTGGTGTGCCGTCCTTGAGCGGGTGCACCGTAGCCGTGACCTTGTCGCCCGGCTTGATCGTCGTGCGCTTCCAGCCCTCGTGGATGAGGTTGTTCGGGCCTCCCATCTCGACGCTCCAGAGCGCCTGGCTTCCATGCCCGTCGGGAACGCTGAGCTTGAAGCTCGAGTGCGGGTTCGTCCAATGAAACTCGGTCACGGTGCCCGTGATTTTCACGTTCTTCGAAGCGTCGAACATGGCTCCGGAGTGATGAACGTACGCGGGCGTGGAGAACAGCGCGGCGACGGCGGCGAACCCCGCCGTCGTCAGCCACCCCGGGGTCAGGCGCAAGGGGCGTCCGGCGCTTGCGCCGGCTCGCGGCGGTGCGGGTAGGTGAGTGTTCATCGTCTCGCTCCTCGAGAAGGGTTGGGCCATGCGCCCCAAAATGCCGCAGCGCGCCTCGCGGGCTGACTCCGGCGCAACGGTTGATTCGTCAATGATACCCGCAGGCCACCAGGGCCGCCATCGGTTGAAGCTTCGTATTACGGAAATCCATTGCTCGTTCGTCATAGCCCCGATTGGCAGCGGCCGTGTGCAGCCGGGCGATGCGCCACCGCAACAACCGACAACAGTAACTGACATCGAAGGGGAAAGCATGAGCCAGTTCATTGGTGCGGCATCCGTGGGCCCGCGCGCACGCCGGTCGCGGTCGCTCCTCGTTGCATCGTTCGCACTCGCGCTGCCCCTCGCGTTCGTTGCCGGGGGCGCTCGGGCGGCTGGCGAGGCAAGCGTCGCGCCGGCGGAGGCTCCTGCAGCAAACCCGGCGTCCTCCATGCCGGCAACGTCCGACCAGGGTACGCAAGGCACGAAGAACACTCACGGCAGCAAGATCGCTCAGCGCAAGAAGAGCACTCAAGACCTGAAGCACGCCCAGGCTGCACAGAGCCCCATCCTCCTCGCACAGGCGAGCACCCAGGGCACCCAGGGCACCCAGGGCACCCAGGGCACCCAGGGCACCCAGGGCACAGGGCCGGCGCCCGCCCAACCGGGAGCCGCTACGCAGCCGCAGGAGGTCCTCGTAACCGGTTCGCGCATCGAGCGCTCGACCTTCACGACGCCGAATCCCGTCACGGTGCTGAACGCTCAGGATATTCAAAATCTCGGGATCAACAATGTGGGTCAGGTGCTGAGTCAGCTGCCCCAAAACTCCAACTTCTTCGCGGCCAACAACGTCGGTCTGGGTAACTTCAACGTCGGCGCACAGTTGGCGAACCTGCGTGGACTGAACCCCTTCTTTGGAACCCGCACGCTGACCCTGGTCGACACGGAGCGCTTCGTGGAGACCGCGACCGGCGGTGGAGTGGACGTGACGCTGATCCCCTCGATGCTCGTTGCGAGGACCGAGGTGGTGACCGGGGGCGGGTCGGCCGTCTACGGCTCCGACGCCGTCGCCGGGGTGGTCAATATCATCCTCGATAAGAAGCTCCAGGGATTCAAGGGGCAGATCGATTACGGTCAGACCTCCCATCACGACGGCGGAGACCCACACATCTCCGTCGCTTACGGCAACGATCTCGGGGAGCGCGCGCACTTCATCGTGGGCGCCGAGTTCGAGAACTCCGAGGACATCGGCATCTGCTCGCAGGTACGGGACTGGTGCAGCTCGAACTACGCGCTGTACACGAACAGCGGGTATGCCACGAACGGGCAACCGCATTACATCATCGGCCCCAACGGGACGTCCGCCAACGTGAGCCAGACGGGCGTTCTGACGCCCTGCGCCGTTCCATTGGGCGTCTGCATCCCGACCGGCCCGCAGTACATTTTCAATTCCGCAGGTTCCGCGGCCACACCCTTCAATCCCGGTCTATACGCCGATGGCGCCAGTACCTTCGGCTACAGTCAGGGCGCGGGTGCGACCGGCGTCGGCGCCTACGACGGTACGACGATCAAGCCGTCGGTCAAGCGCTATACGGGTCTGGCGGATTTGGAATACAACATCACCGACAGTCTGCACTCCTTCCTGCAGTTCGATTATGCGCGCAGCGAGTCGGTGAATCCCGTAGCCAACGGGGCCATCGGCCCGATCTCGCTCGAGGTCGCCCCCGGCGTGTACGTGCCGCTCAGCAGCCAGATCAACTACAACAACCCCTACTTGCCTGCCCAGTTCCAGCCCGGTGGGCCCGATGCGCTCTCACCTTCCATACCGATTCCGCCCCCGCTCTGCGCTCCTGCTGCCTATCCGTGCGGGAACTCACTCGGCGGCGCACTCCTCGGCTACAACATGAATGCCATCGACCCGGCGCGCAACGTGACTCACAACCACGTCGAGCGCGTCACAGGCGGGCTCAGCGGCGACATCAGCTCGACCTGGACTTGGGACTCGTACTTCGAATACGGCCAGAACTATAACGCCCAGGAATTGTTCAACAACGTCGTCGGTACCTACCTGCAGTTCGCTCTGGATGCGGTCCGCGATCCGACCACCGGTCAAATCGTTTGCGCCGCCACGCTTCCCGGGGCCAGTTACAACCCCGCTGCGGCAGGCTGCTCACCGCTCGACCTCTTCGGCAGCAACAACGCGAGTCCGGCGGGTCTCGCCTACGCGTTCCGGACGCTCTACGAATTCTCGACGCTCAAGCAATACGTTCTGTCGGGAAACATCCACGGCGACCTGTTCAACGGCTTCGGCGCAGGTCCGGTCAAGATTGCCATGGGTCTGGAGGCGCGCCGCGATACCGCCGACGTGACCCATGACCTGCAGAACCAGCCCTGGTATGACGAGTACTTCTTGAGTTACGGCCTCGATTATGCCGGCAAGATCGATGTGGTGGAGGGCTACACCGAGCTCGACGTGCCGGTGCTCAAGGACCTGCCCGCCGCCAAGTATCTCGATTTCGACGGGGCGATACGCGAAACCAACAACACCAATACCGACCAGACCGCGGGGTCCGCGACGGACGGCGAGTCGGTGAGCCATACCATCCCCAGCTGGAAACTGAGCGGCATCTGGGATGTCACTGACTGGGTGCGCTTCCGTGGAACGCGCTCGCGCGACGTGCGCGCACCGTTCTTCCGCGAACTGTATGAATCCTACGCCGTGACGGCCGGTGGACCCTTCGGCACCGTCACCAATCCGATGAACAACCAGAGTGAGGTGATCACGGCTCTGACCGGCGGCAACATCAATCTCGAGCCCGAAACGGCCGATACCGAGACAGCCGGCATCGTATTCTCGCCGAAGTCCGGTCCGCTCGATGGGTTCCAGTTTTCCACCGACTGGTACCGCATCGTCATCAACAATCCGATCACCGGCCCGCCGTTCGGTCTCGGCGTGCAGAACATCGTGAACCTCTGCTATCAAGGCCAGCAGGCGTTCTGCAATCGCATCACCTTCGGAACGCCGGGGGACTTCGGCACCATCGAGACAGTCAACAACACGGCGGTCAACCTCGGCCATTATGAGGTACGGGGTGTCGATTTCGAGGCCGATTACCGCGTGCCGCTGACCAATTTCAACAATAGTCTGCGCGGCGACCTCAACTTCCGCTGGCTGACTTCGTTGCTTTACAACATGACGGTCGATGCCGGACTGGGCGCTCCGCCGGTCGACTATGCAGGCCAGACGGGCCCGACGGCGGCCTTCGGCGGCTTCAACACGTCGCCGCGTTGGCAGTCGAATCTGTTCACGACTTACACCACCGGGCCGTTGACCGCGACTGTGCAGGTCCGATGGGTGGGTCCCGGCACGTTCGAGGCGATTACCGCATTTGGCGGTGCACCGATCGCACCGGGCGATCCGGGCTATTCAACGACCAACCCGAACAGCATCAACACCAATTCGGTCGCGGCTGCGTACTACGTGAATCTGTCGGGGTCGTACAACATCACGGACCACGTGCAGTTTTTCACCTCGATCAACAACCTCTTGAACAAGTCACCGCCGGTCGCGCCGGGCGGCAACGGTTATCCGACGAACCCGGTGTACTTCGACACGTATGGCCTGTTCTGGAGGGTGGGCTTCCGCGTCACGTTCTAGGGACGACCAGCGGCGCCGGTCCGACCCGTTTGGGCCGTCGACCGGCGCCGCCTGATTTGCGCCCGGGAGACTCAGTCGCGCTTCGGTCGCAGCATGCGATTGAAGGCTGCGAAGCTGCCGTCGTATTCGCGCTTCCAGAGCCCCAGCCTATCGAGCCGCCGCCATGCGGCCGCTAAGCGCAAATAGGCGGCCTCATGCTGAGGACTCGCGGAGCGCCAGCGCTCGAACCGGCGCGCGAGCTTGCGGTCCGGCTCGCCGGCGTCGAGCCGCGCGATCCACGCACTGGCCTCGGCGTCCACGCGGCTCATCGACCGAAGCGGCCGATTCGCCGTGCAACGTGGCGCCGAGATAGTTGGCGCAGAGCCGCACACCATTCGCGGCATGCTTCTCCACCGTGTTTTCCGTGATGCCCAGCCGCGCCGCAATTTCCTTCTGCGACAGCCCATAGAGCTTGCGCAGAACGAGAACCTCGCGACAGCGAGCCGGGAGCCGAGCGATAGCGCGTGAGAGCAGCTCGAGCTCCTGACGGACCCCGAGCTGCTCGCATGCGCTGGGACTCTCGTCTAAGACGGACGAAGTGCCGGTTTCCGGCAGGAACTCGCGGAAATTCAGTCGTTCCCGGCGGTTCCATTCGATCGCGAGATTGCGGGCCGCCGTGAAGAGGAACGCGTGCGGCGAGCGAATGCCGCAGAGCTCGTGGTCGGGCAGATTCAGGAGCCGGGCGTAGGTTTCCTGAATCACGTCCGCGACGTCGGACGGCGCCTTGAGAAAGCGCCGCAAATAGCTGCGCAGTCGCGCCTCGTGGACGAGGATCTGCTGCGCAAACCACCCCTGCCTCTCGAAGTCGACCATGCCCCTCCACACGGTCTCGTCGTCGACGGCCCACGAGCCCCTATGGCGGGGCACGCCGCTGCATGGTCGGCCAAGCTCGCTTGAGAAGTCAATGCCTGGGACCGCGGGTGTCCGCGGAATGGGTCAGCGGTGACAGGCCACGACGTGCATCAGCACGTTGCGCCATTCGCATTGCTCGACCGTGAGGTACCAGTGGAACGTCAAGGGCGCATAGAAAATGAAGCCCAGCCAGAGGAGCCCCGCCATGCCCGCGAGAATCGCGGTCTGGCGCTCCCGCAGCACGGGCCAGCGGTCTGCCGCCTCCGCAAAGACGAGCGGCACCAAACAGTACGCCATCATGAGCGCGATGAAGTAATGGTACAGGTACATCACCCGCTCGAGGCCGATGTACGCGTGCACCCCCATGTAGAGGAACCATTGCGCGAGCAGCATCACGATCAGTGCACGGCGCGTCGGATCGGAGGACGCGGGCGATGGCGGCTGGCGCTCGCCGGCCGCGCGAAGCGCCGCTCGCCAGCACCAGGAAAGGACGAGCGCGGCGGAGGCGACGATCGCCAGGAAGCCGAGATACCACCCGACGGGGTTGCCGACGAGCTGCACGTAGGCGGTCCGATCGCCCGTCGAGTCCCAGCGATAGTTGATCGTGCCCCTCATGAGCGGCCACACCCGCGCCTTCGAGCCGTTCGGGTCGGTGCGCGGAACGCCCGCGAGGTCAGCGAACGTAAAGCGCAGGTAGTCGCGGGAAGCGTCGAGCACGACGGCGGGCGACAGCGGCCGCTCGTGACGCAAGTAGGCGGCGTAGACCGGGGTCACGAACTTCCAGTCCTTCTGGCCCGCCGGGCTCGCCGCAATGGGGGCGACGGGATTCAATGCGACGTGCAGCGTCATGACGAGCGCGATCGCGGCGAGGCAGCCGCCCGCCATCACGAGGCCGTCGCGGGCACCGGTGAGCAGCAGCTTCAGGCGCGGTACGGTGCGCCAGCCAATGGCGATTCGCCGAGCGATGAGCATCAGCCCGAGAAAAGCGAGCACCGAGGCATTGAGCTTCGCCA
>Ga0335074_10017750_pt1 | contig 10039 bp, 6 predicted proteins | sample Lox_Sample_23_FD_206715 | JGI IMG/M metagenome (GOLD analysis project Ga0335074, IMG submission 206715) | Soil microbial communities from Loxahatchee National Wildlife Refuge, Florida, United States - Lox_Sample_2.3 | ecosystem: Environmental > Terrestrial > Soil > Wetlands | place: USA: Florida...
CGAAAAGTCTTCGTCGTGCGCGATGCCATCGAAACCCTCGACGCGAAAAAAGGCCGCGACACAATCGAAAGCCTGCGCGTCGCCGGGGCCATCCTCATCGACACGAACGAAGCCCTAGGATTGGTCCTGGACGATCCTCGGCGTGCCCCTCGCTCCGCGTAGTAGTGTCCGCATTTTGTTTGTGGAAAAATGCCGGTTGGTAACCAGCCGAATGATAGGGCTTTAGCCCCTGAACCATTCCTGTTTTTGCGGCCCGTTCAGTCGGGCGCTCTTGCCCGGTCAGACGCCCCATTGAAAACTTTAATTGATCATGCGGCGCAGGCTGTCAACTGCCTGCCGGGCGAGCCCGTAGTCCGGCGCGATCTCCAGCGCCTTCTGGAAACATTCGCGCGCCCGCCGAAGCATCTGCTTCGCGAAATACGCGCGGCCAAGATTGAAATGCGGATAATGCCGCGGCCCGTAGCGCGGCGCCGCAATCGCACGCTCGAGCCACGGAATGGCTTCGTCATATCGCCCCAACGCAATCAAATACGCGCCGATGTCGTTGTAAGGATTGCCAAAGTCCGGATCGAGCGCGATCGCGCGCTTGCATTCCGCAATCGCGTCCTCCGCTTTTCCCAAATCGTGATAGGTCCAGCCAAGGTACGTGTGCGCTTCCGCAGTCGGATGGATTTCCAGCGAATCCTTATACAGTTCCACCGCCCGATTCAGTTCGCCTTTCATCTGCGCGCGGTAAGCCTGCTCGAAAAGGTCGCGCGCCCGGTACTGGGGTGCGGAACGCATGGCCCCTTCTAAACCACTGATGAGTCCATGTCAACCGCGATTCTAAATCCTCTGCCCCTCCCGCTTTGGTTTAGAATTCGCCTTCGCTCTTGAATTGCCGTTGATTTTGTAGCGGCGACCGTTGCGCGCGAATTTCGCGCGCGCTTCTCGGTCGGCTGCCTTTGCCTTTGCCTTTGCCTTTGCCTTTGCCTTTGCCTTTGAACTTGAATTTGCCCTCGTAGCGGCCGCCTTTTGGGCGGGGGCCTTTGCCTTTCTTTTGAACGTGCCTCCGAACGCACGCTTGAAATCGCGCTTTCGCGATTTTTGAATTACTTTTGAATTCAGGTTTGGTTTTGAAGATTCTCTGTTTCAGAATCAAACGGGAATTTGAATGGTGGGGCCACCGTTGCGCGCGAATTCAGCGCGCCTTCCTCGGTGGGCGCCGTTGACTTCCCTCGGGGCGCCGATCTCCTGATCGGCCCCATCGACCGCCGCCCCCGGTCCGCGCTGTCGCCGTTGCTCTTGCCTTCACGCGGCAACACTGTCGCTTCTCGCGCCGTTCGCGCTTGCCCCCGAGGCTTTTCCCCGCGACAACCCGGCCACCCCACTGAAAATAAAGGCCAAACAAATTTCTAATCGCGGTCAGCAAAGGGGGGTAACCGAGTACCGCGATTAGAAATGCATAAAGACGCCGTCGTTGGGAAGCGTCACGCTTTCGCGTCGGCTTCAGCCGCCCGCGCAGGACGCAGCAGCACGTCGTAAAGCAGCATTAGGCCTGCAGTGACCACGCCGACTCCCACGACGGGCCACCACATTTCGGTCGGGCGTTTCAGCACGTCGCCGAACTCGTGCAGCAGCCAGCCGCCAATGAGTCCGCCGACCCAGGCTCCGATTCCGATCGGTGGAAATGCGTAGCCCATATAAAGGCCCTCTTGGCCCGGCGGCGCCAGGCGGGAACAGTATTCGTAGTAGCGCGATGCTTGCGTCACTTCGCCGAGCGCGATCACCACGAGCATCGCGGCGAATGAAAGAACGCTGGGGTGTATCGCCATGAGAATGAACGCGAGGCCCGTGATGAGAAAGCCGAGCGAGATCGTCCGCACGGCTGACATTTTCCGTGTCACGTAGGCGACAAGGATCTGCAACGAAATCACTGCCAGGCCTTCGATCGCCAGCAGGCCGTCGGTATTCGCGTTAGGATCCACGAATCGGCGGAGGAAGAGCGGCGCCATGATGTAGATCTGCCACCACGCAATGTAAAAGCCGGAGGTGATCAGCAAGAAGGCGACGAAACGGCCGTTTCCGAGAACGACGAGCAGGTTCTTGAATGCGGCGCTGACGCTCGATACCTCTTCTTCCGCGCGTTTTGGCGGCTCGCGATAGAAGAAGAGCGTCACCCAAAACATCAGGAAAACGCTGAGCGCGGCCGTGCGAAACACGTTTTCCATTCCAAGACCCAGGCGCTTTCGTACGAGATAAGCGAGCAACGGCCCGAGCGTGCCGCCGACGTTGACAAGCGTGTAATAGATCGAATAGCCCATCGAACGAACGTTTTCGGTGGAGGCTCTGGCAATGGTTCCCGCGACGCAAGGCTTCACGGTTGCGGGACCCAGCGCAGGGATCAGCAGCACCAGGATCACCAGCCATTTATCTCCCAGCGCGCCGCGAACCGATTGCATCCATGGCGCCGAGAGCGAGCCAAGAAGAAAGTAGCCGATGGTCATGATGAAAAATGCGAAAAGCAGGGCGCGGCGAAAACCAAAGCGGTCCGCCAAAGCGCCGCCGGCCGTTGGCAGAAAATAAACGACAAGGCCGAAGATGCCGATGATCGAGCCGGTGAGTTCGGCCGAGAAGTGGAGTTGCTCGTTGAGGAAGATCGCGAGAACGGCCAGCGTGGCGTAGTAAGCGAGCCTCTCGAAAATTTCGGTGAAGTTGGCGACCCAGAACGATCGCCCGAAGCCCGCAAGGATCTCCTGCAGGCGATCGCGCGCGCTCAAGCTGATTCTCCGCGCACTTGCGATATCGGCTGGCTGCCAATTCGCTCTTGTGTCACTGAAATCTCCCCACCCGCATACAATAAGCACACTTCGGCGCTACCAAAGACTCGGTAGTGCTTGCCGGACTCGCACTTGCTACGTTCAGCGCAAGAGGATTCCCATGAACAGAGATCTGGCTCGTTTGGCAGTGATCATCATCGCCACATTTGGCTTGGCGCTTTCGGTTTGGGCCAAAAGGTTCGCGCTCACTGCGGCGCATACCGTTCCAGCCGCCAACGGAACTGTGGATACGCATGTGGATAAGAATGGTAACACCGACGTAGACGTCAAGGTCCACGATCTGGCTCGCCCCACTAATTTGGCGCCGCCGGCGACTGCCTACGTGGTGTGGTTCCAGGCTCCCGGTTCCGAGGCGCAGAATGAAGGGGAGTTGAAGGTAGACGACAAGCTAAACGGCGAACTGAAGACGGAAACGCAACTGAAGACGTTTGACTTGATGATTACCGCGGAAAGCGATCCGGCGGCAAAAGCACCCTCTGGCAATCAGGTGATGAACGCGAATATTCAAGACTGAGAGGCATTCACTCTCGCGTCCGTTTCGCGCGGCTTAGGCCTTCGCTATCTGATACCTCACCCGCTTGTGGAGCGTCAAGACATACGCGCCCAAGCCCCAGACAATCACGACCCACATGCTCAACGGCCCAACGAAGGGGATCACGCGAATGACGCGGAGGATGGCAAGGCCGAGCGCGAGCCTCGCCAGAACCGGCCCAATCCCAACTCCGGCGCCAAGCAGCTTTTCGCCGAGCCATCCACCCACGAAAACCTGGGACATATAGATCGCCACAATATAGACGAGGAGGGTTGCGATTCCCACCCCAAGCCCGACGATCGTGACGCATGCAATCGCCGCGGCCACCGGTATTCCGACCAGAAACAGCAACCCGATCCCCATCGAGAGGCCGACGCGATTCGCGGCGTTTGTCGCGTCGAGAAATGCGCCTGGCGCGAGCAGGAAAAGCACGAGCCCGAGCAGAAATGCCGCGCCCCAGCGGAGGGTCTGGTGCCAGTAATATCGCCAGGTCGAGTACTCCGGCGTAGTTTTTTCGATCGTCACCGCAATGGGCGAAGCCAATTTGGCGCCGGGCGCTACCTCCGGCTGTTTCGGCCCTCTGAATTCGGTCTGCCCCGCGATATCCGCAGTCGGGCCGATGGTGAGATCTGCTCCGCGAACGTTGACGTTCCCGCCGATCGCGCCATCGATCTCGAGCTGTTCCGCGAGGGCGAGTATATCGCCCTCGATCGGCCCGCTGAGCATTCCGTCAGCGGTCAACAACGTGGCCGATCCGCCCACGGTCGACTGCCTGCTCACTTCGAGCGTATGCACCAGCGCCATCAGATTTTTGGCCACCGAGCCATTCACTACAAGCGAGCGCGAGAACGCCCGCAGGTTGCCGTCGACCTTGCCGTTCATGCGGAGTTCCTGGGAAAAATCCAAGATGTCGCCGCCGACATGCCCGGTGACTTCGACGTCGCGGGAAAAAACGATGAGATCGCCATCGACCGTTCCGTCGATTTGGGCGTGATCGGCAGAAACCACCAGATCCGTCTTCACCTCACTGCCCTGGGGCAAGGTGTAATTGGGATCGCCATGGGCTGTTTCCGCCGCATGCGCGGGGACCGGCGCGATCAATGCCAGGCCCAACATGCCCATCACCGCAGCCACGCCCGCCTGCCTCCGAAAGTAGCGACGCAGCGCCCACACTGCGACGCCCCCCAGCGTCACCATCGCGAGGAACTCGACCGCCCTGCCCACGTCGGTCCATCCGTTCCAAAACGCGCCGCTGAAAAAGAGCATGGTCATAAGGTTTCCTTGGGTGAAGCCCATGTTCGAAGCCTGCGTCAACCAGGGCTCCACGATTCCGCTCCAAAGCGTATAGGCACCAGCCGCTCCGAATCCCAACGCAGCAAACCATCCCCACATTGACGCCTTGCGCTCTGGCTCGCCAACGAACCGCGCAGGGATCGCTTCGTCCTCAGCGACGATCGCTTCACGGAGCCAAACGCTCTCGTTTTTCAGCACTCGCAGCAGCTCGCGGCAATTTGCGCACGTGCTCGCGTGCTGCTCGATGGCTTTCGAATGGTCGTCGTCGAGCTGTTGCTCCAGATAGAGCAGGCCCGTCATTTCGTCGAAATGGGGACTTCCGCCTGCCTCATTCTCCAGTTGCGTCATAGCCTTCCTCCGGCGGTCGCCTCGCGTGCAGACTCCCCGCCGCCTTGCAACACCTCTCTGAGTTGGTGCCGCGCCCGGAGCAGCAATACGCCTACAAACGCGCGGCGCACGCCCAGGGTTTCAGCAATTTCGTCGTAGCTCATGTCGCTAAAGTAACGCAGCACCAGCGCCATGCGCGCCCGGTCCGGCAGCTTGTCCAGTCCGGCGCGCACTTCCTTGCTCGTATGCTCGGTTTGCAGGCGCTCGAGCTGTCCGGGATCGGGATGCTCGAGGGGGAGTGTCTCCACGTCGCCGGTTTCCAAATCCTGGCGGATTCTGCGCCGTCGCAACATGTCCCAGCAGTGATTGCTGGCCACCTTGTACAGCCAGGCCGTAAAGGGCCGAGAGGCATCGTAGGTCCCCAGCTTTTGCCGCACCTTCATGAACACCTCATTGGTCGCGTCCTCGGCGTCTTCGCGCGAGGGCAGCGCCCGCCGGCAGAACCGGAAGATCGCCGGCGCGTAGCCGCGATACAGTTCGCCCCAGGCGTCCGCATCACCCGCCCGCACCCGCGACAGCAGCTCAGCCAGCTCCGTCGAGTTCATCTCTCCGGCAGTCTTCCGTCGTTCCATAAGCTGATACGCAGCGCGTCCCCCGAAAATTACACATCGCCTTTAGCCTGTTGAGGTTGCCGCGGGCATAGCCGGGCCGCGCACGCCATGGGATGCGCCGAGCCTCGCCCGGGGCCCTTATTTCAGAGCGGCCAGTAAGGCCGTCCCGTTGGGCGAGCCTAAGCCGGTGCAGGCGTCCCAGCCGGGTGCGGCCGAATACACGCCGTTGCCGCCCCCCGTAATGTCGTGAAATGTGGCCTCTGCTTTCGCCGAATAGAGCAACGCGTTCACGTACCCGACGTTATTTCCCAACGATTCGTTGAACCGTGCGAGCAGTCCCGCCCACAGCGGCGCCACGGCGCTCGTCCCGCCGATGACGGTTTCCTGCCCATCCACCCTGACGTTGTAGCCTGTCTCCGGGTCGGCATTGCCGGCCACGTCCGGCACGCCACGGCCCACAAAACCATTCGGGGCGTTGGGGACTTTCGCGCCCTGCTGATAAGCGGGCAGAGCAAAGTTCTCGCTCACGCCGCCTCCCGTCGCACCTTCGTTCGACGCGAGCTCATTCCACGCCTGCTCGTTGGTGATCATAGTCCCTGAGAGTGTCAACTTCGTTCCACCGCACCCGATTACATAAGGACTCGCGGCGGGAAAATCGACCGTTGGCGCGCCGGTGGAGTCTCCGTCCGAGGCGCCATTGTCTCCGGACGCCGCCAGCACCGTCACGCCCAGCGTCGATGCGTCCTCAAAAGCAGCGTTTAGAGCGTCGCGCGCCTGCGCTGTCCAGGAGTTCTCCGGCCCACCCCAGCTAATCGAGATGATCGACGGCTTCAGCTTGGTATCGTGGACCGCCGACGTGACCGCATCGATAAATCCTTGATCCGTGTTCGGCGCAAAATAGGCCGCAATCTGTGCGCCGGGCGCCGTTGCGCCCGCGACCTCAATATCCAATTCGACTTCGCCGTCCGGCCCGCTTGAATCACCGGTCGGCGCATTTTTTCCGCCGTCCACGGAAACCGCCGTGACCTTCGGCGCCGCAATTCCCAAACTGCTGAAAAATGCACTCAGGTCGGAGCTCTTGTATCCTCCCCCCAACTCGATTAGCGCGATGCACTGTCCGCTGCCCGTCGCACCGGATGGGAACGCGTATGCCTCTGCCACCTGCACGGGTGAATAGGACTGCGTTACCGCGCGGGCATGAACGCCCGGCTTCACTTTCCGCAGACGAAAATGCGGCTTTGCCTGCGGCCGGTTGTCGAGGCCAAATACTCCCACAATCAGGCCGCGCAGAGCCGCCGGAATCGTCAATGCGCCTTTGCGGCATCGAAACGTCCCTTCGCTATGCTCGTATCTGCGCAGCTCCGTCTCAAACGCTTTGTTGAACGCTTTCACCGCCCCACGCAGCTTCACCGTGCGTGCCGGGCGATCTTCGGCCGCGACGCGCAATCCATATTTCTTCGCGAACGCGGCCACCTTCTTCAAGTCCGCTACCGAAGCCCCGTGCAGCTGGGCAAATCGTTCGCGGCTGAGGTATTTCCTCTGGTGCGGCAAGCGCGCAGCCGCTTTCTGATCGGCGACGCGGCTCTCCTTCGATCCTCGCCGTAGCAGCACGCTGACAACGATCTGCTCATTAGGGTTGGCCGCGCCGGTATCCCGACCGCCAGGCAATTCCGGCCGGGCGCTGCCCTTCAGCTTCACTCGATTGGGCCGCTGTGTCATAGCTCCTCCACAATGCTGATGATCTATGAGCCGGGTTGCCGAGAGTATAGCGATATCCGAGGCAACAATCGCGCCCAAGTCGGGTCCGCGCCCGGTGGTTTAGGTTGGGCGAATCCAGGATTGGGCGAATCCTGCGACACTGTTGCGCGTCTGCTATACTGGAATTCTTCGGCCTGCATCATCGAACACCTTATGCCTGCCTCAAAACCAAAACGCCTCTTCCTTGTCGACGCGATGGGGTACATCTTCCGTGCATTCTACGCGCCGATGGACCGGCTGCAGACCACTTCCGGCATGCCGACGAAGGTGCCGTATCTCTTTGCAACGATGATGCGGCGCCTGATGCAAAACAAGGACCTGCGGCCGGATTATCTGGCGGTTGTGTTCGACGTCAGCGCGCCCACGTTTCGCGACAAGCTCTTCGAGCAATACAAGGCGCAGCGCCAGCCGATGCCCCAGGATCTTTCGATCCAGCTTCCGTTCGTTCGCCGCTATTGCGACGCCATGCGCCTTCCCATCCTTGAGTATCCCGGATACGAAGCCGACGATGTGATCGGCGCGCTTGCGCATCAAGCCGCCCGAGAAGATCTCGACGTTTACATTGTCACCAGCGACAAGGACCTGATGCAGCTTGTGGCGGATCGCGTGAAGGTTCTTAATCCCGCGAAAAACGATCTGATCATCGATCGCGCGAAAGTTGAAGAGCTCATGGGCGTCCCGCCCGAAAACGTTCCGGATGTCATGGCGCTGATGGGGGATTCGATCGACAACATTCCCGGCGCCCGCGATCCCAATGAAAAGCCGGCACCGGGCGAACGCCGCAAGGCGGGGATCGGTGAAGTGGGCGCGCGGCAATTGATTCAGCAGTTCGGCAGCGCGGAACAAGCGCTGGCGCGCGCGGCCGAGGTGAAGCGCGCGAATTATCGCGAGGCGCTGCAAAAATACGCCGAATTCGTCCGTCTGAGCAAAGAGCTTTCGAAGATCCCCATCGACGCCCCCGTGGCCCTCGAACTCGAGAAACTAAAAATAGTCACGCCCGATGCCGAGGCGCTTCGCGGGCTCTACGCCGAACTTGGTTTCACGACGCTGCTGAAAGAAGTTGCAGTACCGATCGCTCAACCTGCCGGCTCAACCGACTATGCCTCTCTGGATTCACCGGCGAAGTTCGCCGAATTTCTCGAATCGGCCCCGCGTGGCAAAGAAACGGCTATCTGGCTGAACCTGGATTCGGAAGATCCCGAAGAGGAAGGCTACGGCGCTCGCGTGCTGGGCGTGGAAGCCTCCGCAAAGGAAGGCACGGCACGCGCCGTCGCAAACGATGTCGAGAACAAGGCGCTTTCAACGATCGCCGATTGGCTCGCCGACTCCAAGCGCCTGAAGATTGTCCACGACCCGAAGCTCTTCTGCCTCGTGGCGTCGCCGGATCAGTGGGACTGCAAAAAAATCGTCGGGGGCATACACCACGCGACGGAACTCTATTCGTATCTTCTTCGTCCCACCACGGCCAACCACGTGTTCGCCGATGTTGTGCTTCGCACCTTGAATTGCACTCTTTCGGGTGCGCCGGGGGAGCGCGCCGATTTCCTCGGCCGCATCGCACCGATTTTGCGCGAAGAAGTGGAAAAGCAAGGCCTCGCCGAGCTTTACGAGAAAATCGATCTGCCCCTTGCGCCGGTGCTCGCCCGCATGGAAGCGGCCGGCGTGCGCGTTGATTCCGACGCACTGGATAAAATTTCGCGCCAAGCCGAGCAGGAGATTTGCGTGCTCGAAAAGGCGATCCACGAGCTCGCTGGCTTCGAATTCAAGGTCAACTCGCCGCAGCAGCTCGCGGAAGTTCTCTTCGATAAGCTCAATCTTCAGCCGCCGCGCAAAACGCGCACCAAGGCGCGCTCCACTGCGGCGGAAGCCCTCGAGGAACTTGCGCTAATTCACGACTTGCCCAAAAAAGTCCTCGAGTATCGTGAACTTGCAAAGCTGAAGAGCACGTACGCCGACGCCCTTCCGCGCCTCGTCCATCCAGTCAGCGGCCGGCTGCACACGCGATTCAGCCAGACCGGCACGGCCACGGGACGTCTTAGCTCTTCGAATCCTAACCTGCAAAATATTCCGGTGCGGACCGAACTCGGGCGCGAAATTCGCGCTGCTTTCGTGGCCCCGCCCGGCCGGGTGCTTCTCTCGGCCGATTACTCGCAAATCGAGCTGCGTATCCTCGCCCACCTCTCGGAAGATCCGATTCTCGTGAAGGCCTTCCGCGCGGGAGAAGACATCCATGCGCGAACCGCTGCGGAAGTCTTTGGCGTCGGCCCGCTGGCGCAGACGCGGGAACACCGCCGCGTCGCCAAGGTCATCAATTTTGGCGTGATTTACGGCCTATCGCCGTTTGGGCTCGCGCAGGAACTCAGTATCGAGCAGAAGGAAGCCGCCAAGTTCATTGCGGCGTATTTCGAACGCTACAGCGGCGTGAAGAAATTTCTCGATGGGCAGATCGCCGAGACTCGCAAGTCTGGCGTCGCACGCAATCTTTTCGGGCGCGTCAGGCCCATTCCCGAAATCAATTCGCCGCAGCCCAGCCTGCGCAATTTCGCCGAACGCACCGCGATGAATACTCCGATGCAAGGCGCCGCTGCCGATCTGATCAAGCTGGCGATGATCGAACTCGATCGCGAACTCGCCGCCGGCTTCGAAGCCCGCATGATTCTGCAGGTGCACGACGAATTACTCTTTGAAGCCCCTGAAAA
>Ga0335074_10017752_pt1 | contig 10038 bp, 11 predicted proteins | sample Lox_Sample_23_FD_206715 | JGI IMG/M metagenome (GOLD analysis project Ga0335074, IMG submission 206715) | Soil microbial communities from Loxahatchee National Wildlife Refuge, Florida, United States - Lox_Sample_2.3 | ecosystem: Environmental > Terrestrial > Soil > Wetlands | place: USA...
CCCGTCTGGCCGTCGCGCACGGGAACGGCGGGCTGCTCGGCACACGCCACGCGGCCTGCACGATCGTGCTGGGAAGGGACTGACCAGTGACCGCAGAGCCTTCCGGGACCCCGGAAAACCCCGAGCGGCCGCGCGGCGGCCCTGCCGACGCGCGCGCTCCAGCCAACACCGAGCGGCCGCGCGGCGGCTCTGCCGACGGGCGCGCTCCAGCTAACACCGAGCGGCCGCTGCCGGTGTTCCCCGAGCCGGACACCGAGCCGTTCTGGACGGCGACCGCCGAGCACCGGCTGACGTATCAGGTCTGCCGCCAGTGCGGCCAAGTAATCTTCTACCCGCGCCGGCGCTGCACCGGATGCACAGGTGGTGAGCTGGAGTGGCGCGACTCGGCGGGTCTCGGCAGCGTGTACTCGTTCACTGTCATCCGCCAGAATGGCCACCCGTACTTCCGCTCCCGCATCCCCTACGTCGTCGGGCTGATCGACGTGGACGAGGGATTCCAGATGGTCGCCGAGATCGACGCGGCGCCCGGGGACGTACACGTCAACCAGCGCGTAGCTGTCACCTGGGAGGACCACCCCGGGCTGAGCGTCCCGCTGTTCCGCCCGGACGGGGAGGAGTGAGAGCGGTAATTCGGTTGGCTTTAGCGGCAGGCTCCGGAACGCTGGTGCGGTGAGCAACGTCACGAACGTCGTGATCCTCTCGGCGGGCTGCAATGACCGGGCTATGGAGCCCTTCCTGGAGCAGGATGACCGGAGAGACTGGCGGGGCTGCTTTGGGAAAAGCACAGAGGGGCCATTTGAAAGGGCCTGGATTCACAACGGCAAGGCTCCTGAGTGCTCGGTCTGGGTGGGAGCGTTCAATCATCTGAATCGCCCGGCGCTGCTTCGCGACTTGGCCGCTCTGCCGTGGGACGAGCCGGGAACCGTCCAGGTGCTCATCAACGGCCAGGACGACGACTGCTTCGGACTATGGATGTTCCAGGGATCTGACCTGGTCGAGGTTCCGCTTCCCGGCCTGACGCGCGTCCCGATGACCGCCGGGACCAGAGGCTCTCAAGGATGGTTCGACGTAGAGGTCGGTCTGCTGGAGCGGCTGTCCGGCAGCGAAGCTGTCCAGTGAAGCGCCGGGATCAGCCATCGCCGCCCCCATCGCCCCCGCCTGCATCGCCTCCGCCCCCGTCGCCGTCACTGCTGCCCCCGCCGTCATCGCCGGTGCCATCGTCGTCGTGGAAGCCACCGCTGTACCCGTGCGTGTAGACAGGTGTCTGCCCGGAAGACCCGCCGCTTCCGTTGTGTCCGGTCGCCAGTAAGAGCAAGCCGATGAACAAGGCCAGGACAATGATCGTCACGCCTGGATGAACGGTGCGGGAATGCATGTGGCCCCCATACGTGTAGCCAATTGCGGCAAAATCGTACCGGCCAGGCCCGGCCCGCATCGCAAAACGGGCGGGGCGATGGGTCAGCCGACGCCGGGGCCGAGCGTGGAGGCCGGCGACGGTGTTGCCGTGGGTGTCGGCGTGGTCACGGGCGACGGCGACAGCTTCGGTAGCGCCGCCTGATCCGCGAGCGCGATCGCGAGCTGCCCGGCGATGTTGGGGTGCATAGGTGCGGGGTCGCCCGGGCCCTGGACGTAAGGGTCGGCCGTGCACAGCTCGTGGCCGGTGAACTGGGGAGTAGTCACACCGTCACCGAACGCGTCCGCGCCCTGGGCCAGCACCGCGTTCAGCTGACCGAGCCGGGACAGTAGTACCTTCTCCTTGGCGGCTGTCATGCCGTAGCGCGCCAGGCATCCGATTGAGGTGCCGAACGGGGAGTAGTACTCGTTGACCAGCACGGCTGGGTGCTCGGGCAGGTTCGCCAGGTTACCGAGGAGCTGGTAGTAACTGCGGGTGAACGAGTCGAGCAGCTGGGTGAAGTACGCGGTGGACACCGCGTCGTTGCACACGGCACTGGCCGCACACAGCTGCGTCATGATTGCCCACGAGACGTCGTCGGCCCCGACGCTGATGATGATCACCTTGGCTTGAGTGGCCTGCGCGGCCTCGGCGACCTGGACCGGCGCTATCTGGCCGTTCGTCAGCACCTGCGCCCCGACCAGACCGTTCTGTATCGTCGCACCGCCGCATGCCAGGTTGAGCACATCCCAGTTGTTGACCATCGCCAGGTCGTCGGCATACGCGTCCGGGGACCGGCCGCAGGCGCGGTCCAGAGCGGTCGGTGAGCTGCCGAGCGGCAGTCCCGCGCCCGCCGCTGTCGAATCCCCGATCACGACAGCCTGCACCCCAGGCAGCGACCGCCCGGCGGGCTGCGGCACGGTCAGCGGGTCCAGGCCGACGAGATCGTCGAGCGTCTTCACGCCGCGCAGGATTCGCGGCGTGCTCGACGCCGTAAGCAGGACGCCGCCCACGTTCACCACAAAGACCGCGGCCAGCCCGACCGCCACCACCTTCAGCACCGACCGGCCGCGCACAGCCGCGACCGCGATCAGCGGGACCGTGGCGAAGGCCAGGGCGATCAGTGTCTCCCATTCGAAGTACCGTTCCCACCCCGCTGCGAGTTCCTGGCTGAGGGAGAGCTCGACGTTGTGCCCGCCGTCGGCGCGCAGGGTCTGCACGACCTGCGGGTTGATGGTGATCCGGTTGAGTTCAAGCCGCGGGCGGATGGGGCCAGCGAACTGCGGCTTGGTCGGCATCGCCTCGCCAAACAGGTCGAGCTCGCCTGGGCCCTGCAGCGACAGGGACGGCAACGTCGCCCCGACCTGAGCGCTCTGGCCGGCCGCGGACACCGTCTGCAGCGGGGTGACGCGCAGCGCGAGCCAGATCGACCCGGCCGTGATGACAAGAAAGGCCAGCAGGTAAAGGACTACTGTGCGGGCGGCTCGGGCAGCGGCTGGTACCTGAATGGTCTTCCCCCTGGGGGTGGGCGTCGGCCTTACCAGTTTTACCCAGTTTTACGCAGCCGGTCGGCTGTGGGTGGAATCAGCTTCCTCACGAACTACGGTACGCGAAGCGGCGCAGGCCCTGGAGGTCGGCGTGTGGCCCGAGGTGGCGGAGCTTGTCGGGGTTGATCACCGACCGGATCACCCGCACCTGCCCGTCCGCGATGTCCAGCACGAAGACGTTGACGAGCCCGCCGGCCCCGTCGAGGAACAGCGCCCCAGGCTGGCCGTTGATCTCGGCCGGGCGGATTTCCACCCCGGCTTGGCCAATCTGCTGAGCGAGCCCGTCCAGCAGCCGGGCGACCTTGTCCCGCCCGGTGATCGCATGTGTCCAGGATGGGGCTTTCCCGCCGCCGTCGCCGTACACCACGACATCCGCGGCGAGCGTCGCGATCAGGCCATCCAGGTCGCCGCGGGAGACTGCGCCGAAGAACCGGGCAGCCAGTTCCTCGCGCTTGCCGCGGGAGACCTCGAAACGGGGCCTTGCCTCGCTGACGTGCCTGCGGGCACGCAAGGCGAGCTGCCGGCAGTTCTCCGCGGTCTTGCCGACGATGCGGCCGATCTCCTGGTAGTCGTAGCCGAACACGTCGTGCAGCAGGAAGATGGCTCGCTCCACCGGCGACAGCCGTTCCAATAGCAGCAAGAACGCCATCGACACCGAATCGGCCTGCTCGGCCAGGCTTGCCGGGTCCACTGCCAGCAAGGCGCTGCCGTATGACAGCGCATCAGCCGCCGGGAGCGCGTCACCGGCCTGCCCGGTGCCGCCGGTCAGCACTGGCTCTGGCAGCCACTCACCCGGGTAGGCCTCGCGTCGCGCCCGCGCTGAGCGCAGGTAGTCGATGCACAACCGGGTGGTCACCGCGGCCAGGTAGGCCTTCGGCGATTCGATCGCCGGCACATCGGCGCTGCCCCGCTCGCCCGCCCCGGCGGTGGTCTCGGCCGCCTGCCCTGACTGCGCGCGGTAGTAGCGCAGGAACGCCTCCTGGACGATGTCCTCGGCCTCGCTGACGCTGCTGAGCATCCGGTAGGCGATCGAGAACATCAGCGGCCGGAGCTGCTGGTAGAGGTCAGCGGTCGCTGGCACCACCCGTTCAAGCTAACGGTGAGTGCCCGCCCGGGCTCCCTCGGGGTCAGGGATGCAGCGGCAGCCCCTTGAGGGCTTTGTCCACGGCGTTGCGCGGTCCGTACACCGCTAGCCCGACCAGCGGCATCGCGTCCGCGGGGGCCGCGCGCACAACTGCCCGGTTGTCCTCGTCGTTGCCGGTCTTGAACATGTCCTCGATGTACACCGCTGCCTCCAGGCCCCGGGCCAGTGCCCGCTCGCGCGCGCCGCGCAGCGCCTCGGCACCGGCGGCGTAGACGAGCACTGGCTGGCGGAACATCGGCAGGTACGAGACGCCCGAGCTGTCCTCGTACCGCTCACCGATGACCTCGCGGATCCCGCCGGCAACCGCACTGGCCAGGAACGCGGTGACGTTGAGCCGCTGCCACTGGGCAAGGTCATCCCGGATGGCGATGGCGATCTTCGTATCGAAGCGCATGCTCTGCACCCTGGCAGCCCGCCGCGAGGATTTATTGAACGCTTGTGCGCCCGGCACCGCGCGAGAATGGATACGTGCCGCGTGACTGGGCGCGTTACTGGCGCTCCGCAGACGAGCCGATCGAGGCGATGCACGCTCACTTCGAGCGGCATGTGTACCACCGGCACAGCCACGACGGCTACTCCCTCGGTGTCACCGAGTCCGGCGCCCAGACGTTCAGCTGCCGGGGGTCGGCGCACACCAGCGCGGCCGGGATGGTCATGGCCTTCAACCCCGACGACCCGCACGACGGTCATGCCAGCGACGAGGGCGGGTTCACTTACCGGATGATCCACATCGGGCCGGGCCTGGTCGCGAACATCCTCAGCGACACCGCCGGCCGGCGCGCTGGGCTGCCTCTGTTCGCTGATCCGGTTACCGATGACGCCGCCCTGGCGGCACGGGTGCGCGCTCTGCACCGCGGCCTGCTCGGCGGCGCCCCCGCGCTGCGGTGCGACGAACTGCTCGCTGCGGCGGTCGGTACTGCGGCGCGGCGGGCTGCCGTGCGGCCAGGCTTCCCGATCCGCGACGGCGGCGCGCCCGCTGCCGCGGCCGCCATCGCCGCCAAGGTGCGCGAGCTGATCAGCGACAGGTACCTGGATGACCTCACGGCGGGCGATCTGGCCGCAGCGGCCGGCCGGAGCAGGTTTACCGTCCACCGGGCGTTCGTCTCCGCCTACGGGATGGCGCCCAGCGACTACCAGCGCCAGCTCCGCCTGCGCGCGGCGCGGGCACTGATCGCACGCGGAACGCCCATCAGCGAGGCGGCAGCGCAGGCCGGTTTCGCCGATCAGAGTCACCTGACCCGCTGGTTCGCCCGCTGCTACGGGGTCACGCCGGCCAGCTACCGGGGTCCAGGCCGAACGCCGGGCTCACCGGAGAGAAGCACATAAGATCGGCGCTTGTGACGGGGCCGCTCAGACTGCTCAGGATCCGCCGTGCCTGGCTCTGGGTCGCCCTGCTCGCCATCATCGCGGCGTCGTTCGTCGGCTTCGCGGTGGACCGGCTGAGCACAGGGGCCGGGCCGTCCACCATGCCTCCGGTGCCGGTCATGTCGCAGACCGAGCTCGCTGGCAACCTCAGCCTCGGCCGCGACTGCGGTTACAGCACGCCGCTGCCTGCCGATCCAGGCACAAGCCTGTGGTTGTTCTGCGACACGCCGGTCTACGCCCGACGCGCGCGCGCCGGGCACAGCAACTGGGATCTGCAGCGGTTCATCGCAGGCTCGACGGCTGCGTTTGCGGCGACCGTTGCGGGCACGAGTCCCGCCAGCAGGAAGCCAGGCACGCTCAGCGAGGTCAGAACGCCGCGCGTCCTGCTGCCGGCGGCCGACCGGAGAGCCTTGCCGGCGGGTGGGCGAGGGGCGCCTGACGCTGCCAGCATCTCCACGGTGCCGCAGCCGTTTCTCTCGGCGCCCACCGAGCTGTTCACGTCGGCCGGGCTGCCGTGCGGCCTCGACAACGGCAGTTACCCGGTCTCCTGGATCAGCGGCGTCACGCCCGTTCCGTCCTCCCCGTACCTGCTGATCTCGTTCAATGACTACTGCGTGCTCGGTCAGTCCGGTGGCGGCTTCCTGCCCGAAGGCTTCGGTCTGGTGGAGTACGACCCGGCCACCGGCACGCTCAGCAACGACGCAACCGTGTACTACGGGACGGACGGCACGCTCAGCGCCGCTCCGGTGCCGCTCGGCTCCCCGGTCTTCGCCGGGGGTTACCTGTACCTGTTCGGGGCCACCTGCTCGGCCCCGCTGCGCGGTCAGTGCGGTGGGACGATGTTTGAGGCCCGCGTGGCCGCCAGCCCGCAGGTATGGAGCGATCCGCTGAGCTACCAGTGGGCCGCCGCGGGCGCGCCGAACTCGTGGACGTCCGATCCGTTTGCGGCGGCTGCCATGGTCCCAGGCCCGAAGCCGGACGGGCTGAGCGTCACCAGTTTCCAGACCGGCGGGCGCGGGATCGTCGCCATCGAGCAGACCGACATCAGGGGCTCCTTCGAGGTCTACCAGGCCCAGGCGCCCGATGGCACCTGGAGTGCGGTCCGGTCGGGACGGGTGGACTGCCGGGTGGGCCCGGGCTACGCGAACTTCTGCCGGGCGCTAATCGCGCACCCCGAGCTCAGCACACCCACCCAGCTTGTCCTGTCCTACTTCGACCCAGCCGCCGCCCCGGAAGGGCACGTGATGGTGCAGGGCTTCACCTGGTAGCGCCGCCTTCCTCGCGAGGCTGAGCAGTGGAAGAGGTGACCGCCCGCGCCCGGCCGCGATCGCGGATGACCGTCAGCACGATCAGCAGCGCGGCCAGGTCGAAGACCGCTGCCAGGGTGAAGGCGCTGGACATGCCGTGCACCGTCGCACTGGCTTGCAGCGCGGCACTGTGCGCCTGCGCCAGGCCCGCGTGGCGGCTGGCCGCGTCGAACACGGTGACCAGGGCCGCGAGTCCCAGGGACCCGCCGACCTGCTGGGTCACGTTCACCATGCTCGACGCCGCCCCGGAGTCTTCGGGCCGCACCCCGGCCAGCGAAGCCATGGTCAGTGGCACGAAGACGACCCCCATCCCAGCGCCGATCAGCAGCATCGGGCCGAGAACCCCGGACAGGTAGCCGGTGCCCGGGGTGATGCGGGACAGCCAGGCCATGCCGGCGACCACGGGCAGCATGCCCGCCAGCATCAGCGGCAGGCCACCGAACCGGGCGAGCATCCTCGGCGACAGCCGTGACACACCGAACAGGGCCACCGTCATCGGCAGGAACGAGACCCCGGCCCGCAGCGGGCTGAATCCCAGGATCTTCTGCACGAACAGAGTGAGGAAGAAGAACATCCCGAACATGCCCGCCACGATCAGCAGCCTGGCGATGTAGGAGCCGGTGCGGCCGCGGTCGGCGAACAGCCGCAGCGGTGTGATCGGCTGCCTCGCCCGGGACTCGTTGGTCACGAACGCGGCGAGCAGTATCACGGCGGCCAGGAACGCGACCAGCGCCTGGTGGTCGTGCCATCCGCTGGTCCCGGCCCGGATGAACCCGTACACCAGCGCGGTCATGCCCACGGTCGAGGTCAGCGCACCGGCGACGTCGAAGCGCCCGGGCTGCCGCTTCGACTCCGGCAGCAGCAGCGGCGCGCACGCCACGACCGCGATGCCGATCGGCACGTTGATGAACAGCACCCAGCGCCAGGACGCCCACTGCGTGATCAGACCGCCGAGCACCAGACCCAGGGATCCGCCGCCCATCGCGACGGCGGTGTAGATGCTGAGCGCCCGGGTCCGCTCCCGGCCCTCAGTGAAGCTTGCGGCGATCAGCGCCAGCACGGCGGGCGAGGCCAGCGCGCCCCCGACACCCTGGGCGGCCCGGGCGGCCAGCAGCCACGCTGCCGAGGTCGCCAGGCCACCGGCCAGGGAGGCCGCGGTGAACAGCGAGATCCCGGCGATGAACACGCGCCGCCGGCCGAGGATGTCGCCGGCCCGCCCGCCCAGCAGCAGCAAGCCCCCGAACGTGAGCGTGTAGGCGTTGAGCACCCACGACAGCCCGGACTCGGAGAACCCAAGCCCGCTGGCGATGTGCGGCAGCGCGATGTTCACCACAGTCATATCGAGGATGATCATGAGCTGGGCGCACAGGACCAGGGCGAGCGCGATGCCCCGGCGCTCGGCGCCGCGGTGGCTGGTGAGCTCGCGGTCCCGCGTCCTTGCCGGCGTTACCGGCGAAGAAGAGATCGACATGAATGCCTTCCTGAACGATGGCATGGGGCGGGCCGGGGCGACGACGGGAATGGCCGCGGCCCTGTTGGCGTTCCGCTACTATGAAACGGAGGCCGCCTCCGATAACTATACGGAGGTACCCTCCGCTTTGCAACTCAGATCTTTGCCCCCCGGATTAAGGTGAGACGTGATGAGCCCGACCGGCCGGCCGGCTCCGGCCCAGGCCGGGGAACCGCGCCCGATGCGCGCCGACGCCCAGCGCAACTATGAGCGGCTGCTGAGCGCGGCTGTCGCCGCGTTCACTGAGCACGGCGCGGACGACGTGTCTCTGGAGGAGATCGCGCGCCGGGCTGGTGTCGGGATCGGCACGCTGTACCGTCACTTCCCGACCCGGCAGGCGCTGCTTGAGGCTGTCTACCGCGACCAGGTCGAAGCGCTGCGGACCAGGGCGGATGAGTTTGCCAAGTCTGACGCTCCGCTGCAGGCGCTGGCCGAGTGGCTGCGCGCCCTGGCCGCGTTCAGCAGCACGAAGCAGAGCCTGACCTCGGCGCTGCTGGCGACTCTCGGCAAGGATTCCGACCTGATGTCGGTCTGCAGCAAGGTGATCTGTGAGGCCGCGGACGAGTTGCTCGCCCGCGCGAAGAAGGCCGGGGTCGTGCGCGCCGACGCCGACGCCCGGGACCTGATCAGGCTGGTACACGCGGTGAACATCGCCACGCAGCGCGCTCCGACCGATCCCGGGCAGGCCGACCGGCTGCTCCGGATGGTCCTCGACGGCCTGCGGCCCTAGCTCGGTTCGTTCCCGCCGAGTATCCTGAGTTACCTGAGTAACTCTGGAGGCGGGCATGGAGCAGGCCGACGTTGAGCGCATTCAGCGAGAGCTGCAAGAAGTGGCGGAGAGGATCTTCCCCGGGGCGGTGAGCCGGGTTGCCATAATGCAGCACGGTGACGATCCGATTGTGGAACCCGGCGAGGTGATGGTCCGGATTGTGCCTTCCGAGTCGGCCAGCCGGGCCGAGTCGCCGGCCGGCGTCTTTGAACAGCCTGCGATGAAGCAGTTCCAGAGCGAGGTGGCTGCGCGGCTGCCCGAGGTCCGGCGGCTCGAGATCCTTTCCGAAGGCCCCGACGGCAAGCGCAGGGGCTTTCTGGCCCGGATGGGACCCCGTGACGAAAAGCCTGATGGCGATTTCACTCCGGTGATGGTGCGGATGAGACCGGCCGAGCTGGAGATCGTGGACACCCTGATCAGCGTCGGCATCGCCGCGAACCGGGCCGAAGCCGTCCGCTGGGCGCTGGCCCGCATCGGCGAGCGCCCCGCCTACGGACAGCTGCGCGAGCGCACCCGCGAGATCGAGCGCCTCAAGAGCGAGTTCTAGCTTGGAACCGCATGGTGCCCTCGCTGTGGTTGCGGGGCCGCGGCGCCCCCGGCAGGGTCAGCGTGGTGCCTTTGCTGTGGTTGCGGGGCGCCGCCACACGGTCGTGGTGCCGATACTGCTGCTGCAGCACAATGCCAGGACGTAAGCGCTCTGCCTTTCCGGGCGATCCTCACGTTCCCGGCTGGCTATCTTGAGCAGTATGCCCGGATAATCACTCTTATCCGGGCTATCTGCAAATAAGAATGCACCGATAGCCTGGTAGAGGCGGATCATCGGTGCATTCTTAATCGTGAGCGGTGCATTAGGAGCTCACCCATCACCGCCAGCTGATCACCGTGCCACCACATACCCACCACCAGCAACTCAAGCACCAACCGGCCCTTTCATGCCGTGGCTGCTGACGCAGGCGGCGCAGGCGGGGGAGCGTCGGCGGCGCAGGCGGTGAGGGCGGGTTGG
>Ga0335074_10017753_pt1 | contig 10038 bp, 7 predicted proteins | sample Lox_Sample_23_FD_206715 | JGI IMG/M metagenome (GOLD analysis project Ga0335074, IMG submission 206715) | Soil microbial communities from Loxahatchee National Wildlife Refuge, Florida, United States - Lox_Sample_2.3 | ecosystem: Environmental > Terrestrial > Soil > Wetlands | place: USA: Florida...
GAGGGCGAAAGCGCCCGCCAGTCCCGAGTACCCGAAGTGCAGCACCCAGATCGTGAAGATGAACAGGCCCATGATGATCGACGGCACGCCGGTCATCACGTCGGCGAAGAAGTTGATGACCCGCGCCAGCACCTGATTGCCGCCGTATTCGTTGATGTACACGCCGCCCAGCACGCCGAGCGGGATGGCCATCAGCGCCGCGAAGCCCGTGATGACCAGCGTCCCGTAGACGGCCGGCCCCACGCCGCCGAAGGTCACCGGCAGCACGTTGACCGGGATAGGGGCGGTCAGGAACTGCCAGCTGATGGCCGACGCGCCCTTCGCGATCACCGTGAAGAGCACGAAACCGAGCGGGACGAGCATGACCAGGAAGGCGACCCACATGCCCACGGTGGCGATCTGGTTCTTGCTGCGCCGCCAGCCGCTCGGCTCGCGGAGGTCGACTGTCTGCTGCTCGCTGGCGATGGCCATCATGCCCCCCGTGAGCGGCGTGCGGAGCGGTCCACGATCGCGCGGGCGCTCAGGTTGATGATGATCGTGAGCACGAACAGCAGCACGCCCATCCCGATCAGCGCGGCGCGGAACTCGCCGACCGTGGCCTCGCCGAACTCGTTCGCGATAACCGAGGGCATCGAGTACCCGGGACTGAACAGGTGCGTCGTGATCGTGGCCGAGGAGCCGATCACCAGCGCGGCGGCGATCGTCTCGCCCATCGCCCGGCCAAGGCCGAGCAGCACCGCCCCGACGACCCCCGCCTGGCTGTGCGGCCATACGGCGCCCCGGATCATCTCCCACCGGGTGGCGCCGAGCGCGTACGCGCCTTCCCTGTCGATCGTCGGCACGGTCGCGATGATCTCGCGGGACAGCGAGGTCACGATCGGGGTGATCATGATGGCCAGGATGAGGCCGGTGGTGAAGAACGAGGTGCCGCTGACGGATGTCCCGCCGAAGAACGTGCTGAGCACGGGGACGCCGGTGAGCCCCGAGGCGATCGACTGGTAGATCTTCTGCAGCCAGGGCGCGAGCACCAGGAAGCCCCACAGGCCCCAGACCACCGAGGGGACCACCGCCAGCAGGTCGATCACGTACACGACCGGCCGTGCATACCGGCCTGGCACGACCTCAGTGAGCAGCAGGGAGATGCCCAGGCTTACCGGGAACGCGATCACGATCGCGATCGCCGCCGTGACGAGCGTGCCGTAGATGAACGGCAAGGCGCCGTACGCGTTGTGCGCCGGGTCCCAGTTGGTGGAGAAGACGCCCGACCAGCCCGCCGTGGTAAACCACGTGACGGACTGCTGGGTCATGCTGATGGCGATCAGCGCCAGGATGATCAGGACCAGCAGCCCGGCCGCCAGGCAGAGAACCTGGAACGAGCGGTCACCGAACGGCCGGCGCTTTGTGAGCGGGGAGGCGGATCCGGCCGGCATGGCCGGATCCGCCCTTGTCACGATGCTCATGTTACGAGGTGATCTGGCTCAGCTGCGCGACGGCCATCGAGTCGATGTTGGACGGCAGCGGCGCGTAGTGCAGTGGTGCGAGCAGCGCCTGGCCCTGCGACCCGAGCAGGAAGCCGAGGTAGCCCTTGAGCAGTGAGGCGTCGGTCGCGTTCGGCTGCACCGCGTACACGATGTCCCATGTCTGGTAGGTGATCGGGTAAGCGGTCGGGTCGGTCGACTCCCAGACAGCGTGGAAGGTGAGCTGGGGACTGACCGCCACCCCGGCAGCGGCGGTGGACGCCGCCGTCGTCGAGGGCGCGACGAACTTGCCCGCCTTGTTCTCGACGGAGGCGGCGGTCAGGCCGGATGCCTGGGCGGTAGAGTAGTCCACGTAGCCGATCGCGCCGGCCGTCGACTTGACGACCGTCGCGACGCCGCCGTTGCCGGCGGCGGCGTGGGCCGAGGACGGCCACTTGACGGTGCTGCTGCTGCCGAGCGCCCACGCGCTGCCGACGGCGTCCTGCAGGAACAGCGTGAAGTTCTGCGTGGTGCCTGAGGAGTCCGAGCGGACCGCGAGGGTGATCGGCGTGCTGGGCAGGCTGACGCCCGGGTTGGCGGCCTTGATCGCGGGGTCGTTCCAGGAGGTGATCTTTGCCTGGAAAATGTCAGAGATCAGCGTCGGAGTCAGCTTGAGGTTGCTCACGCCTGGCAGGTTGTACGCCATCGTGATCGGGCCGATCAAGATGGGGAAGTACAGCACCTTCCTGCCGTTGAGCTTCGACTCTTCAGTGGTCGGGATGGTCGAGTCGGAGCCGGCGTAGTTGACGGTGCTCGCGTACAGGTCCGCCCGGCCCGAGCCCGAGCCCACGCCGTCGTAGTTGACCGTGACACCGGACGCGACGGACTTGTAGGCCGAGATCGCCGCCTGCTGGAAGGTCAGCTGGAAGGTCGATCCAGCGCCGTTGAGCTTGCCGCTGGCCGCGGCGGCGGCCGACGTGGTGGCGGCCGGCGCGCTGGTCGCCCCCGTGGAAGAGGTAGATGAGCTCGGGCTCGAGGAGCACGCCGCGAGGAGAGCCACGGCGACGGCACCTCCCACCGTCGCGACGTACTTTACGCCTCGAAGTTGCATATCCGGATTCTCCTTGTGGGTATAGCGTTTATCGCACGCGGTGATCAGCCCGGTGGCCCGGTTGGCCGGCAAATCGTGCGTCCGGTACAGTCTTGCGGCGGTGAGGGTACCCGCGCGTAAAACTGAGGTGGACACGGGGAGTCCAGAAGGTAAACTTCTGGTGTCTTGGACTATGACGGGCGGCGACGGGACCTCTGCGCTGGTCGGGAGCGCGTCAGAGCTGTCGCAGCGTGACCGTTTACTTACATGACACGCAGAAGTTCGCTGTCGTTCGCGGTCAATTCAGCTCCTGTTTACCTCGAATGAATAACAATGACCCCGGGCGGCAAATTGTTATTTGTGTTTTGGCCGAGCGCGTGAGGGCAAGTTGTCAGGACGCGCACCATTTCATGGCTCATTGTGGTGGTTTCGCCATCGCAGGGCAGGCTGGAGGCACGGGCAGGTATGTGGGCAGCAAGGCCGGCCGGGCCCGCGCGTCGGCGAAATGCGGAATGACTGCTGGCTCGGGGGAGGGCAGTGGTCAGGTACCTTCGCCGGGCAATGCCTCACGGGGCCGGACAGGGCCCGTCCAGGGCGGCGGAGCACGCCGCGGAGGGGACTCTGGTGCCGTGCCCGCCACGGGCGGAGAGGCTAGCTCGCTGGGGGCAGCGAGCCAGCGCAGGCTCGTTTCCGTGGACGCGGCCGTGCCGCCGCAACGGGCGTCTTCCGGTGTGCTAGCCGACCGGATCGCGGCCGCCCTCGTGCACCGCGAACCCGGCTGGCGGCTGCCGCGCCGCAGCGCGCTCGCCCGCCGGTACGGCGTCGGCATCGCCGAGATCGACGCCGCGATCACCGAGCTCTCCCGCCGGTCGCTCATCCGCAGGCTGCCGGACGGTCAGCTGTACCGGGCCAGCCCGGCGGAGTACCTGATCCCGGTGGAGGGCGTCGGCGGGCTGACCACCCGGCTCGATCCCATGGGCGGCGAGATCGCCTGCCAGTCCAGGCACGTGTCGCAGCGCGGCGCGCCGCAGGACGTGGCCTGGGCGCTCGGCGCGGAGGGTGAGGCGCCGCTGCGGATCATCAGGTGCGTGTGGGCGGTGGACGCCGAGCCCGTCGCGATCTCCACCGCTTACGTGCCCGAGGCCGTGGCCGACTCGCTGGCCGGCGAGGATCAGGAATCCTTCGAGGCCATGCTGCACTCGCTCCCCGCCCTGAGCCCGGGCGCCGAGGCCGCCCGCGCCAAGGCGGTGGACCTCGAGCTGTCGCCACCGCAGCCGTCGGTCGCGCGGAGCCTGCGGCTGATCCCTGGCCAGTCCGCCTTCTCGGTGACGATCAGGTTCGACGACCACGTCACCGGCGACCCGGTCGGCCTGACGGTCGTCATCTTGAAGCCCGACCAGTTCCGGGTGGTCATCGAGACCGGCGGCCCGCTCGCCGCCCTCCGCTCTTAGCAGCGACTCCTTGCAGTGGCGGGTCGTGAGGCCATTTACTGTGGAAGGCTGGACACGGAGGGTGTTTGTCTGGATACTTACAGTTGATATGCCGGCTGAGGTGGTGCCAGGGACGGGGTCGATGCCGCGGCGTGCCCGCTACCTGATTCCGCCGCAACTTCCTCGCCGCGGGGAGGTCGTGGCGGCCTTCGCCGTGCTCGTGCTCGTGGCTCACCTGCTGCTCGCGCAGCTCACTTTCCTGCTGGCGATCGTGTTCACCGCGGTAAGCAAGACAACGCGTTGGCGGCTGTGGTGGCTGGCGGTCCCGGCGGCGGCCGGGCTGGCCCGGACGCTGGCGATAGGGCCGAGGGCGGCGGCCGCCGGTTTCACCGCCGGACCAGCCCAGATCCTGGCCCACCTCAGCGGCGCCCACCCACTCGGCCGGCTGCTGCATCCAAGTGGCGCGTTCGCAGGCGCAGCCGGCTGGCTGCCGAGGCAGTTCCCGCTCGCGCTGATCGCGGCCGCCGTCGAGGCGGCGCTGGCCGGCTGGCTGGCCTGGGTGCACACCGACGAGTGGGCTGTCAGGCCGCCGCGGCCCGGGGCACTCGCGGCGGTCCGCGGCGCGCTCGCCAAACGGGCGACCAGCGCCGGGGTCGTCGTCACCAGGGACGGCTGCGTGCTCGGCGTCGCGCCGGCCAGCGGTGCCCGGGTGGTGCTCGGCTGGCCGGAGATCGCGGGCGGAGTCCTGGTGACCGGTGCGGATGCCAGGACGCTCGCGGTAAGCAGCCTGCAGGTGGCGCACGCCGCGCTGCGCCGCCGCAAGCCGCTGATCGCGCTTGACCTGACCGGGGATGGCGCGCTCGCCGGCGTGCTGGGCGCGGCCTGCGCGGCGACCGGCACTCCGCTGTGGGCAGCCGTGGAAGCGGCGGACGGGCGCTGGCTCGGCCAGCCGCCGGATGAGACCCTTCTCGCGCGCGTGGTCAGGGAGCGCTCGGCCGCGCTGCTCAGCCTGCGCACGCACGACGTCGCGGCTCAGGTCGGTGCCGGCATCCTGGCTGTTGGCGAAGACGTGCGCAGGATCGGTGCCGACGGCGACGGGCTCGTCTGGCTGTACGGGTACGAACCTGCGCCGGGCGGCCCGCTCGGCGGAACGGTAGCCAGTCTGGTGGCCGGCGGCGCCACCATCGGCCTGCCGGTGCTCGTCACTACCACGTCGCCACGGGCTGTCACGGAACTGGCCGGCCTGGTCAGTGTCCTGCTCGTGCACCGGCTCGCGGATCCGGCCACGGCTGACATCCTGGCGGCGCGGACCGGCACCAGACTGGTTCCGGCGAGCTGGTCTTCCCGGGAGTGGGCCACGACCGTGCGGCCGGCCGCGGTCATGGGCCAGGCTGCGGCGTTCCACCCTGCTGTGGCCGTTCAGCCTGGCGCGGCCACGTATCATGGTGCGGCCATGTCGCCTGCCGCGGATACGCTGACCGCCGCGGTCATGCCGCCCGCGGCGGTCATGCCGTTGGCCACGGCGATGGGCCACGCCGGGTTTTTCCCGCCTCCTGCCGCTGCGTGGCCTGGCGCGGTTGTGCAGCCCGGAGTGGTGATGGGGCCTGCCGCGGCCGGCCAGCCAGGCGTGGCCGTCCCGCCTAACGGGGCTACGCAGCCTCTAGGAGGTATTCAGCCTGCTGTGGGTATGCCGAACGCCGGAGCGGTGCCGCAGGCCGCGTCTGCTGCGCTGTCGGCGGCCGGGTTCGTTCCCGTCCCGGCGGTGCCGGCCAGGACGCTGCTGTCTCTCGGGCCGGCTGAGTTCGTCCTCGCGGTTAATTCGCCGCGGTACCGGCTGGTGAAACTCGCGCGGGCGGTGCCCGCCCGGCTGCCGCGCGGAGCCATGCCGTGACCCGCCCCCCGGGACCGCAAGGGCTGCCAGGGACGCCAGAGCCGGCGGCAGTCGAGCTGCACCTCGGCTGGCAGTACGCGGCGCCGCAGGCCGAACCCGGTCCGCCGCCGCGGCGGCCGGTGCCGCCGGAACGGCAGCAGCTCTCCTCCGACTGGCTCGCCGCGCAGCGGCGAGAGGAGAACCTCATCAGCAGGCCGCTGAAGATCGGCTGCGCCGCGGCCGCCGCAGCGCTCCTCGTCCTGGCTGCCTGCGTCGCCGCTGGCTGGCTGCCCGTCCTCATCGCCGCTCCGGCCATGGCGGCCTGCCTGGTGGCCGTCGTGCTGACCGGGTTCGCGCTCTGGCAGGGCGAGCGGGCGCTGCGAGCCAGGATCCGCGCCGAACGGCTGCGCGTGGAGCAGTTCCGTGCCGACCAGGACAGGCGCCTGTTCGCCTGGCAGGCCGAGCACGCCAGGCAGGTCAGGGAGTGGCAGTCCCGGCGGCTCGCCTTCGAGAGCCAGAATCGCTGGTACGCCGTGGCGCTCCCGGCCGGGATCGACCGGGTGGACGTGGCCGGCGGCACGCTTCCTGGCTGGTCCGCGCTGCTCACCATGACCGCGGCCCACCAGCTTGCCGCGGGCGGCGAGGTCGCCGTTCTCGACCTTTCCGGCGGGGCCGTCGCGGCCGACCTGCTCCAGGTGGCGAGCGGCGGCGGCATCGAGCCGGCCGTATGGGTGCTGCCCGCTGACCTGCCGAGGCTCGACCTGACCGCGTCACTCGACGCGGCCGACCTCGCCGACGTCATCGCGCTGTCGGTCGCGGCGGCCGACGAGCGGGGGCCGACCGCCGGTCTCGCGATCGACACCGCCATTCTCGAGCGGGTCATCGAGGTGCTCGGCGCGGGCCGCGGTGTCAGGCTGGCCAGCGTGACGGCCGCGCTGCGGGCGCTGGCGCAGGTCGGCGACTCGCGTGCCGACGTCGCGGCGGGACTGCTCACCGAGCGGGAGATGAGCCAGCTGAGCGCGCTGTTCGGCCAGGGCGTGACCGACCGGGTGGTGCTGGAACGGGCGCTCGGCATCGAGGCGCAGCTTCGCAAGCTGGCCGCGACCGGCAGCGAGCCGATCGAGCCGCCGCGCAGCAGGCTGCGCGTGGTCGCGATCGACAAGCGGGTCGGCCCGCTGTCGGCCAGGCTGCTCGGCAGCTTTGTGGTCACCGCGCTCACCCACCTGCTCGGGCAGGCGGAGGCCGGGCAGCCATGGCAGCACACGCTGTACCTGCTCGGCGCGGAACGGCTCCGCGACGACATCCTCGACCGGCTCACCGACGTCTGCGAGAACTCCCGTTCCGGGCTGGTGCTCGCCTACCGGTCGATGCCGCCCCAGGTCCGGCAGCGGATCGGCAGAGGGAACGCCTGCGTGGCGTTCATGCGGCTGGGCAACGCGGAGGACGCGAGGGCCGCCGCCGAGCAGATCGGGACCCAACACCGCTTCGTCCTCTCCCAGCTCACGGAGACCGTCGGGACGTCGGTGACGGACACGACCGGTGTCTCCTACACCAGCACGGTCGGCGAGTCGGCCTCGCTGGCCACCTCCGTCACCGACAGCGAATCGCTGTCCAGCGGCAGCGGGCAGTCCCGTTCGGCGCCGAGCGGCTTCCTGCCGTTCGGCGGCGGCTCGTCTCGCTCCGCCGAGACGAGCAGATCGCACGGGTCGAGCCAGTCAGAATCGCTCACCGCCGGAATCAGCACGAGCACGGCGTGGGGAATGTCGACCAGCCGCGCGGCGGGCGACAGCGAGTCGCTCGCGCGGTCCATGCAGCGCTCAAGGGAGTTCCTCGTCGAAGCCGCGGAGCTACAGCGGCTGCCGCCCACCGCGATGATCGTCAGCTACGGCGCGACGACTGGACGGCACGTCGTGCTCGCGGACGCCAACCCGGCGATCGGCGGCCTCGCCGTCGCGACCACGTCCCCGCTCGCGGATGCGCACGCGCTCGCGAACGACCCGCCCGCCGAGCTGGGCCGCTCGCACGGCCCGTTCCCCAACGTGGGGCCGCCGGAGGACCGGCTGGACTGGCGCAAGCGCTGACGACCGCGTCGCGATACCGGATAGCATCGGCCGCGATGGACCAGAACAACCACCGCTCCAGGTTGCCGATGCGGGCCAGGCTCGCGACCACCGTCGGCGGTGCCGCCGCCACGGTTTCCCGCCTCGCGGGACGCGACGGCTCGGTCATCGGCGGCATCATCGGCCTGCGGCTCGAGCCCGGCCTGCTGTCGCTGCTCGCTGCCGACCGCCAGGTCGTCCTCGTCACCGGCACCAACGGCAAGACCACGACGACGCGGCTGATCACCGCGGCGCTGGCCCCGCTCGGCCAGGAGATCGCGTCGAATATCTACGGCGCGAACATGGAGGCCGGGCTGACCTCGGCGCTCAGCCGGGCGCCGGGCGCGCCGATCGCCGTCCTCGAGACCGACGAGAAGTACATCCCGGCGATGGTCAAGACGACCAACCCCAAGGTGGTCGTGCTGCTGAACCTGAGCCGTGACCAGATGGACAGGGCCGCGGAGATCTGGCTGCTCGCGCGCCGCTGGCGGGAGGCGCTGGCCGCCGCGCCCGGCTGCCGCGTGGTCGCCAACGCCGACGACCCGCTGGTCGCCTGGGCGGCGAGCTCAGCCCGGCAGGTCACCTGGGTGGCCGCGGGGCAGCGCTGGCGGGAAGACTCCTGGTGCTGCCCGAACTGCGGCTCCCACCTGCACAGGGACGGTGACGACTGGGCCTGCGGTGAGTGCGGCGGCAGGCGGCCCCCGGTCAGCTGGGTGCTCAGCGGCGACCAAGTGATCGATCCCTCAGGGCGGTCCACCCCTCTCGACCTGAAGCTTCCCGGCCGGGCCAACCGGTCCAACGCGGTGATCGCACTCGCGGTGGCCGAGGCCTTCGGCGTGCACATCACGCAGGCGCTCGGCGAGCTGCGCGCGGTGACCTCGGTGGCTGGCCGGTACACGCAGGTGAACAGGCGCGGCTGCGAGATCCGGCTGCTGCTCGCCAAGAACCCGGCCGGCTGGCTCGAGGCGCTCGACGTGCTCGCGCCGGCCCCGGCGCCCGTCCTGCTGGCAGTGAACGCGCAGGGCCCAGACGGTCGTGACACCTCATGGCTGTGGGACGTTGACTACCGGCGGCTGCGCGGCAGGAACGTGCTGGTCGGCGGCGAGCGGAAACTCGACCTCGCTGTCAGGCTCGAGGCCGACGAGGTACCGTTCCGGCTCGTGAACGACCTCGACGAGGCGGTGGACCTGGCCAGGGCCGTGGCCCCGAACCTCGAGGTGCTCGCGAACTACACGGCGTTCCAGCAGTACCGTGCCGTCCTGGGGAGGACACAGTGATCCTAGGGAGGACACAGTGACGCGGCCACTGCGCCTGGTCTGGATCTACCCGGACCTGCTCAGCACCTACGGCGACCGGGGCAACCTGCTCGTGCTCGAGCGGCGTGCCAGGCTGCGCGGGCTGCCGGTCGAGGTCGCCGAGGTGAACTCCAACCAGCCGGTCCCGCGGGACGGTGACATCTACCTGATGGGCGGCGGCGAGGACCTGCCGCAGACGCTGGCCACCCGGCGGCTGCAGGCGGACGGCGGGCTGCATGAGGCGGCGAACCGCGGGGCGGTGGTGTTCGCGGTCTGCGCGGGCTATCAGGTGCTCGGCATGGAGTTCGGCGGTGCGGACGGAGCACAGGTCCCCGGGCTCGGCCTGCTCGACATCCGCAGCGGGCGCGGCGAGCGCCGCGCCGTCGGCGAGATCGTCGCCGACGTGGACCCCGCGCTCAACGTGCCGCGGCTCACCGGGTTCGAGAACCACCAGGGCGTCACGAGGCTCGGCCCGCAGGCCAGGCCGCTGGCCCGCACCACGCTGGGGACCGGCAACGGGGATGGCACCGAGGGCGCCTACGCGGGCCGCGTGCTCGGCACGTACCTGCACGGCCCGGCGCTCGTGCGCAACCCCGGCCTCGCCGACCTGCTGCTGCACTGGGCCGCCGGCCCGCTCCCGCCGCTGCCACCGCAGGCCGGGGAACTGGCCCAGCGCCTTCGCGACGAGCGCCTCGCCGCGGTCAGCCCCAGTCAGTAGACGAGCGCCTGCGCGCCGTCGGCCATGATCTCGGCGACGAAGGTCGCCGCGCCTGCGATCCGCACCCCGTCGATCACGT
>Ga0335074_10017754_pt1 | contig 10038 bp, 10 predicted proteins | sample Lox_Sample_23_FD_206715 | JGI IMG/M metagenome (GOLD analysis project Ga0335074, IMG submission 206715) | Soil microbial communities from Loxahatchee National Wildlife Refuge, Florida, United States - Lox_Sample_2.3 | ecosystem: Environmental > Terrestrial > Soil > Wetlands | place: USA...
TTATAGTTGTATCACCTCGGGCCTCCGCCGCCAATCGCCTCAAACAGCGCTTATCTTGATTTTTGCGCCGGCCTTGACGGCATGCAGCGTCTTCACGTCGCCCTTTGCCTTCGCCCAGACGTTGCAGGGACTGGCGAGCCTGGTCTCGTCGCCCTGCGAGATCGGCGTGCGGCCAAAGCCGATGGCGATGGCATGACCGTCCGGCCAATAGGCGATTTCGCCGGGCGTAACCACGGCGCGGGCGCCCTGCTCGCGCGCGACCTTTACCGGAATTTCGAAATAGACCTCCTCGCCCCAGGTCAGCGCCGACGCGGACAACGGCAGCGCCCGCTCGATCGCCTTTGCCGTCGGCGTGTCGAGGGTTTCGACGTCGAGCGTCACCGAGCCGAAGTCGAAGCGAAGCAACATTGTCTCCTCCGTGCGCGAGCCGGCCCGCCCCAATGACATCGCCCAATAATGATCTATAGTGACCCCGCCTGCACGCGCCTGCAACGGAGACGAGCTTTGCCGATCGAACACGATGACCACGGCACCACGCGGGCGGTGGCGCGGCTGCCGGGGCTCGACATCGCGGTCGAGCACCGCCGCTCCGAGGATGCCGAATTGATTTCGATCCATTTGCAGGCGATGCCGTCGTTCAAGGCATTCGGTGAATCTCTCGAGGCCGCCAATCCCTTCGCCTTGTGGATGCAGGCGGTGCAATGGGCGTGGTCGCCTTGGCTGCCGTGGCTCAACGCGGCTTGCGCGCTGTTGCCGCCCGCGATCACCACCGAAACGCCGCCGACGGTGCCGGAGGGCTGACCGTCCGCTTGGTTTCCTGCCGCCATCCGCGAGAGGCATCGCAACGCCCGCGGCGGCGAGCGCGGGCCGGCCGCGCAGCCGGCCGTCTTCAAGCCTCTCCCCGGCTTGCCCGACAGCGGATAAATTGAGCCCACGGGAATCGGGGCTTGCCTTCCACATGCCAAATCTGCAGTCGGCGCTGGGCGTGATCGCGATCCTCGCCTTCGCCTTCCTGATCAGCGAGAACCGCCGTGCGGTGCCGTGGCGGCCGGTCGCCTCCGGCCTGGCGCTGACCTTCGCGCTCGCCGTCCTGATGCTCAAAGTGCCGCAGACGCAAGCGGCCTTCAACTGGATCAACAGCGCGGTCGACGCCGTCGCCGACGCCACCAAGGCCGGAACGAGCTTCGTGTTCGGCTATGTCGGCGGCGGCGCGCCTCCGTTCGACGTCAAGGCGCCGGCGGCGCAATTCGTGCTCGCCTTCCAGGCGCTGCCGGTCGTCCTGGTGATGAGCGTCCTGTCGTCGCTGTTGTTCTACTGGCGCATCATGCCGCCGATCGTGCGCGGCTTCTCCTGGGCGCTGGAGAAGACGCTCGACGTCGGCGGCGCGGCGGGGCTGTCCACCGCCGCCAATATCTTCGTCGGCCAGGTCGAGGCGCCGCTGTTCATCCGGCCGTATCTGCCGCAGCTCTCGCGCAGCGAAATGTTCATCGTCATGACCGGCGGCATGGCCGGCATCGCCGGCACGGTGTTCGTGCTCTATGCCACCATTCTCGCCAATGCCATTCCCAATGCCGCCGGCCATATCGCGGTGTGCTCGGTGCTGGGCGCGCCGGCCGCGGTGCTGATCTCGCTGATCATGGTGCCGGATCCGAAGGAGCAGCACACCGGCGGCAAGATCGACGACGTGCATCAGGTGTTCGATTCGACCATGGACGCCATCGTCAAGGGCACCGGCGCCGGGCTCGAGCTCCTGCTCAACATTGTCGCCATGCTGATCGTGTTCGTGGCGCTGGTCTACCTCGCCAATGCCATCCTCGGCACGCTGCCGGATATTTTGGGCGCGCCGCTGACGCTGCAGCGCATGCTCGGCTGGGTCATGGCGCCGGTATGCTGGCTGATGGGCATTCCGTGGGCTGAAGCTGTCACCGCCGGCGGCCTGATGGGCATCAAGACGGTGTTGAACGAGCTCGTCGCCTATCTGCAGCTTGCGGCGCTGCCCGCCGGCGCGCTCGATCCGCGCTCGCGGCTGATCATGCTCTACGCCATGTGCGGCTTCGCCAATTTCGGCTCGCTCGGCATCATGATCGCGGGGCTCTCGACCATGTGCCCGGCAAAGCGCGACGAGGTCGTATCGCTGGGGCTGAAATCAATCGTGTCCGGCACGCTGACGACGTGTTTGCTCGGGGCGATCGTCGGCGTGCTGACGTAACCGTCGCCTCCACGATCTATTTCAGGCTGGCGGTAAAGACGCCGTCGAATTTGGTCCGGTCGGCGGCGGGAGGCTCGGCATGGCCTGCCGCCAAAGCCGGCGCCACGGCTGCGGCCGCCGCCTCGGCATGCTGGCGTTCCAAAAACTGGGCTGGCTTGGTCATGAACGCCGTGTCGATCTTCAGCCTGAGCGCTTGCGCATCGAACGGCTTGACGATGTAGCTGTTGGCGCCCGCTTTCTTCGCGGCGATGACATCGTCCGATTTGGATTCACCGGTTACGACCACGGGAATGCGATTGAGGCACGGATCGCTGCGCATCTCATGAAGGAATTCGCGGCCGGTCACCGGCGTCATGTCCCAGTTCGCAATGACGAGGCTGTAGTGCCGCTCGCGCATCTTGGCGAGCGCTTCGCTGCCATCGGCCGCATCGTCGACGTCGAGGCAGCGTAATCGCCGGAGCAGGGCGCGGATAATCCGAATCTCCGCCTCGTGGCCGTCGACCACGAGCACCGGCGCGAATGAATCGAATGCCATGTTATGCCACCGGCTCATGCAATCGGTGCATCACGGTCGCGTCGAAAACGGCCGGACCCTCCAGGCGATCCCAGTGTATCGTCGGCGAAGCTACACCAACAGATTGAACCACAGGTAAAGGGGGGCCGGCGATCAGCCCGGGGCAGCGCAATCTCTGAGCCCGGTATCGCCCTGCAATCCAGGGGAGAATCGCTCCCGGATCGAGCCCGGTGCGATCCGGCTAGGAATTCAGTGCAGCCGGAACTCGCCGCCGACGGCACGGATTTCCGCAGGCTTGATCAGCTTGGCATGCGCCACCGTGACCGAATGCAGCGGCCCTTCCAGCGTTTCCAGCCAGAAATTCAGGAATTTATTCAGCACCGGAAAGTTGGGGCACAGATCGTAGTCCTGCCAAACGTAAGTCTGGAGAATGTCCCGGTAATCCGGCAAGCGATACAAGATTTGCGCGGTGGTCAGTCCGTAGCCGTCAAGCTGCCTGCGAAAGTCCTTCGACACCATTGTGCCCTCCAATCCCTGCAGGGAAAGTTTCGAGACTCGCGCCTCTATTGCAAGCCTCAAAAATGAAGAAGTTGTTTAAACTCAAGGCAGTAGCAGCATCCATTCGTCCGTGCTAACAGCCGGCGCGGCTAACACCTTTTCCCTGTTTCAACGGAACTTTCGGGGCGGAGTTTCCGCGATGGGAACAAGAATATTTTCCGCATCCGTGCGGAACCTGACGCCCCTTAACGATGCGAAGCCGGCGCACCGATTCTGTTGGCAATCGGATTAGATGAGTGCTAAAAAATCCTCAGGCGCCTCTTGCGGGTCAAAAAACCCGCCCTTATGTCGCCGCCGAAGCGGCGCATAGCGCTGCTGCAAAGCGGCCGCCGAGGGGACCCGCGACGGGCCGCTAAACGCCAACACGTCAACCTGTTCAATAGCTTAGGAGGACACCATGAAATTTCGTCCGCTTCACGACCGCGTCGTCGTCAAGCGCATCGATGCCGAGGAGAAGTCAGCCGGCGGCATCATCATTCCGGACACCGCCAAGGAGAAGCCGTCGCAGGGCGAGATCATCGCCGTCGGCCCGGGCGGCCGCGACGAAGCCGGCAAGCTGATCCCGATCGACCTGAAAGTCGGCGACCGCGTGCTGTTCGGCAAGTGGTCCGGCACCGAGGTCAAGCTCGATGGCCAGGAGCTCCTGATCATGAAGGAGTCCGACATCATGGGCGTGATCGACGAGCCGGTGGCCAAGAAGAAGGCCGCGTAACCAAAACCCGTCATCCTGAGGTGGCCGCGCCGCGGCCCTCGAAGGATGACTTCCGAAAACAGCACCCTTCGAGGCGAGCTTCGCTCGCACCTCAGGGTGACGAACAAGGAGTGAATTTCAAATGGCTGCCAAGGAAGTCAAATTCTCGGTCGATGCGCGCGACCGGATGCTGCGCGGCGTCGACATTCTCGCCAATGCGGTGAAGGTCACGCTCGGCCCCAAGGGCCGCAACGTCGTGCTGGACAAGTCGTTCGGCGCTCCCCGCATCACCAAGGACGGCGTCACCGTCGCCAAGGAGATCGAGCTCGACGACAAGTTCGAGAATATGGGCGCACAGATGGTGCGCGAGGTCGCCTCCAAGACCTCCGACATCGCCGGTGACGGCACCACGACCGCGACGGTGCTCGCCGCGGCGATCGTGAAGGAAGGCTCGAAGGCGGTTGCCGCCGGCATGAACCCGATGGACCTGAAACGCGGCATCGACCTCGCGGTCGAGACCGTGGTCGAGGAACTCAAGAAGAACTCGAAGAAGGTCACCTCGAATTCCGAGATCGCCCAGGTCGGCACCATTTCGGCCAACGGCGACCGCGAAATCGGCGACTACCTCGCCAAGGCGATGGAGAAGGTCGGCAACGAAGGCGTCATCACGGTGGAAGAGGCGAAAAGCCTGGAGACCGAGCTCGACGTCGTCGAGGGCATGCAGTTCGACCGCGGCTATATCTCGCCGTACTTCATCACCAACGCCGACAAGATGCGCGTCGAGATGGAGGACCCCTACATCCTCATCAACGAGAAGAAGCTCTCGGCGCTCAACGAATTGCTGCCGCTCCTGGAAGCGGTGGTGCAGACCGGCAAGCCGCTCCTCATCGTCGCCGAAGACGTCGAGGGCGAGGCTCTCGCCACGCTCGTCGTCAACAAGCTGCGCGGCGGATTGAAGGTCGCGGCAGTGAAGGCGCCGGGCTTCGGCGATCGCCGCAAGGCCATGCTGCAGGACATCGCCGTCCTCACCGGCGGCCAGGCGATCTCTGAAGATCTCGGCATCAAGCTCGAGAACGTGACGCTTGCCATGCTCGGCAAGGCCAAGAAGGTGATGATCGACAAGGAGAACACCACGATCGTCAACGGCGCCGGCAAGAAGAAGGACATCGAGGACCGCATCACGCAGATCAAGGCGCAGATCGAGGAGACCACCTCGGACTACGACCGGGAGAAGCTGCAGGAGCGGCTGGCCAAGCTCGCCGGCGGCGTTGCGGTGATCCGCGTCGGCGGCGCCACCGAGGTCGAGGTGAAGGAGCGCAAGGACCGCGTCGACGACGCGATGCATGCGACCCGCGCCGCGGTCGAGGAAGGCGTCCTTCCGGGCGGCGGCGTGGCGCTGCTGCGCGCCACCGAAGCGCTCAAGAAGGTCCGCACTGCCAACGAAGACCAGAAGCACGGCGTCGACATCGTCCGCAAGGCGCTGCAGGCTCCGGCCCGGCAGATCGCCACCAATGCCGGCGAAGACGGCTCCGTCATCGTCGGCAAGATCCTGGAGAATTCGAGCTACGGCTACGGCTTCGATGCCCAGGGCGGCGACTATGTCGACATGGTGAAGAAGGGCATCATCGACCCGACCAAGGTCGTGCGCCAGGCTCTGCAGGGCGCGGCCTCGGTCTCCGGCCTTCTGATCACCACGGAAGCCATGGTTGCCGAGTTGCCGAAGAAGAAGGACGCCATGCCCCCGATGCCGGGTGGCGGCGGCGGGATGGATTTCTAATCCATCCATCGGACACATGAAAAACGCGAAGGCCCGGGAGCGATCCCGGGCCTTTTGCTGTCGCGAGGAGCGGACCCTTTTATCCGCTCGAGGGAGCGATTAGACTCCCGTCGACAAAAGGCTTGCCGGCATGAACGTCCAACTGCCCGTACAAATGGACCAGCAGCACTTCCTCGCCTGGGTGCAGGGCCGCGAGGAACGCTACGAGCTTGATCGGGGGCGTGTGATCATGATGACCGGGGGCTCACGGGCGCACTGGCAGATTACCGCAAACCTGCTCAAAGCGCTGGCGGCACGCCTCGACCCCGACCGCTTCGCCGTTCTGCCCGAATTCGGAGTCGATCTTGGCCCCAATTCCATTCGTTTCCCCGATGTCGTCGTCGATGCAGCAGGGCAAGCGTCCGGCGATCTGAAGGCGACCGCCCCGGTGCTGATTGCCGAGGTTCTCTCGCCATCATCCGAGCGGATCGACCTCGGCGACAAGGCGGCGGAATATCTGCGGCTGCCGAGCCTGCTGGCCTATCTCGTTTTCGCCCAGGACGAGATGAAGGCCTGGGCGTGGACGCGCGGTTCGACGAATTTTCCGGCCAGCGCCGACGTGCTCGAAGGTGAAGGCGCCGTCATCCGCATCGAACGGCTTGCGCTCGATTTGCCCTTTACGGCGGTTTATGAGCGCGTGCGATTCAAATGACGGCGGCGTCGCTTACGCGGCAGCCAACGCGTAAGCCTGATCGATCAGCCGCACCAGCCGGGCGCAATCCTGCACGGAAACCGGCGGCGGCTTGCCGGCCTGCCAATGATCGAGCGCGTCGCGCGTTGCGGCGAAATACGGCGCGGTGAGATCGACACCCGGCAGGACCGTGTCGCCCTCCTTGGTGGAGAGCTTCACCACACTGTCTTTCATCGTCAAAAGCGCGTCGCGGCCGGCGAGCTTCCATTCGCCGTCGGTGCCGTCGCGCGGAAACGTGTTGCCGACCTCGACGGTGCCGAGAATGCCGCTTGCCGAGCGCAGCAGCACCGAGGCGTAGTCTTCGACCTTGTTGCCGTGCGCGCGGGTGGACAATTGCGCGCCGGTGACCTTCGCCTCCTCGCCGGTCAGATGCCAGAACATGTCGAGGCCGTGCGGCCCGAGATTGCGCAAGGCGCCGCCGCCGGCCTCGGCCGGGTCCATCATCCACGCGCAGTCCCAGGCGGCATAACGCGGCGGCGCCGGCCGGTTCACGCGCACATAGATATGCGATAGCGGGCCGAAGGTGCCGGCGGCAAGAAACTCGCGGGCGCGCGCGGCGAACGCCGCATAGCGCTGCGCCAGCGGCACGGCGACGAAGGCATTCTTGCGCGCGGCCTTTTCGGCGACCGCGTCGACTTCCTTGGCGTTGAGACCCATCGGCTTTTCCATCAGGAAAGGAAAGCCCAAATCGATCAGGTCATGCGCGATCGCCGCCATCTGGCTGTGGCGTCCCAGCGCGACGACGAAATCCGGTCGCAGCGCTTTGAGCATCGCCTGATAATCGGTGAAGGTCGGCGGATCGCCGACCGCCGCGGCGCGCTTTTTGACGAGGCCGGCGTCGACATCCTGCAGGCCGACGAGCTCGACGTCCTTCATGGCGAGGAGATGGCGCAGATAGGCGGCGTCGTTGAGCGCATGCCAATGGCTCACTCCGACCGCGGCGACGCGAATGGGCATGGTCAATCCTTTTGCTGATGAATGGGCCGCGTCACTGCGAGCGAAGCGAAGCAATCCAGCTAGCGCAGCCGACCGGATTGCCTCGTCGCTTGCGCCTCGCGATGACGGTCATGAGGCGTTGGTGCCGAGCCCGAGAATCCGGCGCGCCTCACCCGGCGTGGCGACGAAATCGCCGAGCACCTCGATGATTTTCGCCGCCTTCTCGACCAGCGCGGCATTGCTCGGCGCGAGCTTGCCTTTTTCCAGATAGAGATTGTCCTCGAGCCCGACGCGCGGATGGCCGCCGAGCAGCACGGCCTGCGCCACCATCGGGAACTGGTGCAGCGAAATGCCGAAGGCGAACCACGGCGCGTCCGGCGGCAACAGATTGCGCATATAGCTCATCGCCTCCGGCGTCGCCGGCTGGCCCCAGGAAATGCCGAGGCAAATCTGGAACATGCCCGGCGGCTTGACGTAGCCCTTCTCGAGAAAGCTTTTGGCGAGCAGCAAATGGCCAGTCTCGAACACTTCAAGCTCCGGCGTCACGCCGGCGCCCTTGATCGCCTCCGCCATCGCCTGCAGGTGGGTCGGCGTATTGACGAACACCCGGTCGCCCATGTTGAGGCTGCCCATGTCGAGGCTGCAGATGTCGGGCTTAAGCTCGAGAACGTGGCGCACGCGATCGGCCGGCGATTTGAGCGAACTGCCCGGGCCGGGCTTCGACGGATCGTTGTCGTCGTGGGTGAAGCGCGCGCCCGGACCGGTGGTGAGGTTGATCAGCACGTCGCCGTTTTTGTCCCTGATGCGCTCGACCACTTCGCGATAATGCGCGCCGTCCATGCTCGGCTTGGTGGTCTTCGGATCGCGCACGTGGATGTGCACGATGGCGGCGCCGGCCTTGGCCGCATCGAGCGCGGAGGTGGCGATCTGCTCGGGCGTCACCGGCACCGCCGGATTGCGCCCGGGCGTGTCGGCCGAGCCGGTAACCGCACATGAGATGATGACTTTACGCTGCATTACTCTCCCCAAATGCCCGGTCTTGCTGGCGAGCCGCCCGCTCGCTGCGCCGATGGCTGCCGGCTTTATAGCGGGCCGCAGGCGCCATGTCGCGCCGCTCCGGATGACGGCCGCAAGCCGCGATATACAAAGTGACAGGATGAGTTCTATAAGCACGCATGGCGAGTACCAAAGCCTGTTCCAACTGCGGCAGTCAGATGCCGGGAGAAGCCCGGTTCTGCCCGCAATGCGGCACGGCGCAGGCGTTAAATTGCAGCGCCTGCGGCCACGCCAATGCGGCCGGCTCGAAATTCTGCGCGCAATGCGGCGCGAGGCTTGGCGGGGCGGCGCCCGGCGCCGCGCCGGCGCCTGAGCCGCCCTCCCCCGCGCCCGCCGTATCGTCCGCCGCGTCGGCGCGCCCGGCCGCCCGGCCGGCGAGCGCCGCCGAGCGGCGTCAACTCACGGTCATGTTCTGCGACCTGGTCGGCTCGACGGCGCTCTCCACCCGGCTCGATCCTGAGGATTTGCGCGAGGTGATCGCGGCCTATCACACCTGCACGGCCGAGGTCGTCACGCGGCTCGGCGGCTACGTCGCCAAATATATGGGCGACGGCGTGCTGATCTATTTCGGCTATCCGGAAGCGCACGAGGCCGACGCCGAAAATGCCGTGCGCGCGGCGCTCGCTTTGATCGACGCGGTGACGCGGCTGTTTGCGCAAGGCGCCCACCAGATCCGCATCGGCATCGCCACCGGCCTGGTCGTGGTCGGCGAACTGGTCGGTGCCGGCGAGGCGCAGGAGCGCAACGTCGTCGGCGAGACGCCGAACCTCGCCGCCCGGCTGCAATCGGCCGCGGCGCCCAACACCGCGGTGATCGACGCCACCACGCATCGGCTCGCCGGCGAGCTGTTCGATTACGAGGCGATCGCGCCGGCGGCGCTCAAAGGCTTCGCCGAGCCGGTCGGCGCCTGGAAGATCCTGCGCGAGCGCAGCGTCGCGAGCCGGTTCGAGGCCATGCGCTACGCGACCTTGGCGCCGCTCGTCGGCCGCGAGGAAGAGATGGAGCTGTTGCTTCGCCGCTGGCAGCAGATCAAGGACGGCGAAGGCCGGGTCGTGCTCCTTGCCGGCGAGGCCGGCATCGGCAAATCGCGCCTGACCGCGGCGCTGGAAGAGCATGTCAAGGACGAAGCGCATATGTGCATGCGCTATTTCTGCCAGCCGCACACCCAAGGCAGCGCGCTGGCCTCGGTGATGGCGCAAATTCAGCACGCCGCGAATTTCATGCCGGACGACACGCCGGCGGAAAAGCGCGCCAAGCTGAAGGAGCGCCTCGGCGCGGAGACCGACGCCGAACCGTTCGCCGAACTCCTCGGCATCGCCGAGCGGCCGGCAGAGGGCATTCCCGATCCGCAGCGCAATCGCCGCCGCATCCTCACCGGCCTGATCGGGCGGCTCGAAGCGCTGTCGCGGCACGGCCCGGTGCTGATGGTGTTCGAGGACGCGCATTGGGCCGACCCGACCTCGCTCGAGCTTCTCACCCTCGCCATCGAGCGTCTGCAGACGCTGCCGATCCTGCTGGTCATCACCTTGCGCCCCGATTTTACGCCGCCATGGGCCGGCCAGCCGCA
>Ga0335074_10017755_pt1 | contig 10038 bp, 9 predicted proteins | sample Lox_Sample_23_FD_206715 | JGI IMG/M metagenome (GOLD analysis project Ga0335074, IMG submission 206715) | Soil microbial communities from Loxahatchee National Wildlife Refuge, Florida, United States - Lox_Sample_2.3 | ecosystem: Environmental > Terrestrial > Soil > Wetlands | place: USA: Florida...
CGCGCCGACACTTCGCTCGGCGCGGTCGTCGTCGTGGTCGGGGCTGCCGTCATCTTGATCGTGGCGGTCTTCGCAGTCCGCGGCACTGGCCTGGCCGGCCATTTCACTGACGCGCTGGGCGTGGCCGAGGCGCTCGGGAGGCACAGCCGGGTGCTCGGCGGGATGTTCGCCATCGTGCTGCTAGACGCGAGCATCATCGGTGCCGCGGCCGTGACGCTGTCCACCAGTTACGCCTTCGGTGATGTCTTCGGCCTCAAGCACTCGCTGCACCGCAAGTTCAGCGATGCGCGGTCGTTCTACGCCAGCTACGCGGCGATGATCGCGCTCGCCGCCGGCATCGTCCTCATCCCTCGCGCGCCGCTCGGCCTGCTCACCACGGCAGTCCAGGCGCTGGCGGGGGTGCTGCTGCCGAGTGCGAGCGTTTTCTTGCTGCTGCTGTGCAACGACGCTGCAGTGCTCGGGCCGTGGATGAACCGCCGCTGGCTGAACATCCTGGCCAGCGTGATCATCGGGGTGCTGCTGACGCTGTCCGGCACCCTTGTCGTTACCACCTTGTTCCCGGCGCTCAACTCGGCCAAGGTCGCGGTCTGGCTCGCGGCCGCGCTGCTCGCGGGCGCGGCTGGCACCGGCGCGTGGCTCTGGCTCACCCGGTCACGCCGGCCGCAACCGTCGCCGACACAGCGGCCACAGGTGTCCGGGCCGGCTGCGACGCCACCGGCGGCGGACCGCGAGAGCTGGCGGATGCCGCCGCTCGCGCTCCTTCAGCCCGTTGCCTGGTCGCCGGGTACCAAGCTCGGCATGGCGCTGCTGCGCGGCTATCTGGTCATCTCCGTGCTGCTACTGGTGGTCAAGGCGATCCAGCTCGGCAGCGGCTGACCCCTCCACCCGGTGGGCAGCGGCAACGCTCTTGGGCACGCACATGCGCCAGGCGTCGAGGACGAGTTCTTCCATCTCAGTCCGGTCAATAGCGGCGAGCCGGACGCGCAGCCAGTTGTAGCGCATATCGGACTGGATCGGCAGCAGGAACTTGTCAGCCTCGGCCGCTACCAGGGCGGCCCGCTCCTCCTTCGCGAAACCGAAGCCCATGAGCTGCTCGTCCCTCGAAAATGCCAGGAACACGATCCGGCCGACCCGGAACTTCACGTGATCCCGGACGAGTGCTTCGTAGGCGCGCGGAAGCCGGCTGGCGAAGGCGCGGACCTCATCGATAGTCACCACGCCAGCAGCGTGGCAGTTGCCTCTGACAGTCCAGCCCGCGGTTGTCCAGTTGCGGCTAACCCGCACTAGTCTCTGAAGGGTGAGCCAGTCTGCCGGGGCAAGCCTCACGCTCCCGCTGTTCCCGCTGGGCAGCGTGCTGTATCCCGGCCTGGTTTTGCCACTGCACATCTTCGAGGATCGGTACCGGCAGCTAGTCGCTGACCTGCTGGCCGGACCTGAGCCGCGGCAGTTCGGCGTAATCGCCATCCGGTATGGCCGGGAGACTGGCGCTGACGGGGTGTCCGAGTTGTACACAACCGGGTGCACAGCGGTGATCCAGCGCGTCGAGCGCCATGACGACGGGAAGTACAACCTGGTCACGGTCGGCGCGGAGCGGTTTAAGCTACTCCGCCTCCGCGACGCTGACGAAGGAGCTGACCAGGGCGGCCCCGGCGATGTGGGCGCGCCCGGCAACCGCGACCCCTACCTCAGCGGGGACGTCGAACTGCTGCCGGACGAGGTTGGCGACGAGGCCGAGGTAGCGGTCGCACTGCCAGCCGTGCAGCGGGCGTTCCGGTCGTATCTCGGTTTGCTGTCCGAGCGGGGCGGCGCCCAGATCACGATCCCGGAACTGCCCGACGAGCCGTTGCTAATGTCGTACCTGGTGGCCGCCGCGGTAGTCGCCGACCTGCCGGAGAAGCAGCGGCTGCTCGAGGAGCCCGACGCGTACCGGCGGCTGCTCAGCGAGCGCGCGCTGCTGACCAGGGAGATGCAGATGCTCCGCTCGCTGACCGCAACGCCGGCCCCGGACCTGCGGTACGCCCCGTACAGCCAGAACTAGGCCTTGGCTGCCGTCAGCGAGACTGCCGCCTCGGCGGTCAGTGACTGGAAGGTGAAGCTCTCCTGCAGGTAGAGCATGACCTCGGCGTCAGTGTGGGACAGGTAGCCGATCGAGAAGTCCTGGCCGAGATGCAGGCTGAAGTCGCCGCCGCGCGCGGTCAGCAGTACCGCTCCGGTGATCGCCGGGGCCCAGATCAGCTCGCCGTCCAGGACGTTCCGCAAGTGCCGGATAACCGGGTAACCGTGATCGCTGGCCTCGCTCACCGCGGTGTAGGCCTCGGCCGACAGCACCGCCGTGTACGGGCCGTCCACGCCGGCGGACCGCAACTGGTTCGCGGCCTGCGCGAACGCGACGGGGTAGGCGGCGATATCGGCGGGAAGCATTACCGGCGAGTTGCTGGCGCCCGGCACGATGCCGCCGATGCCTGCCGCCGGGTAGCCCGCGAAGATGGCCTGGTCCTCGGCGAACGCGATCTGCCGCGCGGCATCGCGGGCGGGCTGCCAGTCGGAGTCCTCCGATCCGCGCAGCACGTCGTCGATCTGCTCGCGGCTCAGCTTGAACGGCACTCTCAGCTCGACCAGCGGCAGCACCTGGCGCTGCCGGGCGTGCACGCCGTCGGCGGGCGGGTCGATGGAGTCCAGGTGCCCGGTGCCGACGGCCGACAGCGCCACGCCGCCGGGCCCGCTGACGTCGACGACGCGACGCCCGGCCAGGTAGCGCTTGAGCGTGCGTGCCGTTTCCTGCTCGATCTGCGCCCAGGCCTCGTCAGATACCGGGGCTAGCTCGCGGTGCAGGTTGTTCATCTGGATGCGTCTCCTCGGAGGCTGCCGATGTTCAGTGAGCCGTTGCCGGCGGCGGGTGCGTCGCCAGTGGCGTTCGACGGGCTGGTGTCAGACGGGCTGGTGTTAGACGGACTGGCGCTGGGTGGGCTGGGGTTCGGTGAGCCGGCGTCGTCGTCCGCGAAACCGTCCAGCATTGCCTGGGACGGCACGAAGAACAGCGAACCAGTTACCGCGGTGCTGAAGTCAAGGATCCTGTCGTAGTTACCCGGCGGGGAGCCGATGAACATGTTGCGCAGCATCTGTTCCGTCGTGGCCGGCGACCGGGCGTAGCCGATGAAGTAGGTCCCGTACTCACCCGTGCTGACGTTGCCGAAGGGCATGTTGTCACGGACGATGTCGATTTCCACGCCGTCCACGACAATCGTGGTGAGCGCGTTGTGCGCGCTGCTCGGCTTCACCGTGTCGTCGAGTTCGACGTCCGACAGCTTCGTCCGGCCGATGATCTTTTCCTGCTCCTCGACCGGCACCGCGTCCCAGGCGCGCAGGTCGTGCAGGTACTTCTGCACGATCACGTAGCTGCCGCCGGCGTATGCGGGCTCCTCGTCGCCGATGATCGTCGCTCGCGCCGCGGCCGCGCCGACGGGATTCTCGGTGCCGTCCACGAACCCGAGCAGATCGCGCTCGTCGAAGTAGCTGAACCCGTGCACCTCGTCGACGATCTCGCCCACGCCGTCGAGCCGGCCGGTAATCAGGCGGGCCAGTTCGAAGCACAGGTCCATCCGCCGGGCGCGGATATGGAAGAGCACATCGCCGGGTGTGCTGACGGCATGCCGCCGGCCCCCGCGCAACTCGCGGAACGGGTGCAGACCGGACGGCCGCGGCCGCGCGCTGAGGCGGTCCCAGGCGGCCGCCCCGATCCCGGTCACGCAGGTCAGGCGCCCGTCCAGGTCACGAAACCCAGCCGCCTTGACCAGCCCGCCCACGTCGGCGCACAGCTGCCTGGCGGCGGCCGCGCTGCCGGCACCGGGATTCAGGACGACAACCAGGAAGATCGCGGCCTTGGTTAGCGGGGCTACCACCGCCTGCGGCTCGGGAACGTCTGAGGCCTGAGCAACAAGGGCGGCCTGAACTTCGAGCGAGGCCTGGAGATCGCTACTCGGCTCGTCCGGCCCGCCGCGCTCGACCGCCTCGCCCGATCCGAACGGCTCAGCCGCGACAGCGGGCGCATCGGTGCTCACGCGCCTATCTTTCCGCATCCGCAGGACTGTTTTCCGGGCGGCTGGCAGGAATTGCCGGCGCGGATGCCCGGTTGCTGTCAGACACAGCTACTGCCACGCAGATCTGCTGGGGACTAGTCCAGATGGCGGGAGGGCCTCCGATGACGAGCACGACCCAGGCCAGCGGCGCGAGCCCGGTTGACTTCGCCGCATTCGGCGACTACGGGGACTTCCGCCCGAAGAAGGCAGCGCCAGCCGCCAAGCCGGGCGAGTTCGTGCGCGCGCCCTACCCGTTCAGGGGGCGGATCACCGCCGACGGCTCCAGCGGCTATCCAGCTGAGCCCGGTCGCTATCACCTCTACATCAGCTGGGCGTGTCCGTGGGCGCACCGCTCCGCCATCGTCCGGGCGCTCCTCGGCCTCACCGACGTCATCTCGCTGTCCGCGGTCGACCCGGTGCGCGACGGGCGTGGCTGGGCGTTCCGCGAGGGTGATGGCTACAGCCTCGACCCGGTGAACGGCTTTGCCCTGCTCCGGGAGGCCTACGAGGCGACCGAGCCAGGGTACGACGGGCACATCTCAGTGCCGGTGCTGTGGGACAAACAGGACGGCCGGATCGTCAGTAACAACTTCCCTGACATCACGATCGACCTGGGCACGCAGTTCGGCGCCTGGGCGGACCCGGCCTATGACCTGTATCCGGAGGCGCTGCGCCCGCAGATCGACGACATCAACGAACTGGTCTACGCGACGGTCAATAACGGCGTCTACCGGTCCGGCTTCGCCACCACGCAGGAGAGCTATCACGAGGCGGTCACGCGGCTGTTCCAGACGCTTGACCTCCTCGAGGAGCGGCTCGCCGGGCAGCGCTACCTAACCGGCGACCAGGTCACCGAGGCGGACGTGCGGCTGTGGGTGACGCTGGCGCGGTTCGACGCGGTGTATTACTCGCATTTCAAGTGCAACCTGCGCCGGATCAGCGACTACCCGAACCTGTGGGCGTATGCCCGGGACCTGTACGCGATCCCCGCCTTCCGCGACACCACCAGGTTCGACCAGATCAAGCGGCATTACTACGGCACGCACCCGCACCTCAACCCGAGCCGGATCGTGCCGGACGGACCGGTGCTCGACTGGGCCGCGCCGTCCGGCCGCGAGCGGCTGGCGCAGGGCTGATGGCGGGGCCGGACGCGCCGTGCGCGAGGGTAGCGTGACTGCATGACTGAGTACGCGGATGCTGCCGGCCTGGTCGAGCGGTCGGCAGCCGCACTTGTCAACGCGATCCCGGACGAGCCAGCCGACGACGGCTTCTTCGGCCCGGCCAGCATCGCCTGGCGGATCAGCGGTGACCTGGCCGCGCCAGTGGCCGGCCTGCGCGCGCTGATCATCCAGGCGCTGCACCCGCTCGCGATGGCCGGAGTCGACCAGCACAGCGACTGGCGGGCGGACCCGGTCGGCAGGCTGGCCGCTACCTCGGCATATCTGGCAAACATTACATTCGGGGAACGCGCCGTTGCCGAACGCGCTGCTTCGAGAGTGCGGCGGATTCATGAGCGGGTCACCGGCGTTGATCCCGAGACTGGCCAGCCATACGCCGCCAGCGATCCGGAGTTGCTGCTCTGGGTCCACGCGGCGCTGGTCGATTCGAACATCGCGGCCCGAGAGCTATTCGGCACCCCGCTGCCGCCCGATGACGCCGACAGTTACGTCGAGGAGATGGTCGTCGCCGCCCAGCTTGTCGGCGTGCCGCCGGAGTTCGTGCCGGACAGCCGGGCGGCACTGGCCAGCTACCTGGCCTGGGTGCAGCCCCAGCTGCTGGGTACGGCCGCGGCGAGGGAGTCGATGGCGTATCTGCTCGACCCGCCGGGCCTGGACCCGGAGTTGGCCGAGATCTGGCGGGACATCAGGGAAGCGACGCTGATCTCACTGCCCGGCTGGGCGCGCGAGCGGTACGGCTATGCCGCACCGGAACTGACGCCAGCCCGCCGCGATGAGATCCGCCAGGCGCTCGGCGTGCTGGACGCGGTGTTCCTCGGCGAGCCGGGCGTACTTGAAGCCAGGCAACGCGTCACGCTGCGGATGCGCGCCGCGGCGCAGGCGGCCGCAGCACAGGTATGAGCAAACGCTGGCGTGCGCTCGCCGTCCTGACGGCCGGCACTGCGCTCAGTGCTGCCGGAGTCGCGCTGGTGCGCCGCCGGGTCGGGCGGTTGCGGTTCGACCGCGGGCTTGCCGCAGCCCGGCTCGCGGTCCGCGGCGGCGTGCGGTACGCGGCCAGTTCACCGCGGCTGTTCGCGGCAGCGGGGGAGAACCGGCAGCGGCTGCGGACCGACCTGGCCATGCAGACCGCCGACGACATTGCCGCCACGCTCGGCACGATGAAGGGCGTGATGGTCAAGCTCGGCCAGATGGCCAGCTACGTCGACGACGGGCTGGCTCCCTCGGTCCGCCGCACGCTCAGCCGGCTGCAGGACAGCGTCCCGCCGATGAGCGCGGAACTGGCCGCCGGAGTGATCTGCGAGGAGTTCGGCCAGCGGCCGGAGCAGCTGTTCAGCACGTGGGACCCGGAGCCGATCGCGGCGGCGTCCATCGGCCAGGTGCACCGGGCGATCACCAGGGACGGCCTCGCGGTTGCCGTCAAGGTGCAGTATCCGGGTATCGCCGAGATGATGGCGGCCGACCTGGACAATGTCTCGCTGCTGCGGCGGATGCTCAAGGTCACCGCGCCCAGCCAGGACGTCGACGGGCTGGTGGCCGAGCTCAGAGAGCGGGTGCTGGAGGAGCTTGACTACCGCAAGGAAGCGGTCAACCAGCAGTTGCTGCACGAGTACTACGCCGGCCATCCGACGATCAGCGTGCCGGCGATTGCCGGCGAGCTATCGGCCCGGCGGGTGGTGACGAGCGAGCTGGCGACCGGCGCGCGGTTCGCCGAGGTCGCCAGCTGGCCGCAGGCCGAACGCGACCTGGCTGGTGAGACCCTGTACCGATTCGTCTTCCGCAGTCTGTACGAGGTACACGCGTTCAACGGCGACCCGCATCCGGGCAACTACCTTTTCCACGGCGGCGGCAAGGTCACATTCCTGGACTTCGGCATGGTCAAGCACTTCACCGACGCCGACCTTTCTCCGCTGATGCAGATGGCGCGCAATCTCTGCGTGGATGGCGACCCCGGCCGGGTCCGCGCCAGCCTGGAAGAGGCAGGCTTCCTGGTGCCGGGCGCGCCGCTGAGCGATGATCAGATCGTCGATCACCTCGCGGTTTTCTACCAGCTGATCCGAGAGTCCGCGACGGTCACGGTGACGAGCGAGTACGCGTCCGCAGTAGTGCGCCGGTTCTTCGACGTGCGGAGCCCGGTCGCGCAGTTCGCCCGGATACCGCGGTCTTACGTCGTGCTCCAGCGGATCAACCTGGGTTTGTTCGCGCTGCTGGGCGAACTGAAAGCGACCGCGAACTGGCGGGCGATCGCCGAAGAGATCTGGCCGTTCATGCACGCGCCGCCGAGTACTCCGATGGGGGCGGCGGAACTGCCCTGGCTAGCCAGCCGTCCCACGGTAGCGGATTCGCTCGCGTAACCCGCGCGGCGCGATGTCCGGACCCGCGCTGGATCGGCCGCCTCGCGGTATTTCCGCCGGTTCCCGGTACTTCCGCCGCGGGCGCAAGCTATTCATACTTGCTGCAACTCCGCTGAGCGGTAGCTGGATAACTGGAGGGGCAGCATGGAGAGACTGAAGGTTTCCGGGCGCCTGCGGCTGCGGTTCGCGCTAGCTGGGGCCGCGGCCGTCGCGGGCCTGGCAATCGGCGTGCCGGTCGTGGCGTTCGCATCGTCGTCGGCGCCGGCTACGCCGCGGTGCAGTCAGTCCGACACCTACGTGTGGTTCGGGCTGAGCCCGAACGGGGCGGCAGGCACGATTTACTACCCGGTGGAGTTCACGAACGTCGGCAGCGCGGCATGCACGCTCACTGGCTATCCGGGTGTGTCGGCGATCGGCAAGACGCTGCACCAGCTCGGGCACGCGGCGACGCGAGTGCCGGCGACTGAGCACACAGTGACGGTGAAGCCGAAGCAGACTGTGCACGCGGTGCTGGGCATCGTCCAGCCCGGCTTTATCTCAGGCTGCCACAGTGCCAATGCCGACGGGCTCAAGGTCTACCCGCCAAACGAAAAGGGCAAGCAACTCGTCCTCGACTTCACGTTCTCGGTTTGCAAGAACAAGCCGGACCTGCGGATCTATCCGGTGACTCCGGGTATCGGGGTTCCCTAGCGCCGATCACGCCGCTAAGGGAAATTGTCGGTAAAACAGGGACTCTAGGGCTAGAAACCGGAGATTGTGTATGTCACCGTCTGTGTAATCGTTTCCCAATCGCTGCGGCTGAGGCGGCCAGAAGGGCAGGTGGCCGGCTCGGTGACTGGAGTACCCGCACAGGCACTGGCGATCGCGTTCGCGATCGTAGGGGCTTTCAGTTATGCCGTCGCGTCGGTGTATCAGCAGCAAAGCGCGTCGAAGCTGGCGTCATCAGCGTCGTTCGATCCCGCCGTTCTGATCCGGCTGGCGCGCCGCCGCCGGTGGCTGCTCGGCCTGATCGCGGTGATTTGCGGATACGGCCTGCAGGCAGCCGCGCTGGACCTTGGCCGCCTGGTCATCGTGGAGCCGGTCTTTCCGATCGGATTGCTGTTCGCGCTGTTGCTGGCGGCCAGGGCCGAGGGACGCCGGCTCACGAATGCGGAATGGACTGCGGCCGTGGCGGCAGTAGCCGGGCTGGGCGTGTTTTTGGTGGCGGCGCAACCGACTGGCGGCCACCGCATCGCCAATGCCGGATCGCTCGGCATCGCTGCCGGCGGCGCGCTGGGGATAGCGCTGCTGTGCTGCCTGATCGCGGCGCGGGTCGCAACGGCGCACCGTGCTCTCGCGCTTAGCGTCGGCGGCGGCATCGGTGCCGGAGTGACTGATGCGCTGACTAAGACCGTCGCGGCGGTCGCCGGAACGCACCGGTTCGGCGTCTTCGGCGACGTCCGGCTCTACCTGCTGGCGGTTGTCGGCCTGATGACGTTCACGATGCAGCAGAATGCCTTCAGGGCCGCTGGCCTGTCGGCGTCGCTGCCGTCGTTCGCGGTGCTGGAACCCGTGGTCGGCTCGCTGCTCGGCCTGGCCATCTACCATGAGCAGGTCGGCTCGAGTGGTATCCGCATCGCCGTCGAGGTGCTGGCCGTACTGGCCGCGATCTGGGGTATCGCCCAGCTGGCCAAGTCGGTCATCGCCGAACTGGCACGGCTCGCCGCAGTCGCTACGCCGCCAGCCGATCCGGCTGCTTAGCCTTAGCCCCCGGACCGCCGTCCCGGCCGCGTGATGGCTGCCGGCCGCGGCCTGTCGAGTGCGCGTTCCCGTCTTGAATGAAGGTTGTTCGCATGCCCTGGTACGTACTGACCGGCGCGCCCGGCGCGGGAAAGACCGCGATCCTGCGCCAGCTCGAGCGGGACGGCCTGCGGGTCGTCGAGGAGGCCGCGACCGACGTGATCGCGCTCGAGCAGGCACTCGGGCGCGCGGAGCCGTGGCAGAGCGCCGACTTCGCCGGCCGGGTGCTCGCTCTGCAACGGCAACGCGAGCAACTGGCGGCGCAGGGCGGGGGCCGGGAGACGGTGTTCTTCGACCGCTCGCCGGTCTGCACGCTCGCGCTAAGCCGCTTCCTCGGGCATCCGGTGTCACCGCTGCTCACCGCGGAGGTCGAGCGGGCGGTGGCCGGACGGCGGTACGGCGAGGCGGTGTTCTTCGTGCGCGGCCTCGGCTTCGTCGAGCCGACCGCCGCGCGGCGGATCAGTCCGGCGGGCGCGGCGGCCTTCGAGATGCTGCATGAGCGGACCTACCGCGAGCTGGGCTTCCGGCTGATCGACGTGCCCGCCGGCCCGGTCACCGAGCGGGCCGGGCTAGTCAGGCGCACGGCCGGGGAGCTGGCCCGCGCGCAGGCCGTTGGGTCGGCGGCGACAGGCGCCGGCTCCATGATCGTTGTTG
>Ga0335074_10017758_pt1 | contig 10037 bp, 15 predicted proteins | sample Lox_Sample_23_FD_206715 | JGI IMG/M metagenome (GOLD analysis project Ga0335074, IMG submission 206715) | Soil microbial communities from Loxahatchee National Wildlife Refuge, Florida, United States - Lox_Sample_2.3 | ecosystem: Environmental > Terrestrial > Soil > Wetlands | place: USA...
TTCGAACGTTGACCATCCACCGCGCAAGACGGTTCATTTCGGCCATGAGAGTCCGTGCCTCCATCGCAGCGAGGGATAGAACCTGTCCCGAACCGTGAGCGACCGCGACCTAGGCCGGTCCCATCGACCGGACGAGGCGGTCCGGGCCCGAGACGCGGGTTCGAGGCGCCGCCGACGCGCGAACCTTGCCCCGCACAGGTCCTCGAACCGTGTGAGCCCGATCGGAGCGCGGCTCGAGAGGTCCACCCGCCTTTGTTAGAATTGTAAAGGGCGAGCGCCTTAGCCGAGGCGCAGGTAGTGTCCGCGTGCCTTCCCAGAGCCGGATCGTGGAGGTGGAATCCCTAGAGGCGGCCCAGGAACTGGTGCCGTTCCCGGTGTTCGTTCCGCCGGGCTCGCCGGAGTCGATCAGTGTCCGACTGGGAACGGCGTCTCGCTGGCCGAGCGTTCGAACCACGCACCGGTCCTCGGAGACCTCCTACTCCGTGAAGCAATACGCGATGGACTTCTTCGGAGGGTTCTCTGGCCCGAACAAGCTCTTCACCACGACAGAGGCTCGGTGGGCTTCGTACGCACCGATCACCGAGCTCGATGTCGGGTCCGGCTCGGCCTTCCACGGGCAGGAATGGGACGGCATCGAAGGCGCCTCTCTGGTGCGACTGTCCACGCACGTGGAGATCCGCGTCAGAACGGGACGACTGGGCCCGAGGCGAGCCGAACAGATCTTTCGGGATGTCTCGCCGCTGAACGCTCCCGATGCGATCGAAAGGGCCTCCCGTGCCCTTTCGGTCTGGAACTGGAGCGTCGCTTCCCACGACATTCCCGGATCCGCCTCGAACGCCGAGCGAAGAGGGCTGCTCTGGTCGCCGGGTGAGGCAGCTCGGGGCCGGGGAAGTGGTGCGCTGAAGGAAGCGCGGGGCTGGCACCTCGACAGCGTCGCGCGCCCGGGAAATGGCCCCTCTCACGTCGTCCGTGCGCTCTGGAGGTCGAACGACCTCCACGAGACGCTCGAGATCGTCCGTCTGCCCCCGGGTGCCCCACCGAGCCGCGGCCGGAGCCCGCTCCCTCCGCTGTTCGACGAATCACTTGCGCCGGCCGAACACATCCGGGGCATCCGGTCATCTCTCCTCCGGTCGGCATGGTACCTTGTGGATCGGGCCGAGGATTCGCTTCGGGTCGTGATTCCTCCGAGCCGGTCCGAGCCGGGACTCGATGCTCGTTTGCTCCGGGAGCTGGAAGGATATCTGGCGCCGCCGGTCCGATGATCCTCGTTGGGAGCGAGGTTCCGGGGCGACCCGGAGGCAATCTAGGGGTTTCTTGGCGACGAGCGTCGCCACTCGAGAAGGTCGCAGCTCCCGCCGGCGGCCCTTTTCCATCCTCTCCCTGTACCGGGTCACGGGAAACGACGATGACGCTGACCGCTAGGCCACTCTCTACGGAAACCTGGCCGGCTTTCGCCCGTCTCGTCGAGAAGCACGGCGGCATCTTCGGGGGGTGCTGGTGCATCGCCTTTCATCTCGAACCCGGGGAGGGACGTCGGGGGTCGGCGGCGTACCGGTCTATGAAAGAGGCCCGAGTCCGGGAAGGCCGAGCGCATGCCGCGGTCGTGTTCGACGGGGAAGCGGCGGTCGGATGGTGCCAGTTCGGGCCCACCTCGGAACTCCCGAACATCCGGAGCAAGAAGGCGTACGAGGAGCACCTGGGCACGTTGCCCGACTGGCGGATCACGTGCTTCTTCATCGATCGCGAGCGTCGAGGCGAAGGGGTCGCCAGTTTCGCCCTCCGGGCCGCACTTCGGGAGATCCAGGCCCTCGGCGGCGGAACCGTCGAGGGATACCCCGAGGATTACGGCGACAGGAGGACCTCGTCGTCCTTCCTTTGCAGTGGCACCCTCCGCATGTTCGAAAAGGCCGGATTCGCGAAGGACCGCCAGATCGCCATGTATCGTTGGGTCGTGACGAAGACGATCCCCCGGCGGGGGCCGGGACGAGCGACCGGTCGCGTCCGCGCTGCTAAGGCGTCTCGCCGCGGGGTCCCGGCACGACGGTGACGCCATTCCCCGACGCATGAAGGCCGTGCGGATTCGTGCGGCGACCGCATCCGACCTGCCCGGCGTGCTCGCCTGCCTCCGCTCGGCATTCGCACCCTATGCTCCGAAGTACACCGCTTCGGCCTACCGGGCGACGGTGCTGACGCTTCCGTTGGCGCGCCGAAGACTTCGCTCCATGCGAGTGCTGGTCGCGACCGATCCCAGCGGGACCATCGTGGGGACCGTCTCGATCCAGTATGTCTCCACGCGCCACGCCCACCTCAGAGGAATGGCCGTGGTGGCGGCGCGCCAGGGTACTGGTGTCGCAACCCTCCTTCTCCGAGCCGCGATCGATCGATCTCGCCGATACGGAGCGCGCCGGATCACCCTCGAAACGACCTTGCCGCTGCGCAGGGCGGCCCGATTTTACCGCCGGCACGGCTTCGAGCGGACCGGTCGAATTCGAGACTGGGCCGGGATGAGTCTGATCGAGTTCGAACTCGCCCTCTGTGTCCCTTCGGATCCGAAGCACTACCGGGAGTGATGCCCACATCGGCCCGTCGGTTCCCCACGGACATGAAGGCCAAGGGTGCAACGAGCCTTACAGCCATCCGTCAGCCACGTAAGGAAAATCGTGCTCAGGATAGTCACGAGTCCGTGCTTCGAGCCCCCCCTTCGAGGCAGATGAGGACGACTTCGGGGCGATTTCCGACGAACCGGGGACCGGCGGGACCGAGGGGCGTCCTTTTGCCTTCCGTGTTGCCATTCGGAGGTAGCAATGAGCGAGGGAGAGACCGACTCGTGACCACCGAATGTGAGACCCCGGGATGCCTACACCAGATGCGCCTGCACGGCGCGGACGGCCACTGCCGCGCGTGCGGTTGCACCGGCTACTCGCGGAATGCTCCGCCGCACCAGACCCGCGCCGCCCGCAAGCAGATCGCCCAAGCCCTCCGAAAGTGGTGAGCCGGGCCCGCCGATCGGGCCCAACGCCTCGTCCGAGGTCGGCGGTACGCCGGGGGCCTAGCGCGTTATAGTCGCGGCAGGGAAACGCTCGTCGGACCCGGCACCGGACCAGCAAGCGAGCGGGAACCCGAGCGCGATGGTCCCACTCGTCGAACCTCGACGACCAGTGTCCTGCGGTCCGCGGTTGTCTCACATGTCACGCTGGCCTTGAATGCGGCTAGATCGACCCGGAAAAAATGCGTGACGAATCCCACCAATAAATATGCCAGAGACTGACGTGGTAAGGCCCCAGTATGCCCTACAAGGACGCGGATCAGCGAAAGGCGGCCGCGCGCAAGTGGCGACTGCTACACCGGGCGGAGCGTGCGGCGTACATGCGACGCTACCGCAGATCGCGCAGCTCGGGCCGATCCCGCGGCCGTCCGAGAATTAAAGGCAGAGATTTCGAGAGTCCGACGAGAGCCCCTGAAGTTCCGACGCCGCCCTTCGGGAGCGCATCGACGGTCGACCTGTCCACCGGAACCCACACCTCTTCCGAAGAGGTGAACGCGCCGGTTTCCGACGCGGATCGGTGGACCGATCCCGCCGGAGGCCGTCCCCCCGATTCTCGAGGCGAGCAGTTGCCCCCCGGAACCGAGGCAGCCTTGCCCTACCTGTCGGACTCGTCGAGCCTCTGAAATCCGTAACCCAACCCCCGCCCAAATACGTCGGACGTTCCGCCAAGCTCGAGGCGGCGGGGATGATGGGAGATCGCAACTTCGCAGAGGTCCACGGCTCCGGTCGGAACGGTCAACTCTCCTCGGGCACGACCACGATCGGGCTCGCGTGCCGGGACGGAATTGTCCTCGGTACGGAGAGGAGGGCGACCATGGGCACCATGATCGCGAACAAGATGACAATCAAGCTCTTCCGGATCGATCGCCATCTCGGTATGACTCTCGCCGGAAGTCTTGGGGACGCGCAGGCGATCATTCGCCTCGTGCAGTCAGAGGCCGCCCTATACCAGGCTCGAGTGGGTCGGCCGATGCCCGTCGAGGCGGCCACCACCTTCACTTCCAACTTGCTGAACGCGAATCGCTTCTACCCGTACTTCGGTTGGTTCATCCTGGGCGGGGTGGATTCGACCGGGCCCCGTCTCTTCTCGCTCGAGGCCGCCGGTGGCATGTTGGAGGAGAGCTTCGTGTCGATCGGCAGCGGAAGCCCGTTCGCTCTCGGAGTGCTCGAGAACGCGTGGAAGGCCGGGACGACAATATCCGAGGGAGTCGATCTCGTGATTCGCGGGCTGACCGTCGCCATGAGTCGGGATTCGGCGAGCGGGGACGGCTTCGCCGTTGCGACGGTGACCGACGGCGGCTTCGTGGAGCTGGGCTCGGACGAGGTCGAGCGCCGTCGGGGGCATCACGCAAGGGAAGTCTCGACCTCGCGCCGATAGCTCGACCGGGCTCGCGGCTGAGCATTGTGGGTCGCCGAGCCGCAATGTGTCTTGCGCTCAACGTCGGTCGTTGCCGGTCCCGCGAGCCCGACTCGACGTTCCATCAGAAGTCGGCGAGGATGTCGACGACATCGTCCCACCGAGCGATGGTACCAGCTAAGGCGCATGAACGTAGATTGCGGATCCTCCGGTAGTGATGGGGTCGGTTTCTACGGTCCGTCCGAGCAACGTACCGAGGTGTAGAATCCATTCGGGTTCGGACCGGACCGAACCGATTGTGCGGACGAAGTCCTCCCTCGAGACTCGAATCTAGCGTCGCTTCCGGGAGACGCGGCCCAAGGTCATCCCTGCGATCTCTCCCTTTCCCTCGGGACGCTCAATCTCCCGGGCGTATCGGGCCGCGACAACCGGGTCGGGCGTGTACTTCGAGGGGTCGAACCACGACGTCCCGGTCCGTGCAATCGCGTCTCGCTCCCACCCCGCACGACGGGCTGCGGCCGCGGCGAGGTCGCCTGACCACGCGATCCGGATCTTCTTCCGAAGGTAGAGGGCCATATCGCGGTCGAGAAGTACCCAGGTCGAGCGACCACTCCGGCTCCTCCGTGCTTCAACTGCGCCTGCCTCCTGAAGACGTCGAAGCTCCGCGTAGACCTTGGTCCTAGGAATACCGGCGAGCTGCGCAACCCGGTACGCCGTCATTGGTCCGTAGGCGTTCGCCAGTGGAGCGAGTGTCCGAACCCGGGTCGTACTGCCGAGCAGCGCAGCTACCTTTGGATCGACCGGGAGCGGCGAACGAGCCATCATGGTCCTAAGAACACCCTTCGATGATATTAGTCCCCCTTTAGGGGACTAAGAATCTCCGGGCGGTGTCAGATCAGACGCAAGTGCCTTGCTTTAGATATGAACTCCCCGAGCCGAGTCCTGGGTGGAATCCGTCTTTCACCCAGCCCGGCGCCAGGCATGTTCGGCCCTGGAAGGCCTCCGTTGTCTCACCACAGTCGACCACCGCTGGTCTGCACAGAGTGAGCCGGATAAATCGCGCATCCCGAGAGTGTCGAGTGAGTCCGTGAGCCTAAGTAGGTTCTTGCACGTTGGAATCCCGTGATCACTCGACTCAGAATTGAGAACTTCAGGTCCATCAAGGAGACGACGGTTGATCTTCACAATTTCAACTGTCTAGTTGGGCGCAACAACAGCGGCAAGAGCAACATTCTGGACTCCCTGCGCTTCGTAGGAGACGTCGCTTCGAGGGGATTCCAGAATGCGTTTGGCGCACGAAGCCCGAACGGGCTGGTCTTCTACGGCGCTGGAGAGGACGATTTTGCGACCATTTCCGTCGACATGGTCCCATCTCCGCATCCGGCCTATTATTCGGCCACTTACAAGGTGGGATTCAAGAGAGACCCCAATCGCGGATTTATCGAGGAGCTCCACTTCAGGCAGGATGATTCAGACGCCACCGATTCAGTGGTCCTCTCTTCCGCGAACGGCGCTTGGAAGCTCACCCAGAAGTCCCCCAAGAGTACTGGGACCACCAGCGGCGGTGGGCATCGCCTCGCGAGCATTCTGAGTAGGGACGAGCCGCTCGTTAGACCGGTGCGTTCCTGGCTGTCCGGCATCCGAATGTACCGGTTTACCCCGGAGAACCTGAAGGAGCACGGCGTCGCCGAAGAAACAGCTGTGCTCGAATTCAACGGTTCAAACTTCGCTTCGAGGCTGCACACGATTCAGAGCCGGCATCGAAGATTTTTCAATGCGATCGAAGACCAGCTGAAGAAGAGCTTTCCCGAAGTCGATGAGCTACAGAGTCCGCTTGTCGGTCAGCAAACAGCCGCTGGAATCAAGGAACGCTGGTATGAGGAGTCCGCCACGGGGCGCCAGCTCTCAGACGGCTTGGTGGGGTTCCTCGCCCACCTCGTGGTCTTATATGGGCCTGATCAACCGACTCTTGTCTCCTTCGAGGAGCCGGAGAACTACATCAATCCGCGTCTCATGGAACGACTTGTTGCGATGCTCAAAGAGGCGTCCACATCCTCCCAGGTTCTGATAACGACCCACTCGACCTCTCTGCTGAATCGGCTCGATCTGGACGACCTTGTGGTTGTTGAGAAGGAGGACAAGGGGACGACCACTACGCGAGTGTCGGCAGACATCGAACTGCGAGAACATCTCGCAGGATGGGCCTTGGGCGACGCCTATGTCTCCGGAGTACTCGGCGGTGTGCCCTAGAGTCGCGGTGGCAACCGAGGGCCCAGCTAGCGAGGCAGTGACTCGCGAGGTCGGTGTGAGGGCCGGCTGGGAGGTCGAGACAAGATCCACGGAGGGCCGGGACAAACTCTATCGCGAGTTTCCGAAGCTCCTCGCTTCGGTGAGAGGGCGTGTCGATCGTTACGTTGTGGCACCAGATTTGCATCCCAACGAGAACTGTGCCACGGAGGCGGCGCGGTGGAATCAGGCGATTCGAGTAGGGTTCCCCAATGCCCGACTTTGTCTCGCGGTGTGGGAGACCGAGGCATGGTTGCTCGCGGACCCGGCGGCGATTCAAACGGCGATGGGATTCACCGTTACCGTGAGTCACCCGGATTACATCGGGGGAGTGAAGCCCTCCCGGCTCTTGGACATCGCGTACCGAAAGCGTCACGGGTATCGACGAGGTCTCGGATTCGACAAGAAGACGGACGGCGCCGCAATTGCGCGTGTGTTGGACCTCGGAAGCGCGAGAGCTCGTTCCCCTTCCCTGGACCACTTCCTCCGTTCAGTTTAGGCGTGCGCCTTCTAACCGGCTCGAGCGCACTATCCACAGGTTCTCTCCGACAATCGACCGTTCGGGGAGATGGTCCCCGTGCCTATTACGTTCGATGCTGAGCTTATGCGCTCCCGGCGTACGATAAAGGACCCCCACCTTCCGATTGGCGAGCGGGCGGGTGCAATCTCTCTTGCGACCCGTCGGGTTGACGTCAACCACCTGGCTCATGTAAACGTGCCCGTGACCAGGGTGGCCCCGTTGGGTAGCCTCCAGACGGGGCTCGCGGACTGGCCGGTGTCGACGCTTGAAGCGACTTCGAGGTTCCGACCCCTCGGAGGCTGAAAGAATCGCCTGAAAGATTTCAGAACTAAGGACCTCACACCGTACCGGCTCGGGGCGGTCACTGAGGGGGGCGACGGGATTCCGGGCAGCCAAAGTTAGACACATCGCTGACTTACGGTTTCGGGCCCGCGGACGGCGAGGCCGATAGATCGGGGCCCATCCTGAGGCGGGAACCAGGCGGCCGCCGCTTCGCCCCAGGGCGGAAGTCGATGGTACGCCTGTCGGCGCGAGGGCCGTGCTCGAAATAGTCTCACAAGTAACGGATCTACACCCGCGTCAGAGCTGAGGTTCATGTCGAACTCCCCACAATCAGGGGGATCACGGAAGTTCGAACGTGGTCTCGGTGCCAATGATGAAGCGGCCGGAGACACGAATTTTTTTCAGATCTCGCGAAACCTCGACAAGACCGGCATCCTGTGCATACCGAAGAATCGCATCACTCGCTTCCTTTGTGATCCAGAACCTGTGGCGCACCGGGGTCTTGAGCTGTACGAGATCGCCGAGCAGACGACTCCGGCCAGATGGCGAGCGCTTCACGTGACGCATCGTCGCCCTGGACGCCCATTCGGGCCATGTCAACTTGATGATCTTACCCGACGGGTATCGTAGTTTGATACCATCTCGAGTCACTTCAAGGGCGTCAGGACGGGGTAGACTCGCTGCGACGGAAACACGCAAACCCACCCCGAGATCGAACACAAACAGAAGAAGAATCCCGTATCTTTCCGGGACTCCGAGGGGAGTCCAACCAAGAGCGATTATCAGGATCACGGCGACTATCAGCGCCAAAGCCGGAATGGCAACCACATAGACTCGTACTCGGGAGCGACGCTCCCGCTCGCTAAGTCCGCGTAATTCGATCATGTTGATCACCTCAGGACGCTTCCAGTAAGAAGAGCGAACAAAGGTTAACGCCAAGACATGCCGCACCGACGCGACGTCCGTCTTCCTTGGGGGAGATCAAAAGGAGTGACGTCAGGATTGAGGGAGTCAGGAAGAATCGTTGGCGACCCGGCGGGGGACCTTGAACACCCGATCTCGTCTTATGAAGCGGCGACCGGCCGATCTCCGAAATCACTCGGCTCCAGCTGGTCATGGACTTCTGCTCCGACTCTCCCTTTCGGCAGACCGAGGTCACTCCGCTCGGGCCCGAATAAGCACGAGTTGCCCGCACCGCGAGTCGGAGAGCTGCTGCGCTGACTCGCGCCGGACCTCCAGGCCGAATTCGTGTGCTCGGTGGATTATGTAATCGAACGCCTGGCGTGGAATCGGTGTTCGCGGCCCGCCTTCCAAGTCCACAATAAAGTCGAGGACGCGATCGCTCCCATCTACCTCGACCGGAGGTGTTTCGGTCCGATCGTAGATCTCTAGACTAAACGCGGGGTCCGTCCACCGGAGCTCCTGTCCCGTTTTACTTCCGGTGACCCCGAATCGGATCGTGACATCCGAGAAGGTGAGCTCGCGGAGCGCGGGAGCTACGGCTTGAGAGCGCCGGAAGGAGTAGATGGCGATTAGTCCGAACCCGATGAGTAGAGCCCAAGGCAAGAACGATCTGGCGGTCCATAAGTCCGCGCCGACTGTCAGGATGAGATAGAGTCCGACGAACGAAAAAGCGGCAGACATTCCAGTCACGCTAAGGAGAAACAGCCTTCTGAACCTCGATGCGACACCCAACCTGTCTGCGAGGCCCGACAGGTCATAGTGCTCCTCAACGTGCCCTTGTCCGCTCTGGTCGGACCCCGTCTCAACCACCGGCACAGCACGCCTCGAACTCCTCCACTAGACGCGGCACTAGCCGTCGTACTTCGACCGGAGGTCGTGGCCTGTCTCGAGGACCGACTTGAGGTTCAAGGCGAAGTAAGTCCAGCCCCACTCAGCACCGCCGTACAGTTCGGCCCAGTGCCGTTCTCGAGGGATGCCGGTGTGCTCGATCATGAGGAGGGTTCCGCCATCCTTCGCCTTGACGGAGAGCGAGAAAACCGTGCCGGCCAACTTGACCCCCGGCCATGACCACGCGAAGGCGATCCGGCGCCCCGGGCGGTAGTCCACGAGCGTGCCCGTGTGCGTCGGCCCGCCGTTCCACGCCAGCAGGTACGATCCCCCCTTTCGCGGGGCGAGCTCCGCCCGGTCGCAGAGCCACCGGGTCAGCCATTGGGGATCGGTTATCGCCCGGAAGACGTCGTCCGGCGCCGCTCGGATGAGGTATTGGTGGTTGAGAGTCCACTCGGCCCTGCTCGGCACCCTAATCAGCTCCAGTCAACAGGATAGTCCGGCGCGACTTTATCGTGTAGGGGAATCAGAGTAGGGCGACTATGCTCCCGAAGAAATTCCGATACCACGCTGCCCCCATGAAGGTCGAATTCCTGTCCTGTCCGGTCGAGACCAGCCTCCGGATTCTCGGGCGAGAGCGAGCTTTCCTTGTCCTGACGGCGATTGCTCTCTTCCGCGCGAACCGCTACAACGACATCCTCCGGTCCATGCCCGGACTCTCGAAGCGCCTCCTGTCGATGCGACTCGCGGAGCTC
>Ga0335074_10017759_pt1 | contig 10037 bp, 1 predicted proteins | sample Lox_Sample_23_FD_206715 | JGI IMG/M metagenome (GOLD analysis project Ga0335074, IMG submission 206715) | Soil microbial communities from Loxahatchee National Wildlife Refuge, Florida, United States - Lox_Sample_2.3 | ecosystem: Environmental > Terrestrial > Soil > Wetlands | place: USA: Florida...
AATACGGCTAATCTACTAATAATAACACTCTCATATTCGTTATCACCTAATTTGTAGTTTAACAATGTTATATACAACTTCAAACACAATTAGTTAATCCTTTTTAATGCTAGGTCCTTTTGCTAACTTTCCTAGCTTTTCTAATATTGCTAACTTTGCTGACTTTCTTGACTTTGCCGACTTTCCTGACTTCCCCGACTTTCTTGACTGCCCTAACTTTCCTAACTTTCCTAACTTTCCTAACTTTCCTAACTTCCCTAACTTCCTAGCCGTCCTACTTCTTCTATCTTGTCTGCTATATCATCTACTACTCTTACTAATACACTAAATGCATCTTCTTGTTAATAGGTGAATTAATAACTTGGTTTTGCTTCCTTAAACCGCTTATCCTTTTACATACAGTATATGTAACACAACAATTGCTCTTAAACCTTACAGTATTTCTTTAATGTATCCTCGCCTATAAAACTACTAAACGGCATAGACGGCTTTTAGGTTGCAATCTTTCAATTTACCTTAAATAATATATTAATTCTTACTGTTTTAAGGACAGTAATGCTTTGTGCTATACTAACTGTTTGACTAAAACTCTTAATAATAGCTTGCAATTCAAGTTCTTTGCTAGCATTAAGTGGCTTAATAGCTTCTTATAATCGCTTAGGGTCCTTCTCCTTTAAATAGCACACCCAACCTACCTGCTTTAACTATAAATTGGGTTCAGCATTCTCATCAGCTTCTTTAACCTTTTCCTTGGCCTTCTTCTTAATATGCTCCATCCTTTCTGCTGTTATTTTCTGTACTTTTACCTATATATCTAGCTTTATTTGTAGCTCTAGCTCTCTTTCTTCAACCCTATTCCCTCTTATCACCTTAAACAACTACGACTTTAAACCCTAACTGAAAAATTGCTAACAATATACTCTAAAAATCTATAGACGTTCAATTTTGGACTCTCTTTTTTTGTATGATAGCCGCCCTTTCTTTTAGTCGTTTATTTATTTGTATATATCCTTATAATATGCTTGTATTTAACGCTCATTCTAACAAATGTGGCTATACAACTTATATTGCAATCCATCTAACATAACTACTTGTAATTTAGGAATAGCTGGGCTAGTTGGCTTAGGAAATTGAAATTCTTATAAACCCTTTACATCTTAAATTAACCCTTCAATTTAGCTGATCTCTTATATGACTTATTCTCGCTGTTCTTTATTGTAATTGTAATACGTACTACTTAAATGCTAGTTTACATAGACGGGTAATACTGCGTACTTACATGCTATATATACAATAACATTGTAATTGGGTAAATAAACAAACAGATTTATAATTAGAACAATAACTATAATTAAATGATTAGCTAGTAAAATGCTAGCTGCAAAACTAATAATTTCCTCAACTTATTCTTAACTATACGTGCTACCCTAACACGCTTTAAGGGCCTAGCTGCTTTACGCGTTTAAGCCTTACAAAATTAGGTATAGTTTTACTAGCTGATGCCTTACTAAATGGGGTATGGTTTTACTAGTTTGTAAGTTGCTATTCGACCCTATTAAAAATTGACCTAATAACAACCTACCTTACTTACTACCCTTCCTATAGTTTTCTAGGCTTAAAATTGCAGGGATTTTACTAGCAAAATTAGGTTTAATATATACTTAACTTACTTGCAATTCCAACTGCTACTTCTATAATTTCTTAATAAATGGCTCCTACCCCCCCTTAAAAATAGCTCTTATATAAGTACTTTCTCACCGCCTAATTCTACCCCTAACAAAAAAAAATGGCTCCTGCCTTAAGGCCATTTAGGACTTAGTGTTAGGCTCTAACTAGCTTACTCTAACTATATCACTTCCCTTTTATACGCTCTACGTATGCTAGGTTTGCTGCTATAATATACTAATTATCTACCTTGCTATACTGTCCTCCTCCTTTAAACCTTTTGCTAATTTGTAAAACATTTGCACTAACCTTAACGCTTTAATGCCTCCCTAATCTACTTTCTAACTATACTACTTGTACAATTACTCTTAATTTTCTACTCTGCAACCTTCTACTTAACTGTTAATCATCTTAATTATTTAATCTTAGCCTTCTAATATTGCTGTTATTACTATTAGCATTATAATGTTATTAAATTAACAACTTGTATTGCTCAAACGCTCCCATTTTCCTTGCTCCTTTTTTTGTACCTACCTCTAGCATATAGCTTAAGGCATATAACAATTAAAACAACATAAAAACAATTCAAACTAATAATTCTTTGCCATTAACTTCTTTATCTCTTACCAACCTTTTTGGATCTTACTTAAACCCCTTTAAACACAATTATTAATAGAATGTTAACTGTCTTTATAACCTCTTATAAAATATAATGCGTACTAGCCACTCTACTCTTCTAACTGTCGTTCTAATTCTTATACTTTATACCCTTCTTGCTAATTTTGCTTTTATATGCTTTTACGTTGCTGCTCTTATTCGGCTTGTTGCGCTTTATATTCATATTAATTGGCAATAGTAATTAAATCTGTTTTAAACTTAGAGTTTGAACTTGTAACACTACTAGTTGGGCTCTTTTGTAGTTTGTATAATAGGCTCTAATTGGCGAATCGACTTATATCTAGCAATTTTATACTGCTAGGTGTATTAATGCTACTGCTAAGTAACACGTTTTTGCTGCCTTGCATTATAATGCTGCTAGATAGTATATTAATAGCACTATCTAACATTTACTCTTATGCTGCAAATACTTACTGTAATTCTTCTGCCTCTACTACTACTTCGTTATCTTTCTAACACATATTACATCGTTCTTCTCCTCCTTCACATTAAATACAGTCTAACCGTCCATCTATTTCCTAATCTAAATGAATCTGTTAGCATTTCATACTACTAATAAATCAATCAACCTTCTCTTATTCCATTTGTGCTTTATTTATAGAACTAATTATTCTGCGTACAAGCAGCCGTTTGAACTGTTCCTATAATGCTTCTTGTCGTTCAACCTTAATTAAAATGATAGCCTTACTTAGTTGTCCGTCTCTCCTACCTCAACCACTCTCTTATCTATAATCCCACATCTAATAAATAAGCCCAACATAAATTACTACTTGCACATTAAACTAATTGATCCCTAATCTAAATGCATTACTAGCTACAATTACTCTCCTATCTGCATTCCCCTACTACTACTAGATTTAATCCTTCTCTTCTATGCTTCTTATATTAGTATAATATGTATAGCAATTTAATGCCTCTTTGCTTCCTAACTCCTTAATAGTTTTAATGCTGCTACTATACACAATAATCTTTGCTAAGGCTAAATACTGTTCCAATTTCTCTGCTACTAACTAACAAACAGCTTCTATCTCCTTAACATCATACTCAATTACTAAATATACAATATTAAGACGACTTGTACAACCATAAAACTTGCAATTGTTTAGTATTTAGACTTTTACAATCTCTATAAACTCAGCTTTATCTGCTAGTAACAATGTAGCTGTTAAATATATCATCTGTACCCCCCTATCTATTATTAACCCTCCCATTTTTCTTATCTTTAGCTGAAAATCAGGCTGGCTATCTAATACTATATGACACTTATTAATAACAATCCTATCCAACTAGCTTAAACCCTATAATTTATTTAAATATTAAGCGAATTTCTTGCTAACAGCCGATTTGGGTTGTACTAATACAATTTGTGCTATACGTTCTATTTGCTAGCTATCCTACTAAATGTATAAAATGCTAGCTTCCTAGCATTATTAATGTAAACTGCGTTCTAATGATTTTAATAGGACGATAACAATTATAGTTCTAGATTTCTAACTGTATGCTAGCAACTAAAACAACAAACTCTTTCCTGCACTTATACCTATAATAACTAAAATGGGACTTTAATTTTTTATAATGGCTTTTAATGCTAACTTCTATAATCCATAGAATTCGGCTTTGTCTCCCAACATTTGTCTTAATTCCTCTTAAATGTTAACTGTCCGCAATCGCTTCTATCTAGCTATTTGTACATGCTACATGTTATCTTCTAATAACTGCCACTTCCACTTTTATCCTATATCCATATTAGACCCTTACGCTAATACAAACTGTAAAAACTTATACTATTTATTGCTAACATACTAGAATTTCTTTTAACAGCTAATTACTATATTGCTCCCTTCCATTAATTCTCTAGCATATATTATTCTTGCAATATAGGTCCTATAACCTGTCTGCAAATCCTATAGGTTGTTATTTATGTTATCCTTATCTAATACGCTTTCCTAGTTGGCATCTTCGCTATAGAATAGACTGTCTTTGTAATATTAATAGGAAATAGCTATTGCAATTTGTCTTTATGCACTAATATTCAATTTAACTCCTATTTATTGCATGCTTGCCTTTTACATAATCTTCTGCAACTACTCTAATATCCATTCCTGCTTGTACTACTTAATATTAATAGCTTCCTTACTTGCTAGACTGCTTTCTCTTTAAGGACTCTAGCTCGAACTCTAGCTTGGACTCTAGCTATTTGGACTCTAGCTCTTACGCCCACTCCGTCCCCCACTTAGCCTGTCTCTCCACTCACACTTTAATCTAGTCTATTAACAGTAATCAACCTTCCTACTGTCCCCCTATAAAAATAGGCTGCTACATCGCTCTCCCTTAGCTTGGAACTGCAACTTTTTGTGGAATAGTAAAACCAACTACAAATAATATACTAACAATTCTCCTATTTCTTTAAGTAAATATTAGTGGATGATCTTAATGTTATTGCTGCTTTAATATCCTTTGTGATACTCTATGACAAACGCAACTAATCCATCTTTAATAAATATATTCTAAATGCCACCCTGCTCTATATTCTTCTATTAAATGCCTAATATTTTAGGTGCTCGTCCTAGCTGCCCTTTATATATATACATCAAAATCAACAACAACTCTTAGAATCGCTTGATATGTTGTTAGTACGCTTCTACTTCGTTTTTCTTGATCTTTAAGGACTAAGTTGATCTTTCATCTATAAACTGCTCCTTCAACTTCTACTCTTTAAACATTTACTCGTACAACTACTACTACCTATCTACTACAAATTTGCTGCGCTCATCATCTAAAAATAACTACCTTATTCAGCTTTTAAATGAATTGTCTACTATGAATTCCTAATTAATAGCTAGCGCTTGTCCCTCTCTGTTTGTATTCTCATCTACTATTATCAATTTAGTAAATAATTCCTTCTTAGCCTCCTCTACTAACTTATACACTATAAAACGAACTTGCAACATGCCAAATTGAATCTGTTAATATAAAACATTATCCCCAATCTACTAGATGTAACCCTCTACTGTTATAGTATATTAAATCTTAAATCTGTACGACTAGCTCTTAAAAATCTATTGTATTAGCATTAGATCTTAACTATTATGGCTTATAGTTATAAACTAGTATGTCAATTAGCAGATAAAATAAAAATAACTGCGTGCTTATTTGCTAGCTTTATCTGCTGTTAATCCACGCTCTTTAAATTGCTTAATAGCTTCCTACTGTTACTTATATCCTTCTTAAACAACTATCAATCTAGCTAATTTGATAATAGCTGAATATTTTGGGGTGTAATCCTCTACATCCAACCACCCGTTGTTATTACGTATGCCTATTACTACTAATACACTAATAATAGCATTCTAGTATTTGTTGTCTTACAATAAATAGTTTAATAATTCGATGTACAACTGCAATATCTCTTGCTGAATCTGGTCTATAAATTCAATCTCTTCCTCTAATTTATTATTTTTATTAGTATTATTAATAGGCTAGTCCTACTTCTACTCTTAGAATTCTTAGATGATAGCTTTCACCTGCTAAATGGCTATGCTTTGTCGACTTTGTAACTTGTATGCTAGTCGCATCTTAACATCTTAATCCTCTACTTGGAATATGTAATACAACACTTGCTTTTACACTTGTATGTATTCTTATATTATATGCGTCTCCATCTAACTGTTAAACGGCTTTTGTGGTTTACTGCTAACTTCTTTGCGATTCACCTTAAATAATGCTGCTTGCCCAACAACCTCTTATACTATTATATATTGCGCATCTTAAATCATCTAATTAAATGCCTTACATAATATTTGCAATTTGGGCTCTTTGTTGCTAGGCATCTCAATCCATTTTCAAATCTCTTCTCAATTTAATCCTACTAAATAGGCTGCCCAACTAACACGATGTAACTATAAGTTTAGCTCTCTTAATTCTTCAGCTTCTTTGATATAACGTCGTTCTTTCTCTTCTACTTTCCTTAATGCTACTTCTAATTCCCGCTTAGCTGCTTTGAACTAGTCGTCTTAGCTTGCAATTCCTAGGCTGCTTGCTAGGCTTGCTTCTATATCTTAAACCTCGAAATATCCTAACTTTAAACCCTGCTTGAAAAATTGTTAGCAATAAATGCTAGTCTGCTATAGCACTTTTTGGCTTTAATTGCCATGCTTCTTCAAACAGCCTCCTCTATCTTTACTCTTCCATTTATACTCTTCCTAACTGTAATCCTACATCTAGCATATTAAACAACATATATACCCACATTCCTTACCTACAACTTTAAATGTGCATCGCATTCTATCTCTTCTTAGTTCGGCTAATACAATAATAGGTCTTAATGTGGATAGGGGGAACTAGAACTCACATCGTCTTAATGCTTCTTTATTGCTTATCAACCTATCAATCTCTACTACTTTGTTGGCGATTCTCTGTCGCTCTTTCTTCCTTAATCCATGCTGTAGCTTGGCTATAAAATGCGACTTAATATGAATTAGTAATACTGCATACTAACATTCCTTGCATATAATAACTTGAAATTTAAGTAAATGCGTGAAATACTCTATTGCGACTATTCTTTATATAATATATTACAACTACCAAACTGCCTTTAAGGTTTCTACTTATTTAATTGATCCTACCTTCTTCCCGTCCCTTTATTTCCACGCTATACTACGTTATACGCGTCCCTCCTTTTACGTAGTTGCAAATCCTAAGCTGCTAACTAATAACCTTAAATGTAACTGCGAAACTGAAAAACGCTATACTACACTAACTACTTAGAATATAAGCATTTTAAATATAGCAATAGGTTTGCAATAGCAGTTTACTATATATATTAAGTTTTAGGACTTAAATAGCAGTTATATATTAATATATTAAAACTTAAAGGGAGCCTTAGAATCGAACTTGGAGGCAGCCCCCCTTATTATTCTGCCGCTTTTATCCGTATAGATCTAATTGGTTTAAAACCTAGTAGCAGCCCTACCCTTAAACGCCTATTATAGATAGGCTGCTTGATGTGCTTTGTCTTACTCTTTTTATTGTACTACTTATACTCTTACTAATCCTACTATCCTCAAATTCTATATTTAATATTAGTAAACCCTCTCTCTTTAACCTAAATAACCCTTCTTAACTAAAATGTACTATCTTAAGATTCCACTCTAGCAATTACAATCCTAGTAAATCTATCTGCTTATTCCTCTAACATACGTCGCATGCCTCTTCTCCCTTTTCACATCCAACTTAATCTATTTGTCTATTTATAACTTGATTTATAATAATCCTCTAACAATTATATCCTACTATAAAATCAAAAATATCTTCCCCTTACAATTAGGCTTATAATTGCAGCTTATGCCTGCCTCTTATATCCTCAACTTAATTGCACACAATAATAGCCTTACTGCTTTTACTATCTCTCCTAGCTCGCCCGCTCTCTTATGTATAATCTCTCAACTTCTATAGCTAACCTGCATGGATAACTACTTGAATGTCTAGCAAATCTACTTCTAATCTTAATGTATTAGTCGCTAAAATCACCTAATATTTTCTTTCCCTTAATTCCTTTATCCTTCTAGCTTTTCCTGCTTAATTATTAATATAGCAGTAGTAAATTGGATACTATAATGCTTCCCCAATCTCTACTGTTTACTTTATACTTCCCTTATATATTACAATCTTATTCGGGCTAGCATATTGCTCTAATTTCTCTTTTACTAATTGACATATTACTTCTACAATTCCTTCTATGTCTTCTTCAACTTTTTAAACTTGATAATAGATATTTCAACAACTTATAGGGCTATAAAACATATAAACGCTCTCTTTTAGGATCTATATCGCTCGGAAAAACTCTTCTTTATCTTGTAGGAGCAATATGGCTGTTAAAAACACTAACTATATTCCTATTTGAACTAATTCTTCTCCTAATACTTACAACTTAAGCTGAAATTCGAACTTACTGTTTAAAACCATATAACATTCGTCTATAACAACTCAATCTAATTGATATGTGCTTTGCAATTAGTTGATGTATATACTAAACGTCTTTGTTACTGCTAATTCTAGTGTTACTAATACAATTAATGCTGTATCATGCGGCCTCCAATTATCCTATTAGACACATTTAATATACGCCTTCTTACACTATCTCTTTAAATCTTCTTGTAATAAATATAATAGGATAATCACTATCGTTGTCCCTCTATTAACGTAATATGCAGGCAACATAAACAACATGCTCTTCCCTTATCCTATAGCTATAATACTAACAATAAGACTCTATCTTGTTATAATAGTATACATGCTCTTTTCCTGCAATCCGTAGAACTCAACCTTTACACCTATCAACTCCTTTAACTTTCTATAAATGTTAACGTGGCACATCTGCTTGAATTAGTAGAACTGCACTTCTCGTCCAATATGCTCCTATTTGCTACACAGTCTTTTTATTCCTACCTTAATTCTAAATCCTTAAATGCTAAATTCGAATTGTAAAAATTAGTGCTACTCCTAACTAACTTGTTAAAATATATCCTAACATCTTATAGTCTGTTTAGGGGCCTATCTTAATTCCTATATATATATTATGCTTGCTATATGCGTGCTATAGCCTGCTTGCAAATCCTATAAGCTGTCTCCGTTTAAATTGTCCTTGTTGAATGTCTCCTAATCGACTTCCTCTTCGCCTTTATTAACTACAAATTTCCCTTGCAAATATTAACGGGCTATACTAATAGCAATATGTCTTTACACGCTAATATTTAATCTTACATCTAACTACTTCTCACTCTACTTTTATATGATTTTTTAAATCCTCTCCGACGTCTACTACTTGCTTTATTGTACAGCTTTATAATTTGCCTCTCCTAATTTATCCCCTTAACCTGCTTTACTGTCTGTGTTATTCTCTAACTTCTTCTCCTACAATTTGACTGCATCAGACCAAATAAACAGGCTTAATGCGTCTGCTTGCTTTGTAACTGATTCTATAGCCTGCTAAAACGGTAACACCAACTACAAATACCTTAATAACAACTCCCCAACCTCTTTTAGCAAATATTAGTAGATAATCTTTATCTTCTTAGTCTGCTAGTAATTCTTATAATACGTAGTAACAAACGCTATTATCCTACAGTCAATGAAAATGTTGCGTAATCCCTTTTGCTTTGTATTGCTATGCTTTATCCCTAACAATTTTGTAGCTCGTGCGGGTTGTCCTCCTACTATATGCATAATTAATAACAACTTTTCTTGAAATTGCTCGACCTTTTGCTAGTATTCCTATACGGCTTCAGCTTGGTATAGGTGATCCTGTCCTTCTATGTCTTCTTAAAACTACTCCTACTACAATTAGGTCTTATAACTAATCCTTTTCAACAACTACCACTTCCTATTTACAGCAAATTTGTTTTAGACGTCCTTTAAAAACGACTACCCAACCTTTTCCTTACTAGCATTATCATTCAACCTGCCCTAATTGATTTAAGGCAATTGTCCTTCTTCAACTTCACCTTCTACATTTATTTTTATTATTAACAACTCTATTAAATCCTAACGTGTCTCTTCTACTAATCTATATAACATTCCCTGCAATTACTCCATATTAAAACGGATTCCTTAATATAAAACCCGATTTCCTTCTTATTCAATAACCCTTTTAGCTGTAGTATTATATCGAATTTTCATTCTATATGTCTAACACT
>Ga0335074_10017760_pt1 | contig 10037 bp, 7 predicted proteins | sample Lox_Sample_23_FD_206715 | JGI IMG/M metagenome (GOLD analysis project Ga0335074, IMG submission 206715) | Soil microbial communities from Loxahatchee National Wildlife Refuge, Florida, United States - Lox_Sample_2.3 | ecosystem: Environmental > Terrestrial > Soil > Wetlands | place: USA: Florida...
CCGCCAGGCCGTCCAGGAGTGGCCCGCGACGGTGCTGCGATGATCATCACCCAGACTCCGCTCCGCATCGGCCTGCTCGGCGGCGGGACCGACCTGCCTGGCTACTACCGCGAGCACGGCGGCCGGGTACTGAACGCGGCACTCGACAAGTACATCTACGTCATCGTCAAGGAACGCTTCGATGACGAGATCTACGTCAATTACTCCCGCAAGGAGATCGTGTCCCGGGTTGAGGACCTCCAGCACGAACTCGTCCGGGAAGCCATGCTGATGACCGGGGTGGTCAGCGGTGTGGAGATCACCACGCTGGCCGACATCCCATCGGCAGGGTCTGGCCTCGGCTCCTCCTCAGCGGTCACCGTCGGCCTGCTACACGCGCTGTCCGCGTACGCCGGACGCCAGGTGACCGCGGCCGACTTGGCCGATCTCGCCTGCCAGATCGAGATCGACCGGTGCGGGAAGCCAATTGGCAAGCAGGACCAGTACATCGCCGCCTACGGCGGCATCAGGGATATCCGCTTCGGTCCCGGCGAGGAGGTGATCGCCGAGGAGGTCGGCCTCTCGACCGCTGACCGGCGTGCCCTCCAGCAGCAGATCATGCTGTTCTACACCGGGGTGACCAGGAGCGCGAACACGATCCTGGCTGAGCAGAACGCCAACGTGGAGTCGACCCGCCCGCAGCTTGACCTGCTCCGTGACCTGGCCGGCTTCGCCGTCGAGCGGCTGCAGGCGGGCGACGTGGACGCCATCGGACCGGCTGTCAGGGAAAGCTGGGAGGCCAAGCGGAAGCTGGCGTCCGGCGTCTCCAACGCCCAGGTCGACGACATGGTCAGTCGTGCCCTCGATGCTGGCGCGACCGGAGCCAAGCTCACCGGCGCGGGCGGCGGCGGATTCCTCCTCGTCTTCAGCCCGATGGAGCGCCAGCGCGCGGTCCGGGCGAGCCTGTCGGATATGCGCGAGCTGCCCGTCAAGCTGGACCGCCTCGGGTCGCGTGTGATATTGAACGTCTTGCGTGACATCTGGTCCTGATCCGCCGGCATACTGCCAGCCCAGCTGCCGTATCACAGTGGGGGATTTCGCGCTCATATGCATGGCCGTACTTTCCCGCGCCGCCATACCGGTGGAACCCGCACGCGAATGAGGTGACGCGATGGACTTCAAGCGGTTCTTGCAGGCCGTGCGCCGATACAAGGTGCTGATGGTCCTCGCGTGCCTGCTGGGCATCGGCCTGGGCGGCGCGTACTCCGTCCTCCGGCCGCCGATGCTGTCCTCCAGCGCGCAGGTGGTCATGCCGTCGGCTAAGTACATGCCGACCCAGGTCCTGCTCGCTGAGGGCACTCCCGTGCTCACGAAGGCAGCGACCCAGCTCGACGGGACGGTGTCGGTCAGCGCACTGCGCAATCAGGTCAAGGCCAGCATCGACACGTCCAACGTGCTGCAGATCACGGCCAAGGGCCGGACCGGACTCCAGGCCGAAAACATCGCGAACGCCGTGGCCAATAGCTACCTTGCTTACGTCGGCTCGCCGAGCAGCCCTATTGGCAAGGTCACCGGCCACGTTCTGGCCGCCACGATCGCCACTGGCAAGGTCACGACCAGCAGAGTGCTGGACGCCGTATTCGGCCTGCTGATTGGCGCGATCGGCGGCGCCGTTCTCGCGGTGGCGCTCAGCAACAACGACAAGCGCCTTCGCGAGCGCGACCAGATCGCGGACGCGATCGGCGTTCCGGTGCTGGCATCCATTCCGGTCCAGCACCCCACGGACACGTCTGGCTGGCTCAAATTGCTTGACGGCTATGAACCCGAGGTGGTCCACGCCTGGAGCCTGCGCAAGGCACTCCGCCACCTGGGCCTGACCGACTTCCGGGGCAGCAGCACGGACGGCGCTTCTCTCGCGGTCATCTCGCTGGCATCCGACCGCGGCGCGCTCGCCCTCGGCCCTCAGCTGGCCGCGTTCAGCGCCTCGCTTGGCATCCCTACGGCCCTCGTCATAGGTCCGCAACAGGATCCGCACGTGACCGCCACGCTCATCGGCGCCTGCCGGGTTACGGCAACGACCCCTTCCGGGCGTCGGTTCAACATGAGGGTCAGCGCCGGTGACGATGCGCTGCCGGCCGACCGGGGCCCTGCCACCGCGCTGACAATCGTGGTCTCCGTCGTCGATGGCAAGACGCCCGCGCTGGCAGGCACCATGCGGACCACCGCTGCCGTGCTGGGCGTGACGGCCGGGAAGGTGACAGCCGAGCAGCTGGCGCGCGTTGCGGTCGCCGCGGCAACCGACGGCCGCGAGATCGCCGGCATCCTGGTCGCCGACCCGGACCCGACCGACCTGACCACCGGTCGGCTGCCGCAGCCAGGCCGCTCGACCCGTCGCCGGCCGCCGACCCGCCTTACTGGCCTGAACACGGAGTCCATGCGGTGACGACGCCTCCGCCGGGCGCGCAGCCGGGTATCGCTGGCGCGCCTGGCCGCGTCTGGGGCCGCAAGGACCTGAAGACCGGCGGCGATCGTCCGGCCGGCGAGTTCACGCTGGGGCTTGCCAGTCTGCCGTTCATCGGCAGGACACTGCGCCGCCGGGCCCGGCTCTGGCTCGTCTTCGGCCTGGTCGGGCTGCTGATCGGAATCGGCTTCTACAAGAAAGCACCGCCGCCGTACCAGGCTCAGATAACCGTGGTGCTAGCGCAGCCGACCGACGTCGACCCGCTCGACGCCGTCCAGACCGACGTCACTCTCGCTCAGTCTCGCGGGGTAGCCGGAGTGGCCCTGCACAACCTGCATCTGACCGAGAACCTGAACAAGTTCCTGACCTCCTACACGATCGACGCAGAGACCGACAAGGTGGTGCAGTTCACCGTGGGCGGGCCGACGGCCAGCCAGGCGCTGGCCAGGGCCAATGCGCTGGCCACCGCCTTCCTGCAATACCGCGACCACTACCTGGAGATCTCGCAGCACCTGTACACGATCGAGCTCAAAAGCCAGATCCCAGCGGCCGCCCGGGCCGCGGCGAGCCTCCATACCCAGCTCGAGGCAGTCAAACGGGAGCCGTCGTCGTCCGCGAAAACGGACGCACTCGCCCACGTCACCGCCGAGTACGCCCGCGCCGCCAAAACGCTTGCCGGGCTCCAATTCGACGAGCAGAACGACCCGGTGGACACGCAGGCACTGGTGAGTGGCAGCTACCCGCTTGGCACGGCTACGGCGGTCCCGCGCTCGCGGTTCAAGGTACCCGGCCTCTACGCAGTGGCCGGCCTGATCGCGGGCCTGCTAGTGGGCATGGCGTATGTGGTCGTCGCCGAGCTGACGACGGACAAGCTGCGCCGCCGGGACGACGTCGCGAGGGCGCTCGGCACGCCGGTCCGGCTCAGCGTCGGCCGTATTCCCACTGGCCGGTGGCGCAGCCGCGGCCTGCAGGCCGTGCGCAACCGGGAGGTGCAGCGCATGGCGGCCCAGCTGCGCGCCACGCTGCCACCCCGCAACCTGAACGCCACCGCGTCTCTCGTCGTGGTAGCGGTCGACGATCCGCGGGTCGCAGCACTTCCGGTGCTCTCGCTTGCGGTATCGGCCGCACGGGCCGGCAGCCAGGTCATCGTCGCGGACCTGACGCCGGAAGCCACTGCAGCCGAGCTCCTCGGCATCACCGGCCCCGGTGTCCGGATCGTGGCCGCCGGCGGTCAGCAGATCGCTCTTGTCGTCCCCGAGCGAGGCGCCCTCACGCCCATCGGCCCGCTGAACCGGACCGCAGAGCCGGTTAGAGCGGGTGTCTCAGGCCCAGGCGGAGCTGGTCGGCGATCGCGCGGCCGGACCTTCGGCAGAGACGCCTACTCGGGCCAGGGCCAGTTCCGACAAGGGTATGCCGGACCGCTCGCCGCGGCGTTCGAAACGACTGACCTCATGCTGACCGTCGCGACACTGGACCCCGCCCTCGGTGCCGAGCACCTGCCCAGCTGGGCCAGTGACGCCGTCGTAGTCCTGACGGCCGGCCAGTCGTCTGGCACCAAGGTCCACGGAGTAGGCGAGATGCTGCGCCTGGCAGGTCTGCCCCCATCCGGGGCAATCCTTGCCGACGCCGACAAGAGTGACGCCAGCCTCGGCGCCATCGCCACCCACGCGAGCCAGCGCCGGCCGTCGGCCCATCGCCCGACCGGCACCAGGCCGACCGGCACCAGGCCGACCGCGAGCAAGCAGGTGACGCCAGAACGGCGGCTAGGAGCCACCAGCCGATGAGCCTGCCGCTGACCTTCCGCCCGGCCCGCGCCGCCCCGTGGCAGCGCACTGCCGTCGACGCCGAGCGCTCGGCCAACCGCCGGATCGGGATTGTCTGGTCCCTGCTGCTCCTGAATACGCTGACGTACTACCCCAAGACCTGGGACGGTGCGCCTCTCGTCGTGCACGTCCCGTCCTCGATCGGCAAGGCCATCACCCAGGGCGCGCTCTTCGTCGCGCTGGCGATTGCGCTCTCGGTCAACCGCCGGCCTGTGGTCCGGCCGAACGTGGCACTCTGCATCCTGACCGTGCTCGTCGCGGAGACGCTGATGTCGGCCGGGCAAGCCGACCACTTCGGCACCTTCTACCGCACCTTCCGGATGGCCGCTTTCGTCGCGACGCTCTGGCTCATTTCCCCCTGGTTCGGACGGCGAGACCTGCTCCTGGTCCGGGCGCACCTGCGAGCGGCTTTCGTCGTCCTGAGCCTGGTGCTGCTGGGCCTCATGCTGTCGCCGCACAGCGCGCGATCTGGCGGCCGGCTCGGCGGCGCCCTATGGCCGACCCCGCCCACGCAGGTTGCGGAGTTCTCGGCCGTCACCATCGGCATCGTCATGCTGCTCTGGCTGGGCGGGGAGTATTCCGGGCGGATGGCGCTGGGCGTCGTGGCGCTAGCCGGCTTCATCCTGCTCGAGACGCACACGAGGACTGCCCTGGTCGCCATGCTCGGAGCGCTGTTCGTCGGCGGGATGAGCCTGTTCGCCATCCGGGCGCGGGTACGGAAGCTCTTCACGACCGGCACCGTCGTGGTGTCGGTGGCCGCCATGACGGCATCTGGCGTCATCACTACCTGGCTGGCACGGGGCGAGAACTCCAAAGAGCTCTCCGACCTCACTGGCCGCACGACGGTCTGGGGCGGCCTGCTCAGCTCTCCCCGCAACAAATTTGAAGTGATCTTCGGCGGCGGGCTATCGAATCAGTCCTTCAATGGCCTGCCCATCGACAGCAACTGGCTGGCCTGCTACAACGACGAAGGCCTTCTGGGCGTTGTGATCTGCGCGGCGCTGATCCTGTACCTGATCATTGCCGCTTTCTTCCAGCCGCGAGGCGTGCAGCGGGCACTCGCTCTCTTCCTGGCGACCTATTGCCTCTTCGCGTCCTTTACCGAAGTGGGTTTCAGTGAAGTGTCGACTTACATGCTGTACGTAACGCTAGCCGCGTCATTGCTCGTCCGTTCCCCTGACCGGGAACTTCTGGCGGAGGACTGAATTGTCTGGGCGCGCGGCGGGTCAATCACGAGTACAGTTTCTTAAGGGCCGCTGAATCGATGCCAGGAGATAGCCGTGAATGAATCCCTGAGCGCCGCGAAGCCTGAGCCTGGGAATGGCCCAGACGGAACGGTCAAGTACTACAAGAGAGACTTCTGGAGCCAGGAGAATCTCCGGTTCACCAAGCCGCATTTCCGGTTGGAGAAGGCCGCGCGTATCGTCAACAGGCTTGCCGGGGACGGCGAGTGCGAGCTCCTCGACGTCGGGTGCGGCCCCGCCACGCTGGCCAGGTTCCTGAAGCCGGGCATCCGGTACTACGGCATCGACATGGCCATTCAAGAGCCCGCGCCGAACCTGCTCGAGGCGGACCTGGTGAAGTCGCCGATCGGGTTCGACGAGAAGCAGTTCGACATCATCATCGCCCAGGGCTTCTTCGAGTACATCGGCACCTACCAGGACCAGAAGTTCGCCGAGATCAGGGATATCCTGACCGAGGACGGAAAGTTCATCGCCACCTACGTGAACTTTGCGCATCGCGGGCGGCAGATCTACTGGCCGTACAGCAACGTCCAGCCGCTCGCTGAGTTCCGGGCGAGCCTCAGCCGTTATTTCACCGTGGAGCGCTCGTTCCCGACGTCCTATAACTGGAATCACAGCGAGCCGAACCGGCAGTTCATGCGAGCTACGCAGATGCCCATCATGGTCAGCCTCCCGGTCCTCAGCCGGATTTTCGGAGTCGAGTACTTCTTCATCTGCTCGAAACAGCCAGGCTGAGTCAGTCGTTTCCGCAGTGTTCGCAGCGCCGCGGGACCGGCGGATCAGCTTTGAATGTCTAGGGAGCCCTCATGTCAACTAACGCAACTATCACCGCTGGCTATATCGCACCGGCAGTCGTCGCCCTCACCGACGGGGCGACGATCGCTGTCGATGCCGCTCTCGGTAACGATTTCCGGGTGACTATCGCAGGCAGCCGGACGATCAATGACCCGACCAGCGCGGTGGACGGCCAGCGCATCACGTTCCAGATCACTCAAGGCTCCGGCGGCGGCTTCATTGTCACCTGGGGCAGCGCTTTCGACTTCGGCGCGGCCGGGGTGCCGACGCTCTCGACGGCGGCGGGCAAGACCGATGTGCTCGGGTTCATCTACAACGCTGCCCTGTCGTCGTGGCTCTGCGTCGGATCAGCGCTGGGGTTCTGATGACCACCTACCGGCTGTTCCCTTCGACCAAGGGGCCGTCCACGCCAGCTTCGTACGGCAGCAATCCGATCGTCGTTGGCGTCCAGTTTCAGGTGACCACGGGCGGCTGCTGGCTGGACGGCTACTGGTGGTGGGTCTGCCCGACGGACCAGCCGACGAAGGAGCAGACCTTCGCGCTCTGGCAAGTCTGGGTCGATAACGTCATTGGTAACCTGATCGCCGCCGGGACGGTTGCCTCCGGGACGCTGAAGGCGGGCGAGTGGAACTTCGTGCCGCTCTCGACGCCAGTGCCCCTCTCCATCGGCGCGACCTACATCGCCGCGACGGGCCTGACGGGTGACTTCCCCACCACCAACAATGAGTTCGGCGGCACCGGCCCGTACCGCGCCGGCATCACGCAGGGCCCGCTGTTCGCCTATTCGGACATCACGTCAAACGGCGGTTCCGCTCCGTCACCGGCCGGACTGCAGCAGGCCGTCTACTCGACAGCCGGCTCCGACCCGACCAAGTACATGCCCGGAGAAGGCAGCAATTCGCAGAACCTGTGGATTGACGTCGAGATCAACACCAACGCTCCTGCGGGTGCCTCCTACCGGCTGTGGCCGAACTACCCGATAATCGCCGGCTCGGTCTCGCAGGACCCGGAGCCGCAGTCCTTCGGCACCGAGTTCAAGCTCTCCGCCGCCTGCACGCTGAACAAGCTCTGGTTCTACAGCCCGCCGACCGTGACTCAGCTTCCGACCGCCTGTGCGATCTACGAGATCAGCTCCCAGACCATCGTCAGCGGGACCAGCAACGGGTCGCCCACCTGGTCGGGCACGGCCGGGTCCGGCTGGGTCTCGTGTGACTACACCGGCGTGACGCTCCCGGCGGGCGATTACAAGGCCACCATCTACTACAGCGGCGACGAGCTGTTCTACCAGGAAAACACGCACTACTTCTCGACACCGCAGACTTCTGTCGAGTCCGTGGCCAGATCGCTGAGCACGACAGCATGGTGGGAGCTAGCGGACGCGGCCGGTTCGACGACAGCTGCCGACTCCTCCGGCAACAAGCACACCGGGACTGTCAACGGCGGTGTCACGTTTGGCGAGACCGGGCCGCTCGAAGGCGGCACCACCGCGACCTTCAACGGCACCACGGGTTACCTGTCGACCGGGCTGAACTTCTCCTCCGCCTGGACCGCGCTATCGTTTGCCGCCTTCGCTCGCATCCCCAGCGGTACCGCTGGACCGTGCGGTGTCGTCGGCAGCAACAATGCGGCCTCGGGCGGAGGTGCTTTCCTCCAGCTCGTCAACAGCAGCGGCAGCCTGGCGCTGCAGTTCAACGTGGGCACCACGTCGGCCACTTTCGTCAGCAGCGCTAGCTGGGCTGACGGCAACTGGCACCATGTCGCGATCTCGTGGGATGGCAGCACCGCTATCGGCTACCTTGACGGCGATCAGATCGGCTCCTCCGGTACGGCCTTCTCCGCGAGCGTCACCGCAGGCTCGGCCGATGTGGCCGTGGGCTCGGCAGGCGGCGAGTTCTTCACGGGCGGGCTCGCGCACGTTCTGATCACCAACTGGGCGCTGTCCACTGCCAACGGCGGCGGCGACGCCGATGATGCGGAGCCGGCCGACGCTGTCGACGCCCTCTACTGGCCGTCCCTGTTCAGCACCGGGCCGGGCTGGAATGGCGTCACCACCGGACCGCTGTCCTCGCCCAACATTCTCAACGCCGGGCTCGTGATCGGTAACTGGACCAACCTCAATATGACCGGGAACTCCAGCTACTCGAATCCGAATTCCGAATTCATCTACCCAGATCTGTATGACGTCAAGGATGACGGCGAGAACCGGTGGGTGGACGTGGAGGTAACACCTGTTCCGGTCATCGTGCCCGCTCATGCCGGCGCGCTGCTGGCGGTGTTCCCCTAGCAGGTCGCGGACCAAAAACTGCCGGGCCGGCGCTGAGGCGCCTGCCCGGCAGTTCCGTTTGCGGCCGGCTGTACTCAGCCGATCTGCTTCCAGTCCTTGCTGCCGCTCTTAGAGCAGAACCAGAGCCGGCCGGTCTTGTCGACATAAAGGTCGCCGGCCTGACCCGTCTTCGGGTGGGTCGAGCTCGTACCCGGATTGAGATGGACCTGCGCGGCAGATCCGGAGAACACCCCGCCGCGCCCGGTCTTGCTGGTGCCCTCGACACCCGCACCGCTGCTTGAGTTCGCGCCCACGACCACCGCGGCGCTGGTCGACAGCGTGGCGCTGATGACGCTGGCGGAGCCCGCCGCCTCGGCCGCTTCATAAGCCGTCGGCTGCTCGTCCGCAACATCGGCAGCCGAGGCTGCGCGCGAGTGCAGATCGACGAACGCCGCTGTGCCGACGACGCCGGCCGCGGCGGCTGCGCCGATCACCTTACCAATGGTCCGGCGGCTGACCGCCCCCTCGGGCGGCCGCGTGCTGTCCGCGCGCACGTGCCGGCCGGATTCGCGGTGCGACGGTCTCGCCTGAGCGGCGTGCACCTGAGCGGCAGGGGCCTGAGCGGCAGGGGCCTGAGCGGCAGAGACGGCTCCGGTATCGGGTGCCTGGCCAGCCAGCAGCGCGGAGACCTGATGTCGCAATTCGACATTCTCATCGCTGAGCCGGGCGCATCGCTGTGCCAGCTCGCTTACCTGTGCCGCCAGGGCATCAAATGCCGGCGCGTCATATGTGTCCATGTCAGGTCTCCATTCACTTGCGCCCGATCAAACGCTACCAGCGCGACATCCTCGAATTAGTGAAATATGCAATCCATCCGGCCTTGACTAGCTGGCCGGAATTAGCTCCGGAAATGCGAGACACGTCAGCTCCGTCGCTCATCGGCACGGTGCGCGTCCAGGCCGGCTTCGGCCGGTCCCGGTGCCTCTTCGGTGTCGGCAAGGGTCTCGAACTCGCGGGCCGATACCGGCACGATGCCAATACTCTCGTCGTCCTTGTCCGCGCCCACGAGGATCGCGCAGCTGATGGTCGTTCCGGCCAGCCGTGTCATCTCACTGATGGAGTGGATCTTGGTGGCCGTCGACTCACCGGCGGTCACGGTGACAACGGCATCCGTGGCCCACGTCGGCAGGTACTGAGCGCCAAGCGCGGGATCGAGCGTGACCACTGTCAGCATCAGGTCCGCGGACTGGTAGGCGGCCGCGAGCTGATACCCGGCGGTGCTCTGGACGGCCGAGCCGTGACCGAGGACGATGCGCCCTGGCCGGGCTCCGAGGCCAGCACTGGCACGATCGGCCGTGGCCGTGCCGGCCCGGTGAGCGGCGACCTCATCTGTTCGCTGCGGCAGCGGGCCGACCGGAACGAGATCACCGGCATCGGGAACGGCCAGCGCGATCTGCTCGCCGTCGACAGTG
>Ga0335074_10017761_pt1 | contig 10036 bp, 11 predicted proteins | sample Lox_Sample_23_FD_206715 | JGI IMG/M metagenome (GOLD analysis project Ga0335074, IMG submission 206715) | Soil microbial communities from Loxahatchee National Wildlife Refuge, Florida, United States - Lox_Sample_2.3 | ecosystem: Environmental > Terrestrial > Soil > Wetlands | place: USA...
CCGTTTACCTCAGGGGTGGAGGAGTTTCAGGTGAACACAGGTGGAGGAGTTTGGCCGGCCGCCAGGGTGGTGCATTAATGGCAGAGCCTCGAATCCGGACCAGCGTCGCAGAGGTCCGGTGCCCAATCAGCGTATCACCGCGTATCAACCCGTCGGCTGTTTTGCTGGGTAATTCTGTGGGTACCTCGACCTCAGATGGCCGACCGAGCCCATCACCTTGAATCGTACCGGCAGCTGAGGTAATCTAGTCAGCATGACCAGATTGACTAAATCCAGGCTGTCACGCACAAAGCCGGCCAAGCCGCGCACCAAACGTCCGGCGGGTCATTGGTGGATCTTGCAGGACGCGAAGGCCCGCTTCAGCGAGCTCGTTCGTCGGGTTCGCAGCGAGGGACCGCAGCATGTCACGGTGCACGGCCGCGACGAAGTCGTCGTCATCGCCGCCGATGAATTCCGCCGACTCAAGGGCAATCACACCGGCCAGGCGCTCATCGACGCCATCCAGTCGTCACCTTACCGCGGGACCGAGATCGAGCCGCGGCGCACTCCTCTGCCCGTCCGTGACGTATCGTTGTGACTGGATGGCTGCTCGACACCAACGTCATCTCCGAGCTTCGGCGGCCGAAGCCTGACGATAAGGTCGCGGCTTTCGTCCGCGCCCAGCCGCTCGAGGCGCTTCACATCAGCGTCGTCACGCTCGCCGAAATCCGCTTCGGGATCGAATTGCTGCCGGAAGCGACGCGCCGCTCGGCACTTAACGACTGGCTCACCCACAAGGTGCGGCCAATGTTCGGCCAGCGTGTGCTGACGATCACGGAAGACATCATGTTCAAATGGCGGCTCATGGTCGAAGAGGGCCGTAAGTCGGGCCATACCTTCTCCCAACCCGATCTCATCATCGCCGCGACAGCGCAGCACCACGGTCTCACGGTCGTCTCGCGCGACACGAAGGAATACGTTATCGCGCGGATCGAGGTCTTCAATCCGTGGACCGATGCGCCGCTAGCAGGATGAGACCGGCCCGGCGCTGTCCGGAAGCGAGAGGAAAACACATGTCCCTATGGTGACGCCACTGCCCGCGTGCCTCGACATCGGCCGGTCTGCTGGGTAACTCTGAGGGTAACTCAACACGCAGAACTATCTAACTTCCTGAAGTGAGCGGAATATTCGCCCGCTTTCCCGTCTCTCCCGGCACCAGAATTCTTTATTGGGTCTTTGGGGTGCGAACGGCGAAGTTAGGTGGACTGGTCGTGCCCAGGTACTGGTAACCGGACCTTGCGGCAGAACGCGGCGAAGCGTGGATCGTCCCTGTAGCGCAGAATGATGGGATCGAAGAGCAAGCGCTCGATATCCGAATCGCGGTTGCTCAAGGCTCGATCGAGCCATGCGAAAGTCTCCTTGGGTTGGTTACGGAGGGCGTAGACCTCGGCGATCGAGTAGGCCTCAGAGTTCGCATCCTTGTCGATCAACGTCCTGAGCGCCGTATCGGCTGCGCTGCGGTCGCTGCCGATCTGCCGAGCCAGGGCGAGCGCGACATCCTGCGCCATTCCGGGAGGCTCTTGCTGCGCGGCGGCAAGTGTCGCCTGCGCGTTGCCTCGCTGGATCTCTATCTCCGCGAGCACTAAGTGATACTGCGCCCCAGTAGGCTGCAGTTCGATAGCTTTATGGACCGCCTGCTCGGCCTCACCGAGACGATTTTGTGCTAAGAGATAAATGCCGAGCCAGTTGTACCGATTGGCCCACAGAGGATCTATAGCGAGCGACTGCCGCGTAAGCTCGATGGCCGCGTCCACTTTGCCGAAACTCGCAAGCAGGTGCCCAAGAGCATACTTCACCTGGCCGTCATTTGGCGCCAAAGCTTGTGCACGGCGATACTCCGCTTCCGCTCCAAGCCAGTTAAAATCGTTGAGCTGATGCAGAAGACCTCGTATAAGGTGCGGGCTCGCGAGATCGGGCGAGTATGCGACCGCGCGGTCGGCGGCCTCACGCGCCTTGGCGTAGGCCGCTTGCGCTGGCGCGCCACCGAGAAATGCATACCCAAGGGCGGCCCACGCCTCAGCCATTCCGCTCCAGGCGAGCGCATAACGCGGATCGAGCTGTGTCGCCCGCGTGTATTGTTCGATTGCCTTGCGGTAGTCGCCCTCGGTGTTGCGCGAAGCGTAGAACCGGCCTAGTAGTAGAGCGTTGTAGGCCTGGAGGCTTCCGTCCGGGGGTCGATCGCTCTGCGCGGCCGATTGCTCACCGGGCAGCAGTTTAGCCCGCAGCGCCCGCGCTACTGCGCGCGTAATCTCATCTTGCAGCGCAAAGAGATCCTTATACGGACGATCGTAGCGCTCTGACCATTCCGTGCCCCCGTCCGCGGTGTCGATGAGCTCAGCTCTCACCCGCACGGTGTCCCCCGACCGCTGCACGCTTCCCTCCAAAAGGTGCGCGACTCCCAGCTTCGCACCGATGCTGCGGCTGTCGTCCTCAGAGTGCCGGAATTGAAATGCCGAAGCGCGCCCGATCACCCTCAGTCCCGGGAAGTGCGAGAGCGTGGTGATCAGATCCTCCGAGATTCCGTCTGAGAAGTACTGCTGGCTAGGATCCCCACTCTCGTTCGTAAGCGGTAACACCGCAATGGAGGCCGAGGGAGCAGAGACCTGTTTGGACTTCGAGGTCCAGGGTCTATCGACGCCGAGATACGCCACCCCAGCCAAAATCAGCACGGCCATCGCCAGAGACAGACCGGCCATCAGACTCCAGAACTTTGGGGGATGTTCCCTTACAGGTACGTTACGGGAACTCGCCCCCGGTCGAATCGTAGTCGAGGCTTCCCCCGACAGGAGATACTGCATACGCTCAACAAAGGCTGGGGTTGCATCGCCTCCGGGCAGTCGCGTCCACTGCAATTCGCGGAACTTGTCTGGGACGTTCTCGTCGTCGTCGTTGGTATCGTCGATGACAATGGGCAGCAGGAACGCCTTATTGGCCATGATCAGATGCGATCGGTCGATGGCGAGTTTCCACTCGAGCCTGAAGTAGCCCTCAGCTCTCTCGTGCGTATGTCGCGAGATGACCGGAACAAACAGAGCGCAGTTCTTGATCTGCCGTCGAATTGACTGGTCCCAGGCCTCTCCGCCGCGCAACTCGCTTTGGTCGAACCAGACTTCAATGCCGGCGCCGCGGAGCGCCGCGCAAATGCTTTGGGCAGCCTCCGAGTCCTGCGAGGCGTAGCTCAGAAAAACAGGACCTGAAGGCTCCAAAGTGACCCCCGGGGTCTGTGCTTGCGTGATGTTGTCGGAGGTTGCCCAAGCCTCGCACCTTATTTTACCACTGGCGAAAGGTCGGCCCTACGCGCCGCGCGGGCCACCACGGCATCGCGCGTCGTAACAAGCCGTCACCCAACCTGCTGGATAACTTTTAGGGTAACTTGCCAGCCCGAGCGGCCCAAGCTGCTGAACCAATGGCAGTTTTCAGGCGCCTCCCAGTCCTCTCGGGCACCAAGGTAAATTTCTTCTTAAAATCAATAAATTGCATTCTTCTTTCCCGAGCCGCAGGGACTCAAACTGCCTTGGGGAGCGTAGTGGATTTGCAAGTTCCGCGCGCAAGTGCTTGCCCGAAGCTGAAAATTGACGACCCTCGATCGGGCCCGTTCCAGGGCCGCAAACCCGTCGTGTGGGTAACTTGCGGGTAAACCGTGTGAGGGCGCCGACGCGAAATTCCAGTGCCTAACGCAGCCTTAGCCGTCGGGGAATCCTGATCGACCCATGCCCGGCACCCGGCTCGCCACCGCCCTCGCCTCCTTAGGTTTCTCGAGCCGCGAAGTGACGCCACATGACTTCCGGGCCACGGCGTGCACTCTTTTGAATGAGCTCGGATGGCGGGCGGATGCCATCGAGCGGCAGCTTGCCCATGCGGTGGGCGATTCCAGGCGGCGCCTCTACAACCATGCGCAATACCTCCCCGAGCGCACGGCGATGATGCAGCCGTGGGCCGACTATCTCGATGGACTTCGGGCCCCTGCTGCCGGCCGGAACCCATTCGGCACGAATTGCCGCGTAGCCGCTCAAATCGCCTCGCCCGCGATTACGCCATAGGCATCAGCAAACCTCGCAGCACTTTCGCGGCCGCGTGGTGTCCAACCGCACCCGGCTTCGGGCCTGTGTGGCGGGGAATTCCGCCTCCGCGATCTGAATGCGTGAACGCCTTTGGTGGTTGCGGCTGAAACGCCCTAAGATTTGTTGTCGGTTATGCGGGCGGACTGAGCGCCATGTCCTCTAAGCTGCACTCCCACCAACCACGGTCCTAGGCATGACATCGAGTATACGAATCGCCGTGTACGTCCAGCCGCGCGCCAAACGCACCGAAATCGCAGGGCGACACGGCTCCGATCTCAAGATCCGGGTGGCGGCGCCGCCCATCGACCAAGCGGCGAACGAGACACTGCTCGCGTTCGTCGCGCAACGACTTGGAGTGCGTCTGCACCACGTGCGCTTAATCTCCGGCGCGATGAGTCGTCGAAAGGTGCTCGAGATCGAGGGCATTACGGCCGAGCAGATTCAAGTTCTACTTACTTGACGCGCTACGATCCGCGTTCGCTGCAGAGTGCCGACGGTCGACGTCCAACCCGTTTCCGCCGGTCGCGCGAGCGGCGGCTATAGGGTCGCGAACTCGATTTTGGATGTATAGTCGGATTTGCTCGACCACGTTGAGTATCTGATCTGCTCATTAGCCCAGAAGCAGGAGTTCACACAATGAAAAGCCTCGTCGCCGCGCTTCTTGCGCTCAGCTTAACTGCACCCTCGACCGTCATCGCCCAGACAAAATCCGACGAAGCGGCAATTCGCAATGTCCCCCAGCTCTTCTGCGCTGCTTGGAATCAACACGATGGCCATGCGCTCGCGCAAATCATGGCCGACGATGTGGACTTCGTAACGGTGGGCGCCATGTGGCTGCACGGTAGACCTGACTTTGAGAAATACCATGTACGGCTCCTAAGCGGGCGCTTCAATGAATCAACTATAACGTTACTGCAGACTGCGGTGCGATTCCTGCGGCCAGACATCGCTATTATTCACTGGAGCTGGAAGATCGCGGGCGATAGAAATGTGGACGGCACGTCACGCCAGCCCCGCTACGGCATGATGACTATGGTTGTGGAAAAGAGGAACGGTAGCTGGCTCGTGGTCGCTTCGCAAAATGACAACGCCGTTCCGTGGACTCCGGCCGAGGGCCAGATGCCTAATCTCCCGATGCCGATCCCAGGGCCATCTCAACATCCACATTGAGTGATGCTATGCGAGGACACGCGTGCGAACTATCGACCGCTTCCTGTTGATCACCAACGACTGCTCTAGGCCAACCAAATCGGTAAGCTTCCAGCGAGTTTGAACCCGCCCCCGGGGTCTCTTGAAAGGAATCCTGCCGACTGGTGACTATGGCGTCCTCAGAGGCTCGGATCGGGACCAGCGCCGCAAAGGTTCGGTGCCCGGTCAGGCATATCACCGCGTATCAAGCCGTCGGCTGGCCTGCTGAGTACCTCTGGGTAAGCGACGGGCAGACGGCAGCGCTTTTCTCGCAAGCAGGTCCGTCATTACGCTGGGGTTGGCCCCGAGGATTCGCCCTCAGACTTGACGGTCGCCTGGGTGACGGGTGTCCTGACTACAGTCGACCCAGAACCGTGCCTTCAGCCCTTCACCGGCCGATCCACGCTCCCGGGCACTGCGGCCTCTGCGGCCTGGAAGCCGACCTTGGAGTGCGTGCCATCGCAGAACGGCTTCGTCGTCGAGCCACCGCAGCGACAGAGATAGAACGGGCGCTTGGTCACGGTATACGTCGCGCCGTTCCAGTCGACGGCCGTCACGTCGTCACCCTGGACCTGATAGGGGCCGTTCTGCAGTACTTTAATCGTTGCCATTCGCTGTCTCCTGATCGCTCGCCGAAGTGCCGACACACCTCGGACAGAAACTCGACATGGGCTTGTGTGGTGGTTCGCCATCCAACCCCACGATCATTGCATCGGCCAAGCGCAATCAGCAATCTCGTGGCGTAATTGCGGCTAACAAGCCGAGCCCTGATATCTTGGATGAATCAAAGATGTACGCCGAATCATATTGGCAGAGCGTTTTGATTCTCTTACAAGCAGAGCCGCGCTCGTGGACCCCATACCGCCACTCCCGTTACGCCCGAAGTACAAGAATATAATACTGCCTGGGACCTCAGGTGTAACCCAGGATTGCTCTACTTGCGTGCGAAGCTTGCGCACGCGACTCTGCGCCTGCCGCAACACCTGGGGGATCGTCAATGACCTCGTCTCTTTCTGCGACGGCGCTACCGAGCAGCATCACTGCGCTGGTCACCGTCGCTTTTCTCGTCCTGGAGCGGATGCGACCCGGCCGTGAGCTGCCACACGTGATCGGTACAACTTCGGCGACCTGCCCCTCTGGGATCGCCTCTTCGGCACATACCGAGGTGCGACTGAGTTCGTCGATCGCTGCGGGTTTCCGGAAGATTCAGAGCGGAGCCTCATCATGATGCTGGCCTTCAGGAACGGATTTGGCCGCATCCTCGCCCGCAGCTGATCGATCCGCGCCTGCAGCTTCGCCGCTCCCCTCTGCTGACCACGCGACTCGTCGATTTTTCGGCTACGGTATAACGTTCTGCGATATGCTCCACGCGATAGGGCCTTTCGACACAGGTTCGGCGCTTGCCCTCAAGCCGGGTGTAGCTATATGAGCAAGTCAGTGCAACGACATCGGCCGTCCCACGATCACGGACGGTGCGTGGAGCGCGCGGTCGCGGCGGCTGAGCGGGTCTGCGCCGCCAGGCAATTTAATCTCACGCCAATTCGCAGGCGCGTTCTCGAGATCGTATGGCGGCAGCACGAACCGATCGGCGCCTACGATATTCTCGCCGAGCTTGCAAAGGATGGCGGTAATCCGTCCCCGCAGACAGTCTACCGGGCGCTCGAGTTTCTTCAGGAAGCCGGCCTCGTGCACCGGCTGGACACGCTCAATGCCTTCCTGGGATGCGACCGACCCGAGGACAGTCATTCCGGCCAGTTCCTGGTGTGCAGCCGATGCCGGCGGGTCACCGAGGTTGAAGACTCTGTCTTGAATCGTACCCTCAAGGAGCGTGCCCGATCGTTCGGCTTTCGCCTGGACGCCTCCCCGGTCGAGATCAAGGCGATCTGTACCCAGTGCGCCACTCCCAGCTGAGCGAGTGACGAATCCCGCGGTGGCCGAGGGACGCGGATCCAGCGGTGTGACCCTCACTCTGCGCTGACGCGAGCAATCTCCAGCAAATCATCGCACCCCGCCTCAGAGCCGGCCTCCTCACACGGCTCCTTTACAAGCCCCTCCGCTGATGTTACGGTATAACATCACGGTCCGAGCGAAGGGGCGAGCAATGCCTGGCCTGAGGTCGGTTGCGCCGCGGGGGAAGACCGAGCTCGTTGCGCGGTTTCGGATCGATCTGGGCGATTACATCTCCGCAGCCGAGATCGCAGCGCAGGGCGAGCTCTGCGTGACCGGTGTCGGGGACGGGAGCATCGTCGGCATCGAGCTCGCAAGCGGCTGCGAGCGGTTTCGTCAACGGGCACACCCGGGAGGTGTGCTCGGACTCAGCGTTGCGCCCGAGGGTGCCCGTTTCGTGACCTGCGGCCAGGAGCCGGACGCGAAGATGTGGACCACCGCGGGGGAGCTCGTACGCGAGCTCCCCGGTGGCAGTGCTGCGTGCGTCGAGCACGTCGCATGGGCCCCATCCGCAGGCGGGATCGCGATCGCTGCCGGACGCAAAGTCCGCGTGTGGAGCGCCACGGGTGAGCTGCTGCTCGAGACAGAGCCCGTGGCGAGCACGGTGAGCGGTCTCGCGTGGCGCGCCGATGGCACCGCCGTGGCAGCCATCTGCTGCGGCGGCGTGCACATCTGGCCCTTCGTACCCCGGGCGCCGGCCCGACACCTCGCGTCGAAGGGCTCGCTCATCTCGCTCGCGTGGAGCCCCAACGCGAGAGTTATTGCGTGTGGGAGTCAGGACAGCTCGGTGCACTTCTGGCGACTTGCGACCGGTCAGGACTCACAGATGAGCGGGCTTCCCTTTAAGCCAGAGGCCCTCGCGTGGGACAGCGAGTCGAACTTGCTCGCGACCTCCGGGCATACGACGGTCACACTGTGGGACTTCCGCGGTAAAGAACCCGCGGCCACCCGACCGATTCGCCTCCAAGCCCACAAGGACATCGTCACGCGTCTGCGCTTCAGTCCGCGTAAGGCGGTTCTCGCCAGCGGGTCGAGGGATACCTTAGTTCTGCTCTGGGAGCCGCACTGTGCCACGCACCCGATTCGCGGCGCCTTTCTGGATGATGAGATCACCGCCCTTACATGGCACCCCGAGCACCTCGGCCTCGTTGCCGGCGATGCGAGCGGCAAGCTCTGCTTTTGGGATGTGAGCTGAACGCGGGACCGTGCACGTTTGCGTCAACAGAGCTCGGGGCTTAACCCGATGGACAGACACCTGGCTGGTGGGCGCGCTCGCCGCCGCGGTCGTCAGCTCCGGCAGCGCTCGGGCCGCTGGCATGCTCCAAGCCGTTGGCGTCGAGAACGAGTACGCGGATGTCATCTCACAGATCGGCGGTCAATATGTGCGGGTGAATGCGATCGAGACTGATCCCAACACCGATCCGCACAGCTTCGAGGCCAATCCGGTGATTGCGCGCGAGCTCGCCATGGCAGACTTGATCGTCATGAACGGCCTGGGTTACGACTCGTGGGTCGAAAGGATCATATCGGCGGCACCCAGCGCCAGGCGCGAAGTGATCGACGTCCAACACCTTCTCGGCCTGCCCAACGGCACGCCGAACCCCCATCTGTGGTATGACCCGAAGACCATGCCCGCGGTAGCGAAAGCGGTGGCGGCGGATCTATCTGCTCTCGATCCCCGGGAAGCGGCATATTTTAAAGCCAGGGCCATAAAATTCGTGGCTTCGCTGAAGCCCTGGATCAAGGCGATTGCCTCCTTCAAGGCGCGATATGGCGGTACGCGCATCGCCGCGACCGAGCCGGTCGCGAACTACATGCTCAAGGCCGCCGGCTGCGATATCGCGACGCCCCTCAGCCTCGAGATGGCCATCATGAACGGCACTGACCCTTCGCCGCAGGATGTGGCGACCGAGGACGCTCTCCTGAGCGGTCACAGCGTGAGAGTCCTCATCTATAACCTGCAGGTCACCGACACGCTCACCGAGTCGTTCCTCGATCTCGCGAGGGAAAACGGCATCCCCGTGGTGGGCGTCTACGAGACCATGCCAACACCCGGCTACAGCTACCAGTCATGGATGTGGCAAGAAGTGATGGCATTGCGCGAAGCCGTGGCCGACGGTGTTTCGACCGAGAAGCTCGGGACGGGAAACCCGCAATGACAGCCGGCGCGGAGGCTCTCGCCGTTGACCATGTGAGCGTCTCGCTCACAGGCCGCACGATTCTCGAGGACGTCGACTTCAAGCTTGTCCAGGGAGAGTTCTGCGGCCTGATCGGCGCGAACGGCTCGGGCAAAACGACGCTGCTGCGGACCATTCTTGGCCTCGAGACGCCGTTTTCCGGCAAGGTCAGGATGGGCGCAGAAGCCTGCACCGGCAGCCCCGCTTCGGTGGTGGGCTATGTACCGCAGAAGATTCTTTTCGACCCCTACGTGCCGTTGCGCGCGTGGGACGTGGTCGCGCTCGGTCTCGACGGTCGCCGGCTGGGTCTGCCTCTGCGCTCGAGGGAGAGGGACACTCGCATCGCGGCGATGTTGGATGCCGTCGGCGCTACCGGTTTCGCCGACCGGCGGATCGGCAATCTCTCGGGGGGACAGCAGCAGCGGGTTCTCCTGGCACATGCCTTGGTGCGCCACCCTCGCCTGCTGCTGCTCGACGAACCGCTTGCCACTCTCGATGTGCGCAGTGTCGCCGAGATCGTCGCGCTGTTGCGCCGTCTCTGCGACACCTTTCGCATCGCCATCCTGCTCACCGCGCATGACATGAATCCGTTGCTTTCGGTCATGGATCGCATCGTCTACCTCG
>Ga0335074_10017762_pt1 | contig 10036 bp, 13 predicted proteins | sample Lox_Sample_23_FD_206715 | JGI IMG/M metagenome (GOLD analysis project Ga0335074, IMG submission 206715) | Soil microbial communities from Loxahatchee National Wildlife Refuge, Florida, United States - Lox_Sample_2.3 | ecosystem: Environmental > Terrestrial > Soil > Wetlands | place: USA...
CGGGCGTCACGCGCACAGGCAACCTCCCTCGCCGGACGCCGGGATGGCGCGCCGCGGCGCAGCGGCCGCGCGACTACGCGGCGACGGAGGGCAGCCCCTGCGGATCCAGCCGATAGCCGCCCCCTTCCGTGACCAGGAGCCGGGCGTTCGACGGGTCGGGCTCGATCTTCTGGCGCAGGCGATAGATGTGCGTCTCCAGCGTGTGCGTCGTCACCGCGGCATTGTAGCCCCAGACCTCGTTCAGCAGCACCTGCCGTGCCACCGGCTTGGTACCCGCCCGGTAGAGAAACTTCAGGATCGCCGCCTCCTTCTCGGTGAGCCGGATGCGCCGGTTGCGCCCCGGCTCCTGCAGCAGCTTGGCGGAGGGCCGGAACGTGTACGGTCCGATGGTGAAGACCGCATCCTCGCTGTTCTCGAAGATGCGCATCTGCGCCCGCAGCCGCGCGAGCAGCTCGGCCAGTCGAAACGGCTTGGCAATGTAGTCGTTGGCGCCGGAGTCGAGGCCGCGCACCACGTCGGTCTCCCGGTCCGAGCCGGTCAGCATGATGATCGGGACCTTCAGCCCCTGCCGCCGCAGTTTCGCGCACAGGTCGCGCCCGTCACCGTCCGGCAGGGTGACGTCCAGGATCACCGCATCGAATCGGTTCTCGTGTGCGGCGAGGTTCGTCTCCGCCTCGCCGATACTGGCCGCTTCGACGGCACTGAATTCCCCATCGACGTGCAATTGCTCGGCGAGGGTTTCGCGCAGCGCCGCATCGTCATCGACGATCAGAATCGGCCGCTCGCCCGCCATCATGTACCCCTCATTGCGATGCTCTAAAAGTAGCCAAAGGGGAGCGTTCCTTGCCTCAGCCTGGCGTTCGGCGCCAGCCTGAGGCCGGCCGACGAAAACCGGGCGGATTGCCGACCCCGGCCGTCGCGGTGATCCAACGCAAAGCGCGACGATGCCAAACCGTTCCCCGTCGTCGCAAGTCCGACACGTTTGCGTGAGGCTCGCCCGCTGGCCCGTGCGCGATCGAAAGGACGGCGCGGCTCCCCCCGCGGTCGAACGAGATGGTAACGCCGCCGCGGCAGGTCAAATCTCCCGTACCGCCGCATCTCGCGCCAGCACCGGGCCGCCCCTATGTTCAACCGGCGACCCAGCCTCGTTTCCGCCGTCCCGACCGGCCGCCCGTCCTGCCTGGAGACCCATCCGTCGATGACCTCAATACGCGTGTGTGAGCGGCCTCTGCCCGATTCGGCAAGGACGACGCCCACCGCCCCCGATCCGGCGGTGCTGCGGGCGCGCCGCGTCCACCGCGCCGTTGCCGAGCTGCGCCGCGGCACGCCGCTCGTGCTGACGGAAGCGCCCGGCACCCCCGGGCTCGCCGTGCTGGCGGCGGAGGTCGCGACCACGGACAGCATCGCCGAACTGGCGCGGCTGGCCAACACCGCGCCCGTCCTGGTGGTGGCGCCGGAACGCGGCGCCGCCGTCCTGCCCCGACCGGCCCGGCACGACGTCCCGGGCCTGGCGCTGCACCTGCCCGACGGGCTGCTGACGCCGGCAGTGCTGCGCGGCCTCGCCGATCCGACCGCACCGCAACTGCTCCCGAACCTGCCCGAACCCGCCGCGCTGCCCTCCCTGGCGCCGGCGGCGCTGGCGCTCGCCAAGCTCGCGCGGCTGCTTCCGGCGGTGCTGGCCGCACCGTTCGAGCCGCTGGAGGCCGCCGCCGCACCGGAATGGCTCGCCGTTGCCGCTGCGGACGTGCTCGCCCATCGCGCCACCCCTGCGATCCTGCGGCGCGTCGCCGAGGCGCCGGTGCCGCTGGACGCCGCCCCGGATGCGCGGGTGATCGCCTACCGCGAATCCGGCAGCGGCACGGAGCATCTGGCGATCCTGATCGGGCGGCCCGAGACCGCCGTCGTCGCCGGTCGGGTACCGCTGGTGCGGCTGCATTCGGAATGCTTCACCGGTGATCTCCTCGGCAGCCTGCGTTGCGATTGCGGGCCGCAACTGAGGGGAGCCATCCGGCGCATGGCGGCCGAGGGCGGCGGCGTGCTCCTGTACCTGGCGCAGGAGGGGCGCGGCATCGGCCTGGTGAACAAGCTGCGCGCCTACGCGATGCAGGATCGCGGGCTCGACACGCTGGATGCCAACCGGGCGCTCGGCTGGGAAGCGGACGAGCGCAACTTCCTGGTTGCCGCCACCATGCTGGAGGAACTCGGCGTCACCCGGGTGCGGTTGCTCACCAACAATCCGGACAAGCTCTCGGCACTCGCCGCCTGCGGCATCGACGTGGTCGAGCGCGCGCCGCACGCCTTCGCCCCGAACGGCATCAACGACCAATACCTCGCCACCAAGGCGGAGCGCTTCGGCCACCTGCTCGGGTAGCGGGCGGTCTTATGCCGGTCGCGGTGCTGCTCCCGGACGGCATGCTGCGCCTCGATGGTCTGGTGGTGCGCGCGGCGATCGGCCGCGGCGGGCGACGCGCCGACAAGCAGGAGGGCGACGGGGCGACGCCGGTCGCCGAGCTGCCGCTGCGCCGCGTGCTCTACCGCGCCGACCGCGGCCCGCCGCCCGTCTGCTCCGTCCCGATCGAGCCGATCAGCCGCGATGACGGATGGTGCGACGATCCGGATGACCCCGAATACAACCGGATGATCCGCCTGCCGCATCCGGCGCGGCACGAGACGCTTTGGCGGCCCGATTCCATCTACGACCTGGTGGGCGTGCTCGGCTGGAACGATCGGCCGGTGATCCCCGGCCGCGGCTCGGCGATCTTCCTGCACGTCGCCCGCCCGGACGGAGCGCCCACCGAAGGCTGCATCGCACTCGCACTGGGCGATCTCCGCACGGTGCTGGCCGCCGGACTGAGCGGGGTCCAGGTTCTCCCCTGACGGGCCCGGCGGCCCGCCCGGCACGATGCCGCCGAGGAGGCCCCATCGCGCCACGCCGATGCGGTGACGATTCTCCCCAGAATCGGGGGCCGCCATTCCCGCCCCCACTCGCCGGCCGGCGGCCTCGCGCACCTTGGCGGCATCTGCCTCGCAACCTGACCGAACGCCACTTGCCTTTCCCGGCTCCGGGCGACTATCCGGCCAACCCGGCACAGCGAGACGGGGCTTGTCACGCGTCGCCCCGGATGCTCGGCTCCGCCACGAGCTGGCCCGGCCGGCCGCGGCCGAACGCCCCGCTCCGCCCCGCCCCACCCGCAGGCAACCCAGTGCCCCTTCCGCCCCCGCCTTCCGCCAGCGCCGCTGACGCCTTCCTGCTCGCCTACCCGGCGCTGTTCTCGATCGTGAACCCGATCGGCGGCGCCCTGATCTTCAGCGAAATGACCGCCGAGCGCGCGCACCCGGAGCGGCAGCGCATCGCCGCACATGTCGGCTTCTATTCGCTGATGGTGCTGCTGGTCTCGCTGTGGGCCGGCAGCTACGTGCTCAACTTCTTCGGCATTTCGCTCGGTGCCCTGCGCCTGGCCGGCGGCCTGGTCGTGGCGGTGCGCGCCTGGGACGTGCTGAACGCGCCGGACCGCCACCGCGAGCAGAAACAGCGCCAGGCCGCCGAAGCGCCATCGTCGGACGACCCCGCCTTCTTTCCGCTCACCATGCCCTTCACCACCGGCCCAGGCACCGTCGCGGTCGCAATCGCGCTCTCCGCCGAACGCCCGTCACACGGGATCGGCGCCCTGCCCTTCCTGCTCGGCCTCACCGCGGCCGCCCTGGCGATGGCGGTCTCGATCTGGATCGCCTACCGCTCGGCGGAGCGGCTGATGAGCCTCCTCGGCGAGACCGGCGCCCGCGTCTTCACCCGGGTGATCGCCTTCCTGCTGCTCTGCATCGGCGTGCAGATCATGGCCAGCGGCGCACTCGATATCCTGCGGCCGGTGCTGGGATAAGAGGCTGGCTCAGCCCGGCCCGGTCGCGACCGTGATCCGCGGCGGCGTCCGCAACGTCTGGAAAATCACGCAGTAGCGCTCGGTCGTCTCGATCAGCCGCGCCAGGCGCGCTTCGTCGGCATCAACGTCAAGCTCGAAACGCAGCACGATGTCGGTGATCCCGACCGGGACGGCGCGATCCACACCCAGCGTGCCACGCACATCCCACTGCCCCTCGGCAACGATGCGGCCACCGCGCAGCGCCACCCCCATCGCCGTCGCCACCGCCTGCACCGTCACGCCGGCACAGGCAACCAACGCCTCCAGCAACATGTCGGCGGAACACGCCTGCTCGCCGGTGCCGCCCGCGGCAGGATGCAGGCCGGCCAGCGTCTCGCCCTGCCGGCCCGCAATCGCGCAGGAGAGATCTCCGCGCAACCGCGCTTCGGCACGGGATGTCACACGCGCGGCGCCGGGATCCTCGCGGTAGCGCTGCTTCAGCGGCGCCTGCAACGCGCGCAGGGCGGCGGAGTCCATTGGGGGGAGTCTCCTAAAGCAAGACAGGTTGGGGCTCCGCCCCAAACCCCGCCGGGGGCAGCGCCCCCGGACCCGCATTCAGCTCACCCGGTTCTCGACCAGGTCGTTGACAACGGCGGGATCGGCGAGGGTCGAGGTGTCGCCGAGACTCTCCGTCTCGTTGGCGGCGATCTTGCGCAGAATGCGACGCATGATCTTGCCGCTGCGCGTCTTCGGCAGGCCAGGCGCCCACTGGATCGCGTCCGGCGACGCAATCGGGCCAATCTCACGCCGCACCCAGGCCACCAGCTCCTTCCGCAGCTCCTCGCTCGGCTCCTCACCAACCTTCAGCGTCACATAGGCGTAGATGCCCTGACCCTTCAGGTCGTGCGGGAAACCGACCACCGCCGCTTCCGCAACCTTCGGATGGGCGACCAGCGCACTCTCGATCTCCGCCGTGCCCATGCGATGACCGGAAACATTGATCACGTCATCGACACGCCCGGTGATCCAGTAATACCCGTCGGCGTCGCGCCGCGCGCCGTCGCCGGTGAAATAGAGACCCTTGTAGGTGCTGAAATAGGTCTGCACGAACCGGGCATGATCGCCGAAGACGGTGCGCATCTGTCCGGGCCAGGCGTCGGAAATGCAGAGGTTGCCTTCCGTCGCACCCTCCAGCACCCGCCCCTCGGCATCCACCAGCAGCGGCTTCACCCCGGGCAGCGGCAGCGTCGCACTGCCGGGCTTCAGCACCGTCGCACCCGGCAACGGACTGATCAGAATCCCGCCCGTCTCGGTCTGCCACCAGGTGTCGACGACCGGGCAACGCTCCTCGCCGACGACGCGATAGTACCAGAGCCAGGCCTCGGGATTGATCGGCTCGCCGACACTGCCGAGAATCCGCAGCGACTTGCGCGACGTGCGCTCGACCGGCGCCTCGCCCTCCCGCATCAGCGCGCGGATCGCCGTCGGCGCGGTGTAGAAGATGTTGACCTTGTGCTTGTCGACCACGTCCCAGAAGCGCGACGGCGAGGGATAGTTGGGAATGCCCTCGAACATCAGCGTCGTCGCACCATTCGCCAGCGGTCCGTACACAATATAGGTGTGCCCGGTCACCCAGCCGACATCGGCGGTGCACCAGTAGACCTCGCCCGGCCGGTAATCGAACACCAGCTCATGCGTCAAACTGGCCCAGACCAGATAACCGCCGGTGGTGTGCAGCACGCCCTTCGGCTTGCCGGTGCTGCCGGAGGTGTAGAGGATGAACAGCGGATCCTCCGCCCCCATCGGCTCCGGCGGACAGTCGGTCGACATGCGCCCCAGCATGGCGCGGTAGTCATGATCGCGCCCTTCCTGCATCGGCACACTGGCGCCGGTCACCGGCACCACCAGCACCGTCTTCACCTTCGGGCACTGCTTCAGCGCCTCGTCCGCATTCGCCTTCAGCGCCACCGTCCGCCCGCCACGCCGGCCTTGATCGGCGGTGATCAGGATCGCGGAATCGCAATCGATGATGCGGTTGGCGAGGCTGTCCGGCGAAAAGCCGCCGAACACCACCGAATGAATCGCGCCGATCCGCGCGCAGGCGAGCATGGCGACCGCCGCTTCCGGCACCATCGGCAGATAGATCGTCACCCGGTCGCCCCGCGCCACACCCAGCGCCTTCAGCGCATTGGCGCAGCGGCAAACCTCCTCGTGCAGCGCGCGATAGGTGATGTGACGATGCGTGTTCGGGTCATCACCCTCCCAGATGATCGCGGTCTGGTCGCCGCGCGTCGCCAGGTGGCGATCCAGGCAGGAGGCAGAGGCGTTCAGCACGCCGTCCTCGAACCACCGGATCGCCACGTCGCCGGTGAAGCTGGTGTTCTTGATCCGCGTCGGCGCCTTGATCCAGGCGATCCGCCCGGCCTGCTCGCCCCAGAACGCATCGGGACTGTCCGCCGCGCGCTCATACATCTCGCGATACTTCGCGGCGTTGACGTTCGCATGCGCCGCGATGTCCGGTTTCACCGCGACGGTCTGATCCTCAGCCATGGTCTTCCTCCTTCACGGCGCTTCTTGGCGAGCGTACGGCGGGTTGGCGCCAGGCGGTGACGCCGCCTTCGACGAAAACCCTAGAGCGCCGGGCGACGGCGGAAAAGTCCGCCGCCCGGGCGATCGGATCAGGTAGCCTGCGGACTGCGCCGCACCGGCCCCTGATAGGGGCCGATCGGCAGCACGTCCTCGCCCCGGCTCTCGTTGATGACTTCCGCCGCCGCCAGGTAGAAGGCGAGCACCGCCGTCACCAGCCCGGCGTAGCCGCCGGCCACGTGCAGCGCCGCGCTGCCGAACCATTCGCCGAGCGCCAGCAGCAGGAAGGTGATCCAGAGCGCGAGAAAGATGCCCTGCACCGCCCGGTTCGAGCGGAACGTGCCGAGCCACATGAAGAAGGTGAAGACGCCCCAGAGGAACAGGAACCAGCCGACGAAGGCGGCCGGGACCTTGCCCACGAAAAATTCCACGAACAGTGCGAACGACCACCAGAACGCGCCGTAGCCGCAGAACGCGACGAAGCCGAACGTGTTGCCGCGCGGGAACTCCATCACGCCGGCGACGAACTGCGCCGTGCCGCCAAAGGCAAAGGCCGAGGCCAGCACCATCGGCACCGCCACCGCCCCGAACCAGCCGGCATTGACCATACTGAGCAGCCAGGTCGTCAGCGCGAATCCGCACAGCCCCAGCGGGGCCGGATTGGCGTATTTCATCAGCTCAGTCCCTCCCTGGGATGCCTTGGGGTTCGCGGTTCGTCGGAGCCGCCCGCCCACGGCGGGCAGCGACTCCGGTCAGAGGCCGGCATCCTCCGGAACCATCACGATCCCGTCCTTGATCTCGGTCAAGACTGGTTCCAACGCGGCGCCGCGGCACGGGCCGCGCAGGCAGAGCCCGTCCTCGATCCGGAACTCCGCGCCATGCGTCGCGCAGACGATCAGCCGCCCGTCAGCGGACAGGAACCGGTCCGGCGCCCAGTCGAGCGGCGAGCCGAGATGCGGGCAGGCATTCACGTAGACATGGACGTGCTCGCCGCGCCGGATGGCGAACAACCCGGTGAAGCCGCCCGCGGGCGCGGGAAATCCGCGCGATGCACCCTCCGGAAGATCCGCCAGCCGGCACAGCGCCCGCCGCGTCCCGGCTTCGCTCACTCCCGCCAGCCGCCCGTCCGACAGATCCGCCGCCAATGCTCGAGCGCAACCGGCATCACCGACAGGCGCGACAGCCGCACCAGCGCCATCTCCGCCAGCGCCGGATCGGCCTTGATCGCCGCCAGCGTCACCGGGTGCGGCATTGGTCCCACCGCGCGCATGTCGACCGCCACCCAGTCGCCACTCTCGGCCGTCGGGTCGGGATAGGCTTCCCGCACCACCTCGACGACGCCGACGATCTCCCGGCCCTCACCGGAATGGTAGAAGAAGGCCCGATCGCCGCGCCGCATCGCCTTCAGATGATTCTTCGCGGTGTGGTTGCGCACGCCGGTCCATGGCTCGACCCCGTTCGCCACCTGCTGCGCCCAGGAAAACGCCTCCGGCTCCGACTTCACCAGCCAATGCGACGCCGCCGCCGTCATCCGACCATCTCGCCATCCTTGAACACGGTGCGGAACGGCCGGATCACCGTGCTCTCGAACAGCCCGGCCTTGGCATAAGGGTCCTCGATCGCGAACCCCTCGGCCTCGGCGCGGTCTGCCACGTCGAGCAACAGCAGCGTTCCACAGGATCGCCCCGCGGGATCGAGCAACGGCCCGGCCTGCACGAGCTTGTCGGCGTAGGTCTGGAGAAAGGCGAGATGCGTCGGCCGGGTCGCCAGCCGCAGTTCCAGACTGTCCGGCTTATCGGTACAGAAGATGGCGAACAGCATATGGATCCCCAAAAGAGAGAACCGGCCGCGCTCGCGGCCGCGCCCGACCTTATCCGGCCGGCCCTTCGCTTGATATGGCCGACCGCCACGGATGTGACGCACTTGGCTTTCACGCGTCGCGCAGCAGGGAGTATACGGGCGACGTGGACGCCAGCCCTCTCTACGCACCGCCTCGCCGTCCGGACGGGGCGCGCAGCCTGCACCGCTTCGCCAACCCGGGGCGCTTCCTTCGCCTCGGCGCCCGGGCGCAGCCCTGGCTGACCTGGCCCGGCCTCGCGATCACCGCCACAGGGCTGATCTGGGGCCTGTTCTTCTCCCCGGCTGACTGGCAGCAGGGCGACGCCGTCCGGATCATGTACGTGCACGTGCCGGCCGCCTGGCTCGCCTCCGCCGGCTATCTCGGCCTCGCCATCTGCTCGGCCATCTCGATCGTCTGGCGACACCCGCTCGCCGATCTCGCCGCGGTCGAGATCGGGCCGGTCGGTGCTGCCTTCACCGCCATCTGTCTCGCCACCGGCAGCCTCTGGGGCAAGCCGATGTGGGGCGCCTGGTGGGTGTGGGACGCGCGCCTGACCTCCGTCCTGGTGCTGTTCTTTCTCTATCTCGGCCACATCGCGCTGGTGCGCGCCTTCGACGACCCGCAGCGCGGCTATCGCGCCGGCGCCATCCTCGCCCTGGTCGGCACGATCAACCTGCCGATCATCAAGTTTTCGGTCTATTGGTGGAATACGCTTCATCAGCCGGACAGCATCACGCTAACCGGCGCGCCGACTATGTATATCGGCATGCTCTGGCCATTGTTCGTCTGCGCGATTGGCTTCACGCTGATCTTCGCCGCCCTGGTGGTGGCGCGGCTGCGTGCGGCCGTGATCGAGCGACGCATCCGCTCGCTGCTGCTGGCGCACGCCATGGCTTCCGAGGCCCGGGTCCACGAGCCGGCATGACGCACCTGCCCTTCATCGCCGCCGCCTACGCGATCGCGATCCTGGTCCCGGCCGGGTTCGGCGTGCAGGCGGCGCTGCGCCTGTCCCGCGCGCGACGGCGGCTGGCCGCGGTCGATCCGCGAGCCCAGCGATGACCCGCAAGCGGCGGCGCCTCTACCTGCTGCTCGCCTGCGGCGTCGGGCTCGGCTCCGCCGCGGCGCTGGCGCTTTCGGCGTTCAGCCAGGACATGGTCTTCTTCGTCGACCCGACGCAACTCCTCGCACGCACGCCGTCCGAGCAGACGCTGCGCCTCGGCGGCATGGTCCAGGCCGGCAGCGTGCAGCACCTCGTGGTGGACGGGCACCCGGTCGAGCACTTCCGGGTCACCGACGGCCACAATTCGATCGCAGTCAGTTACACCGGCATCCTTCCCGACCTGTTCCGGGAAGGTCAGGGCGTGGTCACGATCGGCACGCTGCAGCCGGACGGCTCGTTCCTGGCCTCCGAAGTGCTGGCCAAGCATGATGCGACCTACATGCCCAAGGATGTGGCGGAGGCGCTGAAGAAGAGCGGCCGCTGGAATCCGGCCTACGGGCCGCCGCCGCCTGCCTCCACCTGGGACACCATGACCGTCCGGGCCCGCGGGACCTAGGATGGGCATCGGTGCGAGAAGGGATGGACCGGGCTCCGCCCGGACCCGCCAGGGGGCTCTGCCCCCTGGACCCCCGCCAGAAGGCAGTCGCCTTCTGGACATCCATTCGTTTGGGTCTTTGGCAGAGGGGGCGCAACCGCGGCATTGGGGCCGTCCTCGTCGCGCCCCCTCTGCCAAAGACCCAGTCAAGGGTTTCC
>Ga0335074_10017763_pt1 | contig 10036 bp, 10 predicted proteins | sample Lox_Sample_23_FD_206715 | JGI IMG/M metagenome (GOLD analysis project Ga0335074, IMG submission 206715) | Soil microbial communities from Loxahatchee National Wildlife Refuge, Florida, United States - Lox_Sample_2.3 | ecosystem: Environmental > Terrestrial > Soil > Wetlands | place: USA...
CAGCCGTGCGCCGTCGGCCCGTTCGACGGTGACTCCGTCGTCGTCCTGCTCGACGCCTGTCACCTGGTGGCCGCGGCGGATCTGAGCGCCGAGCTCCGCGGCACGCTCGGCCAGCAGGCGGTCGGTAACCGGCTGCTGGATGCCGAGGACGTAATCGTGCGCGGTGTCCACGGTCACCGACGACGGCATCTCGATCCCGGCGAAGTGGCGGACGCCGCCGGGATACTGCTTGCCGTGGGCCAGGAACCGGTCCAGCAGGCCGCGCTGATCCATGATCTCGATGCTGCGCGAATGCAAGCCCAGCGAGCGGACCAGACTACCCTGCCGCTCCAGTCTGCTGGCAGCGAAACCTCAGCGTACGAGCGGCTTCCCAGCCGTACGCTGAGGTATGGCCGAGCGCGCGACAGTCGTCCCGTTCCGCCGGGAAGCCCCGGCGAAGCCACCCTCCCCTGAACCACTGTGGCGGGAGGTACTCGGTCAGCGTCTGCGCACGCTGCGCCTGGATCAACGGGAGACCCTGACCGAGACGGCCGCCCGGGCCGGGATCTCACCCCAGTACCTGTCCGAGATCGAACGCGGCCGCAAGGAACCTTCCAGCGAGATGATCGCGGCCATGGCCGGCGCGCTGGGCACCACGCTCACCGTGCTGACCGAACAGGTCGCCGGTGACCTGCGCCGCCAGCAGGCCGCCCGGGCCTCCCGCGCGACCGGCCCGGTTATGCTGTCGCTGGCCGCGTGACCGCAGCCGCGTCGTCGGTCAGCCGCTGACCCAGCACCTGATCGACGATCCCGTAGGCCAGCGCCGCCTGCGCGGTCAGGACCCGGTCCCGGTCGGTGTCGGCGCGCAAGGTCTGCGCGGACTGCCCGGTGTGCGCGGACAGGATGGCCTCGATATCGGCCCGCATCCGCACCACCTCGTCCGCCTGCAAGATCAGGTCCGGGATCGGCCCTCGCCCACTCGCGGCCGGCTGATACAGCACGACCCGCGCGTGCGGCAGCATGGACCGCTTGCCCGCCGACCCGGCCGCGAGCAGCACGGCGCCCACGCCGATGGCCTGGCCCACACAGGTCGTGGCCACGGGTGCCTGGATGTACTGCATCGTGTCGTACACCGCGAGCATGGGCGGCAGGTCACCGCCCTCGCAGTTGATGTACAGGTTGATCTCCTGCTCCTGGCTGTCCGCCTCCAGGTGCAGCAGCTGCGCGATGAGCGCGTTGGCCACGCCCGGGTCGATCGCGGTGCCGAGGTACACGATCCGCTCGGTGAGCAGGTGCGAATACACGTCCATGATCCGCTCGCCCCGCGGGTGCTGCGCGATCACGTTGGGGATGGTGTAGGTGCTCATGACCCGCCGCCCTTCAAACCGATCCGGTGCCTTCGGGAAGGCATGATTTGGCCGAACGATCCGACGATCTCGTCGATGAACCCGTACTCGCGAGCCTCGGCAGCCGTGTACCAGTGATCGTGCAGCGAGTCATCGAAGATCCGCTCGAGCGGCTGCCCGGTGTCCGCCGCGATCAGCCCGAGCACGGTGTCGACCGTGTGCCGTAGGTCGTCGGCCTGGACCTCGATGTCCACGGCGCTGCCGCCGATGCCGGCCGAGCCGCGGTGCATGAGAATGCGCGCGTGCGGCAGCGCGAAACGCTTGCCCTTGGTCCCGGCCGAGAGCAGGAACTGCCCGGCGCTGCAGGCCAGCCCGAGGGCCAGGGTTGACACCTCGCACGGCACCAGCCGCATCACGTCGCGGATGGCCAGCATGGACGGGACCGACCCGCCGGGGGAGTTGATCCACAGCGCGATGTCGGTGGCCGGGTCCTCCACCGCGAGGGTCAGCAGCTGCGTGGCGAGCAGCGTGCCGTTGTCGTCGTCGAGTATCCCGTCCAGCACCAGGATCCGCTGCAGCAGCAGCTGCTCCCGGACCCGCTCGCTGAACAGGGGGTTCTTCTCGTCTTGAGCCATGTCTCCAGCCTGCGGCATGGCTGGCCCGCAAACCCTCGCCCGCTGCTGTCAGCAGATCTGCCCACAGCAGCGGGACGCGTGGCTCAGGCCGTGAACTCGGTGCGCAGCAGGTTCAGCTTCTCGAACACGGGCGCGTCGGAGAAGGTGAACAGGTCGAGCTGGCTGGTCGCGGTGAGCGAGAAGTCGGTCCAGGCCGGGACCGCGATGACGTCGCCGCGCGCCAGCAGGAGATCATCGCCGCCGAGCCGGGCCGTGCCGGAACCGTCGAAGACCTGCCAGACCGAGGACGCCGAGGTCCGCGACGGCCGGGTGGCCGCGCCCGCGCGGAGCCGGTGGAACTCGGTCCGCATGGTGGTCAGCGCGTCGCCGCCGCTGGTCGGGTTGGTGTACCTGATCGCGGCGTGACCCGGCTCGAGCACACCCTCGACGCCTTCGGTCTCGAGCTCGAGCTGCGCCGTCAGGGCGGCGTCGGTGTGCGCCCAGCGGTAGGCGACCAGCGGCGAGGCCGGGCGCGTCCCGGCCAGCGCGACCGGGGTGAGGCCCGGACCGCCCCAGAGCCGTTCGGCGTTGCTCTGCTCGGGGGTGGCCCGGTTGCGGACCTGGTCCGGGCCGAACTCGAAGAAGCCCTGGTCGGTCTCGGCGACCAGCGGGATGTCCAGGCCGTCCAGCCAGGCCATCGGGGTGTCGGATACGTTCTGGTGGCCGTGGAACGCCCAGCCCGGGGTCAGCAGCAGGTCCCCGCGCCGCATGGCCACCGGGTCCCCGTCGACCACGGTCCACACTCCCTCCCCCTCGAGCACGAACCGGAACGCCGACTGGCTGTGCCGGTGCTCCGGCGCGTTCTCGCGCGGGGCCAGGTACTGGATCGCCGCCCACAAGGTGGGCGTGGTGTACGGGTCGCCGGGCAGTCCCGGGTTGCCGAGGCTGATGGCCCGGCGCTCGCCGCCCCGGCCGACCGGGACCAGCTCGGCACTGCGCGCGGCCAGCGGCAGCAGGTCGGCCCAGCGCCACAGGTGCGGCACCGCCTTGGGCTGCGGGTGGAAGGGCATCAGGCCCTCGCGGGTCAGCCACAGCGGGGTCATCCCGGCCGCCTCGAAGTCGCGGTACAGCTCGGCCAGCCTGGCCTGATGCTCCGCCCCGTCGAAATCAACTCGGGCGAAGTCCGTCACCGACCCCGTTTGCGTGTCGGTCATTCCTGGCCTCCTCCCGGCGCCGCGAGGATCTCGCGCAGCGCCTTCTTGTCCAGCTTGCCCACCTTGGTGACGGGCAACTCCGCGACGACCTCCAGCCGTTCCGGCCATTTGAACCTGGCTACCCCGGCCGTCGCCATGCCGTCCCGGATGGCGTCCAGGGTGATGTAGGTTCCGGGCCGCGGTACCACGAACACGCAGACCCGCTCGCCGAGCTCGGCGTCGGGCGCCGCCACCGCGGCCACCTGGGCGATCCCCGCCATCCGGTAGACCAGGTTCTCCACCTCTTCGGCGGAGATCTTCTCCCCGCCCCGGTTGATCATGTCCTTGTCCCGCCCCTCGACCACCAGGTTGCCGTCGGGCCGCCGCCGCACCACGTCGCCGCTGGCGTACCAGCCGTCCGGCGTGAACGCGCGGGCGTTCTGCGCCGGCGCCCGGTAGTAGCCCCGCGGCGTGTACGGCCCGCGGGTCAGCAGCGCGCCCGGCTCGCCGTCGCTCCGGTCGCGGCCCTCGGCGTCCACGATCCGCACCTGATCACCAGGGCTCAGCGGCCGGCCCTGCGTCTCGCAGATCACCTCGTCGGGGTCGTCGAGCCGGGTGTAGTTCAGCAGCCCCTCGGCCATGCCGAACACCTGCTGCAGCGTCGCGCCGAGCACCGGCCGGACCTGCCGGGCCAGCTCGTCGGCCAGCCGGGCGCCGCCGACCTGCAGCACGTCCAGCGTGTGCAGCTGACCGTTTCCGGCCCCGGCGGCGTGGGCCAGCCAGCGCTGCGCCACCGCGGGCACGACCGCGCTGATCGTGACGCCCTCCCGGGCCACGGTGGTGAACACCGCGTGCGGATCCGGCGAGGCGAGCATGACCACCGTCCCGCCGGCCAGCAAGGTGCCGAGGATGCCGGGGCAGGCGAGCGGGAAGTTGTGGGAGGCGGGCAGGGCGACCAGGTAGACCGTGCCCTCGCCGAGCCGGCACAGCTCGGCCGACGCACGCGCGTTATAGGAGTAGTCGTTGTGCGTGCGGGCGATCAGCTTCGGCAGCCCGGTGGTGCCGCCGGACAGCAGGAACACCGCCACGTCGCGCCCGCCGGGCGGCACGGCATCCCAGCGCGCGCGGTCCGCTGCGGCGTCGTCCGGCTCGGCGCACAGCGCGGTCAGGTCGGTGTGCCGCACGTCCGGCCCGGCCACCATGATGTGCCGCAGGGTCGCCGAGCTGGCCAGCAGCCGTTCGGCCATGTCCTGGTGGTCGAACCCGCGCAGTACGCCGGGCACGGCCAGCGCCCGGGCTTCGCCGTGCTCGCACAGGTAGGCCAGCTCGTGCTGGCGGTGTGCGGGCAGGGCCATGACCGGCACGATCCCGGCGCGCAGGCAGCCCAGCATGAGCACCACGAACGGCCAGCAGTTCGGCAGCTGGACCACGATCCGGTCGCCGCGCCGCAGGCCGAGCCCGTCGGTGAGCCGGCTGGCCAGCGCGTCGGCCCGGGCCAGCAGGGACGCATAGCTCAGCCGGATCGCGCCATCCACCAGCGCCGTCGCGGTCCCACGGACGTCCGCGACCGTGGCGATTTCGGAGCCGAGGGCCCGCCCGCGCCACCAGCCGGCGCGTTCGTACTCCCGGGCCAGTTCCTCGGGCCAGGGCACGGTCCCGATCATCGCCGCTCCCGCACGCCGACCAGGTCGGCCCGGCCGGACAGCACCGCGGTGCGAGCCGTGTCCTCGGTCGCGTCCTCGACGAGCATCGCCACCGCGCCCGATCCCAGCCGCGCCGCCTCGCAGACCAGCCGTCTGGTCAGGGCGGTCCCGTCGCCGACCGCCACCAGGCAGGCGCCCGCCGCCAGCCCGCGGGCCGCCTCCCCGGCCGCCTGATCGACGCTCGCCTCAGTCTCCGGCGCGCTGACCCACACGCCCCATCGATTCCGTTCGGCAGACGGCCCCGACCCCAGCGGCAGGGGACCGGAATCCAGCCAGGCCACGTCCCGGTCCACCCCCACCACCCGATCCGTCTGCGGCAGGCCCGCGATCTCGATGGGGGAGTGCAGCGGTTCCTGCCCGCCGTGGGCGGCGCGCCAGGCCCGGTGCACCGACTCGACAAAACCGGCGTCGCGCTGGCGCAGTTTGGCCTCCGGCAGCGAGCGGCTGAAGAAGTGGAAGGCGAACTGCCAGGGCGGCAGGTTCTCGTAGGACCGCCCGAAGTGCTCCCACCACGACAGCGAGGGACGCGCTGAATCCTGGATCCGAGCTACCAGGCCGGTCCGTTCGGCCTCATAGACGGCCAGGGCCTGGTCCACCGCGTCGGCCGTCGGGCCGGGACCGGCCCCGTCCAGCGCCGCCACCAGCGCGACCGCGTCCTCCATGGCCATCTTGGTGCCCGAGCCGACCGAAAAGTGCGCGGTGTGCGCGGCGTCGCCGAGCAGGGCCACCGCCGTCCGGCCCGCCCGGTGATGCCACCGCTGCGTACGCCAGGTCCGGAAGTTGCTCCACCGCGAGTTGTTCACCAGCAGCGGCCGGCCGTCGATCTGCTCCGCGAACAGCTTTTCCAGGTAGTCCCGGCTAAGCAGGTCGCTGGGCCCCGGCGGCTGGCTGACGTCGAAGGCGTCCAGGCCCGCCGCGCGCCAGGACGCCTCGTCGGTCTCCACCAGGAACGTCGAGACGCCGTTCCCGATCGGGTAGCCGTGCACGGCGAACACCCCGTGCGGGCTCTGCTCGTGCACGAAGGTCAGCCCGTCGAACCCATACGTGGTGCCGAGCCAGATGAACTTGGCCGTCGCGCTGACCACACTCGGGCCGAACACGTCACCGAACCGCGCCCGCATCAACGAGTTCGCCCCGTCCGCCGCGACGACCAGGTCATATCCCGCCGCGAGCAGCTCCTCTGGCGTGACCGGCGCGGAGAACCGCAGGTCCACCCCGGCCTCGGCGGCCCGCTGCTGGAGCAGCGACAGCAGCGTCCGGCGGGTCACGGCGGCCATGCCGTTGCCGCCGAACCGCCAGCGCTCACCACGCAGCCGCACCTCGATCGGGTCCCAGTGCACGCCGTGCTCGGTCAGCGCGCGCCGCAGCACCGGGTCGGCGGCGTCGATGCCATCCAGCGTCGAGTCGGAGAACACCACCCCGAAGCCGAACGTATCCCCGGCCTGGTTGCGTTCGAACACGGTGACCTCACGGCCCGGGTCGCCCCGCTTGGCCAGCAGCGCGGTCAGCAGACCCCCGGGTCCTCCGCCCAGACAGGCAATCCGCACGTGAACTCCCACGTGTTTCGATCTATTGACGAACGCAGAATCTATGACACACAATAACGCTCATGCCCGGAATGGCAAGCCCCGGAATGGCAACCCCCTGTTGAAGCCGCGGGAGATCCTGTGGGACCTGTTCGGCGACCACCTCCGCTATCTCGACGGCCGGGGCGAAGGGGTGCCGATGCGCGCCCTGAACCGGCTGCTCGACGTGTTCGGTGTGGGGGAGAGCACCAGCCGGGTCGTCCTGTCCCGGATGCGTCGGGAGGGCTGGTTCACCACCTCCCGCGACGGCCGCCAGACCAGCTACGCGCTCACCGGCCGCAGCATCCGGATGCTCGACGAGGGCCGGACCCGCATCTTCGACCGCGGCCGGGACGACTGGGACGGCATCTGGCGGATGGTCATCTACGCGGTGCCCGAGGAGAGCCGCGCCGAGCGCGACCGGGTCCGGCGGACGCTGGCCTGGCACGGTTTCGGGCCGCTGGCCGCGGCCACCTGGATCAGCCCGCACCCGCGCCTGGAGACCGTCCGCGAGGCCCTGGCCGACCTGTCCGCCACCCGCATCGACCTGCTGGAAAGCCGGTCCCTGAGCCGCGCCGCCGACCGCGAGATGGCGTTCCGCTGCTGGGACCTGGATGGCCTGGGCCGGGACTACCTGGACCTGATCAGCGCCTACGGCCAGCTGCCCGACCCAGCCGAACTCGCCGCGCTGCCCGGCCCGCAGGCCCTGCGGCGGCAGGTGGAGCTCGTGGCCTCCTACCGGACGCTGCCGTTCCGTGATCCGGACCTGCCGGCCGCGCTGCTGCCCGAGGGGTGGCAGGGACGGCGCGCCCATACATTGTTCATGGCGGCGCACGACGCACTGCACGGCCCGGCCGACGCCTTCGTCCGCGACGTAGTCGCGGCCGATCGCCCCTAGGAGGTAACTCATGGCAGAGAACTTCGTGCTTGTCCACGGCGCGTGGCACGGCGGCTGGGCCTGGCAGCCCGTGGCCAACCTCCTGCGCACCGATGGGCACCGGGTATCGGCTCCGACCTGCCCCGGCCTCGGCATCAACGATGACCCGAGCGGCGTGACGCTGACCGACTGCGTCGACGCCGTGGTCCGCCACGTCGAAGCGTCCGGCCTGAGCGACATCACGCTGGTCGGGCACAGCTGGGGCGGCTACGTCATCGCCGGGGCGGCCCCGCGGATCGCGGCCCAGCTCAAGAACCTGGTGTTCTGGAGCGCGTTCGTACCCGAGGCGGGCCTGTCCCTGTACGACGAGGTCCCCCCGAATTACCAGCAGCTGTTCACCCACCTCGCTGGCGCGTCCGACGACAACACCGTCGCGATGCCGCTGGAGGTATTCCAGGGCGCGTTCATGGGCGATGCCGAGCCCGCCGCGGCCGCGGTGGTGCACTCGGTCCTGCGCCCGCAGCCGTTCGGGACGTTCACCGAAGCGCCGGTCGGCGGCGAGGCCTACCGTGCCCTCGGCCTCCCGATGCACTACGTGCTCTCGGCCGACGACGTCGCGCTGCCGCCCGGCGAGTACGCCTGGGACCGTTTCGCCGAGCGGATCAAGACCGTCCCGGTGTCGGTGCCCGGCAGCCACGAGTCCATGTTCACCCGCCCGGTCGAACTCGCGGACGCCCTGGTCCAGGTCACCGCCGTCCCCTGATGCCCGACTCGCTCGACGGCAAGCTGGACGCCCTAGCCCGGCAGCCGTTCCGCGCGAAGTTCCATCTGGCCGGCCGCGAGCGGGCCGCCGCGGAGTCCGGCGACCCGGCGAGGATGCGGTCGCACGCCCATGAACTCATCGCCAAGCGGCTGGCCCCGGCCGAACCCCACAAGGACGGCAGGCAGACCCCCTACCGCGGCCACCCGGTCTTCGTCGCCCAGCACGCCACCGCCACGTGCTGCCGGACCTGCCTGCAGCGCTGGCATCAGATCCCCAAGGGCCGGGAACTAAGCCGTGAGGAGCGCGTCTATGTAGTAGACGTAATATGCCGCTGGATCCAACGGGAGGTAGGTCCCGGAGGTGACTGAGCTGGATATCGCGATGCCGCTGTCGACCAGCGGCCGGTTCATCGTCGACGCGCACGGCAAGCGGGTCCGCCTGGCCGGCGTGAACTGGTACGGCTTCCACGAGGACCTCGGCGTGGCCCCCGGCCTGGACCGCACGGACCGCCGCGCGCTGGCCCGGCTCATCGCCGGGCTCGGGTTCAATAGCGTTCGGCTGCCGTTCAGCCTCTGGATGACCGAGCAGACCACCCCCGTCCCCGACCAGTACCTGGCGGCCAACCCAGATCTGGCCGGTGCCACGCCGATGCAGGCCTTCGACGCCTGCGTGCAGGCGCTCACCGACGAGGGCCTGATCGTCATCCCGAACTGCCACATCCTCGACCCCGGCTGGTGCTGCTCGGAGGATGACGGTAACGGCCTGTGGTACAACCACCGCTGGCCGGCCGAGAAGTTCTTCGCCGCCTGGCAGGACATGGCCACGCGCTACCAGGCCAACCCTCTGGTCGCCGCGATGGACATCATGAACGAGCCCCGGCAGACCAGGGTGGGCTGGCGTGTGCTCACCCCGACCTGGGGGAGCAGGCCCAAGACCGACCTCGTCGCCATGTACACCGCGGTCGGCAACCTCATCCACCAGGTCAGCCCGCACGTCCTGATCATCTGCGAGGGCCTGAGCTACGCCGCCGACCTGACCAACGTGGCCCGGCACCCCGTCCAGCTCGAACGTCCCGGCCAGGTCGTCTACAGCCTGCACGACTACCCCTGGTTCCACCCGGGAGGCCAGCCCCGCCAGGCCTACCTCAGCCAGATGCACCGCAACGGCGGCTACCTGCTCACCGACCAGATCGCCCCCATCTGGATCGGCGAGTTCGGCAACGACACCAGGTCCCTGGCCAACTTCGGCCTGGCGCCCTCGCCCCCCGCCGGGGCCGCCACCTGGTGGGGCAACTTCCAGGCCTGGCTCACCGACTACGACGTGGACTGGTGCTGGTGGGCCCTCAACCCCACCCAACCCAAGGGCACCATCCCTGTCGCCAACCGCCACCGCTCCAACTGGGGCGACCCCGAACCCTGGGGCCTCCTAACCCCCGACTGGCGCAACGTCGCCAACCCACCCGTCCTAGACCTCCTGGCCTCCCTGATTCCCCCACGTCTTGGCGTGTCGCCAAGCTTAGAAGCATATTTTACGATACTCTGTTTGCCAGAACAAGAATTCTTCCGAACGGGCCAGAGTGCATGAGCGAATCACCGGTTCCCCGCGATCCCGGCCAGGACGGCGACCTGCCTGGCACGCCGCCGGGTCCCGGTGACCGTCCCTGGCTCGGCTCGCCGGGCTGGCGGCTGGTCCCGCAGCGCCCGGACTGGCCAGCCGACGAGGCCTGCGCCCCCGACGAGGACCCCGGCGGCCCCGAGGACTACGAGGACGAGGACCCGGACAATGCGCCGCCGCCCGGCCTGGATGACTATGAGCTGGCCGCGCTGATCGCCGCGGCCGACGAGGTCACCGCGGACTGCGCCCGGGCCGGGGCCATCAGGTCCGCGCTCGGGCAGACCGCCGCGGTGGCCGCGGTCGGCGCCCTGGCCACGGGCCGGCGCGGCCCCGGGATGCCGGGCTCGGCGGAGACCTGCCCCGGCGGGCAGCCGAGCCCGGC
>Ga0335074_10017764_pt1 | contig 10036 bp, 11 predicted proteins | sample Lox_Sample_23_FD_206715 | JGI IMG/M metagenome (GOLD analysis project Ga0335074, IMG submission 206715) | Soil microbial communities from Loxahatchee National Wildlife Refuge, Florida, United States - Lox_Sample_2.3 | ecosystem: Environmental > Terrestrial > Soil > Wetlands | place: USA...
CATATACATGGCCAGCTCCGATTCTTGCGTAGATAACTTCCGCCTAACTTCGTTTTTTCTCCCTGCACCGGAATTTCGTAATATTCTAGTAAGTGTGCGGGAAATGGATTCGTACGACTTACTTCATACATCGCCACTCAAGATTTTAGTCGCCGACGATAATCCCGTGTTCCGCGACATGCTTGAAAAGCTCCTGCGCGAATGGGGGTACCAAGCGGTCGTGGTGCCTGACGGCCAACAGGCGTGGGAACTATTGCGGCAAGAGGACAGTCCCCGCCTGGCGCTGCTCGATTGGATGATGCCCGGGATGGAAGGCGCGGAAATCTGCCGGCGCGCGCGCGCCACCATCCGCGACCGGTACATCTATATGGTGCTCCTGAGCGTGCGCTCGGAATTGCAGGACCTGGTGGCGGGGATGGAATCCGGGGCCGACGATTACATTATCAAACCGTTTCAAATTGAGGAACTGCGTGCCCGCTTACACGCCGGCCGGCGCGTGCTGGCATTGCAAGACCAACTGGTCGAGGCCCGCGAGGCGCTGCGGGAACAGGCCACTCGCGACGGGCTTACCGGACTTTGGAATCGCAGAGCCATCTTCGACATTCTGCAAAACGAATTAGCGCGATCCGCGCGCAGCGGCGAGCCACTGATTGTTCTGATGGCCGATCTCGACGGATTCAAGCCGGTCAACGACCATTTTGGCCACATGGCGGGAGACGCCGTGTTGCGCCAGGTCGCCGAGCGCATGCGCGCCTCCGTTCGGCGCTACGATGCAGTCGGCCGTTACGGCGGTGAAGAATTCCTGATGGTGCTGCCGGGTTGCGAACTGCCGCGCGGACTGGCGCTGGCCGAACGCATTCGCGACGCCATCGCCGACGATTGCTTTCACGCGGGTGATGCCGAGATCCGGCTCACCTGCAGTCTGGGTGCGGCGTGTGTGATTCCGCCTGAGATTCCGCAGGCCGACGATCTGGTGCGCGAAGCGGATGCGGCTCTCTATCGGGCGAAACGCGAAGGGCGCAATCGCGTGGAAGCCGCGGTTGCGAACTGATTCCCCAAATGACCGCGATTTCTTGAGAGCACTTCAGTCGCTGGCACACTCGATAGGCGAAGTCCTTTCCTGCAAGAAAAACGGAAGAGCGGGTTCCTGAAACGGAGTACTCAAGCTCTGAATTGGGAAAGCCCGGGGTTATCGCCCGGGCCTTCCGGTTTGAAGCAGAAAGGAGGGTCTACTATGATCCTTGTTCTAGTCGGCCTGCTGTTGTTCAGCAGCGTCACGGTCACGATCTCCTGGCGTAAACGCCGGAAATAATGGCCGAGTGGGACTGGGGGTTCGCTGCCCCTGGTCCCACTACTAGGATACTCCAAAATCCAGCGTCAATCCAAGAGCTTTCTCTCAACCGAAAAGCCGCGGCTGAGAACATCCGGCATGCGAATGCACTTAATGGCCGGAGTCCTTTCCTGCAAGAAAAACGGAAGAGCGGGTTCCTGAAACGGAGTACTCGAGCTCTGAATTGGGAAAGCCCGGGGTTACCGCCCGGGCCTTCCGGTTTGAAGCAGAAAGGAGGGTCTACTAATGATCCTGATTCTAGTTGGCCTGCTGCTGTTTAGCAGCGTCACGGTCACGATCTCCTGGCGTAAACGCCGGAAATAATGGCCGAGTGGGACCTGGGGTTCGCAGCCCCTGGTCCCCCTACTAGAATACTCCAAAATCCAGCTTAATCCAAGAGCTTTTTCTCGACCGAACAGAACGCCGGTGCTGAGAACATTCAGCATGCAAATGCACTTAATGGCCGGAGTCCTTTCCTGCAAAAGAAACGGAAGAGCGGGTTCCTGAAACGGAGTACTCAAGCTCCGAATTGGGAAAGCCCGGGTTACTGCCCGGGCCTTCCGGTTTTGAAGCAGAAAGGAGGGTCTACTAATGATCCTAATTCTAGTTGGCCTGCTGTTGTTCAGCAGCGTCACGGTCACGACCTCCTGGCGTAAACGCCGGAAATAATGGCCGAGTGCGACTAGGGGAAACCGCTTCCCCTGGTCCTGCTACCAAAATACGCCAGAATCTCGCGATTTCAAAGTTTTTTGACGTCATCGCCTAGCCGTTGGTAGTATTCCGGGTGTATAACAGTAACTCTATGGGTCGCGCCCTAATCCTTTTGCTGGCTTTGCTGCCCCTCTGTGCTCAGACTCGCATTCCACCGAAACGCTCCTCACAAATTCAGGATGGCTTCGGCATCAATTCCGATCTGCCGCGCGAGCCTTCCCTGCCCTGGAATCGCCATTGGTGGACGTGCATGTTCGACGCCGGCATCAGTTGGATTCGCATCGGCCAATATGAAAACAGCTCCGACTACACCAGTTGGGATTGGATCGAGCAAAAGCGCGGCGTGCTGGCCGTTCCACCCGGCCTCGACGATTACGTCGATTCGCTGGTCGATAACGGCATCAAAGTCCAAGTGCAGTTGCTTTACGGCAACCCGATGTATACGTCGCCCGCCGGCAAACTGCCGGATGCCATCGTGCCCGCGCCGGGCGGATTTCATAATCCTGATCGCAGCCTGTATTCCGTGTTCTGGCCGCCCCAGACTCCAGACCAAATCGCCGCGTTTGTGAAGTATGTGCAATTTATGGTGACGCACTTCCGCGGCCGCATTCACTATTACGCGTTGTGGAACGAGCAGGATATCGACTATTGGAATCCGCAGCCGAACCCTGCGGAATACGGGCGCCTGCTGAAGGCTTTTATTCCGGCCGTGCATGGCGCCGATCCCGAAGCCAAGGTCATCTACGGCGGCCAAGCCGATCCCACGCGCGACTTTGCGCGGCGTGCCTTGGACGCTTGCGATTGCGCGGCCGGTATCGATGTATTTGCCTATCACACTTACCCCGGTTATGGCCGCAATATGAATCCGGAGGCCATGGATTCGGGCGCCTACGGCAATGAATCACCCGCCAAGCTGCGTAAGTTAGTGCGCAACTATAAAGGCATTCGTCCGGATATCCCATTCTGGGACGATGAGTTCAATTCCATCCCCGCATGGAATGGTTCGGATGAGTCGGTGCAAGCGAAGTACATCCCGCGCGGTTTGATCTATAACTGGGCGCGTGGAGTGCGCACGTTCGTGTGGCTCATCGCGGCGGCGACGGACGGCAATGAGTATGACGACTTCGGTATGATTCACGGCTTGCGCTATCTGCCGGGTGATTTTACGCCGCGGCCAGTGTATTATACGTTGCAGAATACCAACGCGGTGTTTTCGGACACGCACTTCGACCCCGAGATCAAGATCAGCGCGAGTAACTTCCATGCCCCGCACGATAAATCGCAGCCATTTGAAGCATACGGTTTTCGAAGCAAAAGCGGTAAGCCGATGGTGGCTTACTGGCTCGCCGCACACAGCACGCCGAAGAACCTGGTCACCACTTATGCAGATTTGTCTATCTCGAATGCCGGCATCCGGCATCCCGTGCTGATCGACTTATTCAAAGGAATTATCGAGCCAATTCACAAGCAAGACGCGGGCGACGTCTTTCCGCATCTGCCGGTGCACGACCATATCATGGCGATTGCAGATCAGAACTACTTTGATTGGCCGGTGTTACCTGAAACGCCGAGTTCGTTGTCGGCTAAGAGATCCGGCGCATCTGTGCGCCTGGAGTGGCAGATGCATGGCGGCGGCCCAACGAAAGCTATCGTGGAGAGGCGCAGTGGCGACATGGGCCGGTGGACCCGCCTTGCCACCCAGCCCAGCGCCGCCTCCGCATATACGGATTCGTCAGTTCCCCGAGGCCTAGTCTGCTACCGCGTCCGCGCTGCCAATGCCTCGGGCGAGTCGGCTTATTCGAACATCGTGCGGGTGCCCGGCTACTGATCCACGAGCACGTCCGCCAGCAAATCCGCCACCTTCAGGTGCGCGGCTCAATGGAGCAGATACTGGCAATCGAGCCGTTCCCGTTGCACGGCGGCAATACCTCGCACATCGTTCCATTGGCGCTCGGAAACCTCGCCGCCCATCTGATACCAAGCCAGCTTCATCAGCGTATCTTCGGCTGTCGCCACGGGTACGCGAAGCACTTCGCCGCCCAGCAGCAAATTCATGGATCTCGCGCCGCTGAAACTGGGATTGTTGGAATGGATCCCGCGTCAAGGGAAAAATATCGAACTTATGCGTGCTCGCCAGGTGAATCAGGTTGAAAGAACGTTCCGATCCGAGCGCATCGCCTCTCGCGCCAGCGTCCGCGTAGAACTCGCCGCGCAACTCCCGCACGAAACCCGGAATCTCCGCGGCCGTCATGTCAGCCGCCAGATCGGTATCGAACGATGCCCTGAAGACGCCATGCACGCCGCTGGCGGTCGATCCGCTAATCATATAAGGAATCGCGCTACGGCCTAGCGCATCGATCAACGCTTGTAACGCGTCCACATAGCCGCTCACGTTCCGTTTTCCTTGGGATCCCAACCATAGGCCCGTATCATAATCTCACGATCGAGCTGTCGCGCCGCGGCCCGCAGAAAAACCTCCCGCTCGGAGATGCCCGGATGGTGCCGCCGTATTTCCGCCCTGACCATTTCGAATCTCGCTGGCGACAAGGCCAGCATTCCGTTTATTTTCTCCGATGCGGTCATCCGCCGCTGCACTCGATAAATACTTCGAGCGCTTTCGGATCGGTATCCGAATACCAGTCAGAGCGCGGCTTCACGGCAGATCCTGCCCGGAAGTTGTCACGGTGAAACGGCCGTGCTTCACGCCTTTAATGGCGATCAGCGCGTTGGATAATTTCTGCACCAACGCGGCCTTCCCTTTTACGAGGACGACCTCCAGGCAGTTATCATGATCCAGGTGCACGTGCAGCGCAGAGAGAATTGCCGTGTGATATTGATGCTGCAATTCGGTGAGTTTTTCGGTGAGCAGCCGCGCATGATGATCGTAGACTAGCGTCACCGTTCCGAACACCTCGGAATCGGATTGCTTCCAGGCCTCTTGCACCAGCTCATTGCGGATCAAATCGCGAAACGCTTCCGAGCGGTTGGTATAGCCACGCTGGGCGATCAGCGTGTCGAACTTCGCCAGTAGGTCATCTTTGATAGCCACGCCAATGCGGCAAAGATCACTCATAGATTCCTTCATTAGCATACAGCCAGAACGGGGTGGGTTGCACGACAGGGTGCCGAGCGGGCCCGGCAAAGCACGGCGAGACTGCAAGCAGGCGTCAGGCGCCGCGGTGACTTCGACACTTTTGGGATTATGGCCGGCCTTTATCGCATTACTTTGGGAAAGCCGGTCACAACGTTCCGGCAGAAGTTCGCGGAGGATTTCGCGGACGGTACGTTTCGTGGCAAAAGTGAGTGTACCGGCAAGGACTGGAGGGCCGGCTTCCGCGGAGCACTCGAGCACAGCGCATGATTTGTGACCTGCCACGCGGTCCCCTAATAGACATAGGTAGGCTGTCGCCAGCTTTCCCTGTCACACCACCGGACATGCGGGTCCGCATCCGGCGGTTGGCTCCTCCGAGTCCGAGAACCAGGAATCAAAGCCTCCCACCTATGCTGCGCAGACCGTCCCATGGTCCATGAAAGGGTATAGTAAAGGTGCACGGGGTCTTTCCGTCTAGTGACGGGGCACCCGGCGTCTTCACCAGGACCACAAGTTCGCCGTCACCTGGCGACTGGGAATGCAGATCGGCGCACGCTTTCTTTTGGTCTTGGGGAAGATGGGAGATCCGCCACGCTTTTTGCAGGCGAAACGCGGATCACGACCGAATCGCGCTACGGAACTTTTACTCCGGATGCTTTTCTTCGACCAGCCGGCTTCGGGCGATGTTTTTGCTGAGAAAGTATAGCGAATCGCAATATCCCGGCTAAGGCTACACTACCCCTTGACAAAATCGCGTTGGCGTGGGTATAACCCTGAAAGAGTCGGATTCGGCGAAAAAGCCATGATCCTTTGAGCGAGCGGAACCTTAAAAGAAAGGCGAGGTTACAAAGCGATGCTCAGCTACTTCACCGCGCAGCTACTTCAACGCGTAGCTACCATAGCCGGCCTCCTGGGCCTGCTTGCGGCTAGCGTACCTGTTGCTCAAAGTACCACGTTTACCCTAGCCTCCAGTGGTTGCTCGCAAAAGCACTGCACCCAGGCCGAGGACGGCAAAATCGGATTTTCCACGCCTGCGCCATCAACGACCGGGGGGAGCTTAGCTCTCTATACGCCGAACTCCGGCGGCAACCCTGCCGGCGCGGGCGACGGGACCGCAGACGGCTGCTCGAGCAACGGACCGTTGTGGCGTGCACGCTGGCGAACCCGCACGGTCCCCCGTTCCTTATGGTGTTTGGGCGTAACGGAGACATGATGTACAACTCCTGCGGCGGGACCGACCCAACGAACCCCACAAACTGCCCGGGCACAGAGCTTCTTGATGGCAATCTCACCACGCCGCTGATTGGGACCGACAATAGTGTGATTACGGCGGACAACCACCGGATCGTTCGCTTCTACTCCGCCAGCAGCTACTCCGTGACGAACTATTCCGATGTCGCCGCAATGAGCTCGCTGCTGCCGCTGACAACCCCACCCCAAGGCGCCATCTACACCCAAGCCCCGAGCAGCGGGTCCACCATTAGCCTGATTACGCTCCTGTTCGCGAAAGGACCGGCGGTCACATTTAACCCCGATGCCCTCGGAGGCGCATCGCCCCATGGGTACAACATCTGACCTGGTAGGTAGTGGGACCGCGTGCGGCGACGGCGGTACCTGCTTTTACGCTGGGAACAACAGTGCCTGCGCCGTTACCCTGTACGACACGGACGACAACATTACGGGCGGCAGAATCTACGCCGTAGTGAACCAAACGAAGACCATTAACAGGCCACCAAGCGACACCGAGCAGTTTTACGGACGCGTCTATGCCCTAACCATAACCGCCACCGCAATCACCGAAACCTGGTACTACGATTTCGTCTCCAACGGCATCATCGGTCCCAGCTCGGCATCGCCCATGTGCTCGCCGAACGGGAACATCTTCACTGATTACGGTTCCGTGCTCGAGGACGGCGATACCTGCGCGTCGAGTGGTGCGACACTCCCAAGCGGCACCTCGTGCGGCGCCGGCGTCGTAGGGCTGATCGACTGCGCCAGCCCATTCTCCTGCGGCGGGAGCACGACCTATCTTGCGGTTTCCGGGTACCCGCTGGCCGTTGGCAAGCTTCCCACGGACGCCTCCGGCCACGGTACGGGCGCGTCCAATGCGGGCATGTATTTCAATGCCAACTTTTCCTATGACTTCGTGAACGGCTGCTACTGGGTGCACCCCAACGGCTTAGCGACTGTGAGCTGCCTTTCGACTACGAGTGCATCGGTCCTGGCGGCTCTGAACGTCGCCTATCTGGCAAACGGGGTCACGACCTACTGGAACACGATTTTTCCGATCTCAAATATAACGGTAGCCACATCGCCCACTAACTCCAGCGACGCCGCTATCATCATGGGTGCGCACACCACCACGACAAATGGAAGTTACCGGGCCGTGCTCGCCGTGGATACAGGGCAATGCTCGTCCGCCACTTGCACGACGAGTTGGGTGAGTTGCCCAAGCGGGCTTAGTTGCTCCACCTCGTGGTCCACTAGCCCAGTGCTTTCCTGGTACTTTAATCTCAAGGGTAACGGCGGTGGCGTGGCGGAGGGGCAGTTCGTCGTGGTGACCGATACAAGCGACAACCCGTGCCTTGTGGTGTTCACGGACAGCCTGCAGGGGACTTGGTTTCTCTCGGCGCCGGGAGAAGCTCAGGGCGGATGCGCCGAGTAGATCGTAAAGGGACGAGGCAGATATGATCAAAGACGCTGCTATACGCATCTCTCTTATTTTGGCTTTGTGTGCCGCGGGCGCCGCGCAGACGCCCGTGTTCACGAATCTCGCTAACGTTTATCCCTATTTGCACCCCTACTGGGGAGTCGTGCAGGGTTTGAATGGGCAGTTATATTCCACTACTTCCGCCCCGTCAACCGGAGGGGAAGTCTTCGAAATCACTACTGGCGGCCAGCTCACTACGGTTGCTAAGCTGGTAGGACACTCCGAGGCGGGGCTGGTGTTAGCGACCGACGGTAACTTGTATGGAACTACCTTCGGCGGGGGCCTCTATGGGAGCGGGACGGTCTTCCGCGTGACTCCCAGTGGCAGCCTAACCAAACTGCACAGCTTTTGTGCGCAGAGCGGCTGCCCCGACGGAGCGTTCCCCCAAGGGAACCTCATTCAGGCCACTGACGGAAACCTTTATGGGACAACCACACAAGGTGGACTGGGCTGCGCCAACGTGGACGACGCTTGCGGGACCGTATTTCGCATGACGCTGGCGGGTGACTTCACGACCGTATACACCTTTTGCCTTCAGGCGGGATGCCCGGACGGCGAGGCTCCTCACGGGGCAATCGTGCAGGCCTCCGACGGAAATGTCTACGGTGTCGCAGGGGGCGTTTCCGGTTCCGGAGGAGAGATATTTCGTCTGACCCTGGCAGGCGACCTGACGGTGCCCTATACCTTCTGCCAGCAGCCCGGCTGCCCGGACGGCTCGGGTCCGACGGGGCTCTCCACCGGCCCCGATGGGGCGCTGTATGGAGCGACGGAATCCTATCCGACTATATTCAAGATGGCCTTGGACGGAACGTTTCAGGTGCTCAGCCAACTTGGTGGGGCCGCGTACTCTCCGCCTGTTGCGGCGACCGATGGAAACCTTTATGGCACACTCGAGGACGGCGGCGCGACCGGGTACGGAGCGATCTACCAGACCACCACATCGGGAGCGCTGACGGTGCTTTACAGCTTCTGCGACTGTACGGACGGCTTCTCACCATACGGGCCACCCTTCCAGGCCACCGATGGCAACCTTTATGGCACCACGTTTTCCCCGAACGGCTCAGTCTGGCGCCTGTCGCTAGGTTTGGCGCCGTTTGTGAGTCCCCTGCCTGCGTATGGCAAGAAGGGCCGTCAGATTTCGATTCTCGGCACTAACCTCACCGGTGCGACCGCGGTCTCATTCAACGGTACGCCCGCCGAGCCATTCACAGTTAACGCAACCGGTTCAGCCATTACAACTAGGGTTCCCAATGATGCCACCACCGGCCCCATCCAGGTGACTCTCGCGAATGGCACGGTCCTTTCGAGCAACGTGCCGTTTCAAGTGAAGTAGCAAGTCAAGTCTACGGACAGCTTCGCGCACAACCGTGGAGTCCGATCACTGCACCTGCGCCCCGCACTACACAAAACAAAAAAGCCTCCAATTGCTTGGAGGCTTCTTGCTTAGACCGGGCAGCTTCCTACTCTCCCACACACTCGCGCGTGCAGTACAATCGGGCCTCAAGAGGCTTAACTTCCGTGTTCGGGATGGGAACGAGTGGGTCCCTCTCGCTAAAATCACCCAGAAGATCGGGGGCCGCGGATGAGGCGGCGGAAAATCCGGTAAAAGTGAATATTGACGGGCCAGCGCTAGAAGAAAACTTTATGTGGACAGCAAATTTTATGGTCAAGCCGAACGAGCAATTAGTAACGGTCAGCTCAACGTATTGCTACGCTTACACACCCGTCCTATCAAACTGGTAGTCTACCAGTGCTCTTGTTACCTTTCGGTTGGGAGATCTCATCTTAGGGAAGGTTTCACGCTTATATGCATTCAGCGTTTATCCTGACCGAACTTCGCTACTCAGCTATGCTCCTGGCGGGACAACTGGAACACAAGAGGTTCGTTCGGGGCGCCCTCTGGGCCGGGTCCTCTCGTACTAAGGGCAAGCCCCCTCAAATCTCCTACGCCCACCACAGATAGGGACCGAACTGTCTCGCGACGTTCTGAACCCAGCTCATGTACCGCTTTAATAGGCGAACAGCCTAACCCTTGGGAGCTTCTACACCCCCATCTGCAACGAGCCAGCGATGAGCCGACATCGAGGTGCCAAACCGGAGCGTCGATGTGAACTCTTGACTCCGATCAGCCTGTTATCCCCGGCGTACCTTTTATCCGTTGAGCGATGGCCCTTCCATACAGAACCACCGGATC
>Ga0335074_10017765_pt1 | contig 10035 bp, 7 predicted proteins | sample Lox_Sample_23_FD_206715 | JGI IMG/M metagenome (GOLD analysis project Ga0335074, IMG submission 206715) | Soil microbial communities from Loxahatchee National Wildlife Refuge, Florida, United States - Lox_Sample_2.3 | ecosystem: Environmental > Terrestrial > Soil > Wetlands | place: USA: Florida...
GGCCATCTGGTCCAGCATCGTCTCGAATCTGCCGCGAGCCGGGCCCGCCTGCAAGCGCATGCTCATCTCCGCATCCCTTCGCACGCCTGACACTACAGTCTCATTAGTCCCCATAAATGACCATGGCAAGGGCGAGATTTCAGGCTTCGGCCCGTGGTTCAGACATCCGTGGCTCGGACATCCGTGCTTCAAGGCCGGCTCGCTATCACACAGGACGTCGCTGCGCTCGTAGCGAGCGGACGCGAACCCGGAGATCGGGGGGAGGCTCCGCATGTCTACCGTGTGGAATGAGCTGTGCGAAGCGACTGAAAGCGCCGGCCCTTATTACCGCCTTATCAGCAGATGATGGAGCTGGCTGGAATGAGCACTTTCCGGGACGGAGATCGAGTCGTCGTGCTGCGGCTCGACAGTGACGAAATCGAGTGTCATGGCTGCTTCGCGGGCGAAAGCGGCCCGATGATGTACGTCCTGATCGATGACGACGACCTGCCCGACCCGATTGCGGTAGGCGCAGAGCGTGTCTTGCCTGAGCGCCACCGCGATGCTGAGTGACCCGGAACCGTCGGCTAGCCGGTATAGAACCCCTCAAGGTCGGCTGCCAGCTGCAGATCGGCCGTTGAGCCGTTGTAGAAATCGACCAGGCTTCCGGTAGGGACGATCGCCAGGTTGGACTGAGCCTGACCTGGCCGGAAGGCTATGTTCGGTGTTCCGGGCAGCGAACTGCTGTTCGGGAGGGTGATCCCGTGCTGGTACAGCACGCTGTCAGGAAAGACGGTGAGAGCACCTGCCGAGCGGTCGCCCAGCACAGTCACGTTCAGAACGACCGCGGTCACATCGGCGTCAGAAGCGAGCGCGTCGGTCCAGATCGCGTTGAGCGTGGCCGCTGCATGCGGCAGGATCGCCTCCCCGGCTCCGCCGAATCCGGTGCGGGTGTCCAGCACCCGCAAGGCGTCCGCCGGCTGGAAGTCAGAGCCACCAGCGGAGTAGTAGCCGACGGCATCCGCCGAGATCGTGAGCGAGCCGCGCGAGGCGTTGTAGAGGTCAACCTTCCCGTCTGTGACCCGGGCGACGACCAGCTCCGTGACGTTCTGGCCGGCGGCAAAGCTCAGGCTCGTAATGCCCGGACGCCTCGCTCCGTGCCCGTAGACGACAAGGCTCCCCGCCATCGCCGGATTGCTCACCGATACGTCGATGGCGACCGCCTTGACGCCCTGCGCCGGGACGTGGTGCGCCCCGGCCACGGTCAGGACGAGCGCGTGCCCGGCGTGGACCCGGTGCAATCCCAGCATCCGGACGGGGCCGACGGGCTCGAAGCCCGTACCGGTCGCGGCGGTCGTGTCATAGCCGAGAACGTCGGCAGTGAGGCTGACCGGCCCGGCTGACGCGTTATAGACCGCGACCCGGCCGTTGCAATGCGCCGCACAGAACGCGCGGAGCGCTGCCCGCACCGAGTTTCATAGGGACTCCCCGCGTGGCCGGACGCTCAGCCGACTACGGCCCGCACCATATCCCGGCGCCCGAATTATCGAGACAATAGCACTTATGCCCTGCAATCCAACAGGCATGAAGTGTTGTGCGGGCATGGTGGCGCGGCCGTCAACCTGGCGGAACTGCCTGCCGCGATGCCGTTCCGGAATGGCTGCCCCGGGCACCGAACTCAGTGAGGGCGGCCGGGTCTCGCCTGTCTCCGTGAGCCAGGCGAGACCCGCCCCGCTTCAGCAAACCCGCTTCAGCAAACCCGCTTCAGCAAACCCGCCTCAGCAGGCCGGCCTACCTACCGAGCACGGCGACGTTGGCGAACCCGGGCACGGCTATCCCCGGGCCGGGCATCCGAGCCGTCCCGGCCGCAGCCAGCGGCGCCCTGGCAGCACCAGAGGCGGCAGCGACCGAGAACCTGACCTTCTTGCTCTCGCACCACAGGTGCGTCTTGTCGCCCAGGTAAAACGCGATCATGTCTGCACTGCCGGAGCCGCTGAACTGGAGAGACTTGCTGAAGCGGCCGTGGCCGTTGGTGCGCGCATACGTCGCGAAGTTAAGCCCTATCGACTTGTTGTAGTAGTAGATGGCGACCTTGCGGTGGGCGTACTTGGACCAGGACTTCGCGTGCTTCCACAGGGTTCCGCTGACCTCCAGGCGCCCGCCTGAGCTGATGTTGCGCGGGCTCACCGAGAATCCGGTCAGCCTGGTCAGATCGAGGGATGAGCGGACGGCGGCCGACTTGAACGACTGGTAGTTCTCGGTGGCGCCGTAGGACACGCGGTAGTAGGCAGTAACCAGGCGGGCGCCGATCACTCCGGTCGGGTAGTAGTCACCGCTTGAGTTGTAGTCGTCAGTCAGGTACTCGCCATTCACCTTCGTGCACTGCGCCTGCGACGTATTGAAGTTGGAGGCGAGGAAGCCGAGCTTCTTCCACGGACCGCTCCGCTTGGGGGCGTACTGAAGTTCAACTCTGCTCAGGTTCGGCGCGCCATAGGCCGAACTGGCGTTGTCCTTCAGGCAGACGGTGCTGTGCACGGTGCCGAGTGGCTCGAGTTTGGCCGTGAACGAGTGCACGGACACCGGCAGCTGGACCGTGACGCTCGCCGTATTCGTCGACTCGTCCAGCAGGTAGTTTCCGGTGCCGGTGGTGACCGTGAAGCTGTTGCCGTCCGTGGTGGGGACCGAGGCGGTGTACTGGCCCGAGGCGTTCGTCTCTACCGACGGCAACGTGGCGGTACCGACCGTGATGGCCACGTTGTAGTTGGCCAGCGGCTGCTCGGTCGTCGTCCCGGCAACCTCGTACGTTGCGGTTCCCTCGAGCGTGACGTGGGCGCCGTACTTCGCGTGCCCCGGCGTGATCTTCGCAGTGACGTTCGTGCTGGCGAAGTTGTCGCCGATCGGGATCTGATTGCTCTGGGCAGCCGCCATCGTGGCAGTGGCATTGGCGTAGAGCACATAGGTGTTACCGAAGAGGTCCGGAACCGTCGCCGTGAACGTGCCGTCACCGGCGGTGTCAGTCAGCAACGTGCCGGAGCTCTGGCCGAGGATTTCGTAGTAGATGGGGATCGAGCCTTCGGCGATCGTCGTGCCGCCGCCCGCTGGCACGGCGGTGAGCTGGCCCGAGAAGGTCACCGACTGGCTGCCGTAGCTCACCGAGCTCACGTTGGCGCTCGCCGTCAGAGTTGGCTGGTCCAGGAAACCGAAGGTGCCCGCGTCCGCATCGGTAACGGTGTCTCCGCCGGTGTCTCCCGCCGTGACGCTGACGGTATAAGTACCGGCCGGCACTGCTCCGGCCGGCAGGGTGGCAGTCCAGACCCCGTCCGTCAACGCGCCGGAAGCGAAGCTGAAGTCGGTGACGTCGTACTCGTCAGTGCCGCCTGGCGCCGAGAGGAGCGACGCGGACAGCGAGTTGATGGGTGTGGTTGCGGTCGCATCGATCTGCAGCACTGTCGGCTCGTTGCTGGCCGGGTTGCCCGCGAAGGTAATGGTGATGGTGCCCGCCGCGTACGCCGTAGCAGGGATAGCAGCTGCACAGATGACCGCAGCTAGACCGGCCGCAGCGCGTAGCGCATATCGTCGGTGCATGTAACTCTCCGATCGCTTCGGCCATCCTGCAGGCCAGTAGGGAACTAGACAGTGACGTGGACTGCGCGGCTGGCGCCCGGCGCGAAACCGCTGTAGGTGCCAGCGATCCATTCGCCGGGGTAGTAGGCCCGGTAATACGCCTTGCTGGCGCGCGTCGCGAACGTGGAGTGGAAGTAGATGTCCGCATTCTCCACATTGCACGAATTGACGATCGATCCCGGCTCCAGGGCGATGCGCCCGAGGTTGTGCCACGCACCGCTGGTACGAGTCCGGTACTGGATGTCTACGCGCGGGCCCGGCTCACCCTGAGAGAGCCCGTAGTCAGCGGCCGCGATGCAGCCCGCAACCGAGACATGTCGCCGCGGCCGGCGCGCTGCGCGGAACCAGTGGAACTTGACCAGCTCGGCGACCTTGAGATAGCCGGTGTTCTCCGTCGAGGGGAACGTCAGCAGTCCGCTCTCGGCCGAGTCGGCGTAGCTGTAGGCGGTCCATTGCCCGCCTTCGACGGCCTTGATGACGAACGTGAACACCCCGGCAGCGTTGGTCGTCGCCTGGCCGCCGACGAGGGGCAGGCCGACCGTTACTTGCTGGCCCGCCAGCGGAAGCCACTTGGATCCGCTCTGGTAAGTCAGGGTGCCGCTGACGGTGACCTTCTGGCCGTAATCCGACTTGTACGGAGTCTCGCGGGCTGTCATGCGAACTGGATCCGGCGTTGCGGACTCCGTGATATCCGTGCTCGCACCGACGAACGTATCGGTAAGGCCGGTCGGCTCCACGTAATACATTCCCGGAGTAAGGGCAACCGACTGGCTGAAGGTACCGTCTGCCGCGGTCGGGCCGAGCGTCGCCGCGACCGAGCCGTAGTCGCTGTAGAGGTTCAGCATCACGCCGGGATCGGGTTGCGGGGCAGCGCCGCCTGGCGCCGAGTACGACACAGCGCCGGACAGGGTGACCATGTTGTTTCCGTAGCTGATCGTGCCCGTGCTGGCCGTCAGTGTGGGCTCAGCCGTGCCGAACCAGTCAACGGCGCCGATGTCCGTCGCGGTGGCAGAGTCGCCGTCCTGGTCGGCGGCCGCAACATTGAGGTAGTAGGCGCCGGGCGGCAGTTCTGCGCTAGTCACCGTCGCGGTCCAGGTACCGTCGGTGAGGTCAGCCGGCGGGGTGAAGCTGGTGACAGTCAGCGCGTCGCTAGCTGTGGACTGGCTGACAATCTCGACGCTGATGGTCGTGATGGAACTTGTCGCCTGCGCCGTCACCGTCAGGGCTCCGCTGTTGACATTCAGTCCGGCGGAAACGATCACCACCGTGCCTGATGCCGCCTGCGCACCGGCTGGCGCTGCAAGCGCCAAGGTGGCGGCTGCGCACGCGATGCCAACAGATAGCCGACGCAACTGCATCCAGGCCCCCGACCCCGTCGTCACAGATGTCGGCAGGATCATACTGATAAAATCAGCTAAAACGTAATAGCGAAAGTCAGTCCAATTCCTGATAGCTCAAACTGGTTGCTACGGGAAAAACCCAGAGAAGATGGAAGTGGTACGAAACCGTCAGCCATGAGCCAGCCGAGCCCGGAGAGTGGCCGACCCTCTCGCTAACTCACAGCTGGCCGAGCGCCTCTTGACACGGCCGCCCGGGCCGACTTCGATCTAGCTAGAATCCGGTTCTAGGATTGCCGCGCCGCAGGAGGCTCGATGGAACTTGACCTTGGTCCGGAGATCGCCGAGTTCCGTGCCGAGATGCGGGCCTGGATCGCCGAGCACGCGCCGTCCGGCCTGGCTGCACTTGCTGACTGGAACAACGTCGTCACCACCGGCGGCTACGGCAGCGAGCGCCGCGCCGCCGAGATGGCTAACCCGCTCTACCTGCAGTGGGAGGCCGAGCTCCTGGAGGAACGGCTGATCTGCCCGCAGTGGCCGGAGGAATTCGGCGGCCGCGGCATGGACGCGGTCCGGACCTCGGTCTTCAATGAGGAGCTCTTCAGGGCCGGCGTCCCGCGCGTCGTCCGCGGCATGGGCGAGGGCCTGGTCGGACCGTCCGTCATCGTGCACGGCACGCCGGAGCAGCAGTCCGCCTTCCTGCCGCGCATCATCTCCGGCGAGGACGTCTACTGCCAGGGCTTCTCCGAGCCGGGCACTGGCTCGGACCTGGCCGGCCTGCAGACCAAGGGCGAGATCGACGGCGACGAGGTCGTCATCACCGGTCAGAAGCTCTGGACATCCGGCGCGGCGAAGGCGAACAAGATGTTCGTGCTGTGCCGCACCGACCAGGACGCGGAGAAGCACGCCGGCATCTCCTTCGTCCTGATCGACTTCACCGACCCGAAGGTCAGCTACCGGCGAGTCCGGCAGATGACGGGCGCGGCCGAGTTCGCCGAGGACTTCCTGGACGGCGTCCGGGCGCCGCTGTTCAACGTAATCGGCGGCCTGAACAACGGCTGGCGGGTCGCGATGACGACGCTCGGCTACGAGCGCGGCGGCAGCGCGGCGACGCTGCACCTGGGCTACGAGCGCGAGTTCTGGGAGCTGGTCGAGACCGCTCGCAAGCGCGGCAGCAGCACCGACCCGCGGATCCGGCAGCGACTGGCCTGGGCTTACACCCAGGTGGAGCTGATGCGCTTCTCCGGGCTCCGGGCGCTGGCCGGCCTGGCGCAGGGCCGTCAGCCCGGCCCGGAGGCGAGCATCAACAAGCTGTTCTGGAGTGAGTACCACAAGAAGCTCGGCGAGATCGCCATGGACATCGAGGGCGCGGACGGGCTACTCCGGCCAGCTGGACCCGGATACCCGACGACGGCCTGGCAGAACGTTTTCCTCGCCAGCCGGGCCGGCACCATCTACTCCGGCAGCAACGAGATCCAGCGCAACATCATCGCCGAGCGCGCCCTAGGGCTGCCCAAGGAGCCGCGGGTGCGGGCGTGACCACGACAGGTGACCCCCGAATCCTCGCCCGCGAGCTGATCACGCCGGAGCGACTGGCCGCGTTCTTCGCGCCGCGCACCGTCGCCATGGTGGGCGCTTCCGAGACGTCCGGCTGGTCGCGCTTCATCGTCGCGGCCAGCGCCGCTGTCGGCTTCACCGGTGAGCTGCTGCCGGTGCATCCGCGGCATCAGCAGGTTTTCGGCAGACCTGCGGTCCCGTCCCTGCGCGACCTGACCGAACCTGCCGACCTGGCGTTCATCCTGGCGCCAACGAAGGCAGTCCCCGATGTGCTGGCCGATGCGGCTGCTGCCGGGGTTGGAAACGTCGTCGTTCTGGCCTCAGGCTACCGCGAGGCCGGCCGTCGCGGCCGGGAACTCGAGGACGAGCTTGTGGCTGCGGCCGCGCGGGACGGCATCGTCGTGCTCGGACCGAACACGCTCGGCTTCCTCAACACGGCCGCGAAGACCGCGCCGTTCGCCCTGACCGTCCCGCTGCCGCTGACCGCGGGGCCGGTCGGAATCGCGCTGCAGAGCGGAGCGCTGTCCAGCGCGTTCCTGGGCTTCGCCAGGGCGCAGGCGATCGGCGTGAGCACGGTGGCGAGCCTCGGCAACGAGGCGATGATCACCACCGCCGACGTGATCGACTACCTGGTCGACGACGAGCAGACCAGGGTGATCTGCCTGTTCCTCGAGGAGGTCGGCGACCCGGCCGCGTTCAGCGCGGCAGCACAGCGGGCCGACCAGGCAGGCAAGCCGGTCGTGGCGCTGAAGGTCGGCTCCAGCCAGGCCGGCCAGCAAGCGGCGCTGGCGCACACCGGCGCGGTAGCAGGGGACGACGCGATCGTCGACGCGGCGCTGCGCCAGCTCAACGTCATCCGGGTGACCAGCATCGAGGAACTGCTCAGCACGGCTGCGCTGCTCGGCTACCAGCGCTGGCCGCGCGGCCGCCGGATGGGCGTGCTGACCTCCTCCGGCGGCGCCTGTGACATCATCGCCGACCGGGCTAGCGCCGAGGACATCGAGATCCCGCCGTTCAGTGTCGAGACGACCGACGCGATCGCGGCGCACCTGCCCTCGTTCGCGGCCGCGCGCAACCCCCTCGACGTGACCGGATACGTGCTGGCGAATGCCCGCACGTCGACGAAAACCGCGATCGATCATGCCCTCGACGCCGCAGTCGAGGATCCGGGGCTGGACTTCATCGTGTTCAGCGGGGTCACGGTGCCGGACGCGCGACCGCCGGACGAGCGGGCGGCGGTGCTGCTTGAGGACCGGGTCGCGTGGCTGGCCGGCCGGCTCAGCGAAGCCCGGATCCCGGTGCTGCCGTTCGGGATGACGTGCACCGACATCACCGGCTACGCACGCGACCTGCTCGGCCGGCACGGCATCCACCCGGTCGCCGGGCTGGACCTCGGCATCCGCGCGCTCGGCCACGTGCTGCGCTGGCAGGAACGCCGCGGCAGCGTCGGGCTGCTGACCACGCCCGCGTCCCCGGCGGCGGTCTCAGCTAGCGCCCAGTCCTCGGCTGCGTCGCAGCCCTGGTCCGAGTCGCGGGCCCGCGGCCTGCTGACTGCTGCGGGCATTCCGGTCGTGCCCGGCCGGGTTGCGGGCTCCGCGGACGAGGCTGTGGCCGTTGCTCGTGAGCTGGGCACGCCCGTCGCCGTCAAGATCAACTCGGCGCTGGTCAGCCACAAGTCCGACATCGGCGGCGTGCTGCTGAACCTGCACGGCGACGATGCCGTCAGGGCCGGTTACGAGAAGGTGATCTCGGCAGCGAAACCCCTTGACGCCGGGAACGAGGTCCTGGTCACGTCGATGCGGCCGGCCGGCATCGAGGTTCTCGCGGGCGTGACGATGGACCCGGGCTTCGGGCCGGTGCTCGCCGTTGGCCTCGGCGGCCTCTTCGTCGAGCTTCTGCGCGACACCAGCCTGCGCGTGCTCCCCGTCGGCCCCGCCGAGGTACGCGCGATGCTCGGCGAACTGCGCGCGCTGCCGGTGCTCCAGGGCGCCCGCGGCGTGGTCCCCGCCGACCTGGACGCGCTGGCCCGAGTCATCGCCGAGCTGGCCGAGCTGGCGCGCTCGCTCCCGGGGCTGCAAGCGCTCGAAGTCAACCCGCTGTGGGTCTGCGGCGACCAGATCGAGGCACTGGACGTCCTCGTCGTCGCAGCACCAGCCACCAACACGGAGTACGGAACGAAGGAGCCGGGCAGATGATCCTCGGAGTGACCCCTGAGCAAGAGGAACTGCGGTCCTCGGTCCGGCGGTTCCTGGCCGACCGGGCGCCAATCTCGGCGGTGCGCGAGCTGATGGACACCACTGACGGCCTGGACGCTGGCGTCTGGCGGCAGGCCGGTGAGCAGCTCGGTTTGCAGGGCATCGCGATTCCGGAGGAGTACGGCGGGGCCGGATTCAGCTTTGCCGAGCAGGCCATCGTGCTGGAGGAGCTGGGCGCCGCGCTGTACGGCGGGCCGTATCTCGCGAGTGCGGTGCTTGCGGCGAACGCGCTGCTGGCCGGCGCCGACGAGGACGCCCGCAAGGAGTACCTGCCGGGCATCGCCACAGGCGAGCTGATCGCGACGCTCGCCTTCACCGAGGAGGACGGCTCCTGGGACCCGGACGCGATCCGGATGACAGCTGGTGCCGACGGGGCCGGCTGGCGGCTCGACGGCCGCAAGAGCTTCGTGCTGGACGGACACACTGCCGGGCTGATTCTCGTCATCGCGCGGACCGGCGAGGAGCTCAGTCTCTTTGCCGTTCCGGCTGATGCGCGCGGCCTGACCAGGACTGCGCTGCCGACGCTGGACCAGACCAGGAAACTGGCCAGACTCGACTTTGCTGACACTCCGGCGAGGCTGATCGGCACGGCAGGCGACGGCGCAGCGGTGCTGAACCGGACGCTCGACATTGCGGCGATCGCCCAGGCCGCGGAGCAGCTCGGCGGCGCGCAGCGTGCGCTGGACATGGCGGTCGAGTACCTCAAGGTCCGGTACCAGTTCGGCCGGCCGATCGGCAGCTTCCAGGGGCTCAAGCACCGGTGCGCAGACCTGCTGCTGGAGGTCGAGTCGCTGCGCTCGGCCGTCCAGTACGCGGCCGCGGCGGTGGCCGAGGACTCGGCTGAGATCCCGATGGTCGCCGCTCTGGTCAAGGCCTACGCCTCCGACGTCTATTTCCACGTCGCGGCGGAGAACATCCAGATGCACGGCGGCATCGGCTTCACCTGGGAGCACGACGCGCACCTGTACTTCAAGCGGGCGAAGGCGAGCGAGCTCTTCCTCGGCGACGCGACCTACCACCGCGAGCACCTGGCCACCCGGATCGGGCTTTAGCAGACTCGCCGATGGTAGCTCGCGTCAGCGTGCTTGCTGTTATCTCCTGATCTTCAGGGCGACGGCCTTCGAGGCGGAGGCAGCGAAAGTCCTGCTTCCACCGTACGAGGCGGTGACCGAGTAAGTTCGGGCGGCGAGCTGCCTGCTCGAGGTCGGTGAGCACCCGCCCTTCCCGGACCTGAGCTTGATGGTGCAGATATTCTGCTTCCCCGCCCTGACGGTAACCGTCCC
>Ga0335074_10017766_pt1 | contig 10035 bp, 10 predicted proteins | sample Lox_Sample_23_FD_206715 | JGI IMG/M metagenome (GOLD analysis project Ga0335074, IMG submission 206715) | Soil microbial communities from Loxahatchee National Wildlife Refuge, Florida, United States - Lox_Sample_2.3 | ecosystem: Environmental > Terrestrial > Soil > Wetlands | place: USA...
AAGCTCCCCTTCAGAAGACAACAATTGCACTGCTCATTGGCGCAATGGAAGAGAGTTAAGCCACACTAAGGGGATTTAAGTGCGGGGCATGTTGCAATGCATGATCACTTATGGTCCATAAAAAGGTTCTAACTCTATCAAGTAGCTCTGCAAGCCGGACTCGTCTTGCCAAGTTTATACCCGCCGCCTTTCCACCACAAAGTTATTGGCAATGCTGCACCCTACAGCTCATCTGATTTGTGCCCTGTTTACATTGATAGAAATAGGGTCCTGTGACACATCACAAGAGAAGCCTGACGTAAACGGAAGGTAGACACAAACTGTATGTCCCTCAGTCCACACATGCAACTACAGGGCAAAGCTTTCTGCTTGGATGATTTGGCTGTTTTGAAGGTATTGAAGGCATGCTTCGGGCAGGAATGAGCAGGGTTTGAAGACCACTGGTCGACCGAAACTGCTTGAAGATGTCATGGAACATGAGTCTGGACGTTAGCTTTTTTTCCAGCCACATCTTGAACCCTGTCCCCAAGTTGTGGCTAAGTTGCTTCCAATTGTCGATCGCTGACGTAGCGGGGTCTCAAAATTCCATGTTGGGTGGTCCACCATCTCTTTTAATTGAGTGTCCCTGGTCATCACCAACTATAGGACACGGAACGTTTCAACCATTGGATCTCGATGAAACTCAAGGAGTTCTATATTTTTTGGAAGTAGCCTCCGCAAGACTCCAAGAGGTTGTACTGCACTTAACAAAGCTTAGAAGTCAAGCTAGTAAGTACCAAGACATCTAAGACGTAGCCGAAATAGTTGACAAAGGTTTTGACTAACAATTAAACAAAATTCCTTGCGGATGTGGTTTCATTGATTTGTACTTTGACGTCTAATTTTGCATTGTTCAACCTGATATACAAGGCAATAAATGTAGCCCCACCTCACAAACCCCACGTCACCTCAAAACCTCTGTCTCTAAACCATACTTTCAATATGTCTCACGCACGAATAGAAGAAGTGAGCGATAGTGATTCGGATCCTGCAGAGGGAGATATCTCCGACCTTGACGACTTCGACGAGAGAGAAATCCTCAAAGCGCGGCCTTCCCAAGTTCAACCTCCAATACCAAAACCCTCTTCCCACCTCATCGATCCAAGCGCCATCCCTGCTCAGCGACGAGGGCCTATTACTAGCCATGATGGCACACAATTCCAGACCACACAAGATGATTCCAAGTACAAGGATTTCCAATGTTTGTACCCAGTGTACTTTGACAAAAACAGGTCGCGAGCGCAGGGAAGGAGGGTAGGAAAGGAGAATGCTGTGGAGAATCCGTTAGCAAGAGAAATTGTTGCAGCGTGCGGGAGATTGAGGCTTGAGACGCTCTTTGAGCCGGCGAAGCTGCACCCGAAAGACTGGAGTAATCCTGGACGGGTTAAGGTTAAACTAAAGGGGTCGAATAATCCATTGGTCAACAACAGTGAGTTGCGAGATAATCAGGGATGCTAGTCTCTGCGGCTTGAATAGTGCTAACAAGCACACTGAAACAGAACACCATCTCTATATGCTAGTAGCCAAACACCTCAAAGAAAACCCCACAACGGAAGACTCAGCAATGAGATTAAGAGTCCCCGGTGCGCCTATGCCAGATATGAGCAAACCATATCCGAAGCCCGCCATACCGAGGGGATGGAAGATGAACACTATCCTTCCGTACTACAGTCCAGCAATGACAGGAGGCGGAGTGAGCGAGAACTTTTTCAAAGATATGATGAAGGAGATGCAGGGACAAATGCCTGGCATGGCACCGGCATTAGATGGCGCGGACGCAGGCGGGGGCGGTGAAGGGAAAAGGAAGAAAGAGAAGAAGACTAAAGCCTGAACTGCATATGGCGGCAAATAGATCATTCGATTGCGGCCTTGAATCATTGAGAATCAAAGTTCCGTGATGGATTCAGGCGTCCCAATGGCCAAAATCCGTACCCAAACTCTCAAACTCCCGTATATCCCCATACTTATCTTCCCACATTCTCCGATCTACTCTCAACGATAATGCAATCCTCTTTCCCCTCCTCATTCTCATCTTCCCCCATTTCCTCCTCACTCTTCAATCCACACTCCACGTATAGTAGCTTAATAAAATCTAAATACTTTGCCGCAACTTTATTCCAATAGAAAGCTGGTCCGCCTAACCCTCTCGCAAGCGTTAACTGGTTGAAGCGCACCACAAGGTCTCGCCAGCCCGTGTGTGGGCCTTCTTAATTCAGGCCGTCGGGTTAGCTGTAGTGAAGTAGTCCTTTGAGGAGGGCGTCGTGTTGGGCTATCTAGCTGCCAGGTATAGTTGGGGGGTTAGTATTGTGAGAGAGGTTGCGAGAGAAATAAGTAGTTGAGGGGAGTAAATGGTTGATAGGTGCAGGTGGTTCTTTTGGAAAAGGGATTAAGTAGAGGGAAGGAATGGAAAGAGGGGAAGGGCTAGTGATGTGAACGGATTCATCGGTGGGTGGTGGTGGTGAATGCGTTACTTGAATCATGCAATTCGATAGGACCAGTTGTTCATTAAGTCTATTACTTGACTAGTGAGCAGAAGATATCTCAAGTGAGACCAGGTCTAAGACTGGCATAGAGCTAGCCTCCATTCGATATGCTAAGGAAATGAAAGAACTAATTGAAGATTCTGCCGATGAGATGAACTGTGGACTCACCGCACGATGAGTAGGTGAGAAGCCGAGAGGCTTTTGTGTGAAGCTATCATATGATGGTTATGACTTGCAAAGGTATCACCAGAGTATCCGAGGTCTTTCCGAGCAGAATGGCGTAAGTTCATCTCTGAAATAATGTCTCCCACGGGTGGACGTTGCGAGGTCTTGTTGAGCAAAGTTGCTATAGAACCTCTATCCTGATGCATGTTCGCATGCCTTCGTGCATGAAATACCATCACTGAATCCGATCACGTGCTCAATGCCCGGAAGTAAAGACGCCGAAAGAGTAAGAGATGTTGAAGACAACATAGCTTGAAAATGTCTCCATATTTATGAATACTTCTAGTTCAGTGGTGACGAAATGTTCTACCAATGATGTCTTTTAGAGAGATGGTGGCTGAATCAATGTCCACAACAAATGCAGTTTGGCTCATGAGGGCTCTCAACAGACCCCGATATCCGATTCTGCTCATGTCTGTTGTAGGCCGGAACAAGGACTTCTTGGTACCATCTCTGAATATCGTCCGTCTTGTTATCAACTAACCACTGCTTCACATCCTTCCATAACCACGTCTTGACAATCTGCTGGGTTAGAATTCGGAAGAGGAAGACGTATTCGGTATTATACCATGACTTTCGGACCATCTTGGGCATCTTCTTGCCCTCTCTCCTGCATTTTTCGATTCTTTCGATCTTCTTGAGGGTACTTTTGGTGGTCTCGTATGGAATATAGCATTTGTAGAAATCCAGCTCTTTCCTTATTGGCAGCATTGGCATGCCGTCTGCATTTCCGTTGATAAGTGTGATTTTCGTAATCGACAAAAGTCCATTTCTTTTCTGCCTCGTTTCAAGCCGAGGAACTAGGCATTGGGCAATGTCCTCGATGTCCGTAGTTGCTGAGATGAATGCAGTCTTCTGACGGTTTTTCCAGTTTGCATGATTTTCGATCGCTGCTTTTCGCTGTTCTTTTGTATCAAGCGGCATATAGTTGCATCCTGACAAGAAGCCTTCGTTGCCCTCACGAATTCGGGCTTGCGATCTATCATCCCACACCCGCATGAGTATTTTTGGGGTCGCCATAGCTGGTAGACCACCCTCGACAGATAATTGCCCCGGACTGTTCCCTTTAGACCTAATCCATGGGTGTCTATCCTCTTCCGCAGGCTCTTTTGTGTCCCTTTCCTCTAGCTCGGCCCTCTTTTTGTCATGACCCCGTAATAGCTGCTCTATCTCCTTGCCAGGCTTCGGGTGCAGTCGCTCACTCTTAGCTACTTCTACTTTTGGTGGTTTGAGATTTGGTTTCTTTTCAAGGACAGCTATTAAGTCCAAAATGTCCGACTTCCCTTCCTTAGGTAAATTCGATTTGTGAATCAATTCCTTAAGAATTTCGGCCACCTCTGAAAACGACTTCCACCGCATTTCTTGAGGGTCATCTTCAGTCTCATGTTGGAGGAATTTCGATGTGGCAAGGAGAGTCGCGGCAGAATGAGATTTTTCGCATACAAAGCCATTCGCCGTGTCATCCTTGCCTGAAATAGTGCTGTACTCATTAAATACAACCACATCCTCATCTTCTTTCTTCTCGATCTTAATGGCGTCGTCATCAAAGTGAATCCGATCGTTGCTCGTAAATTCACGTTTCCTCTTCCTGCTGCCGAGCAACAATCCACCACTGGTGTTGGAATTCCAGGGAGATAATATAGTATCGTCGTCAATATCAATCAAGATTGGATTGATTTCCATAAAACACCTAGAACATAGCAGCTGATACTTTCCTTCACCGTTATCTGATACCGTAGGTGTCATTATGGAGTCTTTTAAGAAGTTCGAATCTGATTCTGTTGTTTGTTCGTAAACCCTTTGTGGCCTAGAACTCGATTGGGACTACTTTTGAGGTTCGTTTTGGCTTCTAATGATGGCACTCTTGCATGAAGCAATCTGCGTTTGAACCCAAGCTGGGTTGAAGACGAACTTTGGAACGGCCTTAAAAGAAATTAGTAAGTCCGTGCAACTTATAGTTGAGGCCATAGAGGGGATAACATTACCGTAATTATTTGATGAATGCAAGACAATGTTGGTACTTGGGATCCCTCGTAAGGATGATAGAGAACGCCTGGACGGGGTTGACTGTGTATGAAGATAAACTGAATATGAAGGAGGTTATTCTAAGTATGAACGGAGTTGACTATGTATGAAGGAGTAAACCGAGTTTGAAGCTGCGACCAGGTGAGAAATGAGGTTCAGTAAATGTGATTGCTTGAGATAGGAAATGATAAAGAGAAAGAAGTAATGCTGTTGTAAAAGAGTCATCAATCTAAGATGCGAATGACTCTTAAGAATCAAGATGCTACAGCCGGTGCTTGAAATGTGTATATAATGTATTGATAAGTGAGGATTGTCATCAAAGCTAATCTACAATGCGCGAAGCAGTATATATATAAGGGAAAACGGGTCATGTGACGGGCCCGAACAGGCGTAGTCTGTCGGTAGGTCTTAACGGACCGCAAGGGGTAAGACACAACGCTGGTCCGTAAAGGACGACGCCGGTCCGTAACACAAGATTTGAATGAGCGGAGGATAGTAGGAAAGACTGAAGATCAATTGAAAGGCCAATATGTGTAAGTCTGATGGTGTCGAGTGTTACTGTCTAAAGAGCTCCTTGGAATTGATCAAGGCTAAGCTGAGGAATTGGTGAGCTTGCGGCGAGGAGATTTGCGTAGGAGTACAAACAGGATAGCAGGGAACGACTCACTAGTATGGCATTATGGAGTAATTCCGACGTGCTTAAACCGGAAAGTGATCCGGATATTTTTTTGAGGACGTGGCGTTGGAAAGTAACTGAAAACCTTGGGTTTTTGCTCGGTCCTGATCTAAACGCCAAGTTGAAAAGATGTGACAGAAGAACCGTGCTCTGAGCTCCCATGACAAACACTTAGGTGAGAAATACTTTCTGTAAATGAAACTGAGATGACGGCAAGCACTAATGATTCTGATTCTAGTTATGCCTGAACCTGGGATAGAGCAGGCCTTTACCACAACGTAGACTATGTAAGAGCAAGTGACCTTGCAACAAGACATAAAAAGATCACGACCCATAGACGCAATCCAAAAAGATCAGGGAAGCCAGATGAGGCCAGTATGGAAGAGAGTACAATTTTTCCATCTCTCAAATAAAGTCGTGGAGGCTTGATAGCCTTCGAGTGAGCCCTTGAATCACCGTATAAAGAATTAGATCCCGCTCTTAGACCGCCACCGTTTGAGCCAAATTTTTGAAAATCCAACCTCACAAATAATTTTACAGTTGAGGAGAACATCTAGCTCAGCTCAGCCAAGCCAATGTATAGCTTAATCCTCCCAACTCCTATGAATTATGTCATTAAATTTGTCAATAATCTTTATCCCACTTTTTTGGATGCTTAATTATCGTATTAGGTGGATGCTCCTCCTTTGTGAATCTGCATCCAAACTGTTGACAAACTCCATTTACCGTGCTAGGGCAGTGGTGTCCGTAAATGCAATATTCCAATTCGCACTCCTGTCCATTGACACAAGGGTTCAATCTCGTTAGATATGCTATAGCTTTGAGGTCTTCTTCGGTAGCCTTGTAGTTATGCTCAAAGCAACACTCATCGCCCTTTGCGCAAGGCCCTCGTAGATAATGATTGTTACAGAGTTTATTGGAAGACGTTCGTCGTTTTATTTTGTCAAGAATAGCAGCAGAAACTGTGATAGGCTCATCGAGCCCACGGGGTCCAGGGTTCCATGTCGCCTTTGGTCGGGCAGGAGTAGGTTGAATTGTACCGTTTTTAACCGGGACTAAAGGAAGAGGTGCGCTTGGTGGGGAAGCAAATGATGTGACTCCAGCCCACGTCGATGGTGGAACTGGACTGGTATTTGGCAAGCGATCTATCAGCTTCTCACATCGAAAGATGTCCGCAAAATTTATGATACGAACTCCAGTGCTAGAAAGCTCTCGCACTATAGGCGGACCTTCGACTATAGTAATTCGTCTGGTAATAGACTCGTCGCGCAGCACTTCGTCGAGAAAAGGTGCGTATCCAGCATCATGAGAGACACCGAGTAGGATTTGCTTGCAATTGTGATTTCTTTCGGTTGTCAGCGGCGTGGGCACACTTATAGCGCGGAGTACTACCTTAAATTCCATCTTGTGGCTTCTGTAAGGGATGAAGTCAGCAACAACATTCCATGCTGTTCTGGGAGAGGGATATGCCAGACCTTTGATCTTTGAGTCTGCTCTTTCTTTTCCATGGCCGACATCGACAAAATCGAATGATGCTTTTCCTTGTGTAAAACCTAACGTGAAATCTCGCAAATCTTCTGGGTTTTCCAGGCAACCGTCCCGTTTCATAGCCTTCCCCAGACCAGCAACATTGGCACAGACCTTCGCAATAACCTCGGTGTCTTCTGATAAATCAGAGCATTGCTCTAGAACTGCGTTTCGAAGGGCGTTGGCTGCCTTTTTACCACCGTCCACTCCTTGTTGTATCAGGTCTGTGTTAAACTGCAGAGCACGCAAGTCAGCAGGCGTCACTAGGAAGAAATAGCATTGGACAATAGATGCTTACGATCATGCCGTCGCCGTCTATGAGTACCATTATGTATGGATTGCGGTTCTATTCTTGTAAGCGGAAGACTGGGAAAAAAAACTCAAGGTGGACCAACCTTTAAATTCTCATTATCCATATTGAACTGGCCAAGGCGTTGATTTGAAATATTCAATTGTTGTTGCATCTCTCTCCGAGACCTACGAGCATCTTCAAGGTCAAGCTGTGCATCCTCAAGCTCTTTCGATAGGTGTTGGTTTTCATGGCGAAGCGTTGTTTCAATATGCTCACAATATAACAGCAAATCCTAGAAAGGTCGTTAGGTGATGAACCTTGCTCGTCGTATGGCCTACCTTGATCAACTCATCGCTATTATCTCTGTGAAGCTGAAGAGCTTGAAAGCGCTGCACAAATTCCATTATGGCCATTTCAAACTTCGCGTGTCGCCACGAAATCGCCTGCGAGAACGCGACAGTGCAGAGAGACTAACGAATTCTATTTCTGGGGCTTTTTGAGTGTGTACTGTATCAACTCAAACCATAAACACTTCCTTTGAAATAACAAGAGTTGGCAAGATATGTGTAGAGCTCTGAAGCTTTTTGTGAACACAGACGTGCAGAGCAATTCACATTGCTGTTTCAGCTGCCAACCGCCTGTGCACACGAAATTGTTGCCTGAAGTTTTGAGAGGAACGGTTAGGTGCAGCCACTGCCCAGTCAGCGCGCAGCTTTATCCCGTGGCTCCATACGCGGGAGTATTGAAAGCGCCAAAGCAGGCCACTAGGCAATACCAGGCTTGGTTTTTTTGAGACCTTGGTGTCTTAAAAGGTCGCCACCATTTCTTTAATTTGGGCCACTACTTTACGCGGAACGAGCTAGTCCAAATACCTTCCGATACCTTGCTATAACCAGCTGGAATGAGGCTGGTTACCAGAAAAAAACAAAACCTAAGCAAAACAAAATGTTTTTCTCATTTCCCCCCCTTGCTTTTAAACTGTAAGAAAGCCTATAAACTACGATATATAAGAGTTTTCCATCTCTCTTAAATCATTTCAATACTTTCATTTCTGCCCTTCCATATATTTTGCTACCTATGCCGTCAAATCTTGGAACCAAGCGACCAAGATGTGTTGATGGGGCGTTCCATCACTTTGTGGGAGGGCATGCCTTAACGGCCAAGTTCAGATTGCAAGATGCATCTCGCAAAGTCGTCATCATTGGAAGGGTCAAGCATAGAGCAATCTCACAATTAGAATTTCATCACTTATTCTAAATATACACATATCGCTTCCTTTATCTAGTACTGGATTCTTCAAGCTTCTATTCCAAGTTTTCATATTAGTCCATCACAACTCGCGCGGCGACTTGACGGGACCACCATCATGAGCTGGACAACGTCCTCCATGACCCAGTATCCGATTTAGGGCTATTTACAACGCTAAAAGACTGAAGAAGAAAGGTTATTCCTGCAACAGAGATAGTCTGTATAGAAAGCAGCCTGAATAGGTCAACTGGGAACTAGACCGAGCCTAACCATCTTGCCACACAAGGGTTTGTCCTCACCTTGGCTCTGCTTCTTTCCATTGAAGCCCATCCTGTAATTGTCCATGCTCCCCTGGTGAGAATGTCGCTTCTTGTTGGTTAAATATTTTCATGCTCAAGCCATAGAGATACTTATCGCTTTTGCCCAAAATTCGGGAATGGTCTATGGTGATGTGCTCGAAACGTCGTCCATTACACAGTCGGGACGTTCTTAATGTCTGAGATAACTGGGGTGTATAACATACTGCCAACTGGCAAACGTATCGTCAAGGGTTTCAGAGTTGTGAGCTATGCATACAGTTGACTGATTTCGATGGCTTGACTACAGAGCCCGGGCTTCGAGCGAGTGCCACTGCGAAAGAGTACGATCAGAGGGCTTCTAACAGTCATGTTTTCGATGAAAAGAGACGAAAGAGAAACGGATATCAAACGAGTATAAGTGTGGAATGCATGATGGCAAGTGGTGGTGGTGAGCGATGTTTACTGTGAAGGATGGAAGAGAAGTGGAAGCGCCAAGAAGTGCTTTTAGGCTCTGTATACTATTTACATCTACGATAGGAAGGAGCGAGGATGGAAGAGCAACAGAGGAAGGTTGGTCACGATGTCGTTATTGAATCGTTATTAGGAAGTACATCGGCTCAGCGTGCCTGCCTTTTGCTTGAGAAAATCTATTCGGGTCTCAGAGATGCAAAGAAACACATCAAAATTGGCTGAAACATCACAATGTTTTATTTCAGATCTTGAATGATTTATTCAAGTGAAAATTTTTATTTTGGGACCATCGTTCCTGTTTCTTCCCCACACAAGTGCTATCTTCCGACTGAGTAGATTTTCAGGGCAGTTATGTCCTCTACGAAACTCAAGTAGCCGTGCTAAGCAGTGGCTTTCAAAAATTTTCGGTGTATTTTCAGGTCGTTACGTATAGAGGACCGGTAGTTATCTCAACCTTTGAACAACGACTTATATCATAACGGGGGTCTACTTTGAAGACAGTCTAGTTTGGGATCCCGGGTACCCATTTAGGCTCTTTAGGGATTATCGTCAAAACTTGACGAAATTAGTACGATAGAACTGCTAGCCCAGACCTTTATTTCCGGGACGGATAAGCAGTGCTACTGAGCGTTAGATAGTGTTCAGGAACTGCTCGCGCCTACCAAGAACCGCGGGCTTATTAGCCTGAGCCTCTAGTGAGAAAAAGTTGCCTTCAACTACCACTCGTAAACATCTAGTTGGTAAAGTAAT
>Ga0335074_10017767_pt1 | contig 10035 bp, 9 predicted proteins | sample Lox_Sample_23_FD_206715 | JGI IMG/M metagenome (GOLD analysis project Ga0335074, IMG submission 206715) | Soil microbial communities from Loxahatchee National Wildlife Refuge, Florida, United States - Lox_Sample_2.3 | ecosystem: Environmental > Terrestrial > Soil > Wetlands | place: USA: Florida...
ACCCGCCGCGCGGTCTCCGTGGACCCGGTGAAGGCGATCTTGTTCACCCCGCTGCGCACCAGCGCCTCGCCGGTCGCGCCCGCCCCGGTGACCAGCTGCAGCACCGGCTGCGGATCTGAGAAGATGCCCAGCGCCTCGCCGAACGACCGGACCAGCCAGTCCCCGGTCGCCGGCGTCAGCTCCGACGGCTTGAACACCACGGCGTTCCCCGCGGCCAGCGCGTACGCGATCGAGCCCACCGGGGTGAACACCGGGTAGTTCCACGGCCCGATCACGCCCACCACGCCGAGCGGCTGGTACTCCACCGTCGAGGCCAGGTTCAGCGCCAGCAGCCCGCTGCGCACCCGGCGCGGGCGCAGCATGCGCCTGGCGTGCCGAGCGGCCCAGTCGATGTGGTGGACGGCGAGGATGATCTCCAGCTTCGCGTCGTCCAGCGGCTTGCCGGTCTCCTCGTGCATGAGCTCCGCGAGCCGCCCCATGTACCTGACCATGTGCGACTTCCACGCGAGCAGCCGAAGCCGCCGCCCGGCCCAGCCGAGCCCCGCCCACCACGCTGCCGCCTCGCGCGCGCTGGCCACGGCGGCGTCGACCTCACGATGCCCGTGCACCGGGAAGGTGGCCAGTACCTCGCCGGTCGCCGGGTTGACTGTTTCAAGCATCGGTGACCAGTAAAGCACCGCGCGCCGGCCCGCGGCTACGCTGGTCCTGCAACCCAACGAGGGGACTGTAGTGCCGCCACGTCCGTACGTGCTCCTGTCCTGCGCCACCTCGGCGGACGGCTACCTGGACGACGCGAGCCCGCGCCGCCTGATCCTGTCCGGACCCGCGGACCTCGCCCGGGTGGACGAGGTCCGCGCGAGCTGCGACGCCATCCTCGTCGGCACCGGGACGATCAGGCGCGACGACCCGAGGCTGCTCATCCGCGACCCACGGCTGAGCGCCGCCCGCGCCGCCCGCGGCCAGCCCCCGCACCCGGCCCGCGTCACCCTGACCGCCACCGGCGACCTGGACCCCCAGGCCCGCTTCTTCGCCCCCGGCGCCCCCCGCCTCGTCTACTGCGCCACCCCCGCCCTGGCCAAGGCCCGCGCCCGCCTAGGCGCCGCCGCCGTACTAATCGACGCAGGCGACCCGCTCTCCGTCGATTTCCTTCTCGAGAATCTGGCAGAACGAAAGGTGGCTCGCCTCCTCGTAGAAGGTGGCGCCCGCGTGTTGTGCCAGTTCCTGACGGCCGACCTGACTGATCAGCTCGACCTGGCCATAGCCCCGTTCTTCGTGGCCGATCCCCGCGCCCCCCGGCTCAACCTCTCGCATCCGGACCTCAACAGTCACGCCAACCCCATGACGCTCGCCGAGGTCCGCCGGCTCGACGACGTGGTGCTGCTGCGGTACCTGCTCGGCCCCGGCGGCCCGGATCGCCGGTTCCTGCGCTGGGCGGTCGAGCTTTCCCGGCAGTGCCCGCCGTCGCCGACCGCGTTCTCGGTCGGCGCGGTCATCGTCGCCGCGGACGGCGAGGTACTGGCCACCGGGTTCTCCCGCGAGCAGCAGGACCACGATCACGCCGAGGAAGTCGCCCTCCGTAAGCTCGGCCCCGACCCCCGGCTGCGCGGCGCGACCATCTACAGCTCGCTGGTGCCGTGCGGCGCCCGCGCCTCGCGCCCGGTGACCTGCGTCCAGCACATCGTCGCGGCCGGCATCCCCAGGGTCGTCTTCGCCTGGCGCGAGCCCCGCCTGTTCACCGACGGCGAGGGCGCGGAACAACTCCGCGCGGCCGGCCTGACCGTGGTCGAGCGGCCCGAACTCGCCGACCGAGCCAGATCGATCAACGCGCACCTGACCGGGTGATCGTGACCGCGCCCGAACTGCGCCGCACCAGGGTGGCGGTGCTGGCCTACTTCTTCGTGCTCGGCGCCGGCGGGGCGGCCTGGGCCGCCCGCCTGCCCGCGATCAAGGCGTCGCTGCACCTGTCCGACGGCCGCCTCGGCCTGGCGCTGTTCGCCGTGCCCGCGGGCGCCGTGCTGACGCTGGCGATCAGCGGCCGTCTCACCGACGCCTTCGGCGCGGTACGGGTGGTGCGGATCGCCGGCCTGGCCGTGCCCGCGGCGCTTGTCCCCATCGGCCTGGCCGGCGACCTGCCGTGGCTGATGGCCGTCCTGGCCGTCTACGGGGCCATGGCCGGGCTGCTCGACGTGGCGATGAACGCCTGCGGCGCCCACCTGGAGGTCGCCTACGGACGGCCGATCCTGTCCTCGCTGCACGCGGGCTACAGCGTCGCCGGCCTGGCCGGCGCCGGCATCGGCGGGATCTTCGCCTGGCAGGACATCGGCCCGCTGCCGATGCTTGTCACGGTGGCCTGCCTGCTGGCGGTGCTGGCCCTGCTGGCCGGCCCGAAGATCAAGATCCCGCCGGTGGCAGATCACCAGGCCGAGCATCCCGATGACCCGCCGCGCCATGCGCCGAGCCAGATCACGCTGACGATCTGGATCCTGGGCCTGCTCGCCCTGTGCGGCCAGCTCGGCGAGGGCTCGGCCGGCGACTGGAGCGCCGTCTACCTGCACGTCAACCTCGGCTCGCCGTCCGGCGTGGCCGCCGTCGGGCTGGCCGCGTTCTCGGTCACGATGGCCGCGGGCCGGATGGTGGGCGACCGCCTGTCCGCCAGGTTCGGCCCGGTGGCGCTGGTCCGCGCCAGCGGCCTGCTGGCCGGCCTCGGCCTGGCCGCCGGCCTGCTGATCGGCACCCCGGCCGCGGCCATCGCCGGCTTCGCGCTGCTCGGGGCCGGCCTGGCGGCAATCTTCCCGCAGATCGTCTCCTCGGCAGTCCGGCTAGACCCGGCCCGGTCCGGCCGCAACATCGGCCGGATCGCCGCGATCGCCTACAGTGGCCTGCTCGGCGGCCCGGTCGTGATCGGCGCCGCCGCCTCGGGCATAGGCCTCCGCGACGCCCTCCTGATTCCCGCCGCCCTCGCCGTCCTAGTCGGCGTCGCCGCTAACGTAATGCGCCCCTCCAGAAGCCGGCCAGGGAAACGGCACAAGCCCGCATCTAGTAACCATTACGTACGGTAGGCGTCGGCCCGGTGCCGGATAGAGCGGATTTCGATGGCGTGCTTACCTTCGTCGATCTTGTAGAGGATCCGGTAAGTGCCACGTCGGGCTGCGTGAAGTCCCTCGTAGGATCCGTGCAGGGGCTTGGCCACCCGCCAGGGATCTTCCGCCAGCGCTCCGGAAATCAGTTCCCATGCGGCGGCCGCGACACCCGGGGGCAGGACTTCTGCAAGCGCCCTTCTTGCCGGGGGCGTGAACAAAACTGCGTACCGGTCAGTCACCGGTCACTCGGGCGACCGAGACGGGCGTCCAGTATCGCCCTCATCTCCTCCTCAGAGGTAAAGTCGCCACGCTGCGCGGCCTCAGCGGACTCGGCTAGGTCGGCGCGGGCTTCCGGATCGGAGAGCACCGCGATGGTCTCCTGCAGTTCGTCCCATTCCGCGACGGAGACCACCATGACGTGGGGGTGCCCGTTCCTTGTCACGGTGAAGTGGTCGTGTTCCGCCGCCGCGCGGTCGGCGATCTCAGTGAACCGGTTCTTCGCCTCAGTGATCGACAAGGTGTCCATGGCCATAATTCTAGCTATCCATTGGTGCGCATGCCACAGAGAATCGGGTCGGCGGCCGTACGCTAGAACAAGGTGTTCTCGGGTTCGACGCCGCGCATGGCGTCGTAGTCGAGGGTCACGCAGCGGATGCCGCGGTCGGTGGCAAGCACCCGGGCCTGCGGCCTGATCTCCTGGGCCGCGAAGATGCCGTGCACCGGGGCGAGCAGCGGGTCCCTGTTCAGCAACTCTAGATATCTGGTGAGCTGCTCGACGCCGTCGATCTCGCCGCGGCGCTTTATCTCCACCGCCACGCTTTCGCCGGCTCCGTCGCGGCACATCAGGTCGACCGGGCCGATCGGGGTCGGGTACTCGCGGCGGACCAGCCGCCAGCCGTCGCCGAGCAGGTCGACCTGGGCGGCGAGCAGTTCTTGCAGGTGTGCCTCCACGCCGTCCTTCACCAGGCCCGGGTCGACGCCGAGGTCGACCGCGGTGTCGCTGATCACCTCGGTGATCGTGATCTGAAGCGTCTCGCCCGACTTGCCGGTCACCGACCACAGGCCGGGCTCCTCGGTAAGCCTGCACGGCGGCGACATCCAGTTGAGCGGCTTGTACGAGCCGCCGTCGCTGTGCACGAGCACCGAGCCGTCGGCCTTCACGATGAGCAGGCGCAAGGCGGAGGGGAGATGGGCGGTGAGCCTGCCGACGTAGTCGACGCTGCACCTCGCGATGACAAGCCGCACGTCGGGTAACTCTACTTGCAAGCTGGCGGATCGGCGCCGGTGCTCACGTAGGGTGGACAGGCGTGAGCCCGCGCCGGATCCGCCGTGAGCGCTCCGGCCCCCCGCCGCGTCCGCCCGGGCCCGAGCGCACCGAATCCTGGCCGGACGGGGACTGGGTGGTCCGCCAGGTTCCGGGCGTCGGCACCGGCAAGGCGTACCGTTGTCCGGGGTGCGATCAGGAGATCCCGCCCGGCACGCCGCACGTGGTGGCCTGGCCCGAGGACGGGATCAACGTGGGCGTCGAGGAGCGCAGGCACTGGCACACGGCGTGCTGGCAGCACCGGCTTCGCCGCGGCCCGGGCGGGCGCAGGAGAGGAGACGCATGAGCGAGATCAGGGCCGCCACCGTACTGCCCGCCAAGCGCACCCCGGTCACCCTGCTGACCTCCGAAGGGCTGCGCCTGGTCGGGGAGCTTGCGGTGCCGGCCGACAGCGATCCCGTCGGCACGCTGATCTGCCTGCACCCGCTGCCCACCCATGGCGGCATGATGGACAGCCACATTCTCCGCAAGGCGTCCTTCCGGCTCCCCGCGCTGGCCCAGCTGGCGGTGCTGCGGTTCAACACCCGCGGCGCCTCCTCCGAGCAGGGGACCAGCGAGGGGACGTTCGGGGACGGGGAGGGCGAGCGGTACGACGTCGACGCCGCGGTCCGCTACGCGGTCGACGCCGGCCTGCCCGCGCGCTGGCTGGTCGGCTGGTCGTTCGGCACCGAGCTGGCGCTGAAGTGGGGGCTGGACGACCCGGCCGCGATCGAGGGCGCGATCCTGCTGTCGCCCGCCCTGCACCGGGCCGGCGACGCCGACCTTGACCGCTGGGCCGCGTCGGGCAAGCCGCTGACCGTGCTGGTTCCCGAGCTCGATGACTACCTGCGCCCCGACGAGGCGCGGCGGCGGTTCGCGCGGGTGCCCGCGGCCGACGTGATCGCCGTCGACCGCGCCAAGCACCTGTGGATCGGCGAGCCCTACGTGCGCATCGTGCTGGACGAGATCGTCCGCCGGGTCAACCCGGCCGCGCTGGTCCCGCCTACGATGACGCTACCGACAGATTGGGAGGAACCGTGACGGCGTTTGACCTGACCGGGAAGAAGGCGTTCGTCACCGGCGCGTCCCGCGGCATCGGCCGGGTGATCGCGGTCGCGCTCGCCGCCGCGGGCGCGGACGTGGCCATCGCGGCGCGCAGCCAGGACGGCCTAGCCGAGACAGCGCGCGAGGTGACCGCGCTGGGCCGCAAGGCCTTCGCCTTCCCGCTCGACGTGACCCGGCAGGAAGACGTCGCCGCCACCGTCACCGAGGCGATCAAGATGCTCGGCCACCTGGACATCGTGTTCAACAACGCCGGCGGCTCGAACTTCATGGTGCCGTTCCTCGACATGCGGATCTCGGGCTGGGAGAAGGTCCTGCGGCTCAACCTGGACTCGACCGTCTACGTCTGCCAGGCGGTCGGCCCGCACCTGCGCGAGCGCGGCAGCGGTTCGGTCATCAACGTCGCCTCGGTGGCAGGGCTGGCGGCGGCGCCCGGCCTCGTCCCGTACGGCGCGTCCAAGGCCGCGGTGGTCTCGCTCACCCGGACGCTCGCGGTCGAATGGGCGCCGCTCGGGATCCGGGTCAACGCCCTGTGCCCGGGCTGGACCGCCACCGACCTGAACAAGAACCTGTGGGACGGTCCCGACGGCGGCCAGGCCACGGTGGCAAACGTGCCGATGCGCCGCTGGGCCAAGCCCGAGGAGATGGCGGGCCCTGCCGTGTTCCTCGCCAGCGACGCCTCGTCCTACATGACAGGCCAGGTCCTGGTGGTTGACGGCGGCCAGCTGGCCAGCGCCTGATCTGCCCGTCGGCGGGCACCGGGCGGCGTCTTTCAGCGCTAGTGGACGGGGAGCAGGACCGACACCTGCCAGCCGCCGGCCGCGGTAGGTCCCGAGGCCAGGCTCCCGCCACAGGCGATCACCCGCTCGCGCATCCCGGCCAGGCCGTAGCCGCCGCCGGACCGCTCGAGCCCGGAGGGCCTTTCCTGCGCCGCGGCGTTCACCACGTCCACCCTCACCTCGGTGTCCTGGCCGAGGACGGTGATGTCGACTGGTGCGCCCGGCGCGTGCTTGAGCGCGTTGGTGAGGGCCTCCTGGACGACGCGGTAGGCAGCCTCGGAGACCGCCGCCGACAGCCGGTCGCAGCTCCCCACGAAGCGGCAGCTCACGGCCAGGCCGGTGGCGCTGGCCCGGCGGACGAGTTCCTCGGTCATCGGCAGCTGGGGCAGTGACCCGGACGCCGGATCCCCGTTCAGCAGCTCGACTAGCCTGCCGATCTCGGCCTGTGCCTGTGCGGCCGCCTCCGCGACCGACGTCAGGGCCTCCGCCACCCCGGCGCGGTCGGCGGTTGCGACCCGCTGCCCCGCGCCGGCCTGCACGACCATGACGCTGAGGCAGTGCGCGACGATGTCGTGCAGTTCCCTGGCGATCCGGGCCCGCTCGTAGCGGACCGACTCGGCCGCGAACAGCTCCTGTTCGGCCCGCAGCTCCTCGTTGCGCGCCTGGAGCTGCTCGGTCATCCGGCGGCGGGACAGGACCACGCGTCCGACCAGCCAGGGCCCGACGGTCAAGATCTCGCCAAGCGGGTTGAAGACGCCCGCGTTCGACAACTGCAGGCAGGCCGCCAGCAACACCGTCCCGGCCAGGCCAACCGCCAGCCCGGCGTCCGTACCGAGCGAATAGGCGAAAAGGAACGGCGTCAAGAAGAACGGGATGCTCAGCGCGCCGTTGACGGTGGCGGCCAGCCCGAGCGGCCACACCGCCGCCAGCGTCGCGCAGGCCACGGCCGCGGCGGGTACCGGCCACTTGCGCCGCACGCCGAGCGCGGCGGCGTACGGCAGCGCGAAGACCAGGACCATCCAGTGCCGGTCCCGCGCCGGGGCGACCAGGCCCAGGTAGACCAGGACCCAGCCGGCCACGAACGCCGCGAGCAGCAGATCGGAACGCCGCGACAGGGCGAACCTCCGGAGCTCAGGCATGGCCGCTGACCAGCGGCAGCCTGGCGATGGCGTAGCACACCCCGCCCGCCAGCCGGCTGTCCACGGTACCGCCGTGCAGGCCCGCCCGCTCCCGCGCCGCGGCCAGCACCGTGCGGAGGTCGACGTTCGCGGCCGGCGGCCCGGACACGTGCAGCTCCAGGGCGTCCGGGGTGAAGCTGAGCCGCACGTCGACGGCCGCCTCCGGCGCGTCCTGGAGGGCCAGCAGGAGGTGCTCGACGATGCGGTAGCCGGACAGTTCAAGCCCGGACGGCAGGGCCCGCGGGTGACCGTCGACGGTGAGCCTGGCGTCGGCGGTGGTGCCCCTGGCCAGCAGCTCGGACAGCCGGGCCAGCGTCGGCTGCGGCTCGCTGGGCGGGCGCTCCTGCAGCGTGCTCAGCACCTCGCGCAGGTGCCCGAGCACAGCCCGGCCGTCCCGCTCGATCGAGGCCAGCGCCTGCCGGGCCGCGGCCTGATCGCCAGCCTGATCGCCAGCCTGACCGGTGGCCTGGTCGCCAGCCTGGTCGCCAGCCAGCGCGCCCAGCCCGTCGGCGGCGGTGCTGGCCAGGCCGCCGATCTGGGCGTGCAGGGTCTTCTCAAGATCAGCGGTCAGCCGGGCGCGGTCGGCCAGGACGGCCAGCCGAGCCGTCTCCTCACGCTGCCGCCGCAGCTCGGCTGACGACTCCTGGAGCGCGGCGGCCGTCCGCGTCCGGGCCCGGACCAGCCGCCCGGAGGCGAAGAAGGCGGCCAGCACGGGAAGCACGAAGACCAGGCCCGCCCCCTCGATCTGCTGATCGTAGAGACCCTCGGCGACGACCGCGCCCGCGCAGAGCAGCAGTCCCGCGGCCGGCCAGGCCCGGTCGCGCCGGACGCCGACCGAGAAGGCGACCAGGAAGACGGCCGGCAGGAACGCGCCGCACCGGACCATCGGGCCGAACACCAGCCCGTTGAGCAGGGCGGCGGCCCCCATGACGGCGGCGGCTGCCAGCGGCGCCGGACGGCGCCAGGCCACCGGCAAGATCATGGCCAGGACCCCGACCGACGCCGCAGCGCCGCCGTGCGGATGGCTGGTGTGGATAACGCCGCTGACGAGGGCGACGGCGTAGCCGGACAGGATGACCGCGACCGCGATGTCGAGCGCCCCCAGGCCCGCGACGGTCCAGTTCAGCGGGGCCCTCAGGTCCCTGGCGCTGATCCTCACTCGAACCCCTCCCGCCCGCACATTCATTGTCGGCACGCCGTCGCCCTGGTTCAACTTGGCGCTACCGGCGGCCGCTGGCCACGGTCGTGCCGGGGCTGGCGGCCGCCAGCTTCTGCCGGGCGCCCGCCCGCCGCTGGAGGATGCGCAGCACCGTGAGCACGACCAGGGACGCGACACAGGCCAGGATGCCGGTCGCGCCGTACCAGGGCAGCGGCGAGTTGGCGTTGTGGTGCAGCACCGGCTTGGACTCCAGCACGACCGCGGTCAGGAACACTGCGGTCAGCACTAGCAGCACGGCCGTCGCCTGCAGCGCCCGTCGGCTCGCCCCGGCACCGTCACCGGCGGCCGACCGGGTCCGGAGCGCGCTGGCGAGCTGCGTGGCGATGCCGAGGACGAAGGCCAGGACGATGGCCTGGACGAGCCAGTAGCTGACGCCGTGGACCGTGCTTGGCGGGTTGTTACCGTGCCCGGCGGCAAGGGTCCACGTCTGGACGGCCAGCACGGCCAGGAACGGAACGAGGACCGCGGCGGCGGCCCGGCGAGGTTCGCGGATAATCCAGCCCGCGAGGATGGCGGCGACAAATCCGGCCAGTGGAGTCATGACATACCTCCGTAATCGGTAACGGAGCAGGTCAGCCCCGTGTCTTCGGATATCAGGAACATTAGGAACTCCGGCCTGGCGCCGTCGTCCTGCCGACGAGCGACCTTTGTGGCGGCCGGTCACTCCTGAGGACTACGTTTGACGCGAACCTGCTGAACAGCGCACGGGAGCCGCCCGATGGCCCAGTCCGACCGCGCCGAGCCCGGCCGTCGCGATCCCGTCGAGCCGGCCCGTCCCGGGCCCTCCGAACGAGAAGCCCGCGGTGCCACCGCGATGCCGATCACCGTGCTGATCGCCGACGACCAGCAGATGGTCCGCCGCGGTTTCCGGGTGATCCTGGAGTCCGAGCCCGGGATCCGGGTCGTGGCCGAGGCGGGGGACGGCCGTGAAGCGGTCGAGCTGGCGCGCAGGCACGCCCCGGCCGTCGCGCTGCTCGACATCCGGATGCCGATCATGGACGGGCTGCGGGCTGCCAGGCAGGTCATCGAGCTCAGCCCGGCCACCCGCGTGCTGATCCTCACCACCTTCGATGCCGACGAATACGTCTATGAGGCCCTGCGCGCCGGGGCGAGCGGCTTCCTGCTCAAGGACGCCCCGGCCGATCAGCTGATCACCGCGGTCCGCAGCCTGGCGGCCGGCGACGCGCTCATCGACCCGGTCATCACCCGCAGGCTGATCTCCCGGTTCACGCTGGCCGCCCGCGGCCCGGCGGGTGTCCCTGACGAGCTGCGCCAGCTCACCGCGCGTGAGCTCGAGGTGCTCCGGCTGCTCGCGCGCGGCCTGTCCAACCTGGAGATCGCGCGGGATCTGGTGGTGGAGGAGAACACGGTCAAGACCCACGTCAGCCGGATCCTGATGAAGCTGGGCCTGCGC
>Ga0335074_10017768_pt1 | contig 10035 bp, 9 predicted proteins | sample Lox_Sample_23_FD_206715 | JGI IMG/M metagenome (GOLD analysis project Ga0335074, IMG submission 206715) | Soil microbial communities from Loxahatchee National Wildlife Refuge, Florida, United States - Lox_Sample_2.3 | ecosystem: Environmental > Terrestrial > Soil > Wetlands | place: USA: Florida...
CAGCCCTTGGGCGCCGGCGCTGCTCCGCTCGATGGCGGCGGTGGCCCGCCCGGGGTCGGCGGCCCGGCCGGCACGTATAGCGACGATCCGCCCGCCTGCCACGCCGCCAGGGCGGCACCGTTACTGAACGGCTGGCCGAACGGGCCGCTGGCCGTTCCGGCCACCGCGAGGGACTCGATGGACAGGCCGGCCACCGGGCCCGACGGCGGGTCCGCCGGGTCGTACGGCGGCAGGAGATAGGTCAGCGTGAGCCCGACCAGCCGCAGCGGGTAGCTGGCCTGGCCCGGACCTGCCAGCGTGACCACCAGGGCGTGCGTCCGGCCGTCGGCGGGCAGCAGCCCGGTGGCGGGTATCTGGTAGATGGCGCCGCCGGCATCGGCGACCCAGGCCACGACCGTAACTGAGCCGAGGTCCCTGGCTAGCTCGGCGGCACTGGTACCCGGGCGCGCCCCTAGGGACGCGAGGATCTCCAGCCGTTCCGGCTGTCCGGGCAGCACCAGCCCGGGCGTCGGCCGCGGGGTGATGCGCCGCCACAGCGCGCTCGCCGGAAGCGACGACAGGTCGGGGCGGAGCAGGATCGTCTTACCCGCCGTGCCCGCGTCCAGCGCGATCAGCTGGGCTCCGTTGGCGATGCTGTAGAGGCTGGCCGACGTGGCGGCGGTGACACCCGGCGCCCGGGTGATCGCCCCGGTGGCACCCAGCGGCAGCTGGTCCGCGGCGTCCACCCGTGCATCCGAGCCGACCGCGAAGGCGGCCTGGTCCGCGGCCGACTGCCGCCAGCTCGCGTACCCGGCCAGCGCCAGCGTGGTGGTGGCGACGGCGATGACCAGGAGCAGGGCCGGGCCCGCCTGGCGGATCGGCCGCCGGGCGATCTGCCAGCTCACCATGGCGGCGGCCAGCCGCCGTCCGCGGTCGGTGGCCTTGTCGGCCAGCCTGGCCAGTTGCGGCAGCCCGCGGAGCGGGATGATGGCCACCCCGGCCAGCGCGAGTACCGGGGCGAGGGCGACCACGGGATCGATCCCGAGCGATCCCGTGGCCGGATGCGCGACCGCCGAATAGCCGTGCAGTTCCCAGACCGCGACCGCGGCCAGCGCCACCAGGGCCACATCGCCGCCCGCCCAGGCGATCCCCGCCAGCCGGGCCTGCCGGCCGCGGCGCAGCCTGGCGGCGTCGGGAGCCGGGGCGTGCAGCGCCGGCCAGGTCATCACCGCGGCGCACACGACCAGCATGGCCAGGGCCGACAGCCAGGCCAGCGGGACGACGCCGTGGCCGGTATAACCGTTCAGCCGCAAGTCGGCTAGGCGAGCCAGCGCACCGGTCAGGCGGGTGCCGGCCAGCACGCCCGCCAGGCCGGCCGCCGCGCCTATCAGCACCGCCTCGGCCAGCACCGGCCGCACCACCTGCCACCTGGTGGCGCCACGCGCCCGCAGCAGCGCGGACTCCTCCTCACGCAGGCCGGCCAGCAGCCGGGCGGCCAGCACCAGGGCAGCTCCGGCCACCAGCAGCAACAGCAGCGCGGCGATGGTGAACAGCGACCGGGTCAGCACGATAGTGCTGGCGATGGCGGCCAGGATCTGCGGCAGGTCCGAGGTCACGGTCAGCCCCTCGGGCAGAAGCTCGTTCAGCTGCGTCACCGCCGCGCCGGTGCCTGTGCTGAGCGCCTCGAGGTTCCCCCGGGCCAGGGCCGCCGCCTGCGGCAGCACCATCCACGAGGCCTGGCGCACGGTGAGCGCCCCGCCGAACGCGGCCGGGTTCACCACCGCGGGGCCGTAGCTGGTGAACGAGCTCGAAGTGCTGGAGACTGGGGTGCTGAAGGAGTATCGCTGGACGCTCATCCCGGAGACCGGTAGCAGGTCGAGTGCCCAGTAAGGCGACGCCGGGTCATTGGCCCGGAACAGGCCGGTGACCTGCAGCGAGATCGCCGCCCCGCCGGACAGGGGGGTGGCCGTCAGCACCGAGCCGACCGTCAGGTGCAGCTGGCTGGCCACGGCGGCAGGCACCGCGGCAGGCACCGGACCGCCACGGTGCGGCGGACCGGGCCAGGTGCCGGCGGTCAGCGTGACCTGGGCGCTGATCCCGGCCGGCGACGCGAGCAGGATCTGCCTGACGGCCGTGGGGTCGCCCGGCGACGGGATCTGGAGCTGCTCCGTCCACAGCGCGCTTTCGAGCTGGAACCCGACCCCCGGCCACGCCCGGCGCAGCGCGGCCCGGATCTGCTGGGTGTCGGCGGCGGCGTCGCGCGCGTTGACCGGGCCGTTGATCGCGAGCACCCGGTCCTGCGGATCGGCCAGGAAGCCCTGTGCGCCGAACGGGACCACCGCTCCGGCGAAGGTCCACAGCAGGGCTGCGAGCCCGGTGGCGAGCAGGACCGTGACCGCGACGCAGGCCAGCAGCAGCCACGAAACCCGGGCCCGGCGGAGCATGAAGGACACCCCCAGCCCACGCATTCGGCGCCCTACCTTTCCGGGGTGCTGCTGACGGTGGTGACGGACCCATCCTCCAGCGAGATGACCTTGTCGGCCAGGTCGATCAGCGCCTCGTCGTGGGTGGCGACCAGGGCGGTGATCCCCTCCGAATGCACCACGCTGAGCAGCAGCTCCATGATCTGCCGGCCGGTCTCCAGGTCGAGCTGGCTGGTCGGCTCGTCCGCGATCAGCAGGCCCGGCCGGCCGGCCAGCGCGCGGGCGATGGCCACCCGCTGCTGCTGGCCGCCGGAGAGCTCACCCGGGCGGTGGTCGGCGTGGCTGGACATCCCGGTCAGCGCCAGCATGGCCGCCACCCGCTCCCGGCGCTCGCTCGGCCGCAGGCCCTCGATGCGCAGCGGGATCCCGACGTTTTCCGCCGCCGACAGCATCGGCACCAGCCCGAAGGCCTGGAAGATGAAGGCGATCCGGTCCCGCCGCAGCGCCAGCCGCTGCCGTTCGGCCATGCGGTTCACCTCGCGGCCGTCCACCCACACCCGGCCGGCCGTCGGGTTGTCCAGGCCGCCGATGATGTTCAGCAGCGTGGTCTTGCCGGAGCCGGACCGCCCGCGCAAGGCCACGAGCTGACCGCGGTCCACCGTGAACGAGACCCCGCGCAGCGCCTGGACGGCCGTATGCCCGCTGCCGAAGGTCCGGCAGATGCCGTCCGCTGCCACCATGACCTGTGGCGGCGGGCCAGCGTTAGCTACGCCGGACGCCGGGTACGCCTGGCCGGAGTTCATTCGCGTCCCTGATTCAGGCGGCTGCTGGTCATGCGGCCAGCAGCGGGACGAGCACCTGCGCGTCGGGGCTGCCCCAGCCCGTCACCGGGTCCCAGCCGGGACCGGCCTGGTAACCGCCTGTGCCGACGGGCGGCGCGTTCACGATGTTGCTACCGGTAGTGATGTCATGGAAGGCCTGGTGGTAGCGGGAGCTGCGGGCGATGCGGTAGATGGCGGGGTTGACCAGGCCAAGGTCGTGATGGGCGTCCTGGTCGGCGAGCGCCACGAGTCCGCCCCACAGCGACGCGGCGGCGCTGGTGCCGGAGGCCGGCACGATCCACCTCTTGCTGCCGCCGGTGAAGACGAACGCCCAGCCGCCCTCCGGATCAGCCTCGCCGGCCACGTCGGGCACGCCCCTCATCGTCGAGATCGGGTGGACGCCGTCCTGATAGGCGGGCCGCGCGTACAGGTGGCTGAAGCCGCCCCCCGATGCTCCGCCGCTCAGGACGAAGCCGGCCTGGCCATTCCAGGCGGTCTCGCTGGTGTAGAAGCCGGCTGAGAGATTCCCGTTGAGCGTGGTGCCGCCCACGGCCAGCACGAGCGGGTCGGAGGCCGGAAGGCTGACCTCCTTGACCGCCGTGCCCCCGAAGTCGGTGTCGCTGAACCCGCCGTTGTCGCCGGAGCCGGCTATCACCGTGACATGGTGCGCCTCCGCTGCCAGCAAGATGGCGTGCAGCTCCGTCACCTGAGCCTTGGTGAAGTAATGTTCCCCCAGGCTGAAGCTGACCAGCGCGACGTCGGTGCCGGAGACGGCCAGCCGCAATCCGGCGATCATGTCGGCGGTCGCGTTCGCGGCGCTGTCCGGGACGTTGGAGGGCAACAGGATCACCCGGAGAGCGGCGGCGGGGGCGACCGTGTGCACGATTTCGGTGTCCTGGACTTCCTCGTCAGCTGCCTGCCAGGGCGAGCCTGCGCCGGCCAGGGTGGTCACGACCTGGATCGGGGCTGCGGGCAGCCGGAACATGCCGTCGAAGGCCGCCAGATCCTGGCGTATGTCGGTGGCCGCGCTCACTCCAGGAGGCGGCCCTGCCGTCGTGCTGGGGGACGGGGCGCTGGGGGACGGGGCGCCGGGGGGCGGGGCCACGGCCACGACCGTCACCGTCTCGCCGCGGCCGTCGATCCCCTGGTCCAGCAAGGGCTGGATGCCGTACTCGACCCGGAACAGGGGCGGGGCATAGCAGGAGACCGGGGCAATCAGGCAGTCGGAAATTACGCCGGCCGGGGCGGCCGTGCTGGCCGCCGTGGCCGTGGCGTGCGCCGTTGCGCCCGAGCTTCCCGTGCATCCAGCCACCAAGACCACGCTCAGCAGCAGTGCGGCGGTGAGCGCAGGCGCTCGCCAGGCGCCTCCGGGACGCCCGCGACTGGACTCAGACGTACGCACGGCCCGCGCCGTCGCGATCAGCCTGACCCAGGATTCGAGGGAGCGCACCTGATCCGGACCAGCGCCGGGCTCGCCTGAGTGCCGCCAGCAGACCGTAGCCGGCGGCCACCGCCAGGCACCCGGCGACGAGGGCGCCCGAGACGAGCGGGGCGGCCGAGACGGAGCCAGCCGAGAGCGGGGTCGCCCAGGACACGGTGATGGCCGGAGCGATGGGCATCCCCGGGCCGCTCGAGATGAGCCTCACGATGAGCGCGGCCAGCGGTGCCGATGCGAGCAGGAAGCAGCTCGCCGTCGCCTCCGGGGACAGCCGATCCGGGCCCGTGGTGCGGTGCCCGGTCAGCCGGCGGGCGACCAGCAGAACCAGGCCGGCCGCCGCCATGGCCACGTAGACGACCAGCACCATCAGCACGTGGTCGGCACCGGGACCAGAGCCTGAGCCGGGCACGGGCACGGGTCCGCTGCTGAAGTGGCACACGAAATTGCACGGCCCGGTCGCCGCCGGGGGCGCAGCCGGGGCGGATCGGAGCACGAACCCGAAGATCCACAGCAGCGCCGATGCCACCAGGAAGCAGCCCGCCGTTATCCCAGGGGACAGCGGATCCCGGCGCGGGGTGCCGCGCCCGGTCAGCCGGCGAGCAACCAGCAGAACCAGGCCGCCCGCCGCGATGGCCGCGTAGACGACCAGCACCGTCGGAACGGGGCCGGGACCGGCCGGGGCGGATCGCAGCAAGTACTGGAAGATCCCCATCCCGGCCAGGCCGCCGACGCCGACGGCCGTCGCCAGCAGCCCAGCGAGCTTCCACGCGGCCATGGCCGCGCCGCCGACCGTGACGGCCCGGCGGCGGTGCGCCCGGACCACGGCCCGAATCGGTCCGAAGCTGGAGATCGCGGCCTGCTGGGCCTCCAGTTCGGTCATCCCGATCCCCATCCCCGCCGCGGCGGTCTCGCGCAGGTGGTCCTCGGCCTCGGCCGCGATCAGCTCCGCCTCGGCCGCCGGGACCCGCAGGCCGGCGTACAGCTCCTCCAGATACCCAGCGATCAGGTCGGGAGCCACCCCGCTCATGCCGGCCGCCCCGGCTCGGCCTGAGCCGGGCCGCCGACTGACGGCCATACGGCCTGAGCCGCCCAGCCGAGCACCGCGTGCACCCCGCCGGCGAAGTTACGCCATTCGGTCTGCTGGGCGGCCAGCGCGGCCGCGCCCTGGTCGGTCAGCCCGTAGACGCGGCGGCGGCGGCCCTGCGCCCGGTCCCAGGTGCTGACCAGCAGGCCGGACTCCTCCAGCCGGTGCAGGGCGGGATAGATGGTTCCCTCCGGCAGGTCAAACGTGCCCCCGCTGCGGTCGCGAAGCGCCGAGATGATCGCGTACCCGTGCGCGGGACCGGCGGAGAGTACCGACAGCAGCAGCAGGTCCAGGTTTCCCTTGAGCCGTTCACGGTCCATACCACGGAACCCTATGCCTAGTAATAATAGGCGTCAACGGCCGCCCTCACCGAGCACGAGCGTGTGGTCGCGATGCAGGGGCGGGCGGCGGAACTCATGGACGGGCGCCAGGTCGAACGGTCACTCGTTCCGGGCGACCTCGGGGCCGGTGATGCGGGCTAGGAGGGGGAAGGTGCCGACGAGGATGGCGAGGGCCGCCACGATCCCGGCCGTGGTGAGCGCGTAGTACGCGGTGCCGGGTGCCACCAGCGGGTGGTGGAGCTCGGCCGACGCGTACATGGCGGAGGCGGCGAACCCGATGCCGATGGAGACCGCGGCGGTGGCCAGCAGCGGGACGGCGGTCTCGAGGGTGACCACGCGGCGCAGCATGGCCAGCCGGGCGCCGGTGAGCCTTAGCAGGCTGAACGGCCGCTTTCGGTCCGCCAGCCCGCCGACCACGCTGGCCGCCAGCGCGCACCCCACGATCACGAGGCTGGCCAGGATCACGACGTTGAAGAGCTGCTCATAGCCCTCAATCTGCGCCGCGCTGCCCTTATCGCCGAGCGTCCGCGGCGCCTGCAGGAACGCGTAGGCCTGGTCAAGGATGGTCCTGGCCTCCTCGATGGCGGAGGTCGATCCGTTCGTGGCCACGTTGAGAGAGTCCAGCGGGAGCGAGGCCAGCCGCGCGGCGGTGACGTTCGCCGCGGGCCAGGTGACCTTGGCTAGCGTCTGGTTGACGTGGTAGCCGGACAGGTAAAGGTTCCGGAACAGAGAGGCCGGGAAGGCGGCCGTCACCGCCCCGGCCGGGCAGCGGCCGTAGCCGGGAATCTCCGCCAGCTGCGCGCACGATACGACGCCGGCCTGCATGGAAGAGCCGAAAATCGACGCGGGGATCTGCAGGTTCGGCTCGTTGTGGACCTCGACGATGCCCTGGACGCCGTCGATCTGGCGGAGCTTGCCTACCGGGGCGGCGCTGGTGGCGATCTCGGACAGGTACCGCGGCTCTGGCCGGCCATTGGCCAGGACGGGCACGTTCTCGGTGAAGTCCTGGATCAGCACGCCGGAGGCCGCCGGGCCGACCCAGTCGATGGGGGTCTTGGCGTTCTCGGTGGTGGCGAGCGTGACCGCCACCGTGGTGATGAACAGCGCGAGGACGAGCCCGCTGATCGCGCGGAACGCGCCCCTCGGGTCGTCGGCGAGCCGCCGGGCGGCGATCAGCCCGCTGGGGCTACTGGTCCGCCGGGCCAGGGCCCGTGCCCCGGCCAGCTCACACGGCTGCCTAAATTTTCAGGGCTTGCTGAGGTCTTCTTCCTGCTCCTGGAAGATCAGCCCGCATACCTCGAGGTACAGCTGATCGGGGTGAGGCAGGAGATCGATGATACGCAACGCCTGATCGTGTCCCGCTGATTCGACGACGAATCGGCCATAACCGAGTAGCTGGCCCATCGCGGACCGCTGGAAGCTCATGTCCGTCACCTTCGCGAGCGGTATCATTTTTACCCTGCGGGTAAGAAAACCCTCAGTCAGCAGCAGCCGCTGGGACGTGATGACGAAGTAATTCGACAACCAATCGAAGATTTTCCAGAACAGCCGTAGCAGCAGGAGCGCCCACAAGATCCAGATCACGAGGATGACCACGTTGTTGCCGTGCGCGACCGAGATGCTCACCCAGCTGGCGAAGGCGAGCCCGACCAGAACCTCGGAAATTGGCCTGATCAGCACGGCGGGATGCTGATTAACGCTGATCACCTGGTGCTCGTGGGGCAGAAGGTACTTATTGACATCGGCCGGAACCGTATCAGTGTTCGAAGCAAGCCTCATTCAAGCACCGTGCCTTAAAGCGAAGCGAAGAAATTCGAAATCCCGTGGACTGCCGTATTCAGGAAGGCCGCGATATTTGTGCGACGCGGGCAGGCGCGGTGGGTTCCCGTATCACTTGCCCCGATCTTTCGCGCTAAACATTTACCCAGCTCACATTTGGTGACTGGCGGCGTGGTTCAGGCTGACGGCATCGCGGCGGCTGAGGCAGCCATGGCCGAGCCCGGTCAAGACGTCCCGGCCGAGGCGGTCTGGGCCGAACTGGGCATCGCCGACGGCAAGCGACCGACCCCGCGGCAGCCATCCGCAGCGTGCGGCGCTGGAACCAGCGCAGCGAATCCGTGTCGGTATTCATGACTTTTTCTCATTGATTAGCTGTATTCCAGTCATTGGACGCATGGTTCGTGACCAGGCACACTGGCGAGTGACAGACCGTTCCGGTCGTTAGGACAGGCAAATGGAGAACACCGCATACGAGCTGGCCCGATGCTTGCCGAGATCCGCGACGGATTCCGCGGCATGCGCGCGATCCGCGCCTGCCTCAGAGCAGCCAGACGCGCGCCGCGCACCGCAATTTACAGCCACCGGGCAGCAGGGCGATTCTTCGCCTGGCACGCGGTTGCCCAATACGACTCCGCAGGACAGTGCCCGGCCCCGCGCGCTGCCTTCCCGTTGACGGAACGAGCGAGAGGATCTGCATGACCATCGACCTGCCAGCGTCCGCCGGCCGGCGGATCGCGCTGATCGCGCACGACAACAAGAAGCAGGACATGCTCGAGTGGGCGAAGTACAACCTCACGCTGCTCGCCGGCCACGAGCTGTTCGCCACAGCGACCACCGGCCGCCTGCTGCAAGAACAGCTCGGGCTCCCGGTCACCTGCTTCCGCAGCGGCCCGTTCGGCGGCGACCAGCAGATCGGCGCCCGCATCGCCGAAGGCGGCATTGATCTTCTTGTCTTCTTCTGGGATCCGCTAGAACCGCACCCGCACGACCCCGACGTCAAGGCACTGCTACGGGTCGCAGTCGTCTGCAACATCCCGATCGCCTGCAACCGGGCAACCGCTGATTTCCTGATCTCATCACCCCTGATGGACCGCGTCCACCAGCCATGGGACCCCGCGGCCGATCCGGGACAGCGCGAACACGCGCGCACAGGTTCCGGGACCGTGACCCGGGTCGCCTAACGCCTGTCGAATACCTGGCCCAGCGGCAGTACAAGGACCGCCCCCGACCAGTCCTTCGCAACGTCCATCCCGCGGACCTCCTCCCCTCCCGGCGGCGATGACAAGAGGCCGACAACTGATCACAAAGCGTGGCGAAGCGACAGCGCCGACAGGCCAAGGTGATCATCGGAGGCGACACCTGCTTGTGTGCTTCCGGGGTTGCGTGGCTGATGGACTAAGCTGTTAGCTAAGGAGGTCTCCTATGTCTGGCGACGCTGCCGCGCAGTTCAACATCCATGATGCCAAGACCCATCTGTCCCAGATCATCGAGCGAGTCGAACGTGGCGAGGAGATCATCATCAGCCGCGCTGGCCGGCCGGTCGCAAAGGTTGTCCCGCTGGCGGGCAGGGTCCAGCGGCGCGGGCGCGGGTCACTGCGCGGCCAGCTGACGTTGGCCCCGGACTGGGACTCGGATACGGTCAATGACTCCATCACCGCCGACTTCGGCATGACCTCATGAGCTTGCTGCTGGACACGCACGTCGTGCTGTGGTGGCTCGCTGACGACCCGGAACTACCGGAGGACATCAAGGACCGGCTTGATCACGAACCCGATGTCCGTGTCAGCGCCGCGACGATCTGGGAGATCGCCATCAAGCAGGCGCTCGGCAAGATCAGCGCGCCTGCCGACCTTCCGGACCGAGTTCGCGACAGCGGATTCCGGGAGCTTCCGATCGATTTCACCCACGCGATCGCCGCTGGGCGCCTCCCGCTGATACACCGTGACCCATTCGGCCGGATGCTGGTCGCGCAGGCTCGCTGCGAGGATCTCACCCTGGTCACTAGGGACCCCTACTGCCAGCAATACGAGGTCACCATTTTGCGGGCCTGATTTGCTCGCCAGAATACGGTTCCTGCTGTCCGGGCGGGTCAGCATTTGCTGTGCTGCTCAGCCGACGTCCAGATCAGGCGGTACTAGCGACCCTTTGGGGCGACGACTCCGACAGATGA
>Ga0335074_10017769_pt1 | contig 10035 bp, 9 predicted proteins | sample Lox_Sample_23_FD_206715 | JGI IMG/M metagenome (GOLD analysis project Ga0335074, IMG submission 206715) | Soil microbial communities from Loxahatchee National Wildlife Refuge, Florida, United States - Lox_Sample_2.3 | ecosystem: Environmental > Terrestrial > Soil > Wetlands | place: USA: Florida...
CCTCTACGGTAAGGTTCACTTGGTTCCGTCTTCGCTGTGCAATGTCCGGCAGTCCGTCATCATGATCGACTGTGGAATTTTTCTTGCTCTTGCTCTTTTCCTTATGTTCGCCATTCGATACTTTCTTCAAAGCGTCGGCTTTCTTCGCGTCTCGGCTCTCGATCGTTTGTTCGAAGTACTTTACGGCATCCAAACTGTGGCTGACTCTATCAAGGGTGTTGAGAAGCGCGACAAGTTCAGTTCGGCGTAGTGGAGGGTCCTTTTCAGGGTTCTTGTCGTCGAATTCAAAAAGAATCTTAAGCGCTGTTCCATAACCGTTTGTTTGGACCTTCCCCCACAGCCTGCATTTATCGCAGCCTACGCAATCCATGACTCGGCTGACATTGCGAAATCGATTTCGGAAATCTTCCTTTAGACCGTCCGCATCTGGTGATTTGAACATGATTGATTCGTCGAAGATACGCTCACTGTGTCCATTGATGGCGTCGGATAGATTTATTACTAGTTGTTTTGTGTGCTGATCTTGTTCCGGGTCTGCTGAGCAGAAGGAATATGTTTTGAGATGATTGCGGACTTTACCCCATGCTCGAAGGAGTAGAGCATAATCAAAGTACATGTTGGAAATGCGTTCAGGGTGAGTGTGTAATCTCTTCTCGTAGCATTCAAGGTTCGGCATCCATTCGCCGGTGGATTGGTTGAGCCACTCCCAACATAGGTGTGTTGAGATGGATGCGTGCATGCCAGAGATAACACGGTAGAAGACTCGCTTCTCTACGCAGTCTTCGTCGAATTCTAGTTCATCTATCGGACCTTCGCTGAGTCCGGAAGCGATGGCTTGTTGCACGCTCTGCGCCATATTATGCTCTTTCATGACATTCCGGAGCTCAAGTGCAGCTTGGCTCTGTCGTGGGTTGTTGAAGCTGAAGGGAGGGAGTACACCCCTTGGTATGGAGGATGCATCTTCGGATCGACGTTTGTGAAAGCAGTTCTCACGGTAAATAGCTTCCCAAACTTGCTGTGCTCCTGCTCCGGCATAGCCAGTAAACCGTTCGGGATTGTCGACAAGACTGACATAGTCTCCTTTGGCACTGACACTTTCATCCTCGGGAACACAGTAGTCACGCTCATCGCATTCGTCGTCGTATTCAACCACACAACTTTCACCAACGTCTGCTCCAAGTTGTCCTTGTAGAGGCTTTTTGGCCGGTCTCTCTTGTTGCAATTTTCTGCCAGGATGCTTCGCCTTAGGGCCTTCGAGTTTTCCCAGTTCATCTGCTCTCCATGCAAGTGGGATATCCTCCTCATTCTCTAGAGTATTGACAGCGCAAGCAATATTCCCACACATGCCATTCTCATCTGACCAGAAAGGACATTTTTTGTTGTACAGGTTGAGTCGGTAATGAGAGAAGAAGTCGGTGTTCTGTGCGATCTCTTTGATCTTGGGGTGTAAGCGGATATTCAGTTCATCCAACGTCGAGTAAGAGGTACAAGCGTCAGAGACGATGCTGGTAGGTTCGTTCTGCGAGAAATTATGATAAGCATGCCGAAGAAGCTTTGCAGGATTGTACTCCTGTCGACTTACCGCGCAAACATTTGGACTTGGTTCCTTTGTCTTCGTGACAGACCTGCTGTCACCAATAGCGTTTGAGCACCCGAGCAATCCGAAGACTGCTAGATAGAAGAGTTGGGCCGCGGGTCTCATGATTAATGTCTTCTGCAAGTCCAACTGTTAGCGCGATGTCTTGGGAGGTGACTGAGAATCTGGTCGCCATAAAAGCGTGTGATTGAGATGTTCAGCATAGAAGCTCACCTGGCAGTTTGTATATGGGCCGTTTGCAGCCACGGAGGCCAATTTAGAGGTTCCAGCGACAAACGAGGGTTGGAATGAAACCAAAGAATGACGGAGGTGTCCGAGATGGAGCTTGGCCGCTCAGATCTGTGTCAGCATGAGGACCATAGTAATTTGGACTTGCTAAGGCGAGGAAGAGCTGTCCGGAATACAGCGGAATGTTGATAATGACAAGTCAGATGAGAATGGCGGAGGAAGAAGACAAGTTGAAGATATGGACTCCGCCACAAGTACGTACTATTATCGGACCACAATCTCACCAAGTTGACGCCGTCCTCGATAAATGTGGCATTTCCACAGGGCTGAAAATTGAAACCTGTACAGTCAGCAAATGGCGTGAGCCGCTTTGGATCTGGTTCCTGGCCGATCTATTTTGTCCGTTCCTTCTCACTCGCATTCGTATTACAAACACATTAACACACACAATCATTTCAAACGTAATTCGTGTATTAGATATTCCGACTCTGCAGCTGTGTCTCTGATATCTGTTGATCATGCAGACCGAAGAAAAGCCATGGTGGTCAGTTTTCCCGAATCCAGAGCGACAAGCGCCGGTATATCCCAAGGAAAAGCTACTAAACCAGCTCAATATTATGCAAGATATCCTCAATGCTGGAACTCTTCTAATTGATGTCCGACGGAATGATTATGAGGGTAGATGATCATCTCGTTACTGAAATATATCGACCTGCGTGTTGACCATACATCAGGTGGATGTATCAGAGGAAGCCTGAATCTTCCGGCACAGAGCTTCTATCAGAACATGGCAACGTTATACAGACTCTGCCAGGGAGATGGAAATTCAATAATGAGCCGGGTAATGTTCTACTGCGGTTCTTCTGGAGGAAGAGGTACTCGATGTGCTGGCTGGTTCGCTGACTACGTTGCTCATCGAGCGGCAGCGGAGGGTCACGCGAATTTTGCATCACCAGAGGTATTCGTGCTTGAAGGAGGCATAAAGGGGTGGGTGGCTGGTGGTCCAGCATATACAACTTTCGTAGATGGGTTTGTGCCTGATCACTGGAAGCAATTCGACGAGATTAAAGCTCCAGGTAAGCGAGGAGCTGAGGAATCGAGTGAAGCCGTACAAACGGCTGAAGCGTCGAATATAGGAGACGAATCTGCAGCGAAAAGACAGAGAGATAGTGAAGCAATGCAGCTATAGGTGGTATTGAAGTCGAACAAGATTCTTCATAGTAGCATGGAATAGCAAAAGCTCAAGCAGATGCGATTCTGCGTTGTCCACTCATGCTCAGCTTAGGCTGTACCGAGTGATATCGTCTCTAAAGTGGCTGCCGTCTGTGCGCCGTCGCGTCTTCACGAACGCGTCGTCCTGCTATCTCTTTTCCCACCCCAAATAATTGATCTTCACGCCCGTCGCCACCACCCACAACAGCTCAAACTCTACAACCAAAATCGAACGCTTCGTCATATCCTCAAATTTTCCGTGAAGTTCTTACTCACTCCGTCCATCAACATGCTTGAAGCTCGCCTCGAACAAGCAGACCTGTAATCATGGCCAGAAACCCCAAATTGAGGATTCCCTTCACCACTGACGAGCTCTACAGGCTGAAGAAGGTCGTCGATGCCATCAAAGACCTCGTGCAGGACTGCAACTTCGATTGCAATGACTCCGGCATTGCCCTACAGGCCATGGACAACTCCCATGTCGCTCTCGTTTCCATGATGCTGAAATCAGAGAGCTTCTCACCTTTCCGATGCGACCGCAACATCGCCCTCGGAATCAACCTTACATCTCTCATGAAGGTCCTTCGTGCCGCTCAAAACAATGACATCCTCACACTCAAGGCCGAGGATGCTCCAGATGTCGTCAATCTCGTCTTCGAGAGCGCCAACAGCGACAGGATAAGTGAATATGATATCAAACTTATGGACATTGACCAGGAACATCTCGGCATTCCTGAGACCGAGTATGCTGCAACCATCTCCATGCCTTCGACCGAGTTCCAGCGAATATGTAGGGATTTGATGGCAATCTCAGAATCAGGTTCGCAACACAGAATCAATGAAGGAAGACCAATTGCTGACTGGGAACCTTTAGTGGGCATCGAATGTACCAAAGAGGGTGTTAAGTTCTCCGCCGCCGGTGACATTGGCTCTGGATCCGTCACTCTCCGCTCTCACAGTGACGTAGAGAAGCCAGAAAACAATGTCGAAATCAACCTCTCCGAACCCGTCGCCCTCACCTTCTCCCTCAAATACCTCGTCAATTTCTGCAAAGCCACTGGACTTTCAACGCAGGTCAAACTTTGCCTCTCCAGTGAAGTGCCATTGCTGGTTGAATACGCGCTGTCTAACAACAGCTATCTACGCTTCTACCTCGCTCCCAAGGTCAGTCGCTTCTTCTACAGCGTGGATGAAATTCGTATTGTAGGACACAAAGCTTATTGGGATGATAGATCGGTGACGAGGATTGATTCTAAACCATACACGACCATACACGTCCCCATCGTCATAACTGCTAGCGTAGTTTGCTCCCGTTGCGACCTGGGCCCTCGACTGTCAAAGAACAAACGATGGGAACCGGGTTATCTACTTGGCTCATACAGGCTGTGGCGGACAAAGGGACGTGTGGTGAAAGGGTTGAAAGGTGCATATCACTGGATATCGAATCTCATTGTTCCTGATGCTCCGCAAATCGGCAGGGTCAGCTTCGTAGACATTAGCGTGGGTCGAGGCCTTGGAAGCCGCTTTTATCGGCTTGAGCCGCAAGGCCCCGCTAACGTCACGGCGCATTTACACTGAGTTCGTATTCGAGTTTTGAGTAAAATACTGACCAAGAGAAATGATACTGTTGCCATAAATTTCCTTGATTACTCTGCATACGCCTTCCTCCGCTCTTCTTTCCTTCTCATGACCATTTGCAAATGGCGACCGACCTGCTTGAGACGCGGGTTTTGGCCATTGCTAGCCATGTACGATAAGCAAAGAACCTTTTTCAACTTTTTCTAATCGTGCTTTACAGGTTTCCTACGGGTGAGCACGACGTGTTTGAGTGCCAATTGACGAGCCTCCTAACTGAATCTTCGCAAGCTATGTTGGCAACACCATGGTGACCTTCGTTTTGCAATCTCTTGGTTGTGAAGTGACGGCAATCAACACCGTGAACTACAGTACGCTTAGATCTATTTCATACCGTTCGCAATTGGGCTGAAAGTTATATCCAAGGCAATCACACCGGCTACGGACAATGGAAAGGCCGTAAGACCACAGCTGAAGAGATCTGGGACCTTTACACAGGCCTGCGTCAATCTTCACTCAACAACTTTTCCATATTAGTCTCAGGCTACATACCCAGCGCAGAAGGCGTAGAAACGGTGGGCAAGATCGGCCGCGACCTGAAGCTGCGGGCGTCCACAAAGCCAGGCTCATTCTTCTGGGTGCTGGACCCGGTGATGGGCGACCAAGGCCGGCTGTACATCCCGCCGGACGAAGTGCCGGCCTACAAAGCGCTGCTGTACGACGCAGACCTGATCTTACCCAACCAGTTCGAGGCCGAGCTGCTGTCCGGCACGCCCATCACGAGCACAGCGTCCATCGCCGCCGCTCTCGCCTCCCTCCATGCAACCTACCATATCCCGCACATCATCATCACATCCGTGCGCCTCCCACCCTCCTCCTCCGCAAGCAGCGACACCTCCGCTGACCCCCAAACCCTCAGCATAATCGGCAGCACCGCAACGTCCACCTTCGCGCCGCGGCCCTTCTGCATCGACGTGCCGGCCTTCCCAGTGTTCTTCTCGGGCACGGGCGACATGTTCGCCGCGCTAGCCGCATTCCGGCTGCGGGAGGCCGCGGCGGCGACAGGTCTCGCGGGCGCGCCGCGCTGGGTCTCGCCGGATGGCGTCGCCGCCGCGGACCTGCCGCTCGCGCACGCCGCCCGCCGCGTCCTCGCCGCTATGCAGGCCGTGCTTGGCAAGACGTTCGACGCGTATGCGGCGGAGTTGCCGCACATTGAGGAGGAAGAGCGGAGCGCGAGGCGTGCGGCGGAGATGGGCGAGGCTGCGGTGGAGCCAGAGCGCGTGCGCCAGCTTGCCGTTGCGAGGGCCGCGGAGGTGCGGGTTGTGCGCAACGTCAGGGATTTGCTCGAGCCGCCGGATCTGGAGAAATATGTGGTGAGGCCGTTGGAGGATTTGGGAGAGCAAGGGAGTCGTGGTGCGGTGCAGCATGAGAGTGGGAATGGAGCGTGTCTCAGTTCGTGATCTTTGCTCTTCACTTTGGCGGTGATAGATTGGCGGCGTGGCTGCCGGAGAGCTCATCTACCTAGCATTCATACCCTTACACGATAAATTATAGATCACCTTTGAGCTTCTCTGCCGCTTCTCGCCGACTTCGCATCTTGTTCAGGACATCTCGCGAGTGTGTCACGCTTTCTTCTCCAATCCGCAGCTGCTCCTGCACAAACGCCGTTGTTTTGGTCGACGCATCGTCCGCTGCCTTCGCCCATGCTTCCGTGCTGGTGGCGCCGGGAGTGACAAGAAGCGACTCACCGGCTAACCGTTGAATCATCCGAGACGTCTCTTCAGATCCAATAGCAAGTTGTCGACGCAGATGACTGCTCTGCTGGAGTAGTGCTGTTTCCTCTCGTGAAGCCGCAATTAGAGACGGAAGATACGGAAGCACCTCTGAGACTTTCAAATCTTTAGCCTCGACGGAATTCTTCGTGCCAATGGACTGCGCTGTCTGAGTTTGGAGAGTCGGTAGCGTTGTACGAGACTGTCTGGCTACTGCTTCAATCTGTTCGATAAGCGCTTTTCTTGCCTCCACATAGCGTTCGTAACGGTCATGCACCGCTGACATGACAGCATCGTCGGACAATGGCTCGGTATTAACAGCTTGGTGGTCCGCAGAAAATTCCAATTCTGAGGCCTCATCTACTTCGTTGTCTGAAATTTTTGCAAGCTCTCCTTCGATCCAAGTTATCAATTCATCCTTGGCTGCCCGTAGAGCTGCAACATGTGAAGCTGTAGAAGGGTCAGGTAGATTTTTAGTTCGATCTTCTGCTACCGCTTTCTCCATATTTGCTTTGTCCAATTGACTCTTTGCCGCCAACAATTCCTTCTTCAACCGAAAAACCAGATCGTCGACTTTTCCATCCGAACTGACATAAGCAGTCACATCAATTGGTGGTTGCGGTGGCTCTCCGAGTGTCTCCTTCAGTTGCGCTGCAAGGTCAACCTTTGTTGGATTTGGCTCACTTTCTTCCAGCTGTATCAGCGCATCTTGGATGATTTCAAGTTTCCGATGTTGCTGCCTCCGTTTTACAAGGGTAATATGGTCGGTAATACCACTGCCACCATTGTCCATCCCTTTCTGCCGATCGCGGTTGTGTTGCTGCAATTCTTCGATCTCCGTCTTGAGTGCATCATATTGCTCTTTTGCCCTTCTGTGTGCGTTCAGTGCTTCTAGATACTGGGTATATAGACCCTCTGGTAAATCAGTACTGTCATTGACTTCTAGCGAACTCGTAGGAACCGCGACAGAGAGGTGGGCGAGGTTGTCTCCATTGATGAACTGGCGCTTCAGTTGTTTTGTGAGCGCCTGTCGAATCTTTAGAGTTTCTTGACGCGTGTGGATATATGGTTCGAGTGCCTCTTGTACCTGAGGCAGCGGGCAATAGCTAGACATTGTGTTGCTTGTGTTGCTTGTGTTGTTTTGAGGAGATGCTTTTGAATTCGGGATCCGAAATACGGGCCAGCCCGAAACGCCTGTCATATCGATAACGACTTGCGTCGACGCGCTTCATTTGAACGCGTCCGTTTGCCTCCTTTCAAAACGTCTCACAATGGACTCTGGTGCAGAAACTCCACTTCCAAATCTGATTCACGAGCCTCCATCCCTCCCAAATTCGCCTCACAGAAAGCGAACAAAGGTCATTGAACCCCTATCCCACGACGCCATCGCAGGTGAGGCTCACAATGGCAACTCCCAGTATCACACATTATCCGGATGAGCAAAGAGTTAACAGGTATTTCACATAGATTCCACCCGAGCAACGCCTATTCCTCCAACTATAGCTTCTTCAGCTCTCTCGACAATCACCATGGACGCAGCACCTCCTTTGCAGATTCAGCTTCTATCAGCCAAGGGCAAAGCACCAACTCGTGGTAGCGAATTCTCTGCTGGCTACGATCTCTATAGCGCTGAAGACACAAGCGTGCCAGCTAGAGGAAAGGCCATGGTCAGCACTGGGATTGCAATTGCAGTTCCCGCTGGAACATGTAAGTCCGTAACAGTTGGCATATTTCGGGACGTCGAAGCTGATGGTATCTTTTCTACCAGACGGCCGTGTAGCACCACGATCAGGTTTAGCAGCAAAGCATTCCATCAATACCGGTGCCGGTGTCATCGACGCTGACTATCGTGGAGAGGTCAAGGTCATCCCTTACAACCACAGCGACAATGACTTCACCATCAAGGAAGGTGATCGAATTGCGCAACTCGTCATCGAGAGGATCTACACTCCTGAGGTTGTCGTAGTCGAGAAGCTGGAAGCGACGGTCCGCGGCGCTGGCGGTTTTGGCAGCACAGGAGGTTTCGGTGCCGCTGCTGCTGCTCCCGCGGTGAATGGCGTCTAAATCACAACGTGTCGCGTCCTATAGGGTAGATACGGAGTTTCGGCGGTGCAGGTACTTTGCTGGCACTGAAAACTACTTCCTAAAGCTCTGGATATTGTAAAATGCACAGTTAGATCCTGGTCTCTAGATAGGGTTCAATCTTATCGCACGGTTATTTAAATGTTTGCAGTTCTTAAAATGAAGTCACAGTATCAACATCAGCCAAATACATATTGATCTGACCTGATACTGCTGCAAAACAGATATCTGTGCACTTGTCATCGCAATAAATTGTCATTGATGCGGAGAATGCGAATTGGAAAGGTGAATGGTAGCGTGGTGTGGACAAGGCTCGCTCACGTGCGCATCGCGTGTGTTTGTTGTTGTTATGGCAACCACCAAAAGCCGTTCCCAGCGGTGTATCACCGAAAGGATCGCATCCTATTCTTCCGTCTCTCACGCGTCAACGGTCTTTCCTAAACTTCAGTTTTGCCCAAACTCTGCCAAAGATTCGATCATGCTATATGGATAGGTGACAAGCCGCTCAATACTCGCTGGACGACAGGACTTATCGCAGCATCAATTCTATGGCGACCGCTTCGCCAACACCTCTTCCAGCTTACGGCAATGGCCGGATCGCAAGACATCCTTCACGACCAACCGTACGGCGTGACTCTCCACTATCGGCTTTAACGCAATCGCAAGGTTTCTCCTCGGGTGCAGCACCTTTACGAAGTATGGGTGTTGGCGACGACTCAGACGAGGATGACCTTCAACCTCCACCAGTTTTGAGTGCGCTTGGCCGATCAGTGCTAGAACAACATCATCCTGCTTCTCCGAATAGACAAGTAAAAGTTGGCTTGCGAATATCACGTACGAACACACCCGGCAAAGCGCATGACAGCATTACTCCGGCACCATCGCTTCGCGTTAAGAGAGTAGGACTACAAGGCGCACCTGTACGCAGAGCAAGGAGAACACCACAAGGCGAAGATGAAGCGCCTCCACAGTATGAGCTACCGGCTTCTCGAGATCAGGAGAATCTCCCTGGATCCATTGAAAGAGCAGCAGCAGTGGAAGAAATAAAACCAGATCCAGGCTCCATTTTGAAACCTGATGGACAAAGACGCATCGCCGTACATCGAGAGCGCGATGAAAAGCCTGTACCTCTGGCACCCGTATCTGGAAACACACCACATCGACCTGCACCTCCACCGCCGCCAAAAATGTCAGTACTTGACGCTGCTACGACTGCTGCAGGAGCTTCTACAACAAAGCAAAAGAAGACTCGATCAAAATTCAAAGTCAATGGCAAGGACTATACCCAAATGAAGCGCATCGGCAAAGGAGGTAGTTCGGACGTCTATCAGGTCATGGCCGAGAACCAGAAAATGTTTGCACTGAAACGTGTGAAACTTGAAGGTGCGGACGAAAATGCAATTGTAGGATACAAGGGCGAGATTGAATTGCTTAAGAAGCTGGAGAACGTCGATCGTGTAGTGCGATTAATAGACTATCAGATCGACGAAGAAAGACAGTGTCTCTATGTTGTAAGTTTCTTCCGAGTCTCGATTTCTTGCAACGAACTAACTATTCTGTCAGGTAATG
>Ga0335074_10017770_pt1 | contig 10034 bp, 7 predicted proteins | sample Lox_Sample_23_FD_206715 | JGI IMG/M metagenome (GOLD analysis project Ga0335074, IMG submission 206715) | Soil microbial communities from Loxahatchee National Wildlife Refuge, Florida, United States - Lox_Sample_2.3 | ecosystem: Environmental > Terrestrial > Soil > Wetlands | place: USA: Florida...
CTACGGCACGCCGTACGGCTCGGCCGAGATCAACTTCGGCCGGATCCTGCGCGAGGACTTCCGGCCGTACCGGGACGAGCTGATCATCTCGACCAAGGCTGGCTGGGACATGTGGCCAGGGCCGTACGGTGACGGTGGCTCACGGAAGTACCTTCTGGCCAGCCTGGACCAGTCGCTGCGGCGGATGGGCCTGGACTACGTGGACATCTTCTACAGCCACCGGCCCGACCCCGAGACCCCGCTGCAGGAGACGCTCGGGGCGCTGGACACGGCCGTGAAGTCGGGGAAGGCGCTGTACGCGGGCATCTCGTCGTACTCGGCCGAGCAGACGGCCGAGGCGGCCGGGATCATGCGCCGGATGGGCACGCCGATCCTCATTCACCAGCCCCTGTACTCGATGCTGGACCGCTCGATCGAGGACGGCCTGCTGGAGGTGCTGGGCCATGAGGGCATCGGCTGCATCGCGTTCTCGCCGCTGGCCCAGGGGGTGCTCACCGGCAAGTACGACAACGGGATTCCCGACGGGTCGCGGGCCAGCCGGCACACGTCGCTGGACGCCACCGGACTGGGCGACGCCACGCTGGCCTACGTGCGCGCGCTCGGTGAGATCGCACGGGCGCGCGGACAGTCCACCGCTCAGCTCGCCCTGTCGTGGGCTCTTCGCGATCAGCGGGTCACGTCGGTGCTGATCGGGGCGAGCAGCGTCGCGCAGCTCGAGGAGAACGTGGCAGCGGCGGGCCACTCGGCGTTCACCGAGGACGAGCTGGCGGCGATCGACACCGGCGCGGTCGAGGCGGGCATCAACGTCTACGCCGCGTCCGGCGCGAGCTGAACGGCCGAAGCGGTGACGAGCAGCCACGGCGAGCACCGGCACGTGCTGACCGACCGCCTGGACCTGCGCGCCGTCGACGACGCCGACGTCGACGGCGTGCACCGCCTCACCTCCGATCCGGTGCATTCGGACCACATTCCCGGCGGCCGGCAGGAGACGCCGGCGAGCACCCGCGCCTGGATCGCGCGCTTCCGCGGCCGCTGGGACACGATCGGGCTCAGCTACTGGACGGTCCGGCTCCGGGCGACCGGGGAGGTGATCGGGATCGGGGGGGCCGAGTGCCGCCCCGGATTCTGGAACCTCTTCTACCTCGTGGATTCCCGCCATTGGCGGAACGGCTACGCGACCGAGCTGGCCCGGGCCGCCCAGCGTGCGGCCGAATCCGTTGACCCCGCGCTGCCGCTGGTCGCCTGGATCCACGAGGACAACGCCGCGTCGCAGGGCGTGGCGCGGCGGCTCGGCCTGAAGGACCACGGCCTGCTGGAGGCGGAGCACTGGAAGGGCCAGCCGATGCACTACTGGGCCGACCGCGAGCCCTCCGCCCGACTTCGGCCCGGCTAGAGCCGGCGATCAGCTGCTAGCCGGGCGCGGCGGCCAGCCGACGCAGCGCGCCGCGGGCCACGTCGGGGTCGGTCGTGGCCCAGAACGGCGGTAGCGACGCGCGCAGGAAGCCGCCGTAGCGCTTGGTGACCAGCCGCGGATCCAGGATCGCGACCACTCCCCTGTCGCTCATTGTGCGAAGCAGCCGGCCCGTGCCCTGGGCGAGCAGCAGCCCAGCCTGTGCCGCGGCGACCGTCATGAACCCGTTGCCGCCGCGTGCCTCGACGGCCCTCTGCCTGGCCGAGGCCAGCGGGTCGTCGGGCCTGGGAAACGGGATCCGGTCGATGACCACGAGCTGCAGCGACCGGCCGGGAACGTCCACGCCCTGCCACAGCGACAAGGTGCCGAACAGGCAGGTCGGCTCGTCATTGGCGAACTTGGCGATGAGCTGGGACGTCGGGTCGTCGCCCTGGCAGAGCAGCGGGTAGTCGATCCGCTCGCGCAGTTCGGTGGCGGCCTGCTTCGCCGCGCGCATCGAGGAGAACAGGCCGAGCGTGCGCCCACCGGCGGCGGTGATCAGCTCGCAGATCTCGTCGAGATACTGCGGCGCAAGCCCGTCCCGGCCCGGCGGCGGCAGATGCCGCGCCACGTAGAGGATCCCGCTGCGAGGGTGGTCGAACGGCGAGCCGACGTCCATGCCGGACCAGTTGAGAGGGTGCGGCTCGGCCCCACCGTGAAACTCGTCCTCGGCCTGTTCGCCATGGCCGGGCGGCACGGTCTCGGGCGGCACGGTCTCGGGCGGCACGGTCTCGGGCGGCACGGTCTCGGGCGGCACGGTCTCGGGCGGCACGGTCTCGGACGCAGCCGGCGTGACCGCCGCGTCCGGCGCCGTGGCCGGCAGCGCCGCGGCCGCGGTGGGCAGGCCCCACTGCCTCGCCAGCGGCTCGAACGACCCGCCGACCAGCAGCGTCGCCGAGGTCAGCGCCACCGTCCGCCGGCCGAACAGCCGCTGGGCCAGCAGCCCGCCGACCGCGAGCGGCGCCACCCGGAGCGTCGGCGGCCGGCGTGCCTCGGGATCCGCGGGGACGTCCAGCCACACCACGTCGGGCCGCGCGGCGACGTCGGGGCCGAACGCGCCCAGCATCCGGTCGGCGGCGTCGTGCAGTTCATCGAGCCCGGCCAGAGCGGCCCGTCGCGCCGCGAGCTGCTCCGGCTCGTCGTCCGCGTTCTTTGCGCTGGTGCGGATCTCGGTGGCGCACGATCCGGAGGCGGCCCTGAGCGCCGCGAGCGCGACCGCGAGGTGCTCGGTCAGCACGTCGATCCGCCCGGGCGCCGCGTCGGCCAAGACGAAGGCGAGCCCTTCCCCCGCGTCCTTGAGCCTGCCCACCGCGTCGTCGGTCACCTGCTTGCCGCATCTGCGGGCCGCGGTCTCCACCGCGGGGGCGGAGAGCTCCGCCGTGGCGATCGAGGTGACCCGGTCGACGAGGTCGTGCGCCTCGTCGATGATCACCACGTCGTGCTCGGGAAGCACGTTGCCGTCCTCCAGTGCGTCGATCGCCAGCAGCGCGTGGTTGGTGACCACGATGTCGGCGCGCGCGGCGCTCTCGCGGGCCTTCTCCGCGAAGCACCGCGTGCCGTAGCCGCAGCGCTGGGCGCCGATGCACTCGCGGGCGGTGACCGCGACCTGCCGCCACGCCCGCTCGTCCACGCCGGGCACGAGCTCATCCCGGTCGCCGGATTCGGTCTGCTCGGCCCATTCCCGCAGCCGGGTCACCTGCCGCCCGATCTCGGTGCTCGTGCTCGGCTCGAACAGAGCGTCCTGCGGGTCGTCGGCCGCGCCGGTCTGCAGCCGGTGCTTGCACAGGTAGTTGCGGCGTCCCTTGAGGATCGCGAACGTCGGCGCCCGGCCGAGCAGCGGCGCCATCGCTTCCGCGAGCCTCGGCAGGTCGCGGTCGATGAGCTGGCTCTGCAGCGCGATCGTGGCCGTGGACACGACCACCGTGGCGTCAAGCGCGGCCGCGTGCCGGGCCGCGGGCACCAGGTACGCCAGCGACTTTCCGGTGCCGGTACCCGCCTGGACCGCGAGGTGCTCGCCGCCGTCCATCGCCCGCGCGACCGCCTCGGCCATCTTGACCTGCCCGGGCCGCTCGGCGCCCGCTATCCCAGCGACCGCGGCGGCCAGCAGCGTCGGCACATCGGGTAGTTCGCTTGATTCGCCGGCCACACCTGAAACGTATCGCTCCCCTACGACGATCCGCGGCAGCCAAACGCGCTACGGCACGACAATCACGGGGCAGCGGGCGTGCCGCGCCAGCCAGCCGGGAATCGAGCCGGCCACGTGCCGCAGCTTGTGCGCCGAAGCCCCGACGACGAGCGCGTCGGCGCTGCTGGTGTCGGCGGCGGCGGCGAGTTCCTTGGCCGCGTTCCCGCGCCGCGCCATGACCCGGACGTCGAGTCCCTCGGCGTCGCACACCTGATCCAGCTCGGCGAGCAGCCACGGCTCGAAGTCCTGGCGTTCCCTGGCGGCACAGATGACCTGCCCGGTCATCGGCTCGCAGTAGACACCGAACGGCACCACGTAGACGACGAGCAGCGGCCGGCCGAGCCGCCGGGCCAGCCCGGCCGCGTAGGCCAGCGCGTTCCGGCTGGACGGGGACGCGTCATAGCCGATCACGACGGGGTGGCCGGCACCGCGGTCATCCGGCGCCCGGGCGGCCTGGCCCTCGAGCGCGCCTCGCGGTTCCGGGTCAGGCTCGCCGGGGCGGCCACGCCGCGCATCCCGGCGTGCCTGTTGGGGCGGCCTTTCCGGGCCATCCGCGCGGTCAGGCTGTTCCCAGCGCGACTCGGGCCCTAGCTGCTCCATGAGATTGGTCCTTGCGGTTCATGCTCCGCTTCGTAGGAACGGCCTCCATCATATGACTTAGTTTGCACTAAGCAAATAGTCTCCGGGGGCCGCCGCGACGGCACCCGACGTGGTCGCTTCATTGTCCCAGAAAAACCGGGAACGCCCGGACAGGCACGCGTACGGCGCATCTCGGGCGCCGTCGGGCCGGGGACCGGCCCCCCGGCCCGACGGCGGGACGGCGGGACGAAGCAGAACGAGCTATGACAAGACGGTTGTGATGCCGTCCTGAATGGATTAGCCTGACTTTGGGGTACAGAGACGGCGATAACGGGGCCGCCGTCAACGGGGTGTCATCGACGGCCGCCGTCGATGACTGTGAGACCACGGGGGTTTTGCATGGTCCTGTTCATTACGGCTTCTGCCTCCGCCTTATCCGCTAGCTCCTGGTTATCTCTCCCTGCACGATTAGCCAACGGTTAGCCGTACGGCTCCCCTGCTCGCCCCCGCGTCACGCCGGGACCGCGCGTCATTCTGTGGGCGCTGGATTCGGGCGGCCGCGCATTCATCAACACCACGCAAAGGAAAGCACCATGACTCATGGCACCTTGCTCAGCGGAATTGAAGTACCGCACGGCGACGACTCGCCCGCCGGGCGGTTCGGGCGCATGTTCCCTGCCCTGCCGGCACGCAGGCCCACCGGACTTCACGAGGCGGAACTGTTCGGCCTGCCCGGCGGGAAAATGGATGCCGGGCAAACCACGAAACAGGACGAGAACCCTAACCTCTTTGCCGGCTTCACGTTCTTAGGGCAGTTCGTCGATCACAACATCACGTTCGACCCCACGTCGGTGTTGGGCCAGGCCGCCGACGTCAATGCCCTCACCGACTTCCGGCCACCCCGGCTTGACCTGGCCAACCTGTATGGTTCCGGGCCCACCGTACAGCCCTACCTCTACGACCCTGACTCCCATGGCACCAGGCTCGCGCATTCCGCCGATGGCGTTGACCTGGCGAGGACGCCCGCGAAGGTGGCGCTGATCGGCGACCCTCGCAACGACGAGAACATGCTGCTCGCCCAGTTGCACCTCGCGATGATCAAGTTCCACAACGCGCTGGTCGACGGGCTGCGGAACGGGAAGTTCAGCAACGTATTCGGGCAGTTCCTGCCGTCGAAACCGCCGAACGAACCGCCAACCGAGCAGCCAGGCGTTCCACTCGGCAGGCTCCTCGACGTGTCGACCTACTACGACGAGGTATTCGCTTGCGCCCAGGAGCTGGCAAGCTGGCACTATCAATGGATCATCGTGCATGAATTTCTGCCGTTGGTAGCCGACCCGGCCGTCGTTGCCGAAGTGGAACGCGATGGGCCCCGGTTTTTCCACCCGGGCAATCATCCGTTCATGCCGGTCGAATTCTCGGCGGCCGGATTCCGGGCTGTCGGCCACCCGACCGTCCGCTCGAGTTATCAGGTCAACGCCAGATTCTCGGGCAAGATCTTCCCGGACAACCCGAACGCGCCCAGCACGCCCCGCAGGGACCTCCGCGGCGGGCCCGTCGACGCGGCGGACGCAGTCGATTTCTCGTTCTTCTTCGCCACCGATCCGGCCAGGGAGCCGCAGCATGCCAAGAAGTTCCAGGCGAAGCTGAACACCCAGCTTCTTGACCTGCCGGTCGGCGCCGTCCCCGGCTCTCAGCAGGGCGCGCTGGCGCGCCCGGTGGCGTCGCTCGCGGTGCGGAACCTGCTGCGCAGCGAGGCGCTCGAACTGCCATCGGGGCAGGACGTCGCGCGCAAGGTCGGCGAAACCCCGCTGACCGACGCTCAACTGGACTCAACCGGGCCGATCTACCTGTGGTACTACCTGCTCAAAGAGGCAGAGGTACACGGCAATACGCGGCATCTCGGGCCGGTCGGCAGCCGGATTGTCGCCGAGACCCTGATCGGGCTGCTCGACGCGGATCCGAACTCGTACCGGTCCGCCTATCCGAAGTGGCGGCCAACGCTCGGCAATGGCACGTTCACCATCGTCGATCTGCTCAGGGTGGCCGATGTCGCGTAGGCCGCCTCTTGGCCGGGGCGCCGGGCAGGTCTACGCTCGCAGTAGGTGAGCCGGGAAGGCTGGTCGGCGCGGCAATACCGTCTGCGCACGAGGAGCACCCAATGACCGCCGAGAACGCGACCGCCGGCACCACCACACCCACCACCAGCACGGCTCTTGCCACCCCGCAGGGTCGTGTCCCGGCTTCGCCAGGCCAGCTCGGGCTGCGTGGCGCGCTGCTGCTCGCCGGGGCCGCTCAGCTGATCACGATCTCGGCGCTGGTGAGCGCCGACCCGCTGGCGGCCACCTGGTCCGCACTGCTGCTGGCGATCGCGCCGGCCCCGGTGGCGGCCACCATGCTCCTGGTACGGCCTCCTGCCAGCAGGCTGGCCGTCATTGCCACCGGTGTGGTCCTCGTCGTCGGCATCGTGGGCGGGATCACGCACACCGGACTGTTCTTCCTGCCCGCGCTGATTTCCCTGGTTGTGGGGGCGGTTCTGCTCTCGCGCGAGCACGCCTGAGCCCGGGTTCGCAGGCGGGGCCGGTACTCCAGGTCCCCTGCCCGACGAGCCCGCGCGGCCGTTTATTCGGTGGCTGCAAGGCCCGGCACGCCATAGCATGAGCGGCATCGTCCACCGGAGTCGTGGCGGTGTGAGCGCCGCCCGCAGAGGAGCAACGGCCTTGTCCATGGTCATGGTCCGCCGTGTCAGGGCGGCGGCCACCAGCACCGAACCCAGCCGGTGCTCACTTCCTGCGTGACCGCGCGCTGATCGCCCAGCTCGTCCGGGCCGCTGGCGCGGGCGACGGGCGGCTCGTGCTCGACCTCGGGGCCGGCGGTGGCGCGATCACGGCCCGGCTCGCCGAGTCGGGGGCCCGGGTTATCGCCGTCGAGCGGGACCCGCGCCTGGCGGCGCGGCTGCACCGGCGCTTCGCCGGCGACCCGAGGGTCCGCGTGGTCGAGGCCGACCTGCGCGAGGTAAAGCTGCCGCGCCGGGAGTTCCTGGTCGTGGCCAGCCCGCCGTTCTCGCTCACGACCGCGCTGTGCCGGCGCCTGCTCGGCGACCCGGATGTCCGGCTCACCGCAGCCGAGCTGATCATCCAGGACGGCGCCGCCCGGTGGCTGGCCAGCCCGCGGCCCCGCGACGCCGAGACAGCCTGGTGGACCGCCCGCTACCAGGTGCGGCTCGCACGGACGGTCAGCGCGGCGAGCTTCACCCCGTCCCCAGGCGTGGCAGCCGCGCGGCTGTCGATCAGGCCGAGGCCAACGCCTGCCCCCGCGCTGCGGCAGCTGCGCGCCCTGCTGCGCTCCGCGTACCGCAACCCCGGGGCCCGGGCGAGCGCGGTCCTCGCGAGCATGGCTGCGCCGGCCGGCAGGCGGCTGCTGATCCACGCCGGCGTCGGCCCCGGGTCGCTGGTCACCGACGTCACAGCCGAGCAGTGGCACCGCCTCGCGCTCCTGCTCGCGGGGCGCGATCTTTGATCTAGCAGGCCAGGGCGCGCAGCTGCCACGATAGGTGCATGACTGAGCCAACTCGCGAATCCAGCGGCACGGCGGCCTACCGAGCAGCGCGCGACCTGCTGCTGCGCCACCGGGAGGACTACGAGGCCGCCAAGGCAGAGTTCGCCTGGCCGCAGCTCGACGAGTTCAACTGGGCGCTCGACTGGTTCGACGTGCTCGCCGCCGAGCACCCGGAACGCGACGCGCTGCGCGTGATCACGGCCGACAGCGACACCCGGCTGACCTATGCGCAGATGGCTGCGCGCTCGAACCAGGTCGCCAACTGGCTGCGCGACCTCGGGGTGCGCCGCGGCGACCGGGTGCTGCTCATGCTCGGCAACATCGCGCCGCTGTGGGAGGTGATCCTGGCCTCGATCAAGCTCGGCGCCGTGATGATCCCGGCGTCCACGCTGCTGGGCCCCGAGGACCTGAAGGACCGCATCGCCCGCGGCGACGTCCGGCACGTGGTCACCGAGGACGTGCACACCCCGAAGTTCGAGGGGCTCGGCGGGGACTGGACCCGGGTTGCGGTCGGCGCGGGCGCACCGGGCTGGCACCGGTACGACGACTTCCAGGGCGCACCGGCGGACTTCGCCCCCGACGGCGCCACGAAGGCCGGCGACCCGCTGCTGCTGTACTTCACGTCGGGCACCACCGCGCAGCCGAAGCTGGTCGAGCACACCCACGTGTCGTATCCGGCCGGGCACCTGTCCACGATGTACTGGATCGGCCTGCAGCCCGGCGACGTGCACCTGAACATCTCCTCCCCCGGCTGGGCCAAGCACGCCTGGAGCAACGTGTTCGCGCCGTGGATCGCCGGGGCGACCTCACTGATCCTCGGCCACGAGCGGTTCAGCGCGCAGGCGCTGTTCGACGCGCTGCCCGCGTGCGGCGTGACCTCGCTGTGCGCGCCGCCCACGGTCTGGCGGATGCTCGTGCAGGCCGACCTGGCCAGCGCCGACACCAGCAGCCTGCGCGAGTGCGTGGGCGCAGGCGAGCCGCTCAATCCCGAGGTCATCGAGCAGGTGCGCAGAGCCTGGAACGTTACCGTCCGTGATGGGTATGGCCAGACGGAGACCACCGCGCAGATCGGCAACCCGCCAGGGGCGCAGCTGCGCCTCGGCTCGATGGGCCGCCCGCTGCCCGGGTACGAGGTGGCGCTCGTCGACCCGGTCACCGGCGAGCAGCGCGAGGAGGGCGAGATCTGCCTGCCGCTCGCGCACCGCCCGCTCGGCCTGATGACCGGGTACAAAGACGATCCGCAGCGCGCCGCCGACGCCATGCGCGACGGCTACTACCACACCGGCGACGTCGCCTCCCGCGACGCGGATGGCTACATCACGTACGTGGGCCGCACGGACGACGTGTTCAAGGCGTCCGACTACCGGATCTCCCCGTTCGAGCTGGAGAGCGTGCTGATCGAGCACGAGGCGGTCGCCGAGGCCGCCGTCGTGCCGTCGCCGGACCCGCTGCGGCTCGCGGTCCCCAAGGCCTTCGTCATCCTGGCCGCGGGCCACGAGCCCGACGGCGACACCGCGCTCGCGATCCTCGCCTACGCCAGGGAGCGGCTGGCCCCGTACAAGCGGGTCCGGCGGCTGGAGTTCGCCGACCTGCCGAAGACGATCTCCGGCAAGATCCGCCGGGTCGAGCTTCGCGAGCAGGAGGCGGGCCGTCCCGGCGACGCCCGCGGCACGACGGAGTTCTGGGAGGAGGACTTCCCCAGCCTGAAGGCTGGCCCCGCGGGATGATCCGGCTGAGCGACGACGAGACCGGGATGCTCGCCGGAGCCTGCGGCCCGGCGGCGGCGCTCTCGATGCGCGTGATCCTGGCCGCCGCCAGGATCCAGGGCGCGGAGCGGCTGGTGCCGATCGACTCCGCGCACGTGGACAGCTGTCTGTACCACGGGCCGTCCAGCCTCGACTTTGCCCGCACCCTGTTGTCCGGCGGCGGGCGCGTCTGCGTGCCGACCACCTTGAACGTTGGGGGCCTGGACCGCAGCCGCCCGGACCTGTTCGCCGGGCCCGCCAGCCACGGCGAGGCGGCCCGGCAGCTCATGGACTGCTACGTCGAGATGGGATGCCAGCCCACGTTCACGTGCGCGCCCTACCAGCTTCCCGGCCGGCCTGCCCCGGGCACCGACGTCGCGTGGGCGGAGTCGAACGCGATCGTGTTCGGCAACAGCATGATCGGCCTGCGCACCAACAGGTACGGAGACCTGATCGACATCTGCGCCGCGATCACCGGCCGCGTCCCCCACGCCGGGCTGCACCTTCCGGGGAACCG
>Ga0335074_10017771_pt1 | contig 10034 bp, 12 predicted proteins | sample Lox_Sample_23_FD_206715 | JGI IMG/M metagenome (GOLD analysis project Ga0335074, IMG submission 206715) | Soil microbial communities from Loxahatchee National Wildlife Refuge, Florida, United States - Lox_Sample_2.3 | ecosystem: Environmental > Terrestrial > Soil > Wetlands | place: USA...
CACGCTGGGCTATGAACCGGCGCCGCCCCCGGCTGAGTTCGCGACCTGGAACGACTTCTACCGCGACCTCGGGCTGCCCGATGAGTACCTGGTCGAGGGGGCGGACCGGATCAGCGACCCCGACGGCCACGGCCCGGACATCTGGTTCCGCGTCGAGCCGGACGCCAAGACGGTCAAGAACCGGCTGCACCTCGACGTCCACGCCAGCGGCGAGCGGACCGACCCGCTCGAGACGCGCCGCAAGCGCGTCGACGCGGAGGCCACCCGGCTGGCCGGCCTGGGCGCCACCATCAGCGGCGCAATGTCTGAGGAAGGGCTCGACCACTACGCGGTCGGGATGAAGGACCCCGAAGGCAACGAGTTCGACATCAACTGACCAGGCACGTCTGACCAATCAAGATCGCAGTCTTTTACGCCCCGGCGCGGCGGAACCGGGGCCGCCAAAGCGAGAATCTAGGCGCCCAGCGAGGTCGGCACGCCGAACGGCCGCCACGCGGCGGGAGGGCGGGGCCGCCCCCGCGCGAGGCGGCCCCGGCCCGTCGATCGGTTACAGGTTGGCGGCGGTGTCCACGGTTTCCTCGTGGAAGGCCCCGGAGCTGTCTTGCCAGTAGAAGACCAGGTTGCCCTGGTAGTCCTCGGCGGCGAGGTTGACGCTGCCGTCGTTCATGGTGATGGAGGGGTCGCCCTCAATGCCCCCTGGCTGGAAGAATCCTTTGTAAATCACCGGGGTGTCCGTCCAGGCGCTGTTGCCGTCGACATTCGTGGTGACGTCCATGTCACCGAACAGTTCCCGGGCCACGACATGAACTCCGCCCGGGTAGGCAACAATGGAGGAAGCGCTGGTGTCTCCGTCCGGCATGGGCTCGGAGTTCCAAGTCGGGGAGCCGTTGATGGCCCAGTAGAAGGTCGATAGGTAGCCGCCCGCGTCGAGCGCGACGATGTTGACGCCGTTGTCGTGGGCGGAAATCGCGGGGGCCGATCCGGTGGTCCCGGCGCCGGCGACGACCTCGGGGTACCAGGTGGCGGTGCCGTTGATCGCCCAGTAGAAGTCCAGGCTGTTGCTGGGTCCCTCGGCGGCGATGTTGACGCCGTTGCCGGCGGTGTTGGCGGCGATCGCCGGCGCGGAGAACGTGGTCGCGGCGCCGGCCACCACTTCGGGGTACCAGTTCGTGGTGCCGTTGAACCCCCAGTAGAAGTCCAGGCTGTTACTGGGTCCCTGGGCGGCGATGATCGTGGTGTTGCCGTTCTGGGCGATCGACGGCGCGGAGTAGGTCGTCCGTATCGTGGCCACGGTCTCGCCGTGCCAACCGCTGGCGCCGTTGGTCTGCCAGTACAGGTCCAGGCTGTTGTAGACGCCCTCGACCGCGATCACGACGGTGTTGCCGACCTGGGCGATCGCCGGGTCGGAGAAACTGGTGCCGTTCGCGGCGACCTGCTCGCCGTACCAGTTGTTGGTGCCGAACTGGTTCCAGTAGAACCGCAGCCCGTCCTCGGAGGTCTGCACGGCGATCACCGAGTTGCCGTCGGCCACCGTGATCGCCGGATCGAACACCGAATCGGCCCGCGCGGCGGGACCGGCCGGCGCCAGCGTGGTCGCCGCGGTGAGGGCCAGGGCGCCAGCGGCCGCGAGAGCCAGCAGTCTGGGCCCGGAACCGGTAAGCCGGGCGCTGGCCCGTGGCCCCACGATTCGAAGCTTCATTTCTGCGCCCTCTCCGTCACCATTTCCGCGCCCGGCATCGTCGCGAGGCGGGGCCGCGCAACCGGCCCGGCGAGCGTCTGCTCACCGGGCTGCGGATAGGATCGGGCCCGCTGCATGATCTTGTCTTTGTGTGACATGGGGTGCTCCCTCCGTAGCTGACTGAACGCCCCACACGATTTGCTGCAGGCTCCCAGATCTACGCAGTTGCGGGGCAGAGGCCGGAATACCCCTCTTCGCCGGAAGCCCAGGCCGGGGTAGAAGTACCCACACGTCATCGGGCATGAGTCCGCAGAAAGGCCGCAACCCCGGGCATCGCGGCTGGACCATGACCATCATCATGACCGGTGACGCGGCACAGTTACGGGGGCGAGCCCATCAACGTGGCATCTACAGCCGCTTTCACCGGGTCGACAAGGCCAATGAGGTATCCCTGTACCACACGGTCGCGAATGAGCTGGCAGCGGCCGGGTGGCCGGTCATTCATTACGAGGTGGCAGGCGAAAGCGCCGAGGCTGTCGCGGCCGTTCTCCTGAGCGCCATCCTGAAGCGACTCGCGACGCGTTCAGGCTCAGGCGAGCGCCGCGCGTACCAGAGAGTCATACGTCTCCCAGGTCCGTTCAGCCTCGACGTCCGGCGACACGACAAAGACGGCTATCTCCGCCTGTACGGCATCCCCGGACGTGCCGTCCGGCACCATGCGCTCCAACTCCAGGAATGTCCCTAGGCCCTCAACCTCATCCACGCACAGCACCAAGCCATCGAGGGCGGCTGTGCGCCGCACCTTGGCGATCCGCACGGTCGGACAGAAGCCCATGGCCAGGATCGCCTGGTCCATCTGCTCGCGGTCCGCAACGGCTGTTTCGTACTCGTCGCATGACAAGGCGTCTCGGCCGGGCGCTTAAGGGTAAAGGTGTGCCGGTCATCGACGGTACGTAAGCGTGCAAAGGCTACCCCGAGCTTGGCGTCACCGTAGGACCAGCCATCCGGCGCGTACGCCTGATCATCCTGATAGACGGGTGCGGCCAGCTCGATGCCGCGCCTCTTCAGCGCCACGAGCAACGCTTCCTTATCACGGACCTGATGCTTGACTTCGACCTCGCGCACTATGCCTCCGAGCCTAAGGCGACCCGTGCCCTCCGTCAGACGGACACCTTGCCATGGCAGAGTCGGCGCCGCGAGCCGACTCGACGAACGAGGTCGGCTACCGCCCGCCGGTCCACCGCATAGGCAACCGCCTGTGCCAGGCCGCGCGCCTGCTCGCTGCATCCGCCACCGTCAGAAGCGACAACACACTCGCGATCGTGACCCTGGTCACCCGGCTTGCCGCGCTCGCCGAAGCCGTCGCCCAACTGCGAGACGTTCAGCAGCGCTCCGCCCAGGCCGCCAGCGCTCGCCACGCGGCCGAACGCCTGCGCGCAGCCCGAGCCGCGTACGCCATTAGGCCGCCGACCGCACCTGCCCGGGCCCGCACGCCGGCGGAGCGGATGCACCTCGAATTCCCGTCCCCGCCGGGCTCGCCGCAGAAGGACCTGGCGGTCCAAGAACTACGAACGACAGCACCGCCAGGTCCCCGCTCCTCACCCAGGCCTACCTCTCCTCGCCCGCGCGGACCCACCCGCTGACCCGGGCCGGTGCCGACGCATCACAGCAATCGACCGGTAGCCACGCGCTTCGAAGCATCTGGCAGGACGTCGCAGCACCATGAGCGGCCTGGAGAGGAAACCGTGCCTGTCCGCTTTCAGTTGGTCATCGACTGCGCCGACCGGACCGCCTGGCCCGCCTTGAGCCCCGCCTCGCCAGAGTTGTCGGCCAGGACCCCGCGACCATTACTTTCCCGCAGCCCAACGACCAGAGCCAAGAAGACCGCCCCGGCGATCGCAATGAGGGCGTGTCCGGTACGCAGATCGGAACTTCTCCGGGCGACTCTGATCGGTACAGGGTGGTTCGAGTCCCAGTAACAACAGGAATAAAGATCTGTATCGCCACAGGCGGCGGCCGATGACACCTAGGTGATCAGAAGATTATGGATCGGTCCGAGTGGGAAGTATACGACAAAGCCTGACTTGCAACGTGTCGGCTCAGCTCGGCAAGGATTGACCGTCAGGTTGCGAGCAAACGGGGAAGCGTCGTGTGAAAGGAACAAGGCATGACCATGTTAGGAATGCCGTCTTTGCCATCATTGCCGGTATCGGGCGACAGTAATGCGCCTATCCATTTCACGGCCGGACATCACTTCAGCCTTTCTCCCGGCTCCAAATTAGATTCGTTGGCCGAATTGGCGACAGCACCACTGTCCGTTATTCTTCAAGTCACGAAGCGCTGCGACTTCGACTGCACGTTCTGTAGCGAAACCCTCCAGATGAAAGACCCATCGCTAACCCAGTTGGCTACGATGAGTACGAATCTTGCGGGCGTCCAGAGATTATTCCTGTCGGGCGGGGAACCACTACTGCGTCGGGATCTTCTTGATGTCGTGAATATCTTTCAATCCTACATAATTGGTCTGCCGACCAATGCTACTCGCGGCATAGAAGCAGCATCTCGCCTGAACGGAAGAATCCAGTTCGCCAACGTCGGATTTGATGGGCCCCGAGAAATCTTCCGACGAGTGCGTGGTGATTATGACAAGGTACTGAGGGGTGTGTTTGCCTTCCGTGAGGTTGGTATACCGATCTCCTTTTCGGCGGTCGTGTTACGCTCGACTCTTCATGGACTGCCGTATTTGGTCCAGATAGCGGACGTGCTGGGGGCTGGCAAGGTCAAGCTCATCTTGCCGTTACGCAAGGGGAATGCTCTCAACCTGGCCGAGCACGAGTTCATCACGGTCGGGGAGGCTCGAGAGCACTTTGACCGGCTGACCGAATTGCGCAACATCCATAGCTGGCAGCCTGCCATCCGAATGACGCCTTGGACCGCGGCTACCGAGGGTCACATGATCGTTATTGAGCCGAACGGCAACGCCCAAGCTTGGCCCGTGTATGACCAGCCGGATCTGTTCCTCCGGCTCGGCAACATCCTCGACGAACCGATCACAGCACTCTGGCAGCGTTACCCGTACAAACTCAACCACTACGCCAAATACCTCGGAGCCAGTATCCTCACCCACGACCGGGTGGCCTGATGCGCACCGACACCAACATGGCCTGGCCAGATGACCCGTACGGCACTGGCCAGTTGTGGCGCAAGGAGCCTTGGCTGCTCGCCGCGTTCGCGATTCGCTTCCTAGCCCAAGATCAGAGCCCGTACCCCTTCTGCTACTCCGTGGCCTACTTAAGGTTGCACCGCACCCAAGTCATTGACCTCACTTCGGGCGTGAGCTTTGGCTTTCGGACGGTAACCGTCGAAACCAGAGCTGAACTGGATCAGTTGCTTGGACTCTTTGACCTGGATGCCATGCGGGCCCGCCGCCTAGCCAAGATCGTGGCTGGCTGGCACCTCGCGGACGATCTGGCACTGATCCACGCTCACGCAGGCGGAGAAGTCGGCCGTGGTGTTCGTAGTCTCGCTGAATCATGGATCGACCGTAAACAAGGTGAGCCCGCACTCGCGCGGATGTGCGATGTGGCTTACGACCTGGCCGTGCCAGTGGGTGACGTAGCAGCGGCGGCCGCCAAGAGCCAAATTGACATCTCGGCTGTCCGAGGAGCCTGTGAATCGTCAGGACCCTTGGACATGGCGCCGGCTGCGTGGTCGACCACACGTGCCTTGATTTTTGGTCTCATCGCTGGCCGGACCCTCAATCGCTTCTCTTGGCACGGCGCGTTCAATGTCTGCACGGCCCTAGATGAGAACGCTGGAGATTGCTTCGCTGCCGAGGACTTCGGACAGCGAGCGCAAGCTGGCCTAGCCCTTGGACGGTGCACTCCAAGCCTACAAGTTTAACAGTAGAGGGGTCATTTGAAGCCGAAGCGATCTAAATGAATCCGTCGAAGTTGCCTGCAATAGGCGGCCAATTTCTGTACACTGCAGATTATGATATCTGCACAACAGAGGCGCGCGGCAACAAGTGTCCTATTCCGGCCCCGGCGCAGACGTCTAATATGGCTGCTGCCGCGAGACGGTCGCTGGGGGCACCACCGATGATCATCCACAGCAATCTCGGTAACCCTGGAATCGCGCCTGCCCCGCGGCCCGGATACAGTCTCGTGGCTTCGCTCGATGTGGAGTGGACTAAGAACTACAGGATCAAGAATGGGAATGTGCCATTTTGCTGGTCAATTACCTGGCTGCAAATACCAAAAAGTTGCAATTCATCCTTGCCCCTCGGGTTCAGTTTTACGAGTGCATATGTTTCCGACAGCGACGAGACGCAATCCCTTATCAAGGCGGCCGACGCGGAGATTGGCTTGATCCTGAACCAGGCTGACCTGATTATCGGGCATCAGGTGTCGAGTGATCTGGCCGTGCTGTGCAACGCTAGCCAGGACCCTCTATCCGAGGTACAGCGACTGCGTGGCCGCTGGCACCGTCGGCGTGAAGCGGCGTCCGGTCCGGTCGTGATCGACTCCCGCTACGACGTCGACAAAATACTGACCGGCACAAGCCGCCGCCTCGTAGATGTTTGCACAGAACTGAACCTCGACGTTACTCAACCCGAGCTGGCCAGCACGTCCATGACTGCCTTGCACCGCGTCTGGCTTACCCGCGCTGACCCATCCGCTCGCGAGCGGATCACGGTGCTGAACCTGCGCCACGGCCTGTCCGCGGCGTATGTCGCGCTCCGGAGCGTAGGCTTCGCGAGATGGAATAGCCAGGTCAATGTAAACCGGGTTCTCGACCGGCAACTCGAAGGCCGGTTTGCTTGGCTGAAGAGCCCAGTATTCCGTCGGCTCGTGTGAGTTAACATGCCTATTAGGGACTGCACAGTTGTGGCAGTTGAAGGGACGCATGCATCGGGCAAGACGACCCTGATTCACGCGCTAACCAGCTATTACCGCGAACGTGGCGTCCATGCCAACTGCACCGGTGAACCGGCTCGCAGCAGCCCTTTCATGGAGGAGATCGTCCTGCACGGCAAAGGTGGGTTCGATCTCGTCGCTGAGCTCGACGCCTTCGCGCAGCAGTTCACCGACCAGCTCCGCGCAGCCCGTCATTACGACCTGCTGATCACCGACAAGACTCCGCTGAACGTCGTTGCCTACGCCCGTCTGCTGCTCCCAGACCGGGACAGGACTGCGGTGGAGGCCATGTTTCAGCTCTGTACTGCCACCACGTCGCTCTACGATGCGGTTCTCTACACAAGCGACGCATACAATCCCCACCAACCAGGTGACGCGTGGCGCGCCAAGGTGGCAGACCAGCAAGCCCGAGTCGATCGGATGCTCCGTGAACTCGCTGGTCAGGCTGGCATGGCGCTTATCGATGTGCCCCGAGGGCTCACTACCATGGAACGAGTGAGCTGGGCATCCGCGTATCTCGCAGACTTGGGGCTGCCAAGACGCTAGTCTCCTGTGCCCATGAGCGCGACTACCCATGTGGCACTGGTGCCGTACCGGTCAATTGTGGACGCATTGCTCATTCTGGTCCGCGACAATCACGTGCTGCTCGCCCAGCGGCAGGGCACCGGCTATGCAGACGGAGCCTGGAATCTGCCGTCAGGAAAATTAGAAGACGGCGAAACCGTCCTTCGGGCGGCTCAGCGCGAAGGATTGGAAGAGATCGGCATTCATACTACGGAACGCGATCTGAAATTCGTACACCTGATTCACTACCGCAACCACCTCGGTGATGCACGTATAGGTGTCTTCTTCCGGGTTCTTGATTGGCAGGGCGAGCCATACAATGCGGAACCGCACAAGTGTTCCCAGATCAGGTGGTGGCCCGTCGACCGACTTCCGGTCGGAACATATCCCTACACGGCAGAGGGCGTGAGAGCCTACAAGCGCGGTGAGTCCTTCTCAATGGTTGGATGGCTGGCAGATGAAGTAGTCGACGCCGGGCTTGGCCCATCTGTAGGCAGTTGCCAGGCCGATTAGGGCGTATGCCTCAACGCAGCGCTAGCGATTGCGAAGGACCCAGCCACCACAGAGCAATGCTTGAAACCTGTGGATGAGAGCCGGGAGGGCGTACCCTCCCGGATGCCAAGTCAGGTCTCAAGCAAGGCTGGCGCTGCAACGCTGGCCGGGAGGGTACGCCCGTGCTCACGGTAGTGCAGGACGGATCGTCAGGGGATGAACGGGCGGCGTCAGGGTCGCTGATCGATGAGATCGTGCGCGAGGGCGCCCGGCGGATGCTGGCCGAGGCGCTGCAGGCCGAGGTGGATGCCTATATCGCGGCGCACGCCGCCGAGCGAGATGAAAATGGCCGTCGGCTGGTGGTCCGCAATGGCTGTCACCAGCCGCGGGAGGTCCTGACTGGCGCCGGCGCGGTCGAGGTGATCGCACCTCGGGTTAACGACAAGCGCACCGACCCGGAAACCGGGGAGCGGAAACGGTTCTCCTCGGCCATCCTGCCCGCCTGGGCGCGGAAGACCCCCAAGATCAGCGAGGTGCTGCCGCTGCTATACCTGCACGGCCTTTCCAGCGGGGACTTCGTGCCCGCGCTCGGCCAGTTCCTGGGCTCCTCAGCAGGGCTGTCGCCCGCGGTGATCACCCGGCTGACCGAGCAGTGGCAGGCCGAGCAGCGTGCCTGCGCCGCCCGCGATCTTTCCCGGGTGGACTACGTCTACCTGTGGGCCGACGGCATCCATGTGAACATCCGGCTGGAGGAGCACAAGCTGTGCCTGCTGGTGATGATCGGCGTGCGCGCTGACGGGCGCAAGGAGCTCATCGCGCTGGCCGATGGCTACCGGGAGTCGGCGGAGTCTTGGGCGGACCTGCTGCGCGATTGTGCCCGCCGGGGCATGCGCGCGCCGGCGCTCGCGGCCGGCGACGGGGCACTGGGGTTCTGGGGCGCGCTGCGCGAGGTCTTCCCCGAGACCACGGAACAGCGCTGCTGGTTCCACAAGACGGCGAATGTCCTGGCCGCCTTGCCCAAGTCCGCCCACCCGGGCGCGAAGAAGGCCCTCGCGGAGATCTGGGGCGCCGAGGACAAAGACCACGCCCGGGCTGCGGCGCAGGCGTTCGATGCGGCTTACCGGGCCAAGTTCCCGAAGGCCGCCGCGAAGATCACCGATGACCTGCAGCAGCTGCTCGCGTTCTACGACTACCCCGCCGAGCACTGGGTGCACCTGCGGACCACCAACCCGATCGAGTCGACCTTCGCGACGGTACGGCACCGGACCAAGGTCACCAAGGGCCCCGGCTCGCGCGCCGCGGGCCTGGCCATGGCATTCAAGCTGATCGAGGCGGCACAAGATCGCTGGCGCGCCGTCAACGCACCGCATCTCGTCGCCCTGGTCCGCGCCGGCGCGACCTTCATCAACGGCAAGCTCGCCGAACGCGCCGACGACGCGGCGGCCTGACATGGCCAGCATCGACAGAGTCGGCCGGACCCCGCTGCACTACGCCGCGCTGGCCAATGACGCTGATGCCGTCAGCGCACTGCTCACCCAGGGCGCCAACCCCAACGCCCCCGACCGCCAGGGCTTCACCGCTTTGCATTTCGCAGCACAGGAAGGGGCCCTTGCGGCGGCGGAGATCCTGCTCGCCGCTGGAGCTCAGGTGGACGCCGCCAACAGCTACGGGAACACCCCCCTGTGGACGGCCGTATTCAACAGCCGCGGGCGCGGTGAGCTCATCCAGTTGCTACGCCGCCACGGAGCCGACCCGTGGCACCTGAACAACACAGGGCACACCCCGGTCAGCGCCGCCCGCGTGATCGCGAACTACGACGTCGCCCAGTTCTTTGCTGACCTGACCGACACCGACCCGAAAACTTAATCCACAGGTCTTGACAATTACTCCCACCACAAGAGGCCCTGACCTGACTGCTATGGCCCAGAACTGTCCGAACCGTCTGGCAGGATGCCGCTAGCTACCCGAGCGGCCTGGGGAGGAACCGGTGCCTGTCCGATTTCAGCTGGTCATCGACTGCGCCGACCCGGACCGGCTGGCCCGGTTCTGGGCCGCCACGCTGGGCTATGAACCCGCGCCGCCACCGGCTGGATTCGCTACCTGGAACGACTTCTACCGCGACCTCGGGCTGCCCGACGAGTACCTGGTCGAGGGCGCGGACCGGATCAGCGACCCCGACGGCCACGGCCCGGACATCTGGTTCCGCGTCGAACCGGACGCCAAGACGGTCAAGAACCGGCTGCATCTGGACGTCCACGCCAGCGGCGAGCGCACCGACCCGCTCGAGACGCGCCGCAAGCGCGTCGACGCGGAGGCCGCCCGGCTGGCCGCCCTGGGCGCTACCATCAGCGGCGCGATGTCCGCCGACGGGCTCGACCACT
>Ga0335074_10017773_pt1 | contig 10033 bp, 7 predicted proteins | sample Lox_Sample_23_FD_206715 | JGI IMG/M metagenome (GOLD analysis project Ga0335074, IMG submission 206715) | Soil microbial communities from Loxahatchee National Wildlife Refuge, Florida, United States - Lox_Sample_2.3 | ecosystem: Environmental > Terrestrial > Soil > Wetlands | place: USA: Florida...
TCTCATCGCGGGCATACGAAAATACCGCTCACTCGGGCAGTAGCTATCAATCCCTGATCTGGGAAATTAAGGAAGTCTATCATCTGCTATCTATTAACAAAAGAAGGAAAGTTCCAAGGAGCATATTCTACAGGAAAGTCTCCCGGAGGCTGAACAAAAGCTTGTATCTGCACATTTTCCAAGGCTACAACGGCAAACAATATGTCGGCCTGGCTGATGCCTGGAATTTATCCATAGTGATTGGTGCAAAGCCTCTCACGGATGACGGTGGCTGAGCCTAAAACTGTGTGGCACCGAGAAGAGGCACCCAATGGCGGGACCAAAGGATCTGATCCACTTCTCGTCATCGGCGGTGATCGCTCAGCTCGATATTAAAAGCTCTACCGACCATTGATGCACTATGCTTCCACGGCGGCGGCGGCGGCGGCGAAGGCAACTTGCAACCAACTGTACCAGGGTGGCTGACAAGACAAACCGGGCGATACCACACGACCAGTATCCCAAATGCGGATAAGGTGCGCGGGCTGGTGAAGCTCGATTGGGAAGGGTTAAGGGAGAAAGAAGCAAGCCATTCATCATTTCTAAGGCGTTCGCCCCGTCCTAACTCTCGCCGACCGTTAATTGGCCCATGCCCTCTTTACGTATGTCGAGCCCTGAGCTGAGGAGCTGCTGTTGGAGTCAGCTACACCAGGAAGCTGCCTAAGAGGGGGAAGCACGACCTGTTTGGACTTAATCTTAGAAAGAGCCAGCTATTCCATGAGAACTGATACTATTTGTTCAACTTTGTAGTAAATAAAGACAAAATCCCAAGGCGTAGAAATCCTATTGATCATACAAGGCTTGTTATTGACCTGGGGCGTTGCTAGCGCTAAGGGTGGTGCGGAATCTTTTCTGAACTGTGGCGCAGCGAAACAGCGTCACTCAACCGGCTCTCGCTCTCCATATTGCGCCCCGGAAATGCCCTCGACAGCAACCTGTCGTCTGCAACTCTATCAAGCTCATTGACTCCTGAGTGAAATTTATCGTCCATTATCACAGTCTTGTCAGACTCTCATTAAGTGTTTAACAGTGTAATGATACTGCACAAGTATGTCTTCGGGAAGCCCGTTGAGCCTCGCGTTGGAAGCTGACGTGCCTCTCAGTCCAGTGCAGGGACTTCTTCTACAGCCTTGACCTCGCGATCCAACACGAATTGATCAAAGATTGTATCTCAATACATGATTACATATTATTTTCGAGTGCTCGTTGCGTCAAGAGGACATCCTAGCGACCGTCGCCACCGACTCTACTAAAGTTTTGGCACGCACAGCATGAATCTCTGTGCTTGACATAGCTCAGTCAACAACCACCGAGTCGCAGCTTTTGTTTGTGATACAGGACTTGCAAATACAAGTGCCTTCTAGGCAACTAACCTGATGGCATCTGATCAAGCACCTGTTTCCGCCGCGACTCCATCCATTAGCGGAGGCATTCCCGAACTTGGATCTGTACCTCCAACGACCGTGACCGGTCAATCGAATACTGACGCATCCAATATCAAATCTTTGAAAAGGAATAGACCTGAGCAGTTGCTGAATCCATCGGGTGTTACGACTATCGCGAACGCCGGCCTGACTGCCTCGCCTTCGCCCAAATCACCAAGATATACTGGAGCCTTCTCGCCAAGATTTTCACCAGCGCCACTCACTGGCGCGGCTGCTTTAGAGGATGAAAGACGGAGAAAGGAAGACCAGCAGAAAAGCGCAGGCAGTGTGATGAGTGAAAATCCTAGCCACAAAGCTCTTTCTTCCCTAATTGCTGGTGGTGGTGCTGCAATGAGCAAGCCACAAGATGCACCTATAGCGACGACTTCGATGAGCGGCGCTATGTCGACAGTCGCGAATGCGATCTCGATACCAAGTCCTCTGCATTACGATGAGAAATCCGAGACAAGCCCTGCCAGCGCGACGAGCCTTGCAAGCCTTGGTAGTACTGCTCAAACAGCTACTGCAAGTACAACAGCTGCGGCAAGTCCAGCTACAGTCTTAGGACCATCTGACAAGGAACTGCGGGACTCCAGATCCCTTCTATCTGCTGATGATAACACGAACTCTGATGACAAACCATCCAACCGTGCGCTATCTTTCCCCGGCAATGTTCTTAGAGACCAGGACTCTTCACGACTGGCGCCAAACTCATCTGCAGCCCGTGGAATGAGTTTGCCAATGTCCGGAGTTAGCCAACTGCTTGCCCCCAGAACATACTCGCACAAGAAACACAAGTGTCCATATTGTGAAACTGAATTCACGCGCCACCACAATCTCAAAAGTCATCTTTTGACACATAGTCAGGAAAAGCCATATGTTTGTCAAACTTGCCAGATGAGGTTTCGAAGGTTACATGATCTCAAACGGCATACAAAGCTGCACACTGGGGAACGACCGCATATTTGTCCTAAGTGTGATAGGAAATTTGCTAGAGGTGATGCACTTGCGCGACACAGCAAAGGACACGGCGGCTGTGCCGGGAGGAGGACCAGCACGGGCAGCTTTGGTGGCGATGACGATTTCGAAGGATCTCATATGGGGGAAGGCGAGGATAGCGGAATGGATGGTATTATCTATGATGAACCTGCCGAGCAGAACGATGGCGCTTCAGATGAAGAACGCAGATTTAGCCTTCCAAGCATTAAAGCTCAACATGTGGGCTCAGGTCATGGAGCACAGGAAGTTTACACCCCTCATGCACGCACACCAAGCACATATCCACCCGCAGGACCTAGGCCACCACGACAACGTGCCGGAGGACTTTACCCGCCGAGTGCGGAACGTGGTGGCTCTGGAAGTTCAGCAGGTACATCTACGAGCATACAAAATAGTATGGCTGGCGGTCCCAGTGCCAATACAAGTATGTCTACTGCGGCGAGCCCTGTCGGTAACTCAATGTTCTCCCAAACAGGGATGACCGAGAGTCCAAAGCCGCTTAGTCCTGCAGGAAGCTCTCATCAGCTAGGTAATCTGGACCCATCCAGCATCAACAGGCAGAGATCACCTAGTCTTACGACCCAATTCCAACAACAACACTTCGGCCGCAGGCCGTCGGAGAGATCTTCGCCTCAAGGCATGTCTTTACCATCGCCATATAGTTCAAAGTTGCCCGCACTCTCTGGGTTAGCCCCTCCTGAATCGCGTTACACTCTTCCAAGCCAGAGTTCGTCTCACCAAGCAGCTACGAATGGGAGCCAGGCCACTCCGCAAGGACAATTAATAAACCCTAGTAACCCTGGTAATCCGGCATTCCAACCTCATATGTCAGGTTCTGCACAGGGTAGAGGGTCCATTACCGCGGCACCTCATCACCATGGAAGCGGAAGTGGAAGCGGCGATAGTAGTAGCAATCTATTTGCCTCGGGTGACCGCGGTGTATGGAACTATATTCAGAGTTTGGAAGAAAAAGTGAGGCTGCTGTCTGAAAGGGTCACGTCAATGGAAAATTTTGAGAAAGGCCAGGAAGAGAAGATCGTTCAGCTCTCTAATGAGCTCAACTCCTTAAGGAATCACCTGAATAGTCCTACTCAGCTAATACATCCACCACAACCCGCACAATTACCCAATGCGCCTGGCACTGGTCACATGTAATATTAGCACGCTATCATAATTACCTGGCTTGATAATTCACCAACGTTCGGACATGAGCACATCTTACAGGTGCCGGATATCGACAATACCTTTAATAATCACCACCACGTTATGCGAGGCGCTCAGTTGGGTAAAAGGCATGGTCAAATTACCATTGTTCGCTTTCCCAAAGGTGAATTTTATGAATGAATTGGTATGAATTGCGATAGAAGGCGTTTTTGGAAGATCGATGAGAGAGTGCAACCCTTGCTGGTTCTGAGGATGCTCCTAGTCCGACAAGGCTCTTTATTGGTCATTTCCTTCTAGGAACTTGGGTGGGCAAAATAGTTACAGATAGAACATGTATTTATATGCTCAGCCGTCATTACAGTTGGAAAAATTCATGTGCTTGCAATAGACTATGCTCCTTGAACAAGGTTTCTGTTCCTGCACTGACTACCAGCCGCAAAGATTGTGGCTCCGTGGAGATTAATTGAATCCATGTAATGATGGATATCAAAGCATCTCTCTTTCTCTTTGATGTACTTGACACATTAGCCGTATGTATCGAGGGAGCAGGGATTAGGGAAGAGTGCACGAGCTTCATTCCGGAGAACCTTGAAACTGCCATGTGAAAGTTTATCGCTAATGCGTCATGGTCAACAACAGTAAACTTCATGCTTTTGACACCAGTTGGAAGTCTATGTAATTATTCCATCAACCTCGACCGAGCACAGGATCAGAGGCGCATCACAGGTCATATAGCCTGAGGTGGCAGCTGTTTCTTTCTCTAATGGCTACCTCCAATCCTAGCGCTGCCCTCAATGCTGAACCTAGCCGGCCCGACGATCGTGAAAGTCAAAACCTCAAGCCTAAGTCATATGTAGATGCTGTACGAGAAGACACTGAAGAGGCAGCTAAGGAAATTGCCAATGGCACAAGTACCCCAAACGGTATAAATGGAACCGACGTCGCGTCTCAGGATCAGCATACCAACATCAGCACGAGGGGTTCCGGGCAAAGCGCTTCTATTTTAGGAATCGTCAAGACGCAAGATAGTACAGTGAAATCACCAAGTGGTGGTGATAGCAATGGCGACACTACAAAGGGAGCAGGGCAGATACATCAAGAGGAAAGACTAGGCAATGAGCGTCAGGAATCGAAGCATGAATATTCTGCGAACGTTCGTACAAGGCGGATCTCTACCTATACTATGCTTGGTGCTAATATTAGCCTAGGACCTTGATGAATCCCCTCGAACTCCACCCGGATACAATCACAAGAAGACCACATCTCAAAAGCCAGAGGCGGCCAGTACGCCGAGTACAAAGAACGATAACGCTGTTGTCTATGAGAAATTTGAAGATCAAAGCAATGGCATGAAGCTTGTCAGTGTGGAACCAGCTGGTAATCACGAGAAGGAACAGACGCGGAGTGATAAAGAAGGTTTGAAGGTAGACGGAGACAACAGAACGCTTGTTAGTGGTCGACAAGCAGGAAAGAGATGGGAGACTAGCGGAATCCGATTTGCGCCTATGAATGTTCCACTGCAAAGGAGGCTCCAGACACTGGTAGTTCTATTCCACTCGACTTGGATAGCCTTGAGCATAAGTGTATTCTTCTTCCTATGTGCTATTCCGATCTTTTGGCCACTTTTAATCATCTATATGATTTACTGTATGTCGTCGAATGCAGCTACATCGGGAACTTTAAAGCACCGTTCCAATTTGCTACGCTCTTTACCGATCTGGTCGCTGTTTGCCTCCTACTTTCCCGCGAGACTTCACCGAAGCCAGGAGTTGCCGCCGACGAGAAAATATATTTTTGGATACCATCCGCATGGAATCATATCTCATGGTGCCTTTGCGGCCTTTGCCACAGAAGCTCTCGGGTTCTCCCAACTTTTTCCAGGAATTACCAACACGCTTCTTACGCTCGACTCGAACTTTCGCATCCCCATATATCGGGATTATGTTTTAGCCATGGGATTGGCATCAGTTTCTCGCGAATCTTGTGAAAACCTTCTATCAAAGGGGGGGGGAAACAACGGTTAGTCCGAACTATGATCATGTGTAATCACCAAAGCTAACAGTTGATACAGAAGGAATGGGCCGTGCAATCACTATTGTGATCGGCGGCGCTGCAGAATCCTTGGATGCTCAGCCCTACTACCTGAGACTTGTCTTGAAGAAGCGCAAGGGCTTTATCAAGCTGGCTCTTCGCACAGGCGCTGATCTCGTGCCTGTTTTGGCATTCGGCGAGAATGATCTCTATGACCAAGTCACGTCTAATTCGCACCCGACGATCCACAAAGCTCAACTGCTGATCAAGAAACTACTTGGTTTCACCATTCCATTATTTCATGCTCGTGGGGTATTCAACTACGATGTTGGCCTCATGCCCTACAGACGGCCGCTAAATATTGTTGTGGGCAGACCAATAAAGGTAACCCAGTCTGTGGTTCCCCAACAAGAGGAAATTGATAAGCTGCATGCCCAATATGTCCAAGAGCTGGAGAGCATATGGAATTCGTGGAAGGATGATTTTGCAAAGGACCGGAAGGGGGAGTTAGAAATCCTCGAATAATTATGATGTATGTATATAATCAAGGTGAGTCAAGGCTTTGGTTTCGGATATGGAGGCTAGGTTAATATAGGGACTTTGGGGGTAGTGTAGGATATAGAAATACATGTACGAGAAATGGTATCCATACCGTTCTCTTTGGTCATCACGTCATGGAGCAACCGAAGAGCTATTCAGCCAGATGCTGCAAACTGCGTGAAATGGTCTGGAAAAGTAACTGCCTAGGCCTCACCTAAGAGTAGGCAATTGTCGCTCGATATTGTTTTCTATGCTTCATACCGGTATCACATCTATAGCTTCTTCGTCCGGATCAAACCCCCAAACGCCCCTGGACTCTTTCTCAATCCTCCGCCCATTACTTTGTGTCCGTTACCAAATCCCCAAACGCCTCTCGGACTCTTTCCCAATCCTCCACCATTCCTATCTGTACGTTCTCACTCAACTAATTTTGCACCAACCTGCCCATCCATCTCCACAAAATCAAAGAATCGGAAATCCGCATTTGCAAACTTTCGATTTCGAAATGCCAAACCCCAGGAGCCCAGAATGGGATATAGTAGCAATGACTTTTTGCGGTCTTTCCAGTAACTATTTCCACACTTCTGATAGTATCGAGGCTGTCAATTTCCGTCGTGGTGGTTGTGGTTGATTCCATTATCGTTTTCTTAGGAGAGGGCTTGCGCATTTGTGTAATCGCACAAACTCCTCCGTACATGCTTGCATCCATAGAGGCTCGTACCGGCATGTTGTAGATAATTCCATGAGCCTCGGTGGTGTTAGGCCATCATGAGCACAGGAACTCGAAGGACAGCTGCTCCGAATTAGCCCAGGCTCATTTCACGTCACCTGTCAGCCTTGTAAGTAGCCCCCCGACGTTTCTAACCCGGCGTTGTATCATTCCAATAGCCCAAAGAAAGGCTCGCACTTCTGTACTAGTCTGAGGAACTGGTCAGTTCCTAATCCTAGCAGCCTGTGCTCCTTTAACTCGTACGATTCCTCCAATCTCGTGAGCCATACCAAGACCTCTATAGTGGGGGGGATGTGGAGGGATGTGTGGTATATTAGAAGGAGCAAGAAAATCAGGGTAGCAGCTTGTCAGAGTTACTTACTGTAATACATCCCGGGCTGTTCCATATTGGCTGCGAGTAGACAGTCCAGCAACGATACTGGAGGGTAGTTTGGCAGTGATGGTGGACGAAGATGGCTGTTATGTGGACCGTGTTCCTATAGAGGCTGATGTATAAGTATTATCAGAGGGTTGAGGTAGAGAGGAGAAAGTATAAGATCGGATGGGGGTGTAAGGGAAAGTGAGAGGAAGGGAAAAGGCCAGAGATGGACTTTCAGAGCTGACGGAAATGGAAGTCAAAGGTAAGAGAGTGACATATGCTCAATTGGTGGCTTGATTACTCTCTCAAAAAGAGATCTAGACTTAATATATAAATGCCTGTAGCTTAGCTAGAGAGCTGCTACTAGAACCAAGCTCTCATTCGCTCATGGCCGAAACCATGGCGGCGGACGCTTCACAAAGTCAGATTCCATTGCGCATGGCCGACGCCAGGGCGGAACTACAAGCCTTGGGAGTCAGAACAGTCAAGTCGAAACTTCATTCGCTTGTCTCCAGAGCCATGGCGGGACGAGGATTTGCTTATTCAACTGCGAACGAAGCATCGATAACGTCAGATCCGGTCGTAGTAAGAACTCTATCTGCTAGCCCTTGGCAGTAAATTTGTCTGTATCTACTGCAGCTACCAAAAGTGAAATACATTTTCATGTATTCGTAAATTATAGCTTTGTTTACCTGCACCGACATCTCTATCTCTGTTCAGCCACCTATAGTAGCCAAGTGTTCCGACTACTCTCTTCGTAATCTTTGATTTGAAACTGCTCCTGGACATAGTATACAGAGCTTCAATAGAATCCGCTAGGGTGAAGTCGACCTTTCCCTAGCCGGCCCAAGACCAAACTTGGAACCGAATTGATACCGTCCACAGTAGTAAAAGATGTAATCTTTCAGCGCTGAACTGCTACTTCTGCTAGATTCCAGAGTAGGGCGAGATTGAAGTCTGCTTCTAAGCAACTATTAACAAATGTACTTTCAAAATACTGCTCTAATTTGTTAACAATGCCGGAGAATATTTAGGAGTCGTTTAGCTTCAGCGATTTAGAATACGCTATACGCAATAGGTTCCATAGTCTATTAGCAGATGAATGCTCAAGGCGATTTCTTTGATCGATCAGATTGCCCGTGGAAGTTAATTTATTAGATATATATATTTCTTCGTTGAATGTCGCAGAGCAGTTCTGATAGTAGACTTGCTAGTACGTGAAGAATAGACACCTTCTAGATAATAACCTTTTCTAAAATGTTATGAATGAAACTCATATCCTGATTTAGATATTACGCCTTTAAGGAACGGTGGGTTTGTGACAAAGTAATGACCTTGTACAAACTTCGAAGGGCGGCAACACTTGCGTATTCGACGGAACTTTAGGTAGCCTCGCATTGGCATTGCGAACAACAAGAGACAATGGTCAGCAAGCCCCGATAATAGGCTAAGTCCATCTGCAAAATCTGGTTATACTTCTGCTTAGGATCGTCCTGTAAAATGTAGAGACGATCGACCTATAGGTATCGCTCTCCTAGCGCGACGACCAGTTCAATAGCATTGAGTATTACCAAATAGTATTTGATCTTTGAATTGAAACAAAGCACTGTGCTGCTGGAGATATAAGTAATTGACTCTGGTCGTCTTAACATATATGCTGCACCATAGACATAACTGAGAGTGATGTATCTGGGCTTTGTTCCGGTTTTGACTAGTCGCTTCTCATCCACATCGATTAGAATAAGGTTATTGAACTCTTGAGGTGTCGCTGTTGTGGTTTCCTCCTGATATTGGCTGCTGTGCTACTGTTCACTCATCGATCTAACCCTGGGTTCGTTTGGTATCTAACCTCTAACCTTCGGCCTTCTGGGTAGGGACTTTGTTGGGAGTAGACCTCCACTATCCGAAGCCTAGTGAATTTGCAGTTACTGTACTGATAAAGCCATATATAGCTTTCTCAGTGGGGACCGTCAGTTGTACAGACGGGCATAGGCCCAAGATGAAATGTACTACACATTCTTCATAAGAAGTATCATCTGATACAGTAGCCGTTGTAAAGGTTTGCATGATGAGGCTGCAAAGCGGGCAGTAGAGACGTGTAGACATATCTTGAACCGAACCGTAGCATACGGAATCCATGTATACACCCTAGGTTGCATATTCTCGCAGCAGGTTTCACGGAGCTGTTCTTCTTCCCCTGCCTTATCCTTTTTCTTCTCCTCTTGCCTTTAACCTCTGCTGATTTTAGTATAATCTAATAAGAGAAGAGGATGCGAAACACTTGATTTGCAGGGTATCGTTAGAAATTATCTTGCTGAATGAAGGTACTTAGTTGGTGGTAGAGTGTAATACCTAGGCACTAGAACCTGATAGACAAGCAAAGGGTGGTGTTTATGGTCGTCGAGAAAGCAGCGGAACGACTAAGTATGCACCTTGGGGGTCAAACATCATAGCAGAGATTAATAATTCAATAACCTTAGGGTCGCATTGAAACATATTCCTTTTTGAAAATCGTGTACAAACTACTTATTCCTACTCTATAGAACAAGTGTATAGCTTCTCACCTATGAGTGGCTAGATTCCGTAATTGGGGTTTGATATTAAAGCCTTAAATTTCATGCATTACGAAGACCGCGGTCAAAAGTCTCGAGACTACAGGGTATTTAACCCCTGTAGCTACCTATTCGGCCACCGTAGACCCACTGTAGAACGCTGTACAGCCACTGTAGAGCCCTGTAAGGTGCCTAA
>Ga0335074_10017774_pt1 | contig 10033 bp, 7 predicted proteins | sample Lox_Sample_23_FD_206715 | JGI IMG/M metagenome (GOLD analysis project Ga0335074, IMG submission 206715) | Soil microbial communities from Loxahatchee National Wildlife Refuge, Florida, United States - Lox_Sample_2.3 | ecosystem: Environmental > Terrestrial > Soil > Wetlands | place: USA: Florida...
GAAGTCCTGCGCAAGGAGTTTGGCCCATTCACGGAAGACCAGGACCAGGCATTAACAGCATTAACGAGCCATATAACCCAACGGATAGCCGGTTCCCTGGCCCGTGAGTTGAAGGAACTTCCAGAGAGGCAGGAGCAGGACGTATTGACCGCAGCGGTCGGGCGCTTGTTTCACCTCGAACAGCCGTTAGCGGCTGCCGCCGGCACCAAGAACTAGCTGCGAGTCGCGAGCTCAAGGGTATGGGACAAATCACGAGCTGAAGGCTCGATGCTAAACAAGGAGCAATTGATGTCATCCTCTGCGCAAAACAAGAACAGCAGTACTAACGCGGGCTTCACCACGGTGCAAGCCTACACGCTGGCAGTGATCACGCTCGCCATCGGAATCGCGGTCGGATATTTCGCCCGCGGATCGGCCGCCATCTCCCCAACAACAGAAAGTGCGGAAGCCGCTGCCCCAAGCACAACCGGTACCGCTCCCATGGGGGCTGCACAGCTTCCCGGAATTGGATCTCCGCAACAGCAACAAGCGGCTTCGCCGGAAATGTTAGCCAAAGCGGTCGAACCGCTGCTCGCGCAACTCAAGAGCAATCCAAGTGACTTTGATACCCTGACCAAGATCGGCAATCTGTACTACGACGGCCAGACGTATCCGCAAGCTATCGAATACTACGAAAAGGCCCTCGCTGTTCAACCCAATAACCCGGATGTGCGCACCGATCTAGGAACGTCGTATTGGTATATCGGCGATCCCGACAAGGCGATCGCGAATTTCCAGAAGGCGCTGGCTATTCGGCCCAATCATCCGGGGACCCTGTTTAACCTTGGGATCGTGATGTGGCAAGGAAAGAAAGATCCCAAGGCCGCCGTGGTGGCCTGGGAGAAGCTGCTGCAGACCAATCCCGACTACCCGCAGAAGGATCAGGTGCAGATGTTGATTGAGCGCGCGAAAATGCACGGAGCTGACGTCAAAGGCTAGCTCAGTGCGCGTCGGGATTACGGTCCCGCGCACGTAGTCGCTCACCCCGGGACGATGCTGGCGCAGAGCTCGTCCCGGGTTTTTCTCTATGACCGTATTCCCAGCGCTCCGCTTTGCCGATCACAAGTTCATCGCGCAATTGCCTAGACTCAAACTAAGCTTGGTTCAAGAGATCGTCACTTATAATCGCGAAGGCACCGGGCGTCCATGAGTTCCATTGAAGTCGATCGCGATACCGCAGCCGTGACCCAGCCGAAGGCCGCTCTGCTCTCAGGATTATTGAGGCGCCCCGCTGTTCTCAGCCTGCTCCTCGTTACTGCAACCATCGCCCTGTACTATCCCGTCCACAACCATCCCTTCATCAACTACGACGATCGCGACTACGTCTACGGGAACCCGCAGGTTAAGACAGGCATCAGCCGGCATAGCATCAAATGGGCCTTCACCACATCCACGGCGGGTAATTGGCATCCACTGACGTGGCTCAGCCATGAGCTGGATTATCAGCTATTTGGTCTCGACCCGGCTGGCCATCACGACGTCAATGTCCTGTTTCACGCCTTGAACGCAGTGCTGCTGTTCTGGGTTCTGCTGCGTGCGACAGGATTACCCGGACGTAGCTTCATGGTGGCTGCGCTGTTTGCGTTGCATCCCATCAACGTTGAGTCGGTAGCCTGGGTGGCCGAGCGCAAGAACGTACTGAGCATGATGTTCTTTCTGCTGGCACTCGGCGCTTACCGATGGTATGCGAGCAGCCCCCGCGTTGCCCGGTATCTGCTGGTGGCGTTGCTGTTTGCTTTGGGATTGATGGCGAAGCCACAAATCATAATCTTTCCTTGTGTTCTGCTGCTGTGGGATTACTGGCCCCTGCAGCGTATGTTTCGCAATCAGCGAGACTCCGCTGGCAACCATCAGCCCTCCGATGCAATTCCTGCCAAGAATTTTTGGTGGCTCATGGTGGAAAAGATTCCACTCTTCGCGATGGTGATTGTCAGCGCAGTCATCACTTTGAAAGTGCAGCAGGGGGCACGCACATGGTTTCCGCGATATGTCCGCGTGGGAAATGGGATTCTTGCTTACGGGCTTTATCTTTGGAAGAGTGTCTGGCCGACACATCTTGCTGTTTTCTATCCACATCCCGGAGATTCCCTCAACTGGTGGATGGTCACATTCTCCGGGCTGGTGTTGCTTATCACTACCGTCTCAGTAATCATCGAGCGACGACACCGATACCTGCCGGTGGGCTGGTTCTGGTTCTTGGGGACCTTGGTTCCAATGCTCGGAATTATCCAAGTTGGTATACAAGGCATGGCTGACCGCTACGCGTATGTGTCTTTCCTCGGGCTGTTCATCATTACTTGCTGGGGAACGGCGGACATCGGCAAACGTTTTCATTTCTCGCCGGCCGTGTTGCCAAGCGTGAGTGTTGCCGCGCTGCTATTTTTGGCCGTGCTGGCTCGTCAACAGATTGATTATTGGCAAACGGATATTGACCTGTGGACGCATGCCCTACAGGTGACAACGGATAACTGGCTCGCTGAAAGTCAGTTGGGCACTGCCTTGGCCATCGATGGGAGAGTAGAAGAAGCGATTCCCCATTACCGCAAAACGCTGGCGCTGGAACCGCACGATGCCGATGCCAACATGGGTATTGGCATTTATGAGTTTCATCGAGGTAACTATCCTGAGGCGATTTTCTACTACCAGCGCGTAGTAACGGACAACAGTGCGCCGAGAAGAGAAATCATCGTTAACGCCTGGGTCAGTATGGCGAAAGCCTATATGGCTCTGGGAGCCAGGGCCAAGGCTCAACAGTGCCTGGAAGCTGCGAAGCGCGTGGGCAATGACTCCGGAGCAACGAATTAGACGATTTGCCAGTTGAGTTGCGGTCTAGAACCTTCCGTTCACGATCCACGATCTCACTTCCGCCTCGACGTCGAAACCTACACTACCCATGATGAATCTGCCATCCAGCTCATAGGCGCAGACCTCGAGCGGCGTTCCATTGTAGCCGCCATGGAGGTATCCGCGAACATACAGGCGGGCGAAGTCATCGATGCCAAGCAACCGGTACTGCACGATGTGCACCATCTCGTGAAAGATGAGCTGCGGCGTCAGCGGTTCGTGGAAGACCACCACATCATCGAAGGTAATCGCGCCCATGGTGGTGAAGTTCGGCAGGCCGGTAAATCCGATTTGCTCGAGTTCGGTATAAAACGGGGGATTGGGAATGCGCTCTTGTCCGGGCTGAACAACGCGAATGCGTTGCAGATCGACCTGCGAAAAGAATCGCGACCAGAGCTCGCTGAAGGTGAGCGGAACGGCCCGGCTGTAGTAATGCGCGCGTTGCGCACGAATGTATTGCGCCACCGCTTGCGTAAAAGTAGCAATCTGCTCGGGTGACAGCGATGGCTGCGGCTGCTTTGCTGGCTGACTTCCGACCAAGGCGCTCTACTCCAGGTCCCGCCAGTTGGGCCCGGTTCCGATGTCGACCTTCAGCGGGACTTTGAGTTCGTGGACGTGCTCCATCCGCTGCACGACCAGTTGCTTCATAGTATCAATTTCGTGCTCAGGGACCTCGAAAACAAGTTCGTCGTGGACTTGCAGCAGCATCTTCGATTGAAGCCGGCGCTCGCGCACGTCGGCATCGATGCGAATCATGGCAATCTTGATGAGATCGGCAGCGGTGCCCTGCAACGGCGTGTTGACCGCGGTACGCTCGGCGAAGCCGCGCAGATTGAAGTTCTTGCTGTGAATGTCGGGGATGGGGCGCACGCGGCCGAAGAGAGTTGATACTTTCTGATCGCGACGCGCCTGCTCCAACGTGCGATCGATAAACTCGCGCACACCGCTGTACTTTTCGAAGTAGGCATCGATGAAGCGCTTGGCTTCCTTGGTGTCGATGCCGATCTGTTGCGAGAGGCCGAATGGAGACAGTCCGTAGACGATGCCGAAGTTTACGGCCTTGGCGCGGCGGCGATGTTCGGCATTCACCATAAGCGGGGGAACGCCGAAAACCTGCGACGCGGTGAGCGTGTGAATATCTTCGCCTGTGCGATAGGCCTCGACCAGCAGCTTGTCGCCGGAGAAGTGCGCCAGCAGCCGCAACTCGATTTGCGAGTAGTCGGCTTTGAGCAGAACGTGACCCGGCTCGGCGACGAAAGCGGCGCGAATCTCGCGGCCCAGCTCGGTGCGGATGGGAATGTTCTGCAGGTTGGGATTGACCGATGAAAGCCGTCCGGTCGCCGATCCCGCCATGTTGAATGTTGTGTGCAGACGCTTCGTGCAGGAGTTCAGCAGTGCGGGCAGAGCATCAACGTAGGTCGACTTCAACTTGGAGAGCTGGCGATAGTCCAGCACCATGCGAGGAACTTCATGATCGGCGGCCAGACCCTCCAGCACGTCGACCGCAGTCGAGATCGTCTTGCCCTTGCCGTACTTCACGGGTTTTGGCAGATTCAGCTTGTTGAAGAGCACATCGCCCAGTTGTTTGGGCGAATTGATGTTGAACTCGAAACCCGACTTGTCGTAGATTTCACGCGCTTTGGCCTCGATGTCGAGTTCCAGGCGCTGCGACATTTCGGCCAGCACGTCGCAGTTGAGCTTGACGCCGGCATCTTCCATGCGGGCAAGGACGGGCACCAGCGGGAGGTCGATGTCGTCATAAACCTTCAGCAACCCAGCTTGCTCGACTTCCTGACGCAACTTCTGAGTCAGGCGCAGGGTGACGTCGGCGGCTTCGGCCGGCGAAGGGCCGAGCTTGAGACTGAACTTGCGAAAAGCTACTTGCGGGAGCTCGTACGTGGAATACGTCGGGTCGAGCAGGTAGGCGTAGAGCAACGAATCATGTGCGACGCCGGCGAGCGCAATGTTCTGCTGCGCCAGAACGTGCGTCGCCGATTTCAGATCGTGCGTGCTCTTGGATATGGCTTCATCCCCCAGTGCGCGCTGCAACGGTGCTGCGGCTTTGCTATCGAGCTCGACCGTCAGCGCCCTGCCTGCCTCAGCCGAGATGGCGATGCGATGGCTGATTGCGAGCGACGGCGCTGACGAGGGTGGCGTACTCAGAGATAGCTGCTCAGACTCCGGCTCTTCCGCTGCTTCGGATTCAGCCGTCGCAATGGATTCGCTGGCCGAGGACTTGAGCGCGATCGCGAGTGGGGTTCTCGACTTCCTTGCCGCTGCGATCACGGCTTCGACTTCAGCCGCGCTTTTCGCTTCGCGATAATCGGTTTCGCCGAGGTCAATGCTCTCGCTGAGGAAGTCCTGCACCAGGGTGGTAAACTCCAGCTCGGTGAAGAGGGCTCGCGCAGCGGGAGCATCCGGTTCCTGCGCGCGCATTTTTTCGGGATCGAAGTCGACGGCGACGTTTTTGTCGATCGTCACCAGCTGCTTGCTGATCAGGATTGCGTCGCGGTTGTTCTGCAGCGATTCGCGATAGGTCTTGCGATCAACCTCGGCGGCACGATCCAGCGCAGCTTCGACGCTACCGAATCGCTGAATCAACTCCACCGACCCTTTATCGCCGATACCAGGCGCGCCGGGAATGTTGTCGATCGAGTCGCCCCGCAGCGCCATCACGTCGATAACTTTTTCCGGTGGAACGCCGAGAATCTTCTCGACCTTGATGGCGTCGCAGATCAGGTTGTCCTTGGGCGGATTCAGCACGCAGATGTGCTGGTTGACCAGCTGCATCATGTCCTTGTCGCTGGAGACGACGAAAACGGTGTAACCGGCATCGACGGCTTTGCGAGCGAGCGTGCCGATGACGTCGTCGGCTTCGAAGCCCGGCGCTTCAAGGATCGGGATGCGATAGGCGTCGAGAGCGCGGCGGATGTAGGGAATCTGCTGCGCGAGATCGGCCGGCATGGCAGCGCGATTCGCCTTGTAACCGTCATACGCGGTGTCGACGTAGGTCTGCGTTTTGCTGTCGAACTTGCGCACACTGGTGATGGCTGTAGCCTGTTCGTCGCGAAAGGTGGGCGCGCTCACATCAAAAACAGCGGCGAGATATTGCGGCGAGAAGTCGGCTCGCAGCTTGCGCAGCATGTTCACGAAGACGTAGGTCGCGCTGGTGGGGATGCCGGTCTTGGTTGACATTGGCCGCTGGCGCGCCATTGCGTGATAGGCGCGGAAGATGAACGACATCGCGTCGATCAGGAAGATGCGGCCCTTCGATCCTGCGGGCTCAGCGGGGACGGTTAGCGCGGGTTTCGCGGCGGTACTCTTCACTGCACTTGCGGGCTTGGCAGCGCTGGAGACAGTGGCAGATTTCGCGGTTTTCCTGGTCGAGGGCAAGCATCAATTCTAGCAGTCATCGACTGCGGGCAGGATCAGCACGTCGACGCTAGAGCCCCGCCAATGCTTCGCGGGCGGCAGCGACTGTGTCGTCGATGTCGCCTTGCGTGTGGGCGATGCTGAGGAAGGCGGCCTCGAATTGCGAGGGCGGCAGCCAGACGCCGGCGTCGAGCATGGCTCCGTGGAAGCGGCCGAATTTCGCCGTGTCGCAGGTTGCGGCGGTGGCCCAGTCAGTGACGTAGCGATCGTTGAAGAAAAAAGTGAACATGGAGCCGACGCGCTCAGCGGTCATGGCGACACCGGCCTCTTGTGCAGCTTGCAGAACGCCTGCGACCAGCTTGCCGGACATCTCGTCGAGCTGTTTGTAGTAGGCCTCGCGATTGGCTTTGAGCTGGCAGAGAGTCGCGATGCCCGCGGCCATCGCGAGTGGATTGCCGCTCAGCGTTCCCGCCTGATAGACGGGACCCACGGGCGCGACCATGTCCATCAGCTTGGCCGGGCCACCGTAGGCTCCGACGGGCAGGCCGCCGCCGATGATCTTGCCGAGCGTGGTGAGATCGGGCTTGATGTTGTACAGCTCGGAGGCTCCGCCGAAGGCGACGCGGAATCCGGTCATGACTTCATCGAAGATGAGCAGCGTGCCTTCGCGCTCGGTGATGATACGCAGAGCCTGCAGGTAGCCAGGCTTGGGCGGGACGCATCCCATGTTGCCGACAACCGGCTCGACGATGACGCAGGCGATCTGGCCTTTGAACTTCTCGAAGGCGGCCTGAACCGCGGGCACGTCGTTATAGGGCAAGGCCAACGTGAATTCGACGAATTCTTCCGGCACGCCGGCCGAGCCGGGAATACCGAGCGTCGCCACGCCCGAGCCGGCTTTGACCAGCAGCGCGTCGCTGTGACCGTGATAACAGCCTTCGAACTTAACGATGATCTTGCGACCCGTGGCAGCCCGCGCCAGGCGAATCGCGGACATGGTCGCTTCTGTGCCGGAGCTGACGAAGCGGACTTTCTCGATGGCAGGGAAGGCTTCGATGACAAGCTCGGCGAGATCGGCCTCGCTCGCGGTCGATGCGCCAAAGCTGGTGCCGTGGCGCGCGGCCTGGATGACGGCCTCGATGACTTCGGGATTGGCGTGGCCGAGGATGAGCGGCCCCCATGAGCCGACACAGTCGATGTAGCGGTTGCCATCGGCGTCCCAGACGTGCGCGCCCTCGCCGCGGACGAGAAACGGCGGATCGCCGCCAACGGAACGGAAGGCGCGGACAGGAGAATTTACTCCGCCGGGGATGAGGCGCTCGGCGCGCTGTTGAAGGCTGCGGGATTGATGGAGGTTGCGGGGCATTGGTTGGCGTTAGGGAAAAGAAAGTCTATCAGGATGCGAGGATGGGGGGATGCGACTTTGGTAGAAGGCCACGAAGCAGCAGAAGCGGGCAAACCACTGCCGTCCCTACGGGACTCGGGCCATACACTTCGTGCGCCCACGGCTGAAGCGGTGGGCTATCATCTTCCGTCTCGCTTTGCGAGACTAGATCGTACCAGCCCGGGCCGCTCACCCTATCCCGATGCCCACGTCCAAACTGCAGCCCATAGGGCCGTAATGCGAGATTTTGCGGAACATCGCGGGATATGGCGGCATCGAAGTGAGATAGAATAGGAGAGATCCTGCGGGCGGTATCCCTCCCAATAGCGAATTACACATGTCGAAGACAACGAAGTTCATTGTTCTTGCCCTATCGTTCCTAGTCGCTGCATTCGTTGTGCTTGGTCAGTTCGGCGTCAAGGCCGACACCAACGATGGCGATTCCTATCGCCAGCTGGGCGTCTACAGCGAAGTGCTGTCGCGCATCCGCGACGAATATGTCGAAGAGCCGAACATCACAGCGGTTACAAACGGCGCACTGCATGGGCTCTTGGAGTCGCTGGATGCGGACTCCAGCTATCTGGACCCGACCGAGTTCAAAGAGTACAAACAGCGCAAGGAAGGCAAGGCCAGCATTGGGGCAGCCCTGTCCAAGCGCTACGGCTACGCTGCGGTGATCTCGGTGATTCCCGGCGGACCAGCCGATAAAGCGGATATCGAGAGCGGGGATATCATCGAGGCCATTGAGGGCAGGTCGACCCGCGACATGTCGCTGGCGGAGATCGATGGCCGGCTGACCGGGCCTCCAGGATCGGTGGTCAACGTTTCCGTGGTGCGGCCGCGGCGGGCGCAGCCGGTAAAGTCGGCGCTCACGCTAGCGATAGTTGCCGATCCGCCGATCACCGACAAGGTGATGCAGGACGGGATTGGTTATATCAAGGTGGACGATTTTCCCAAAGGACGTTCGCAGGAGATTGCCAATAAGCTGAAGGCACTGCAGAAAGACGGCGCCAAGAAAATCATTCTTGACCTGCGCAACTCCGGCGCCGGCGAAGAAGATGAGGGCATCGCGACAGCCAATCTTTTCCTGAATCACGGGACTATCACGTATCTACAAGGCCAGAAGTATCCCAAGCAGACGTTTAATGCCGATCCGCAGAAAGCGGTCAGCACCCTGCCGCTGGTAGTGCTGGTGAATCGCGGAACCGCCGGCCCGGCGGAGATTGTGGCGGCAGCGGTGATGGAGAACGCGCGCGGCGACGTGGTCGGCGACAAGACGTTTGGGTCGGGCGCGATCCAGAAGGTGATCGATATGCCGGATGGTGCGGCGCTGATACTTTCGGTTGCCAAGTATTATTCGCCGTCGGGCAAAGCGCTCCAGGATACGGCGGTGACTCCCAATATCCTAGTGGCCGATAACAACGATGATTTCATCGCGCCGGATGAGGACGAGAGTGCCGAGGACGAGGCGCAGGAAGAGAAGGAGAAAGCTACTCAGCCGGACGATCAGCTGAACAAGGCGATCGAGGTGCTGAAGACGCAGACGACCAAGGGATAGATCTTTCTCAACCACGGCGAAACAGGGGGCACGGAAAAATCCGTGCCTTTGTTTTTGGACCATGGGCCGATATGATCGCGGGTATGATTGCAAACTTAATCCGCACTTTGACTTTCCTGTCGGCCACAATTCTGCTTACAGCACAGGCGGGGGTGGGATTCAGCGATCAAAACCCCGGGCTTCACGCCAAGTTGATACCGCTGGACTCGCGGGGATTCAAGGAGATTCTGCCCGGCCCGCCTGCGAGCGTGCGGCTGCAGTCGGGCTATGTTGTTCTGGCGCCGGGCGAATCCGTCGGCAAGCACAGTACCGGACATCACGAGGAGTTGCTGATTGTGCTGCAGGGCGATGGGGTAATGACCTTTGAGGATGGAACCAGTCTGCCCGTCAAGGAGAATTCAGCACTCTATTGTCCACCGCAAACTGGGCATAATATCACCAACACGGGACGCGACGTGCTGCGCTACGTGTACGTTGTGGCTGACACACAATGAGGCGAGACAAATGAAGCGAGTAATCGGCTTAGGAGGGGTGTTCTTTAAGGCGAAGGATCCGCAGGCGCTGTACGAGTGGTATCGCAAGCATCTTGGGATTGAGAGCGCGCCCGATGGCTCGGGCGCGATGTGGCGCGACGCTGACCGCGAGAGTCCGGCGGTTAATGTGTTTGCGATTTTCCCTCAGGACACAACTTACTTCGCGCCAAGTCAATCGAGCCTCATGATCAACTTCCGCGTCGACAATCTGCACGAGCTGTTGAAAGCGCTTCGCGAAGAAGGCGTGCAGGTAGACGACAAAATGGAAGAGCACGATTTCGGGAAGTTTGGCTGGATCATGGA
>Ga0335074_10017775_pt1 | contig 10033 bp, 11 predicted proteins | sample Lox_Sample_23_FD_206715 | JGI IMG/M metagenome (GOLD analysis project Ga0335074, IMG submission 206715) | Soil microbial communities from Loxahatchee National Wildlife Refuge, Florida, United States - Lox_Sample_2.3 | ecosystem: Environmental > Terrestrial > Soil > Wetlands | place: USA...
CTTCCGATCTCGCCCGGTCATTCTTCGCGCCGTTGGGCACGCATACCCGTGATGCGATGGCAGACTTGCCGGACGCGGACCTGTCGGCCGCCAGTCGGGTGTTCACCGCGCTGATCGAGGCGATGCGGCGCTATCAACGTGAGCTCGCATCGGTCAAACCGCCCAAGCAGCCGCCATGCTGAAGCCGGCGCAGACCAAGGCAGGGAGGGGGTGAGGTGCTGTGGTCGCTGATTCGAACGGGATGACGACCCGAAAGCGACGCCACATCGACGTGTGTCTTGACGAGAGGGTCGCGTATTCCGGCGTCACGACGGAACTGGAACGCTATCGCCTGCCGTACAACGCGTTGACGCAGACCAGCCTCGCCCACATCGACTTGTCCACCGAGTTCTTCGGCGCGCCGCTGCGCGCCCCGATCTTGGTCGGCGCGATGACGGGTGGCGCGGAGCTCTCGGGCACCATCAACAGAAATCTGGCCGCCGCCGCCCAACGGCTGGGAATCGGAATGATGCTTGGCTCGCAACGGATCATGCTGGACAGCGCGCTGGGGGAGCAGGCGGCATCCAGCTTCACCGTCCGCGACGTGGCACCGGATGTGTTGCTGTTCGGCAATATTGGGCTCGCCCAGCTGACCGCGGCCGCAGTGGAGGACATTTCGCAGGCGCTGAAACGCGTTGGTGCCGATGCGCTTGCCGTGCATACCAATCCGCTGCAGGAGGCGGTCCAGCGAGACGGCGACGGTGACTTCTCCGGATCGGTGGACAGGTTGCGCGAAGTCGCCGGCGCGCTGGAATACCCGGTGCTGCTCAAAGAGGTGGGGCACGGGATCGGTACCTCGGCGGTGACGGAGTTGATCGGCCCGTCGGGTGAGCCACCGGTGGCCGGCATCGACGTAGCAGGTGCCGGCGGTACGTCGTGGTCACGGGTGGAGCAGCTCGTCCGCTACGGGGAGGTGCGCTACCCCGACTTAGCCGACTGGGGCATACCGACCGCGAGGGCCATCGTGGAGGTGCGTTCGGCGCTGCCCACCATCCCGCTGGTGGCCTCCGGCGGCATCCGCACCGGCATGGATGCGGCCAAGGCACTGGCGCTGGGCGCCGACGTGGTGGCGATCGCCCGGCCGCTGTTGGCGGCCGCCATCGAATCCGCTGAGGCGGTGCAGGATTGGCTGGAGCGGTTCAATCTGCTTGCATGGGGCCGGTGCGCCGGATCTTCTGGCGCTGCGCGCCATCGGCGTCACGCCGGCCCCGTAGCCGCGGCTGGTAGGCGAACATGGCGGTCATCCTGGCGTACGGTTCGCCGTCGCTCGGCCACCTGTTCCCGCTCGCTGCGCTGTTGCGCGAGTTGGGCGAGCGTGGGCACGAGGTGCATTTTCGTACCATGTCTTCCGGGGTCGAGAAGATGCGAGCCACGGGCATCAACGCCGAGCCGGTCGATGCGCGCATCGAGGCGATCGTGGGGCCGGACTGGATGGCGCGAAATGCGTTGGATGTCTTGAAGATGTCGATCGAGGTGCTGTGTGAGCGGGCGGTGCTCGAGGTCGACGACCTGCGAGCCTCGATCGCGCGGGTGCGACCTGACACCGTGATCGTCGACGCGAACTGCTGGGGCGCGATGTCGTCGGCGGACGCCGGTGACCTGCCGTGGCTGGTGTTCTCACCGTTCACGCCGTATTTGCGCTCACAGGGTGTGCCACCCTTCGGCCCGGGACTGCGGCCACTGCCCGGAGTGGTGGGCCGGGTTCGCGATGCGTTGATCCGGCCGTTCGTGACGCATCTCTTCGATCGCCGAATTGTGCCTCGCATCAACATCCTTCGGGCCGCGGTGGGGGCGCCGACGATCGGCTCGGTGGACGATTTGATGCGGCGAGCGCCGTTGCTGTTGGCGGTCGGTGGCGAACCGTTCGAGTATCCGCATCCCGGATGGGGCAAGGGTGTCCACCTCGTCGGCGCCTGCGTCTTTGAGCCCGGTCCTGATCCGGTGCCCGACTGGGTCGTGTCGATCGATCGGCCCATCGTGTTGGTCAACACGTCGTCGATTAGGCAGGCCGATACGGTGTTGGCCGACACCGCATTGCAAGCATTGGCCGGCGAACCGGTCCATGTCGTCGCAACATTCCCCGCTGGAGTGCCGCAGGGTCTGCCCGTCACCCCCAATTCCACTGTGCGCCAATTCGTCCCGCACGGCACGATCCTCGATCGCGCATGTTGCGCGATCACGCACGGCGGGATGGGCACGACTGTCAAGGCGCTCGACCGGGGTGTGCCGGTCTGCGTCGTCCCGTTCGGGCGCGATCAGGCGGAGGTAGCGCGACGCGTCGAGGTGGCGGGCTGCGGCGTCCGACTGCCGGCCGACAAACTCACCGCGCCCGCACTCCGCGACGGCGTTCGCCGTGCGATGGCGATGGCCGACGGTGCGCGCCGGGTGGCAACCGGTTTCGCCGCGACGGGCGGCGTCGGGCGGGGAGCCGACCTCGTCGAGAACCACATGCTTGCGGCGGTCGCGAGGCAAATCTCGGACTGATGACGCCACCGTAATTCAGGCCGGCTCAATAGGTTTCGGTAGATCGCCGAGCGATGGTTCAGGCGTGATCGAGATTTGCGGTAGTTTCGGGCTTTCCATTCGGACTCTGCGTCGCAATTTGGCCTTCAAACGCCGACATTGCGGAGATCATCGCGGTCATGACCCGATGAGCGGCAAGAAGATCTTTGTCGGGCAGGTCCGCAAGCGCGGCACGCAGATGGACACCCAGCGGGGTGAAGAACCCGCGCGCCAGTTCCATGCCGCTGTTTTCATACCGGAGAAGCGCTTTGCGTCGATCGGTGGGATCCGATTCACGCCGCACGTGGCCGGCATCGATCATCCGGTCGACCAGGTATGTGATCGCAGCGGGGGAGACGTCCATCCGCTGGCGTAGTTGGGCCATGGTCAGCGGGGTCCCGGCGGTTTCGGCGACCATGACGTGCAGCAAGGCGTGAAAGTCGTTGCCGCTTACGTCGTGCTGGCGCGCGAAATGCCGACCGATTCGATCCGACTGCGCCGTGACGGCCCGCATATCGGCCGACATCAGCTTCTCCAGATCGGCTCGGTCGGCAGGCGAACTGTCTGTGCCCCGCTTAGTCACCTCAAACCGCATCCTTCTTAGCGATTGTCGATCCAGCGTATCGGAAACCCGCTGGATCAGCGGCAATACACCTTCAACTGCGTAAATATCGTATGGCCGCATTACTGCGTCGCTGCACTGTACACGGTTGACGACAGTTATGCGTATAAGTGCGTTATCTACAGCAACACAGGCCATGCCAGCCGCGGGCGACGTTCAACCCGCGGTCCGCAGGCTGCGTCGAATTGCACGTGCCAAAACGGATTTGATGCTCAGGCCGGGTCCTTCATCCGGAGCGAGCCATCGCCGGTAATGACCCGTTGGCCGATTTGGGCGAGCGGGGTGTTGGACTCCTGAGACACCCGCTTGAGCAACTCGAAAGCTCTCGCAGCGTCGATGCCGAAACGTTCCATCAGCATGCCTTTGGCCTGTCCGATGATGTCGCGGGACACGAGTGCGCTGCGGAACTGCTGGTCGCGGCGCATCATGCTCCAAACCAGCGCGGTGTGCGTGGCGAAAATCAGCCCCAAATTGACTGAGCCGTCAGTGAATGCGTTGACCGGTTCGGCATAAAAATTGAGCGAGGCGTTGGTCGCGCCTTCTCGCAACATGCCGAAAGACAGGATCGATCGAATGGGTGTCTGTCTGAGCGCCTCTTGGCGGTAGAGCGGCCACCGATCGTCGGCGTCCAGATCGTCGATACGGACGCTGTGTTGCTGCGAGGCAGCGGTCAGGCATGGTCCCTGTTGGTAACGGCTCTGAATCTCGTCCAGCATCACCGGGTAGCGATGGGTCGCGGCGGCGGTCTGGCTGCGACGACGCCGCTGTGTGACTGTGATACCGGCATATTGGGCACCGGGAATCGATTCGGTGGCACCCTCGATCAGATCCCGCAGCAATGCCGCCGTGTCGAACGACGCACGTTGGTGGATCTCCGCGATCAGCTGGGCCGCGTGTAAAAACCTTGAGCTTTGGGAACTCACCGTCAAGTTGTCAGTCACTGTTTTTCTGCACCGCAAAGGGTCTCGCCCCGCGATTACAAGCCTCCTCATTTGACACTACTATCTTAACTATTAATCTTGTGAAATACCACAGATTTCTGGCGAACGGAGGAGTACGCGATGCGCTGCGTCGTCTTCGGCGCCACCGGTTATATCGGCGCGCGGCTGGTTCCCGAGTTACTGGAAGCCGGGCACGACATCCGCGTGATGGCCCGGAAGCCGGCCAAGCTCGACGACGTGCCATGGCGTGGGCAGGTAGAGGTTGTGCAGGGCGACGTCGCGGACCCCGACCAGGTGCGGCGAGCGCTCGACGGTCGACAAGTTCTGTACTACCTGGTGCATTCGATGCTGAGCACGGATTTCGTCGACCTGGACGCGCGGGCGGCGTCGATAGTCGCCGATGCTGCGGCCCGAGCGGGACTGACGCGGATCGTCTACGTGGGCGGCATCATTCCGCAGGGCCAGCAGTTGTCGGCTCACCTGGCGTCGCGTGCCGAAGTGGGGCGGCTGTTGGGCGAGTCCGGCGTGCCCACCGCGGAGTTGCGCGCCGCGGCCATCATCGGTGCCGGTTCGGCCAGCTTCGAAATGCTGCGCTATCTGACCGAGCGATTGCCGTTGATGGTCACGCCGCGCTGGCTGCGAACCCAGGTCCAGCCCATCGCAGTGCGCGACGTGCTGTACTACCTGATCCATGCGGCGGAGCTGCCGGCCGACGTGAGTCGGGCCTTCGATATCGGCGGCCCCGACACGTTCACCTATACGGACATGATCCGCAAATACGCCGCGATTGCGGGCCTGCAACGTCGCGTCGCCGTTCCGGTGCCGGTGTTGACGCCGTATCTGTCGTCGCACTGGGTTCACCTGATCACGCCGCTGCCACGACCCCTGGTTTCGTCGTTGATGAAGTCGCTGGAAAACGACGTGGTGTGCACCGAGCACGACATCGTCGCGCACATTCCGGACCCCGAGAACGGGTTGACGTATTACGAGGAAGCCGTCGAACTCGCGCTGGCCCGGGTCCGCGAGGGAGAGCTACGCACCCGGTGGTCGCGTCCCGGCTCCGACGACTGTCCGTCGCGGCCGTTGCCCACCGATCCGGACTGGGCCGGTGGACCGTTGCACGAGCAGGTGTCCGAACGCCGAGTCGACGCCGATGCCGAAACACTGTGGCAGGTCTTCGATTCGATCGGCGCCGAGCATGGCTGGTCCGCCGCGCCGCCGGCCTGGGCCGTGCGTGGCTGGCTCGGCCGCCTCGCGGGCTCCAACCCGGGGCCCGGACAACCGCATCGCCTGCACTCCGGTGAGGCGTTGGACTGGTGGCGTGTCGAGCACATCGACCGGCCACACCTGCTGCGGCTGCGCGCGGACATGCCGCTACCGGGCCGGCTGTGGCTCGAGCTGTCGGTGCACGACGACGGCGACGGCGGTTCGCTTTACCGCCAGCGCGCGTTGTTTCAGCCGTATGGCCTTGCCGGTGAGGCTTTTTGGGCGGTGTCGACGCCTGTGCGTACCGCTATGCTCGGCGGCATTGCCCGTGACATCACCACGAAGGCACGCGGCGCCTCCGCTGCCACCCGAAAGCAACCCACGAGATAGCGGCGGCCGCAAACGCCAACGCCTGCGCCGCGCCGGTCCGATTGGCCGGGTAGCAGACACCGGCAACGTAGCGGTCGATGAAACCGGATGCCGGCAATGGGTCCATGTCCGCGCGGGCGCGTGCCCAGCGTTCGAGTTCGGTTAGGGGACAGGGCAACTCGAAGACCACGACGCCGATACCCCAGATCACCGCTGCTACGTGCAGCACGATGCTGCGCGGCCACCGCAACGCGAGAAATCCGCCGCTGGGCAGATAGACCAGATACGCCAAGTGCGCACCGACGGTGAGAATGACGGCGCCGCCGCGCATTTAGCTCGTACCGGCCCGCAGCTGGTAGCGACGTTCGGCGTAGGCCAGGTCGTCCTTCCACAGCCGCGCCGCGGCGACGCGCATCAACCCGGTGATCAGCGGGGCGGCGCGGCGTGCGCGCTGGAATCCGGTGCGCTCGGAGGTCGCGACGACGGCTTCGATCACCGCGGTTCGTGGACGGTTGTCGGGACCCAGACCGACTGGAGTGGCGTGTGTTTCGACCACGCTGCCGGTTCCCTCGCCGTCGACGATGCGCATCACGATGGTGCGCGGTTCGGGGCTGGTGAACTCCGCGACGGTGGGTACGCCGACGCGGCCGACGCGGAACGTCACCGCGACCAGGAATCGATCGGCTTCCTCGCTGGGCGTGGTCAGCACCTCGAGCCGGGTGAAGGAGTAGGGGTGATACCACGCGCCGTGCCAAGGATCGAGGCGGTTGGCGATGATGTCGGCCGGCTCGCAGGTGCCGACCAGTCGAGCGACGGCGTGCAGCGTGTCGCCGGTCGGCCTGATCGGGATCACCGGCTGATCGAGCGGCTCTTCGCCCCCGACGCCGTCCAGGCGTACCCAGGCCAGCACTCCGTCGTCGTGGCTGGGCAGTGCGCGCCAACCGAATTCGTCGGTGTTGCCGTCCAGGCATAGCCCGTGCCATCGGCAGATCAGCGCTCCGCGGTGCACGGCGGCGGTGGCGAGGTCGGCGCCCAGATGCGGGCAACTGCGCGGCCCGACGTGCAGCCGGGATTGCTGATCGCGCCACGCGACCAGTTCGACGCCGTCGACCCGGGTGCCCAACGGTCGGTCGGTCCGGACATCGCGGCTCGCGGCGAACGCATACCAATTGCCGGTCGGCCGGCGCTGCGAGCGGTCCAGCGCCGCGTCGATGATCGACGGCGACGCCTCCCGGTAGGTCGGACGCTGGTCGGCCCACGCCACCGGCGGAATTGCCTGCAGCGGCCAGTCTTTCGGCCAGCGGCGGCGGATGTTGTCGCCGATGCTCATCGTCGCGAACGCCTTTCTCGGCCGGCAAGGAAACGCAGCGGCGCCGAGCGGCCTTGAGTAGGAACGGTACACAGGTCGTGGCCGGCAAGACCCCACTGCGCCAATATCTTGTTGGCGGCCACCCACCCGGTGGTGGCCGCACGCTCCATCAGCGCCACCGGCAGATCGATGCGGACGCCGTCGCCGGCGAGCAGCAGACCGGGCAGCGGTGTCGTCACGCCCGGTCGATGCGCGTGGGTGCCGGGCGCGAACAGCGGACAGTCGCTGCGGTGCAGCATCCGCTCGTAAACGATCCGCGCACCGGTGGTTTCCGGGTACAGGTCATTCAGCGTGCTGAGCATGGCCGTGTCCGGCTGGGCGGATTGCACGGCGTAGGAATGCAATTCAACGACCGATCCGCGGTGTCGCTGTGCCCAGTCGGCGGCTTGGCGTTCGTAGCGGTCGAGGACGCTGATGTTGTCCAGCGGCTCGTGTCCGGCGGTGCCCAGAAACGCGGGCCTGTGGGCTTTGACGGGCCGGTCCAGCCACAGCCGGTGCACCATGAACGGCGGCGCGGTGCGCAGCTTCTTGATCCGTGCTCGCCACATGTCGTCGCCGAGTTCCGGTGACGCCGCGACGATTCGCTGCAAGCCGGTCACGTCGGCGGCCAGCACGACGGCGTCGGCGTCCAGACGGTCATGCGCGTCGGTGTGGACGCGGAATGTCTGGGCGTCGCCGAGGCCGATGCTCGCCACGGCGGTGCCCTGATGGAACCGCACACCGAGGCCGGCCAGGTAGTGCTGCAGCGGCCCCCACAGGGCGGCGTCGAAGTTGTCGTTGGCGACGTCGAAGATGAGGCCCTCGCTGGAGCCGAGGAAGTAGATGTGGAACATCGTCGCCAATTCGGCGGCCGAGAGCTGCGTCGGGCTGGCGAAGAAGCTGCGGGAGAACACCTCGAAGGCCAGGTGGCGGGCGGCTTCCGGGAAGTTGAGGCTCTTCAGGAAGGTCTCGGCGTCGATGTGGTCGAGCGTGTGATAGATGTCGGGCACCGACACGGCGGCCAGCGGCGCCGCGGCGCGCGCGTCGATGCGGGCCAGGTCGCCGAGCCGAAAGGTGGGGCTGCGCAAGGCGAATGCGAGCGCGTTCCAGGGTGGGGTGCGTGGCAGGCCGCGAAACGTGTCGCGTCGGCCCTCGCCGTCGATCAGTGGGTAGTCGTCGACCGGTGTGAGCATGGAGAGCTTCGGGTCGACGCGGCGCAACAGGTTGCGCAGGTTGTAGTACTGCCGGAAGAAGGCGTGGAAGCCGCGGTTCATGCCGACCTCGGCGCCATCGAATTGCTCGGTCCAGGCGCCGACCCGGCCGCCCAGGTAGTCCTCGCGTTCGATGACGTCGACGCCGACTCCCCGCTCGGCCAGGCCCGTCGCGGCGGCCAGGCCGGCGATCCCGGCCCCGACGACAACGGCTCGCGGTTGCGACGACAGCTCTGCGGCGCTGGCCAAACCGGGCGCTGCCCGCAACGTCTGGCGACGGCGATCGGTCATTGCGGCGCGTCCCCGAGGAAGGTGTGCGCGATGTTGGTTTCCCATCCCGGCATGGTTTCGCTGTGCACCGAGGTGAACCCGGCGTCACGCATCCGCTGCCGGAATTGTGTTGCGCCGTCGAACGTCAGCACGCTGCGCCACAGATGCCGATACAGCGTCGTGTCGCCGGTCTGCCGCCGGCCGGACGGGATGATGATGCCCCAGCAGACCGCGTGCCACACCCAGGTGGCGACTCGGGAGTCGCGCACCGAGTAGTCGTGCACCGCAAGCCGGGCCCCGGGAGCCAATTGGTCGCGCAGGGCACGCAATTGGGTATCGGGGTCCGACAGATTGCGGATCAGATAGGCGGCCAGGATCCCGTCGAATGGGCCGACGACGCCGTTTTCGGCGAGGGCTTCGACGGGGGTGTGCACGAACCGCACCGACGCCGGCCATGACTTGGCCCGCGCCTGGTCGAGCATCCCCCGTGACGCGTCGACGGCGACAATCTCCGCCTGCGGGGCGACGCTGAGCAGAGCTGCAGTCGACGCGCCGGTGCCGCAGCCGGCGTCGAGCAACCGCAGGCCGTGCCCGTGTCCGTGTCCGTGCAGCTGCAGCCGTTGTGCCGAAAGCCGCAGGTGGGCATGGTATCCGGGGCTGGCGCCGACCAGCCGATCGTAGGCGGGCGCGCCGACGTCGAACGCTGCGGGCACGTCAGCGCGGGGCAGGCCGGTGTTACCGATGCTCACGTTGCCGTTCCCATAGCAGCAGCACGGCCGTCACCAACGCGAAGCCGAACAGGAAGTCTTCGATCGGGATGTCGAACGGAAAGCGGATGCCGATCGTCTGCCGGTTGTCGTAGATCACGATCGGGGCGCTGAGCTTGGTCAGCCAACCGTCGCTCAGGATCTGGAACCCGACGATGATCAGCATCGACAGCCAATAGGCCGGACGCCGAAAAAGCCCGGTGCGCAACGCCGTCAGCTCGAGCGCGCCGACAATCAGCACCGCCAGCACGGCAGGCACGGTGTAGCCCAGGCTGGTCATCGGCGGTTGACCCACCCGAGGATGGCGTTTACCGCGTTATAGGTCAGCAACGCGCACAACGGAATCACCAGGAAGAACAGGACCTCCTCGATCGGCATCCGGAACGGGATCGTCAACCCGGTGACGTAGTCGGGGTTGTACGTCCACAGGTGCGCCCAGATCGCGACCTCATCCCACACCAGAAACACCGCGGCGACCGGCAACACGGCGCGCAGCGCCCGCCACGCGTGCCGGTAGACGCCGGGCGGAAAGATCTCCAGCGGCAACGTGATCGCCAGGCACGCGGCCAGGACGATCAGGTACTGCCAGTGATCCATTACGCAACACCGGATTTATGATCGCTCGGTGCGGCCCGCTCCGTCAACCGCGCCCGCCAGGACCGCAGCAGGCCGGCGCCGGCCACGCGGAGCCGTCGTGCATCACCCACGGTAGCGCGCTGGGTGAACACCGCAAAGTCTGAATCTTCAATGCGATCAAG
>Ga0335074_10017776_pt1 | contig 10032 bp, 10 predicted proteins | sample Lox_Sample_23_FD_206715 | JGI IMG/M metagenome (GOLD analysis project Ga0335074, IMG submission 206715) | Soil microbial communities from Loxahatchee National Wildlife Refuge, Florida, United States - Lox_Sample_2.3 | ecosystem: Environmental > Terrestrial > Soil > Wetlands | place: USA...
AGTTCAACTTCTAAGCTCCACTTCTACCCGCGCCAGCGGAATCTGGCAGGCGGTCTCGATTTTCGAGACCGCCTTTTTCTTTTGGCGTGAAGGATGCTTTACGACTTGAAGCAGGTGTAGAGCTGCGAAGTCAGAGCAGCTGATCTTCCCCGCGATAAACGCCCGTGATAAACGCCCGCGATGAACGCAACGAGTTGGAATGGCGAGTGAGGATGTAAGCGTAACGAGTGGGAATCGAAAAACTGAGGGGCGGTACATCGCCGCCCCTTCTTCAGCATGGGGGACTAGAAATTGGAGTCGGGGCCGTCAGTAGCGCCGTTCCGCCGTCCAGCGCAGAACTTCGTTCTCCACGGAAAACGGCAAGTGCGATGGAGCCGCATACCTCGCCGCCAATGAAAATGCGTGCACCTCGAGTGGAACCGTGAAGTGCACGCGCCCTTTAGCAAATCCTCGCACCCACAACTCCGCGTAGCGCGCCAGTCCCAGCAAGCGGATTTGCACCGCATGCACCAGTCCATGAAAAAGCGCCCGCACGTTCAGTTCTTCGTTGAACACGATTACATCGATAAACGTCAATGAATCCATGTGCGGCAGATCGGGCAGATTGTCGAAGCCCATGCTCCGCACCTGCTCCACGAAATCGGGCGTCGGAACGCGCTCGCCATGCAATTCGGCAATGCGCACGCAGTTCAGCACCGGATCGGAAAAGTAAGGTGCGAGTGATTCTGCCTCCCGCCGCGTGAGCGGTCGCGCATTGGCCGCATATCGCTCCTGGTTTTGCCGCAGGCATTCGCACATCCATTGAATTCCCTGGGCAATCAGTTCCGGAGTGGGTTGGGGGAGGGCCTCGGGGGCGGGTGCCAGCGTGAACATTCGCTGCTCGATCTGCGAATAGAATTCCTGTAGTGCATTGGCCGCTTCCGCCGATTTACGCAGCACGTCGTTGCGCCCGCAGCGGGCCAGATCATCGGTGGAATAATGCAGGCGAAGCTGGTGCACGGCACAGTGCGCGCTCAGCAACTCCAGATACGCATGCTGGATTTCAGAATTCATCTGCAGGACCCCGACACGGTCCTGCGACTTGTCTTGGTACATCGACTGCTCCTGATGCAAAGACGTCGAACTAATTTCTTGCTGGGCACCGTGTCCCGGCGGCCAAGAGACCGCCAGAGTCCGGCGCTACGGGTTAGAATCAACCCGCCTCTCCTGACAAAAACCGCATAGCCTGAGGTGGGGAGCGCTTGTACAATTAAATATACAGCGTTATGTTTACGCTGTCAACATTATTTCTTGTGGTGGAAGTTTGCCCAAGGAGTCCCATGCCTCGGCATCCCGATGCAGGTCTGGAAGAACGCATCCTCAGTGCTGCCCACGTGCTCTGGCAACGCGGGGGCGAGAAAGCTCTCACCATGCGGGCCGTCGCTCGCGCCGCTGGCACCAACACGCCCGCCGTCTATCGCCGCTTCAAAGATCGCCAGGACCTGGTGCGCGGGCTGCTGCGCCTCATTGCCGGCCGCATCCGCGAGCGATTCGATGAAGCGGCCAGCATCGAAGAGATGTGTGAGGCGTACATCGACAACGCTCTCCGCACGCCTCATGAATATGAGTTGTTCTACTCGCATGCCCGCGAACTGTCTCCGCGGAAAGGAACGGGCAAGCCGCGCCCCATTCGCGAATCGCGGCCGAACTTTGCCCTGCTTGAACAATTGCTGGCCAACCGTTTAGGCGGAGCTCCTGAAGATCACACCGAACTTGCGCTTGCTGTGTGGGCAACTTTGCATGGCACCACGACGTTGCTTTTGTCGCACTCCGTCCCGGAAGGACATGAAGAGCAGTTGCGAGCTGCATGCCGCGCCGCCATTCGCTCGCTGATTCAGCCAGCGAGAAACGCGTCGTGATAAGCAGACGGATCGCTTCCTTTGCTTTTTCTGCATGAAGCACCGCTGAGCAAGTTCTAATCTGAACGTTCGGATTCCATGTGGCCTGCCTGTACTCCTCTTCTCTTTCTGCCGATAACCATCTTGGAAGCACTTGCGCGGCTAGTCATCCCTGGAGACTCCGCCACGTGCAGTCTTTCTCGGTTTGAGGTTTGCGTTGTTATGACCGCTGTTACGACGAAGATTCTCCTGGTCGAGGACAGTAAGTTCATGCGCCTGGCGACCGAGCGCGCGCTGGCCCGCGCCGGGTACGATGTCAGCACGGCCATGGATGGAGAAACCGCCCTTGACTTCGCGCGTTGCATTCTTCCCGATCTCATTCTGCTTGACCTGCTCTTACCGAAAATGGGAGGACTCGATGTGCTTCGGGCTCTGAAAAAAGATCCCAAAACTGCCCGGATCCCCATCGTTGTGCTGACCGGCATGTCGGAGAAAAACGCGGAGCGCCTCGAAAAGGATGGCGCGTACACCTTCCTCAGCAAGGAAGCCCTCTCGCTCGACAAGGGCTCTGAACCCCTGCTTCAAGTCGTGGGCAGTATCGTGCGTGATCTCGGATTGAGGGTTCCTCAGCCGGAATGTGCGGCCACCGGGGAATAGGCTGCTGCCGAACAACGGTAACTGTTACCAGATCCAATCCCAGGCTGTTGTCGGGCAGGAATCTTTCGAACTTCTTCCAGCCAAAGCACTTCGGTTTGCACAAAGGCACTTTGAGTTGCCAATAAAACACTTCGGATCCCAAGAAAACAACTTCGGATCGGGAACCCTAAACCCATCATCGGAGTCTATGTCTGTGAGCCTGAAATCCAGGTCGCCCGCATCTAAATTTAGGGACGCGTTGAGGTGGGGAAAATCCTATAATTGGAAATTGCCTCTTCGGCAGGAGTAGCCACCTTGGGTGATTTAGCCAGTGCGATAGGAATTCGGGCGCAGGAAGAGTCGGCGATCGTCGCCGAACTCAAAGCGGGGTCGGAAGCGGCCTACGCGTGGTTGATTGGAGAGTTTCAACAGCCGGTGTACGGCTTGGTGTACCGGATCGTCAACGATCCGGCAGACGCGGCAGACACGACGCAGGACGTCTTCCTGAAGGTCTTTCGCGGCATGAAACACTTCAACGGCCAGTCAAGCCTGAAGACTTGGATTTACCGCATTGCACTGCACGAGGGGGCCAACCGCAAGCGCTGGTGGTTCCGGCACAAGGCGCGGGAAACATCGATCGAGCCGGCCGAACCGGAGAATCCAAATCCGGCGGAGAATGCTGTGCAAATGGCGCTAACGGACCAAGCCGATTCTCCGTTCGACAGCGTGGCGCATCAGGAAGTGCAGCGCCGCGTGGAACAGGAATTGCGCCAACTGGCTGAGCCGTATCGGACGACTTTGATTCTGCGCGATCTCGAAGAGATGTCGTATGAGGAGATCGCTGAAGTGTTGGAGATTTCGCTGGGCACGGTGAAGTCGCGGCTGACGCGTGGCAGAGAGGCTTTGCGCGAACGGCTGACGCCGTATGTGCGCGAGGTCGGAGATGAACTGGGGCTGGCCGCGCCGCAACAAGAGCGGCCACAGGTAGCTGGAGGGGGTAGAAGGGCAGAGGTCATGTCATGATTGGCACTGAGAAGAATGCACCACTGCAGTGCCCGCGGGCGAAGCGGCTGTTCTCGCCCTATCTCGATGGAGCGGTGACGGGCGCGCAGATGCTTGCGCTCCAAAGTCATCTTTCGCAGTGCGAAGCCTGCGACGGCGAATATCAGTCGCTGCGCCGAACGCAGCAGTTGCTGGCCAGCATGAAACGTCCGAAGCCTCCGGAGGATCTGGGACTGCGTTTGCGGCTGGCCATCTCGCGGGAAGCGGCGCAAGCGCGGCGTCCGTATGAAGGATTGAGGGTGCGGCTGGAAAACGCCATCCGCTCGAACTTTGTGCCCGCGATGGCAGGATTCGCTACCGCGCTGGTTCTGTTCGCCGTGGCCATGGCCTACTTCGTAGTGCCGTCGACGCTGCAAGCCAAAGAAGATGTACCACTCATCATGTTGAACTCCGCTCCGGAGCTGCAGCAGAGCGCCTTCGGCATGACGATGGATACGATCAATGCCGACTCGCTGGTGATTGAGGCTTACGTCGACGCCAACGGCCGGGTGCAGGATTACCGCATCCTCTCGGACTCCGACGGGTCGAAGGACGTGCTGCCTGAGGTGAAGCGCATGCTGATCTTCACCACCTTCCGTCCAGCGCTCTCGATGGGGCGTCCCACGCCGAGCCGCGCTGTGCTCGCTTTCTCTCGCATCAGCGTGCGAGGGTAAGAGCAAATTCTGCCGTCCCGGGCGAGGCCTTCCTTAAATTTTCTGTCGTGCTGGAGCGACCCGGCAAAGACGGCGCACGCTCAAGATGACAAGGCTCTCCGACTTCTGACAAAGGCGGGACTTAATGCTTGGTGGTGGTGCTCTTTTTTGAGTCTGCGGCCGCTGCCTGCGGCCAAACCGGCGAGGCTAGTTCAATGCGCCACATTGGGCCTCCCATGTAAGACTGTGTCTCGGACTTTAGGAAGACTGGGGCTTCGCCGCCAAGCATCCAAAGCTGGGAATCTGGCGGTTGCTTTCCCACCATCGGCGCTACCACTCCGGCGAGACCGCCTATATCAACCTTCGCGACATAATGGATAGCCTCGCGGCTGAATCCCGCGAGGGAAAAAGGCTCCTTTCCCTGAGCATTCACGACGATCTTCACCAGCCTCGGCTTCGGCGCCGCCACCAGTAAGGGGACTTCGAGTTGAGGCGTGGCGTCACGGATATTCATCAGCAGGGTGGGAATCAGACCATTGCCTAGATCGGACGGCAGCGCCATATGCCGGTTGATTATTTTCTCTTTGCCGTCATCGTCGGTGTAATGAAGCGTAACCTGCCCGGTGGCACAGGTCACCGAGAGATCGCTTGCGTTCTTGAACGAAGATCCCTTCTGCACCAGGTGGTAGGAGATGAGGCGGAAGTGGCTGCGCTGCGAAAAAACCGTGGTTTCGTCTTGCCGTGAACCGTCCTTGAAGCGAAAAACGATTTGAGTTGTGACTTGATCGCCGCGAGCGATCTGGGACAGGTCGCCGGCAGCGATCACCTCGCCATCCAATGTGCTGAGCAGCAGAAAGCCGTGAATCAGGCCTTCTCTGTAGCGCACGGCGACGGGAGACGCTGCCGCTGCAATGCTGGAAAAAATGCAAGTGGAAGTCAGGAGAATGGCGAGAAGACGCAAGCGCAAAAGTCTAACCTCTTGTGCCAGGAGACGGCACAGTCCTTCGATGCGGTTTCCACCTGGGTGGTTTGCGGGTTTTCGTCCGCGGATCGCGGGTGAAAACTGCGCGCAAACGGCCCGAGACGAGTGGAGCACCCGCGGATGGATGCAGTATCCATAGATTGGGCGGAGAAGACCTCGGGTCGAAAGCGGGTGCAGGGGAGATCCCTTTCCGCGCCGATGAAAGCGCCTGCGTTTGGGAGCATAAAATCCACGTTCCCGGAATGCGCGTTTGGTGGATGCCGCAAAAGCTCGCACTCTTCAAAACCTGAAGACTGGGAGCTTTTGCGAGGCAGGCTGCTCTGCGAATCGGTTATCAGTTCTTACGGTCGAAGGAATGTGTACACAGTGTCAGAATCCGTAGAGTTGACTCCAAATACGCCGGCTCCGGAACCCGCCGCAACGCTGGTGAGAATGCCGGAAACCTGGACGAAGCTTGCGCTGCTGGGGTCAAAGCGAAAGATTTGGTTGCTCGAGTTGACCGCCCAGACTCCATCCCCGCCTGCCGAGATTTGCGTGGCGATTCCCGTTACGTCGTTGAATGCGTTCGTGCTGGGATCGTAGCGAAATACATTGGCGTTGCCGTTCACGCCCCACACGTCGTTGATGCCAACCGTGATTTGGGTCAAAACCCCTGTCACTTGCACAAATTGTGCCTTGGCAAAGTTGAAACGGAAAATCTCGCTCGATCCGTTGAGCCCCCATACGTCTCCTCCGCCGGTCGCAACCTGCGTCAGCAGCCCTGACACTTCAACGAAGGCTTTTGTACAGTAGTTGTATCGATAGACCGATTGGACCGAATTGATGCCCCAAACCTCATAGGGATGGCAATTATCTTGCGTCCCTTCCCCGACGGCGATCTGGGTGAGCGACCCTCTGATTTGACCAAAAGTCTTCGTGCCGTAATTAAACCTGAAAACGTGGCCAGTGCTATTGATGCCCCAGACATCATCGGTCTGTGAGACCGTCCCGCCGCCTACCGCAACCTGCACGAGCGATCCGGTGATCTGGTTGAAGGCTTTTTGCGACGCACTGTATCGCCATATGTTGGAATTGCCATCGACGCCAAAGATCTCATTTCGGCCGGCCGCGACATGCGTAAGCGTGCCGGTCACCTGCTGGAAATGCTGGGCCGATGCCGGAACGGCCAGCATTGCCCACCATAGAATCAAAGGAACGCTCCAAGGAAGTGTTTTGCGCAACATGCGAATCTCCTTCTGAGAATTTGTTTTGTTTGCCGAGGCTAGAGTCAAAGGACTCGGTTCCGAGACGTTCTTGGTTCCGGAATTAGCGCCTGGCGCACGAGTAATCGTGCTAAAATCCGGCCAATTTTCGAGCTGCCTCATTCCGCCACCCCAGCGGGCACGAAGCTACTTCGCATGACAATCGAATGTCTTAAAATGGCCGCTCAAAAGTTCTCAAAAGCTATCAAACGCCCGCTATGTCCAGCGTAACCAGCAACCTGTACCAGTTCGGTGAATTCGTTCTCGACCCGCAAAACCGGTCGTTGAAGCGAGGCGCCGAACTCGTTCCGCTAACCCGGAAGGCCTTCGATGTGCTGCTGTTGCTCGTACAAAACGCTGGGAGGATTGTCAGCAAGGAAGAATTGATGAAGGCGGTCTGGCCCGACAGCTTCGTGGAAGATGCCAACCTGACCCAGACCATTTTCATGGTCCGGAAGGCTCTGAACGAAACCACGAATCAACGCTACATCCTCACATTGCAAGGCCAGGGTTATCGGTTTCTAGTCCCGGTGAGTGAAACGGCGAGTTACGTTCCTGAAACGGAAAAGCCTCTGCCGCCGTCGCCCGCACTCAAGGATCCAGAACCTGAAGCGCTGTCGCGGTCAGCAAGCTCGGGCCGTTTGAGATGGTCACTTATTGCGTGCGTCGCAGTCGTGCTGCTCCTGATCGCGGCGGCTACGCTCCGCCGCAGGCATATAAGCCCAGCCCCGGCTGAACAACAGAGCAGAATCATGCTGGCCGTGCTTCCGTTTGAGAATTTCACCGGAGACGAGCGGCAAGATTATTTCAGCGACGGCTTGACCGAGGAAATGATCAGTCAGCTTGGAAACCTCGATCCGGCGCGCCTCGGCGTCATCGCCCGCACGTCGATCATGCACTATAAGCACTCGCAGGCATCCATCACTGATATCGGAAAAGAGTTGGGCGTGCAGTATGTAATCGAGGGCAGCGTCCGCCGGGATTCGGAGCGCGTTCGAATCACCGCGCAGTTGATCCAGGTCAAAGACCAGAGCCATCTCTGGGCGCGGGAATACGATCGCGACCTCGGCCACCTGCTCGAATTGCAAGAAGAGATCGCGCGCGAGGTGGCGAATGAAATTGAATTCAGCCTGAGTGGCCGGCGTCCCATCGAGTCCCCGCACCCGGGCGCGCCGCTGCCGGGAGCAAATTCCTATGAAGCCTATGACCTTTATCTCAAGGGTCGTTACTTCTGGAATAAAAGAACGGCCGAGGGATTTCGCCAGGCGGCCGATTATTTTCAGCAGGCGATCGACAAGGATCCTAATTATGGCCGCGCCTACGCTGGCCTGGCCGACACTTTCAGCCTGATGAGCACATGGTTTGTGGAGCCGCAAAATGAGCTCATGCCGAAGGCACGCACAGCCGCCTTGCGCGCCCTCCAACTCGACGAAAGCCTTGCCGAGGCTCACGCCTCTCTTGCCCTGATCAAGGAGAATTATGACTACGACTGGGCGGACGCGGAGAAGGAGTTCCGGCGAGCCATTCAACTCGATCCACAATATGCGACGGGGCATCAGTGGTATGCAGAGTTTCTTTCCTGGCAAGGCCGATTCCCGGAAGCCTTCGCCCAAAGTGAGCAGGCTCGCCGGCTCGATCCCTTATCTCCCATCATCGCCACCGATCACGCGGAGATCTTGTATTACGCTCGCCAGTATGACAGCGCGCTCGAGCAATGCCGCTCGGTCCTCGAATTAGATCCGAACTTTGACCACGCGCGCGTGTTAATGATTCGGTTCTATCTGGAACTGGGAAAATATAACAAGGTATTCGACCTGATTCATTATTGGGAAGCCCGCAGTAAAGATCCGTGGTTGTGGGCCTGGAAAACTGCCGTTTATGGCCGCACCGGCCATATGGAAGAGGCACGCCGCACGCTTGCGAAACTCAAGCAGGTTTCTGGCTCTCTTCCGGATCGCAATGCCACTCTGTTGGTCGCTTACTTGGGTGTCGACGATAAAGAAAAGGTCATTGAACTCCTGCAGAAAGCCTCTTCGGAGCACTCGAACGCCGTCATGCAGATCAAAGTAGACCCCGCCTATGACCCGATTCGCAGCGATCCCCGCTTCCAGGATTTGCTGAAACGTCTGGGATTTCGGCAATAAAAAACACCATCATAATGCCGCTGAAATAATGCCGAGAATTCGGGGGCGTTTTGCATTTCCAGACGTAGCCAGTTCCGGCATGGCGGGCCGCGATCGATAGCAGTACACTGCTGTGCATGAAACCAGTCATTCTTTTTTTTCTTCTGTCGGTCGTCGGTTGGTGTGTGTCCGCTGCGGCTCAGGTCGAAACCTCGCCGTCCCAGGCGCTCGCGAATTCCATGCAGATGATCATTGTCACAACTCCAAACTGGGATGCGGTCGAAGGACGATTGCAGCGCTATGAGCGCGCGGCCACGACTGAAAAGTGGCGTGCGGTGGGCGATCCCATCGCGATCGTCGTCGGCAAGAGTGGATTAGCCTGGGCTAGCGGCGCGATTTCGACCGAAGATGCCCAACTCCGGTCAGCAGCCGATCCGATCAAAAAGGAAGGCGACGGCAAATCTCCCGCCGGGGTCTTCGCTCTGGGCACGGCATTCGGCTACTCTTCTCAGCCTCTCCCCGGATTGAAGATGCCCTATCTGATCCTGACTCCATCGATTGAGTGCGTCGACGACGCGCGCTCAAAGTACTACAACCAAATCGTGGACCGCTCCCTCGTTTCTCCTGACTGGAATAGTTCAGAGCACATGCGAAACGTCGGTGAGGCGTACCGCTGGGGAATCGTTGTCGATTTCAATCGCACCGCTTCGGCCAGCAACGCGAATCCGCCTGAGCCGGGAGCCGGTTCATGCGTCTTTCTCCACATTTGGCATAGCCACGACCACGGCACAGCGGGATGCACTGCTATGTCACAAAGCAACCTGCAAACGTTGCTTGCCTGGCTCGATCCGGCGCGCAAGCCACGGCTGGTACAACTCACGGAACCGATCTATCAGCGTCTCGTGAATCAGGGAACGCTGCCGAAATAGACTAATGCTTCGCGGGGTTGAGCTTTGGCATCCCGTCGCGCTAGCCATGAAATGTTTGCAGGCGTGGCGGAGTTCCGCGCAGCGCAGGGGATCCGAGGCTTGGATCATTTTCTTTTCTGTAATGCCTGCAGCTTCCATGTTGCGGGGAGATGAGTGAGAGCGGGATTTTTCCGCACCTTTCGCGGTGAGGCCAGCCTCCAGGCTTTCATTGACTTGACCGGTCCCCAGTCCTAACATTTCACCCTATGATTGGGCAGACGATCTCTCACTACCGGGTTATCGAGAAACTCGGCGGCGGCGGGATGGGTGTCGTCTACAAAGCCGAAGATATAAAGCTCAATCGGTTCGTTGCCCTAAAGTTCCTGCCCGAAGGTGTTGCGCAGGATGCTCAGGCATTGGCGCGCTTTGAGCGCGAAGCCAAAGCTGCCTCAGCTCTGAATCATCCGAATATCTGCACAATCTACGAAATTGACGATCAGCACGGGCAAGTTTTCATCGTCATGGAGTTTCTGGATGGCGTCACGCTGAAGCACCGCATTGGCTCAAGACC
>Ga0335074_10017777_pt1 | contig 10032 bp, 6 predicted proteins | sample Lox_Sample_23_FD_206715 | JGI IMG/M metagenome (GOLD analysis project Ga0335074, IMG submission 206715) | Soil microbial communities from Loxahatchee National Wildlife Refuge, Florida, United States - Lox_Sample_2.3 | ecosystem: Environmental > Terrestrial > Soil > Wetlands | place: USA: Florida...
GCGGCTATCGGTGTTTGCCAGCGGGTTCGACCTGGAGGCGGCCGAGGCGGTCTGCCCGACCGAGGCGATCGACGTGTTCGACGTACTGGACCTGGTCGGATCGCTGGTGGACAAGAGCCTGGTCATCGCCGAGCACACGCCGGGCGCGGTTCGCTACCGGCTGCTGGAGACTATCCGCCAGTACAGCGCCCAGGAGCTGATGCGCGCCGCGGGCGACGAGGGCGCGCTGCAGGTCAGAGGTCGGCACGCTGCGTATTACCTAGGCCTGGCAGAGACCGCGGAGCCGCATCTGACGGGCCATGGACAGGGCGAGTGGCTCCGCCGCCTTGATGCGGAATGGGACAACCTGCGCGGCGCGATGGCGCACCTGGCGGCGGAGGATCGGACCGAGGAGATCCTCCAGCTTGGCGTGAGCCTGACGCGGTTCGTCGGTACGCGGGGCCACACGGAGGTACTCGCCTACCTTCGCCCGGCGGTCGACCGGCCGGACGCGCAGCCGTCCGTCCTGCTGGCCAAGGCGATGACCGTCACCGGCGGGCTGATTGCCCTGCTGCGCCGCGCGGACGTGAGCGAGCTTCCGGCCGCGCGCGATTACGGTGAGCGCGCGCTTGCGATGGCGCGTGCGCTGGGTGACCGTCTCGCGGAGGCGCACGCCCTGAGCAGGATGATGGATTCGGCCTATATAGATGGTGACATCGCGGCCGCGCTCAGCTTCGCTCAGCAAGGCGTCGCCATCGCCCGCGAGCTCGGGGACGTGCAGTTGCTTGCCGAGCAACTCCAGGGCGTTGCTGCCGGATCCGCCGGCGAAGAGCAGCGCCAGATCCGGCTCGAGGTCCTGGCCTGCGCTCGCGAGGCGGGCGACGATCTGCTAGCGGCGGCTGAGCTGATGAACCTGTTCAACATCGAGATGCACGCTGGGAACCTCGAGGCAAGCGCGCACTACCTCGAGGAATCCATCGCGGTTGCCGAGAGGGTCGGCGGCGAACTGCTGCAGCAGCTGATCGGGTCGAACCTGGTGCTGCTGCGCCTCATCCAGGGCCGCCACGCCGAAGCGATGCCGCAACTGCGCAAGATCCTGCTCACCGGCCGACGGCTCGGGCCTGGCATCCCGGTCAGCGAGATGATCTTCGCGGCGGCCTGCTGCGCGGCCTACGATGGCGACTACCTGCGCGCCGCGAAGCTGCACGGCGCTGGCGACGCCGACATCGACGCGGCGCTTGCCATCCGCGTGATCAACTGGTCCGCCGCCGAGCAGGACCTGCGCGAGCGCGAGCAGCGCCTCGTCCGCGAGCAGCTCGGTGACGAGGCCTACGAGGAGGCGTACCGCGCCGGTGCCGGGCTGACTGTGCCGCAGGCGACCGAACTGGCGCTGAGCCGCACATGAGCCGTCCCGCCGCGATACCGCTGGGTACCGTCACGCTCCTTTTCACGGACATTCAGGGGTCCACGAAGCTGTGGGAGGCTGAGCCGGGGCCGATGGCCGCGGCGCTGCGCACGCATGACGAGATCCTGCGGTCGGCGATCGAGTCGTCCGGCGGCTACGTGTTCAAGACGGTCGGCGACGCATTCTGCGCGGCGTTCTGGACTGCGCAGGCGGGGCTCAATGCGGCGATCACGGCGCAGCGCCAGCTAGGCGAGCAGGCGTGGCCGACCAGCCGGCCGATCCTGGTCCGGATGGCGCTGCATGCCGGCGCGTGCGAGGAGCGGGACGCGGACTATTTCGGCCCGGTGGTGAACCGGGCCGCGCGGCTGGAGGCGGCCGCGCACGGCGGCCAGGTGCTGCTGTCGGCCACCATGGCGGACTTGCTGGCCGGCTCCCTGCCAGGCGGCGTGGAGCTGGCGGATCTCGGGCTGCACCGGCTCAAGGATCTGGGCCGGCCGGAGCACGTCTTCCAGGCCGAGGCGCCCGGGCTCGCGGCGTCGTTTCCGCCGCTGACGTCGCTGGACAACCCCGACCTGCCGAACAACCTGCCGACCCTGGTCTCCGCGTTCGTCGGACGCGACCGGGAGCTAGCCGAAGTACGGGAGCTGATCAGCGGATCTCGGCTGGTCACCTTGACTGGCGCGGGCGGCAGCGGCAAGACCAGGCTGGCGCTGCAGGCCGGGGCCGAGCAGACCGGCCGCCTGGCAGATGGCGTCTGGCTCGCGGAGCTGGCGCCGCTGACCGATGGCGGCCAGATCCCCGGCACCGTGGCGGCCGTGCTCGGCGTTCAGGATTCCGGCGGCTCGCAGGTGACCGACGCGGTCGTCCGCGCTCTGGCCAGCCAGGACACGCTGCTGGTGCTGGACAACTGCGAGCACCTGATCGAAGCCTCGGCCAAGTTCTGCGAGCAGGTCATCCGGCACGCGCCCAGGGTCCGGTTCCTGGTCACGTCCAGGGAACCGCTGGGCATCGACGGCGAGCGCGTGTACCGGGTGCCGTCGCTGTCGCTGCCCGCCCGCGACGCGGACTCAACCGAGGAATTCACCGCGAGCGACGCGGTCCGGCTGTTTGCTGAGCGGGCCAAAGCACACCAGCCGGACTTCGTCATCGACGAGCAGACAGCTCCGCTGGCGGCCACGATCTGCCGCCGGCTGGACGGCATCCCGCTCGCGCTGGAACTCGCGGCCGCCCGGCTGTCGTCGATGTCACTCGGCCAGATCGCTGCGCGCCTGGACCAGCGGTTCAGGCTGCTGACCGGCGGCAGCCGCAACGCCATGCCGCGTCAGCAGACGCTGCAGGCCACGGTCGACTGGTCCTTCAGCCTGCTAGGCCAGTCAGAGCGCGACGTGCTGATGCGGCTGTCGGTGTTCGCCGGCGGGTTCGACCTCGAGGCCGCCGAGGCCGTCTGCCCGACCGAGACCATCGACGAACTCGACGTGCTGGACCTGGTCGGCTCGCTGGTGGACAAGAGCCTGGTCATCGCCGACCACACCCCGGCTTCCGTCCGCTACCGGCTGCTGGAGACCATCCGGCAGTACAGCGCCCAGGAGCTGCTGCGCGCCGCCGGCGACGACGGCGTACTTCGCATCAGGGACCGGCACGCTGCCTTTTACCTCCGCCTGGTCCAGGCCGCCGAACCGCACCTGAAGAGCCACGGGCAAGGTGAGTGGCTGAGCCGCCTCGACACCGAATGGGAAAACCTCCGGGGTGCGCTCGCTCATCTGGCAGCAGAGGAACGGGCCGACGACGTCATGCGGATTGGTGTCTGCCTGCAGCGGTTCAGCATCACCCGCGGCCACCCGGATCTGATCGGCTACCTGCGCGCTGCCGTTGACCGGCCGGCTGTGGCGCCGAGCGTCCTGCTGGCCGAGGCAACAACCACGACTGCGCTGCTCGTCGGGTTCTTCCGGCGAGCGGATGGGGACGGCGTCGCTCTCGCGGCAGACTACGCGCGGCGCGCGCTGGCCATGGCGCGAGAGCTGGGCGACCGCAGCGCCGAGGCGCATGCACTGTTCAAGCTGATCGAGTCGACCTTCATCGCAGGTGACACGGCGACCGCCGGCGACCTGGCCGCGGCGGGCGTGGCCATCGCCCGCGAACTCGGCGACGTGCAGTTGCTGGGCGAGCACCTGGACGCCCTGGCAGCGTTCTCGTCGGGGGAAGAGCAGCGCAGAATACGGGTCGAGCAGCTGGCCTGCTCGCGGGAGTCGGGCGATGTCCTGCTGGCGGTCAGCGGGCTGAACAATCTGTTCAGTCAGGAACTGCACGCAGGGCGCCTCGAGGAGGGCATCCCCTACCTGGAGGAAGCCGTTGTGCTGGCCCGCAGTATCGGCGGCGAGTTGCTGCAGAACATCCTCGGCTCGAACCTGGCACTGGTGCGGCTGATCCAGGGCCGCCACGCCGAAGCGCTGCCATTGGTGCGCAAATGCTTGCTGACTGGTCGTCGGCTCGGGCCGGGAGCACCGGTCAGCGAGATGATCTTCGCCGCCGCCTGCTGCGCCAATGACCTGGGCGATTACGTCCGCGCCGCGAAGCTCTTCGGCGCCGGAGACGCCGAGATCGATGCGTTGCTGGCCATTCACATGATCAAGTGGTCCGGGGCCGAGCAGAGCCTGCGCGAGCGCGAGCAGGCCGTCGCCCGCGAGCACCTTGGTGACGAGGCCTACGACGAGGCCTACCGCGCCGGCGCCCGGCTGACGCCGGCACAGGCGACCGACCTGGCCCTGAGCCGCGGTCCTTCGACTCCGTAGCGGTTTGGTGCACTTTCGCAGTCGTTTTGTCCCGGTTCGCTGCACCAAACCGCTACGGAGTCACGGGCAGCGGGCCAGGCTCGCCACTGCCCGGCCGTATCGGCCTCGGAAACAGTAGTCGTTTCAGTTGACAGCGTTTACTAAGGCGTTGCAGAATGGTCTTAGTAAACAGCGTAAACAGCAGCGGGCAGGGGAGCCTCCGATGAGCATTCAGTTTCCAGCCGTTCAGGACACCATCGTCGCCGTCCTCGTCATCGTCGCGATCGCCGTGGCGCTCTCGGTCGCGTTCGGCGTCGCCGCCAGCTTCTACCTGCGGGGCAAGACCCACCGGGCAGGTCGCCCCGGCGCCACGACAACGGCCACCGCGGCCCTGATCGAGCACCCGACCCAGACCGACAGCCCGGTCCACGGGCCGGCTGGCACCGACCGCACGCGCGAGCTCGTCCTTCGGTAACCGGCCTGCAAGCGGACGTGGCCGCTTCCGGCGAGTGAGGCTCGCCGGGAGCGGCCACGTTCCCGTTGTGAATCCCCAGACCGAGAGCGCGAGCTTCCGTCGCCGGCCGGGCGCGGCAGGTGAGGCGGGCTGATCTCGCGGCGCAAGCGTCGCTGCCAAAGGACTGGTACCGCACGGGGGCCGTCACGTTATCCTGCGCACGTGGACGAGCCGGCCGGGATCCCGTCGGGGATCGTCACCCTGCTGTTCACCGACATCGTCGGGTCCACGCGGCTGTGGGAGGCCGAGCCCGCCCGGATGGCGCCCGCGCTGCGCCGCCACGATGACATCCTCCGCTCGGCGATCGGGACGGCCGGCGGCCACGTCTTCAAGACAGTCGGGGACGCGTTCTGCGCCGCGTTCTGGACAGCGCGGGCCGCGCTTGACGCGGCGATCGCCGCCCAGCGGGAGCTCGGCGCGCAGCAGTGGCCGACCAGCCGGCCGATTCTGGTCCGGATGGGCCTGCACACCGGCGCGTCAGAGGAACGCGACGGCGATTACTTCGGGCCGGTGGTCAACCGGGTCGCCCGGCTGGAGGCGGCCGCGCACGGCGGCCAGATCGTCCTCTCCGGCGTGACCGCAGAGCTGCTCACCTCTGATCTGCCGGCCGGCGCCCGGCTGCGCGATCTCGGCCTGCACCGGCTGAAGGACCTGGGCAGGCCAGAGCAGGTGTTCCAGCTCGAGGCGGCCGGGCTGGCAGCGTCGTTCCCGCCGCTGACCTCCCTGGACAACCCCGAGCTGCCGAACAACCTGCCCAGCGTCGTCAGCGCGTTCGTCGGCCGGGATGCCGAGCTTGCCCAGGTGCGCACGCTGGTCCGGGACACCCGGCTGGTCACGCTCACCGGCGCTGGCGGCAGCGGGAAGACCCGGCTCGCGCTGCAGGTGGCCGCGGAACTGCTCGGCGCGACTGGCTCGGCCGGGTCGACTGCCGATGGCGTGTGGTTCATCGACCTGGCACCTATAACAGACGGCGCGCAGATCCCGGTGACCGTGGCCGCGGTGCTCGAGCTTCCCGATCACTCCGGCCCTGGCGTCGCCGACGCCGTGGTGGACGCGCTGAGCGGGCAGGAGGCGCTGCTCGTCCTGGACAACTGCGAGCACCTGATCGACGCGGCGGCCAAGTTCTGCGAGCAGGTGATCCGCAACTGCCCGCGGGTACACCTGCTGACCACGTCCAGGGAGCCACTCGGGATCGATGGCGAGCGGGTTTACCGGGTGCCGTCGCTCTCGCTGCCGCCGGCCGAGGCGGAGACGGCAGACGAGCTGGCGGCGAGCGATGCGGTGCGGCTGTTCGCCGAGCGAGCCCGGCTGCACGGCCCCGGATTCACGCTGGATGCGGCGTCGGCACCGCTGGTGGTGACCATCTGCCGCCGCCTGGACGGCATCCCGCTGGCGCTGGAACTAGCCGCGGCGCGGCTGTCGTCGATGTCGCTCTCGCAGGTCGCCGATCGGCTCGATCAGCGCTTCCGGTTGCTGACGGGCGGCAGCCGGAGCGCGATGCCGCGGCAGCAGACGCTGCAGGCAACGGTCGACTGGTCGTTTGGGCTGCTGACCAGCCGGGAGCGGGACGCGCTGATGCGGCTGTCCGCGTTCGCGTCCGGGTTCGACCTGGAAGCGGCCCAGGCGGTGTGCGCACCTGCGACTGCCGATCGGCCAGGCGGACCAGGCGGACCGGGCGGACCGGGCGGCCTGGCCGGGCTGGATGGACTGGACGGGCTGGATCGACTGGACGGGCTGGACGGACTGGACGGACTGGGCCTGCTGGATGTCATCGGCTCCCTGGTAGACAAGAGCCTGGTGGTCGCCGAGCACAGCCGGGACTCGGTGCGGTACCGGCTGCTGGAGACCATCCGGCAGTACAGCGCCCAGGAACTGCTCCGTTCGGCTGGTGACGACGAGGTCCTGCGCGTCCGGCAGCGGCATGCCGACTACTTCCTGGCCCTGGCTGAGAGCGCTGGTCCGGCGCTTCTCGGACATGGCCAGGCTCGCTGGCTCCGGCGGCTGGATGCGGAGTGGGAGAACCTGCGGGCTGCGTTCGTGTTCCTCGACGCAGCCGGACGTGCGGTGGACGTGCTGCGGCTAGGCGTTGCGCTCGAGCGCTTCACCTTCACCCGCGGGCACGCCGAGGTGCTGACGGCGATGCGGAATGCGCTGCGACAGCCCGGCGTCGGGCTGAGCTCGCTGCTCGTCGACGCGCTGGTGACCACCTCCCGGCTGACCGCCTTGTTCCTGCGCAGAGACGTCGGCCAGCTTGCCTTCGCCAAGCAGCTCTCCGAGCAGGCGCTGGCTCTGGCGCGCGAGCTTGGCGATATCCGGCTCGAGGCGCGCGCGCTGAGTCAGCTCGCCGGCGCGTCCTTCTTCGAGCATGACCTCGGGTCGGTGCGGCGGCTCGCCAGCGAGGGCGCAGAAATCGCCGGACAGCTCGGCGACATGCAGTTGCTGGGCGAGCTGCTGGCCGCTTTCGCGCTCGCTGCGCCGACACCCGAGGACGTGCGCCGGATCCGGCTGGAGGTCCTGGCCTGCTGCCGGCGCTCGGGTGACGACATGCTCGCCGCCAATCAGCTGCATCAGCTGTACGGCCTGGACCTGCACGCCGGGCTGGTCGAGAACGCGGCTGCTTACCTGCATCAGGCCATCAGCCTCGCCGAGCAGCTCGGCGGCGAGCTGAGCATGTATCTCATGCGCTCCGATCTCGGCATCCTGCTGCTGATCCAGGGCAAGCCGGAGGAGGCGACTCCGGTGGTCCGGCGCTGCCTGCTCGTCGCGCGGCGGATCGGCCTGCGCATCGATGCCAGCGAGGTGCTTTTCGGCGCTGCGTGCTGCTTCGCCTACGAAGGCGACCTCGACAGGGCCGCCCAGTTGCACGGCGCCGCTGACACTGACATCGCTACCGCGGTCGAACTCGGGTCGATCGCCTGGTCGAAGCCCGAGCAGGACCTGCGCGAGCGAGAGCAGGGACGGCTGCGCCAGCTGATTGGGGCCGCCGCATATGCGGCTGCCTACGGGGCTGGCACCCGGCTCACTGCGGCCCAGGCGGTCGATCTGGCCCTCAGCCGGACGTCGCCCTCTTGACAGGACGGCCTGGCGTGGACTACTAAGTACAACTTAGTAATCGGTGCTGAATAAGTGGAGTGGTGCGCGTGCACAGCAGGTTTGACGAGCTGGGCCGGTTCGCAGACCCATCGCTGCTCATCCTGACAAGCCTCGCTGACGGGCCCAAGCACGGGTACGCGATGATGACGGACATCGCCGGTTTCAGCAGCGTGCAGATGGAGCCCGGCACCCTGTATGGCGCGCTGTCGCGGCTGGAGGGCCGCGGCTGGGTGCGTCCGCTGGCCGCCACGGAACGCCGCAGGCCCTATGAGATCACGGCCGCCGGCCAGGAAGTGCTGGCCGTGCAGCTTGCCAGCATGCAGCGGATCGTGCGGGTCGTCCGCCAGCGCACGGCGATTGCCTGAGGCGCGAGATGACGCGAGGGCTGGCTGCCCGGTTGTGCCGTGTCCTGATCAGCTGCTACCCGCGCCGCTGGCGGCAGCGCTATGGCGACGAACTGCTCGAGGTGCTTGATCAGCACCGCGCAAGCGCGCGCACATTGCTCAACCTGGCTGCCAGTGCCGTGAGCACCCATCTGGACCCCGCATACCGCATGAAGGGGCTTGCTATGAATCGCTTGCGCCGCACCGGGCTGATATCAGCCGCAGTCGTTGTCCCGCTGACACTGATCGCAGTGCCGTTCGGTGTGTTCGTCGCCGGTCAGAACGCGAAGGACGACCACTGGCACACTGGCACCGAGGGCGGCGTGGATGCCATGGCGTTCTCGCCAGATCAGCGCATCCTGCTGACCGCCACTTCCGGAGCCTCCGACGGCCTGGACACCCTGTGGAACGTGTCCAGCCCGGCCGAGCCGAGGAAGCTGGCCAGCTTCGAGGGCGGAGCGCCCGCGACGCTCTCGCCAGACGCGCGCACGGTCGTGACTGTCTCCTTCCGCGATCAGGCAACCTTGTGGAACGTCGCGAACCCACGGAAGCCAGCGCGGATCGCGACCTTGCAGTCCGGCGACAGCAACCTGCTCTGGGGCGAGGCGTTCTCGCCGGACGGCCGCACTCTGGCCGTCGCTTACACGGACCGGCTCTATCTCTGGACCGTCACCAATCCGGCCAGGCCGCTGCTCGTGCGTACGCTGAGCGACCGGGTAACACCGGAGGCCCCGGCCGCCTGCGGCCAGTGTCATGCACCCGACCCCTTCTACCAGGGGGACATCGCCTTCTCACCCGACGGCCGCCTGCTGGCTGCCACTGCGGGGAGCGACCAGCTCGCGTTGTGGAACGTCGCCGACGCGGCCAGCGCCACCCGCATCGCGACCGTGCCAAGCCGGTCAGGATTCATCGACGCCGTCGCCTTCTCCCCGCTCGGCAACCTCGTCGCCGCGATCAGCTACACCGGCACAGTGACGATGTTCAGCCTCGCCGACCCCGCCCGCCCCGCCCTCGTCGCGATCCTGCATACGCTGCCGTCCGCGCAGCTTGGGGCAGACCCCTGCGGCTGCGCGAGCGCCCTCTACACGCTGGCGTTCGCTCCTGATGGCCGCACGCTGACTGCCGTCGCGAGCACCAGCATGCCGCCGCACCCGGTTACGACCGTGACCGCACAAACCGGAACTCTGCCGATACGGGACTACGTCTTCGTCTGGAACGTGACCAGCCCGCGATCGGCTCGGCGCACCGCCGCCTACAGCCAGGACGTCGACACCGGCTACGGCAACACCAGCCTGCCGCTGGTCGCCGCCGATGGCCGCACCCTGGCGGCCGGAGCGCCGTTCGGCAGCTTCGGCGTGAAGCTGTGGGGGCTGCCCTGACATGCGCGAGCCGTTTCTGGTCAGCAGAGCCGTAGACAGACATAGTTCTACCTATATAGAGTTCGCTGCCGTGGGGGACACACGCAGGTTCTCGGCGCAGACGCTTTCTGTGCTAGCTGCGCTCTGCGCGGAGCCGCTGCAGTGGCAGCACGGATACGCGCTGGCCACGGAGACCGGCCTGAAGTCGGGCACGCTCTACCCGATCCTGATCCGGCTGGCCGACCGCGGCCTGGTGGAAGCATGCTGGCAGGACGAACCGGTGCCAGGCCGGCCGCGGCGGCATCTGTACCGGCTCACCGCGGACGGGCAGGCCGCCGCGACGGAAGCACTCGCTGGCGTGGCACAGACTGCTGCGGAGCGGGCGAAGCGGCCGGCACGGCCAGCACGGCCCGCACGGCCCTCAGGGTCGGCACGGCCGGCATGGCCGGCACGGTCGGCAGCACAGTCTGGCGTCGCGGTGCGCAACGGGCGCAACGCCGCAGCACCGGGCACGCCATGACCCGGCCGGCCC
>Ga0335074_10017778_pt1 | contig 10032 bp, 4 predicted proteins | sample Lox_Sample_23_FD_206715 | JGI IMG/M metagenome (GOLD analysis project Ga0335074, IMG submission 206715) | Soil microbial communities from Loxahatchee National Wildlife Refuge, Florida, United States - Lox_Sample_2.3 | ecosystem: Environmental > Terrestrial > Soil > Wetlands | place: USA: Florida...
GCGTACCTCTTTGTCATTGTGCGATGGAAGTACGACATCTCTATCTGCGCGTTCGATTCGTTCGTTTATGAGTATTCAAGGTTTAAGAGTGCGAGAGAGTCAGTCAAAGACAGATCCTACCATCAATAGCTTCTAGATGAAGGACTTCTAGCTGGTCCCCAATCATGTGCAACAATTCTTTGTGAACAGACCTTAAGAGCTATTTCGGACGAGAACCAATATACTTTTAGATACGTAGAGGAAAGTTTAAAAGCAATTTTTCAAGAGCAATGTCTTCGCTAGCAGCAACAGAAAGAGGTAGGCGTGTCTATGTTGTCTAATTTAGAGCCCATTACAGAAAATGTTTGCTTAAAGGCTAACTCGACTCAGACAGGAGACGTGTTCCAAGGACGACCCTCTACACATAGGTCCCTAGATTCGTCTAAGAAGCATCCCTAAGAGCGGCTCTCGCAGAGCGTCTATGATTAAGTGAATCCTGTCACAGTAAACGTTGCGCCAACCACTTCTCTATCTGTTACGTCGCAGTACTAAAGTCTTACCGGCTCTAATATAATCGATTAGCTGTGGCACGCAGAAAAGGAGCTTTGCAAACTCCTCGGCGTCTGCGACAAGCAAGAATTCCTAACTTGGTTGACTTAGGATTGGGTAATTGATGTGTACGAGGAATATTGCGTAGTCGAACTAGATATCCGACGCATTTAGGAGGAACGTATTCGGGATGCAAGCCACACCATACCCCTTGCAGCAAAACGGTCTTCAGCAAAGTTTCTAATCAACACGGCCATCATTAGCCTGCAATCAAGCAGCTCTTAACATCTTAAGGACCATGTCGACAAATCGAACTGGACTGCTAATGACTATGATATCAGATTTATTGTGCGACTTGTCCAGAGTGGGCAGCGTTCTAGCTGCTAGTGGGAGAACAGGTCTAGCGACAAGCATACTAAGGAACTCTGCGGCATAGGATATAGACTCCTATGTTGGCTACGGTACACTCATCGGCTAAGCACTGCGACGAGTAAGAGTACTTAATGGCAAAGAGCAGCTGCTAGTTAGTAGTATACACAACTAAGTGATACGCGTTCTTTACGAGCTCGTTCGAGAAACCTGTAAATTTTCAATTATCAATCTACAGAGACAGAAACAGGGCAGGCTTTACTTGATTAAGAAGATGTTAGGGACCTTATGGATTCAACCGCAAAAGCTACTAAAGCACTAGCTTAGTTTAAACCATTTTGAATGACATTTTATCCCCGCACTAATCTACTATGTGCAACAATAAGAGCAAGTCATTTTCCTTCCCCTTTCCTTCCCCTCTCCTTCTACGTTGCTAGCGAAGAGTGCCGCTTGTAGGTTTGCATTTAATGAAGTATAAGTTGTTTTCGTATTATGGTCCTTCAAATCTCAACGAGTTAAGCGTTCTTGAAGGCTAGTCATTGCTCGCTCGCCGATCATATTTAGAGTTGACAACCAAATCTAAATAAGGGAACAGTAGCAAGGATGTAATTGCAACCTAAGGATTATAACAAGGAGTGTACGCTTATCCGCTGTAAATTTAATGTCTGCAGTGTCAATCTGTTTATTTAAAACTTTAATTCAAGTCGTCTAGGATTTGAAGGATTGGAAATTGGTGGGAGAAAGCTTAAAGAGTTCGTATCACTTTTAAGCTTCTCAAGCATAAGATTTGCATCGTTGAAGTCGTTATCTGTAACCTGTCTCTGTACAGGCCTAGAGATTGATAGTGTTAAAATATCTGCAGCCCTCTAATACGTAAGGGTATCTGTAGAATCTACAGATCCAAGTGGTTCCTAAATGACATCCCAGAGATCCTTTTGTCTTAGAATCGCTCGCGCGTTAACTAACTACAACTTGTAGTTGTCGTCCCAAAGAAGTAGAATGCCTTTAAAGTGTCTAACAGTATAATTGAAGCTCTAGGCAGAACGCAGGATCCAAGGCTTATAACCGTTTAAAAGATTCAAGCTTGTTGATTTAATGATCTAAGATCTTCATTTATAGAAGTGAAACTGCAGTGCAAAGCCCGCAAACACCTAAATTCACTGTACCTTCATATGCTAAAGGCCTACTAGCCCTAAATTCTAACACTAATGCAAAGAGCCGCGTGTATTAGTGTACTCCTTAGGAATAAGGTCTGGTATAAGGGCTTTACTCGTCTTCGTACAGTGCCCTTCAGATTCGCTATCACGCTGTCCTTAATATCAAGCGGCTGTCAGGCCGAATTTATGCTTAGCGTCCACTCACATTTCTAGCTAAGATGGAGCGGTTTGAGTTTAAGAAACTAGATCTAATCTCCAATATCAGCATAGAAGTCAACGAGAACGGCAACATTTGTGACAATCTTAGCCGTCCTGCTAGACGAAGAGGACTACCTGACCCAACCCCACCCCGACGCCGACTTAGGTTCACTGCCAATAATGACCAGATTCTTTAGGAATAGGTGTTAAGGGCGGAGGAACAAGGCTTGCAGCTAGGAGCCAAGATTTTTAGAGACTTAGAGTCGATTGTAAGCAGCTCCTGCGCTTCTATAGTGATCGGATCAATGCTGATACACTACTAGGGAAGGATCCGCGACATACAGCTCAAACATGGCAGGCTTAGTGGAATAAGGTCTTCTGCAATACTGCTTTGCAAGCAGCAGCCATCAATAAAGTCCAAGTGGGTGAATCTCAGAATCTAAAAGTATCACGCTCAAGCGATGCTAGTAGCACAGCTTTAAAGGGAGTATCAAGCAGCCCTCAGCCATTACTAACGCCAAGCCCGGGTTTACTAGTGCGAGAGATTACTTCAGCCTAAGTGGCACAAGCTATTAACAGGCGCAGCCCCTCACCTCCTATCAGCCTAATTGCCAAGTAGAGGCAGACTACTCCTACAGACGCCGCCAGCTCTAATAGGGAGACCCCTTCTAGGACTTGGGCTATTCCTAAAGCGCTAGTTTACGCTATTGCGCAGTCCCAAATTACCCCAAGCCAAGCTAAGGGTATAAAGTGGATGACAGTTGCAGGAAAGAAGAGGTTTGAGGCGCAGCAGGATCAGATTCTCTCCAAATGGGGCGTCACTGCTAACCATAAAGGTACATGCGTACTTGTTCCCTTAGTCTGGTCTGCCTTAGACCTTACAGCTCTAGCAAAGAGTTTCAGCTACAACACATTTTCGAAAATCGATGACTTACATCTAGTACAGAATCAATCCTCTCTGTTGTGTGGCCGTGCTAATCTAACCTAAATGTTCTTGATGTTCGATCATGCTACCTTGTAGGTACAAGCTGCGATATAGTTTAAAGGATGGCCTCATACAGGCTTAGAATTTGATAATTTCCTCGGCTGTAGACCATTCCTACTAATAGAAGGGTCTCATCTTTGTTATTAAGAGCACTACATAAATCCCCACCATGCTGTCTACAAAGACGCTAGAACGAATGAGGATCGAAAGAGATGTTATACTACTACAAAAGATCTTCGCTATATGGGTCTTTTAGTCCTAGAGCATTACGCAAGGCACAAAGCCAACCCTTACAAATTACAGGTAGGCGATATTGTAGCTGGGACACCATATTGCTACAACTAATAGAGGCTTAGCATGCTGCTTTAACTTCTTTTAAGGCATATCTAGTTTAGTTCTTAGTGGTAGGTCAAGCAAGAGGCTTTCCTCTGCTCGAGGCCGTACCGCTAGCAGACCATCCTTATCCTACTTTTAAGCTAAGGCTTCTAGTAGCATTTATGAACTGTGCGATCACGCTTGACCAAGCCCACCTTAGTCCTAATGTCACACTAGTAAGCATTGACATCCACCTGCTATTCTATTGCAGTTATTGTCGCATTGTTAAGACTTTCAAGTCGCTTCCTAGGTATTAGGCACATATTAGGGATAGTCATGCTTTGGTTCCCAAACAGACTTGGATGGATGATATGATACGTGCAGGGAATGTCTGGCAAGTGCATTAAGAAATCGCGGCACAGCAAGGAGCTCATATCAATTATGAGGATGTGACTTAGAAGCAAGTCCAACAAACAAAGGAGGATGGCTTCAGCTGGGTAGTAGTCTTATCCTAGAAATTGGCCTATGCTTGGAAGTGTAAGTATGGGAAGACTGTCACCAAGGAGGACGAATCTTCTAAGATATCTACATAGAGGTTTAAAGGAGGAGACTATAATTAGAGTTCGAAAGAGTTCGTAGACAAAATAGCAGAGGAAATTAAGAATAGAGGATTAGGAATGCAAGTTGACAATTAATTAAAGTTGGAGGAACTATATGACATACAGCTGTATTTAAGACACACACCCCTATTGCTCCAGTCGCCCTTCCTTTCTCCCAACGTGTGTGTTTTATAAGGTGGACTTGGTTTTTAGAACCTAGGGCAACAACAGAAGCCGCCGTTGAGAGTTCCAAATATGTGTAGCAAGAGAAAGGAAGGGCAGTATTAGTGCGATTTATTTGAGACTTTATCTAATAAGCTTGACCTATACCATCTCTTATTATTAGGCTGTGCTACGCCTTCAAACTCGAGAATCTGCCTGCCGCCCTCATAATCTTCCAGCTAGCCAGGCTTTTAGAACATTCAGACTGGCTTTGAGAACGCATCGATCTCCAACGCTTCCAGCTCCACTCACTCTCCAACCCTTATTAACGAATGGAACAACAGCTCCCCTTATAGCGAGCCCATCAAACGGCAACCCACCTAAACATTGAACCTCTCAGACGGCGACCTCCTCAGACGGCGACCTCCTCAGACAGCGACCTTCTTAAAGTCCTAAATGACAAACTTCCCGGACGGAGAACTCCTAATCGCTGAACCTCTAATAGTGTACGTCTAATACAGCGACTCTTAAAGATGATAAAGTTGCAAAGGACAAATCACTAGAGGACTACTCTTCAAAATCTAAAACGTTTTCGTGTCCAGTCACTAATGCAGCTGCTTATGTTGCTGCTTTCAAGATTTGCTACTAGCAGGAGATCTATGAGGTACAGATTGGTGGGTAGATCGACCTTTAGATTTGCAATCTTCGTTCTCAACCGCCCTTAAAAGCTTTAGTAGTCTTCCCGATCTTCGAACTAGTAAATCTTTTCGTTCCTTAGCAGCTTTGTGTTTTCGACTTGCAAAATAAGATCATTTCCCCGCACCTCCATTCGAAGTTGTTGCCAGCTAGATGAATCCTTAAATGCAAACGCGTGTGGAATCCTATAACGGGCCACCTCTCCTTGTCTCTGTCTTTCCGTCTTACGCCACAGAGATACGTCTATCTCTGTGTGCTATAGTCCTAGCAAGTCGCAGAAGTCGTTAGATGTTCGACTGAACCGCAAATCTTCATTTCGGCTTATCGTAGCTGGACGTGTTGTATAATAACTAAGGACCTATCTTGAGTATGAGTACGGTTGAGTTGAATGATTAAGGGGAAAACGGACTAGAAGATAGCAGCAAGAACAGAGAGATGTCATAGTCGAAGTTCAGCAGCTATTAGTGCCTAAAAGAGTAGTTTTATATCTAGCATTCCTGCTGCTAGACTATAGCTGCCTTAGGAAGCAGAGACGATTCTTGACGCACAAAGAAGGTCTTGTCGACGTAGAAGCTGTCATACTAGGGAAAGCACTAATGTGAATCCCTTAGAAGCTTGCTAGACTTTCCAAAGCCTTATACGTAGATTCTCAAATTTTGAAAAATCCCCTAACGATAAATGCTATGTGCAGTTAGGGGCCTTTTCTGTGCCGCCTTACAGTCTACAATTCGTAACGATTCTGCGTTTTGGGCCGACTCTGAGAGGCATTCTTAGTTAGCACACATAGGATAGCGCATGCGAGAGGGAGAAAGGCATGTAAAACCTGCAATAATTATGTTTGAATATGAGTTTGCATGCAAAGGCTAGATTAGTATATCTATTTATTTGGATTTCCCTTGCTAATAGTAATTTGATGTTTTAGACCTTGCAGAAGTTCTCCAGACTCTACAGGATAACTGATTGACAAATACCTAATCTGTAAAGCTACATCTTGAATGATAACTCTTAATACTACTTTCGCATTAGTACACCTAAGCACCCTAAATGTAACTTGCATCGCCATAGAACGCCCTGCAGGTTTCTCCAGTTTAAACACTAGTTCCTCTAAGTGTAAGCTCAAGCTGCTTAGCTATCCTTAAGCTAGATCCAGGTCGGCGCAGACACGCTGTCAGCACAATTAGCTAAGGCCTTTAGCACAACACGTCTATGTGGTAGTTAACAGCAGATTGCGAAAAACCCCAAATCCTACGATCTCACTTACTAAGCTGCAACTTAAGCTTTCTCCTTGTCTGTAAGATGGCCTTGCATGAGGCCGTAGAGAAGCTCTCCTGCTCCGATTATTAGCTAAGAGTTTGGCTAGACATAAAAGGTCCAACGTCTTTCTAGAGACTCTGCTCTCCTCTGCAGGCTCTAATAAATGTCTTATCTCCTTAGTAGTAATTCCTTATAAGCATCTTAGTCCTATTTAATGCATTTCCAAACACCACTTAGGACGAATTTGTTATTGTCAGGAAGCCCTTCTAAGGGGAGATTGCAGAATGAATAGAGCATCTAATCAAACGTCTTATCCGCTGCTACTTTAAGGATAGGCCAAACGCTATTAATCTACAGCTATACTAAGTCTTATAAGATGCAGCTAATGCAGGGTTTGCAAGCAAAGACTGTGATACATATAAGTTCTATTATAATTTCTTAGAGGGACAATTCTTAATTCCTAAGGTGTGTTACTTATAATGTAAGAGCTGCAAATACTAGCTCCTTACTAGGCATTATCATGCATGATCTCTAAGGGTCTTAGACGTACATGCGAAGAAACCCTAACTTGAACTCTGAATTGCTTTATATTCAACTTGACTACTAGAATGGCGTCTAGCAGGGCTACTATCTTAATTCCTCGCAGTATACCTTTTTGCATCTTGTTTCTTTGAACCGCGCTAAAACTCTACAGTGAGGATGGCTTCTGTAACGCCGACCCCAAATACTGTTACAGGCGAAAGGCCTTTGCTCTCCACCACCAATTGGATGGTAAAGACTGCTCTTAAGCTTGGTGCTAAGCTGGTTTCCCTTAGTCTACTAGAATCCGGGACGAAACTTCTAATTAAACACCGTATGTCGGCGATGTTGACTTGCTATTAGAGCAGCTTATACGAGAAGGACAACAGTGTTAATGACTGAATCGTTGAAAGAATCGAGAAGCTTTAGGTTGCAAGAAAACTAGAGGTGCAAGAGGCTGCTAAAGCAAGCAGCATCGACTTAGGCCACAGTAAGGACGGTGAAATTTCTGCTATAATTTATAGAATTGCTGCAAAAGAGAAGGGCATACAGGATGAGACAAGAGCTAAGGCAGAGATGGCCAAACCCGCCTAGCCATTAAACAACAAGGCTTCTAATAGCTCCCTAGCTACTTCTTTCGCCATGCAAAATCCAACAAGCCCTGCACCAACTTCTAATGCCCACACCGTTAAACCCCAGCCGACAACAAGTTTGTGTAAGCTTTACCCGCAAAGCGTGGATAGTCATCAAACAGGCAACAACCTTAATGCGTTTGGCATTACAGGTAATCCGCCTTAGCGCTAAGGCAACTCTACTAATTCTCATCTGTTTCCTCACGTACGTTTTATAGTAGCCCATCTTCCTTGCAATCTTACACTAACTATTAAAGGAGAAGCCGCTTTTGTTATTCTGCGAGGCAGCGCAGGCTGCCGAAGAAGAGGAAGATGCCAGAGAACTTCGACGGAAATAGGAGTGTGAGGATGATGCTTTAAGGCGTCGCGCAATAAAAGAAATCTACTCAGTTATTACAACGCATACAGCTGCTTACAAATTAAAGGAACAGTCTTTGGATCAACAGCTTGCTAATCTTCAAGCCGATCTTTCAAAGTGCTTAATAGAGGCTGACTCTGCTGATAGTGCTATGGAGAGTGCACGGGAAGTCTAGAGGAAGGCTAGGCTTGCAGAATCTAATGCGATAGAGGACTTGAAGAAAGCAGAAATGTTAAGTTAGCAATTAAGGAAGAAACTAGTGTCTTAACAGGATAGCTACAACGCGGCTGTTAAAGCCAAGGCGGCTGCTGTTCTCAAGCTGCTTCAAAATGTTCTCTAAATCATTAGCAATCCAACCATATTATTCTTGCTACTAAGTCACGCAAATGTATCGTGTTACTTTCATTCCAACCCGTCTTGTTAAATCCAGATAATTGTGATATAAGGACAGATAGGCTGAGTGGATGTGTATAACAAGGCGCTTAAACACCAAATACATTATCTCCACTTATAATTACTAGTTCGAGTTGTAACTAGACTCAATTTAACTCGACTTAGGCTATTACCTCCTTGAATTTTATTACGTCTTATACTATTATCTCCCACCAACAATTTATTAGCTATTATTATAGGACAAGATGCAACTAGAGTATTTAATGGATTATATTAAATTAGATATTCTTATTAAAGAGCAACTTCCTTTTCTGCAACGTCTTGTTACATTGTAGCTCTCAGCTGCTCCTTAAGGCTGTCTAAAGCATTATCTGCCACTTTCTCTATGTCGAAGAAGCATAAGATCCACCGCTAAATTCTTGCCTTCTCAATTTTCACCTTAGCAGCCGCGCTCGCAGTAAGTCCTATGTCGTCCCCTTTCACTATTAACCTCTCTCTCTCCTAAAGCATGGGTGGGAGGTGGGCACGAATGTTGTGTAACGTGATCGCTTGCTTTTAGATGGCTTCTTTTATATGAGATTCCCTTGCTAGTTTTGCACGGTGAGAAGGGCAGTCTTTGATAAAGTGTTGCCCAAAACAGTCCGCCCCTCCACACAAGCGTTCTACTTCTATAAGGTTGGACTCTATAGAATCCTCTGAATTTCCCTCCTTAGAAATCGCCGCTAGCTCCCCTGCAAGCCTATTCTCGTACCTTGAGGGCTTGCGACATGTTCTTGGTGGTGATAGAGGCTCTTGGGCAAGACTCGTACTCTTAGTTGACGTAGTAGAGGTATCTAAAGAATAGATGTTAAATTAAGAAACAGACAAGAGAGCAGGGTAATATAGAAAACCTTACTGTCGTAGCAGTTAGTACTGCTTGGTGGGGTCTGAGGAGTAGCCATGCTGACCAAATACCTGCTAGGGGAGGACGTGTGATCTGCAATATAAGCTTTAAGAGGAAAGATGGGGGTTTTAAGGAGAAACCATGATCTGTAATATGTTTTTAGACAAAGTAAACCAAGTTCTAGAAGACAGATTTTGCACTTTTCTGCATTTAGTTCCTTTGTTTCTTTAGTGTTCATTGAATTTCTGTGAAACAGACAACTATAAACGCATACTAGCTACAAGACAATCTTGCAGCAAGAGTCCTTGTTAGAAATATATTGTGTGTTGTTCTAACGCAGACACTGGTTTTAGAATCTGAGAGCTCAACTCAGGAAAGAATAAGGTCGAATTGCATTATTAATATTTGTTTTTGCTACCAAAAAAGATTAATAATAAGTCTTTTATTGCCTAAAAACGAACTAAGAGCTCTAAACATCTACTGTGGTAAATGCTAAATGCTTTGCTGGTTTTGAAGTTCATCTTGGACGACTACGCATTTAGAGTTGCAACAATGTCTTGCAGCCATTCTGCCTGCACAGGAAACCGTTCCTCGAGAACATCAATTATGCTTACAGCACTCATTCTGTACATATAGCAGGCACCTTGTCCAGGTATGTCATCTATAATAAAATCCTTGATAATAGTCTTAAACCTGGCTTTGAAGCCTAAGCCTGTAAGGCTACCATCTTGAACTATAGTTGATTAGCTCTTACAAGTACAGGTTTACGTAATTGAGATGAGAGTAAGAGACATAGGAAGTACCTTGAAGACGCGTTCTCTCTCCGTGATCGAATACTAGTTCCAGATAATTCTTTATCTCCTTCCACGCTTGGTGGAAACATTCACGGACTATATCGTCGGTCATGTCCGTCAAGCGGATAATGAGATCAGTCGGCAGGGGTGTCCCAGCTGTGAAAACGTCCCTGAGGGTTGAGAGCCACTT